>Ga0209807_1000111_pt1 | contig 32614 bp, 33 predicted proteins | sample GraSoiAngelo_154_FD_186168 | JGI IMG/M metagenome (GOLD analysis project Ga0209807, IMG submission 186168) | Grasslands soil microbial communities from the Angelo Coastal Reserve, California, USA - 14_1009_13_20cm (SPAdes) (version 2) | ecosystem: Environmental > Terrestrial > Soil > Grasslands ... | reverse complement strand
GGCGTACTTCTGGAACAGAACGCGGTCACCCTCTTTGAGGTCCACCGGGATGCGCTGGCCGGTGTCGGGGTGGCGGTCGCCGGGTCCGACGGCAAGGACACGGCCCTCCTGGGGCTTCTCCTTGGCGGTGTCCGGCAGGACGATGCCGCTCTTCGTGATTTCCTCACGCTCGAGGGCCTTGATGACGACGCGGGAACCGAGTGGCTTGAGCTTGGTCTTCGACTTAGGACTGGGCTTGGGCGCGGTTGCGACTGCCATGTTTCTCCCCTCCTGTTGGAGTTATTTCGGGCGCGGCGAACGGCCGCAGACCCACGGTTTCGGATTAGCACTCGCCGGGCTTGACTGCTAATGACTCTAGAAGACTAGGAGAAAGACTGTCAAGCCGCGCCCTCGCCGTCGTCGGCTGTTACCAGGCCCGTTTCGGCGACAACGCGGTCTTTCCCCGCTCGCTTGGCCGCGTAGAGCATCGCGTCGGCCGCCTCTAGGACCTGCTCGGCGCTGCGGCCTGGCCGCCAAGCGGCGACTCCCGCGCTGACACTGATCGCGATCTTCGGGTCGGCTCTTCCCTGGAGCTCGACGGCCTCGCGGACACGCTCGGCGGCGATTCTCGACTCTTCGAGGCCGGATTGGGCCATCAGCACGAGGAACTCGTCGCCCCCCGTTCGCACGCCGACGTCCGACGAGCGGAGCGTCTTGCGCATCGTGTTGGCGAGCCCGCGAAGTGCGAGGTCACCCTGTTCGTGGCCGAACGTGTCGTTGACGTTCTTTAGGCCGTCGACATCGATGGCGACGACGCTGTACGGCTGGCCATGGCGGACCGCGAGCGAGTGCATGAGCCGTAGCTGCTCGGCGAGGAAGTGGCGATTGTGCAAGCCGGTGAGGCCATCCGTCGTCGCCTGGCGCTGGGCAGTCTCGAGGACGCGGCGCGTCGCGAGGCTCAGAGCGACGCGATCGGCCGCGGCGCGCAAAACGGTCACATCGAGGATCGACTCCTTGTCGGGTTCGAGGAAGAGCGCGCCGACGGTGTCGCCGCCGGCGACGAGTGGCACGCACGAGTAGTGGGAACGGAACGGCATGTATGGGCAGACGACTGGATCGTCGGCCGATGTGACCTCAAAGAAACGGCCGCTCCGGATCGCGGGGCAGCTCGTCGGTCCATTCACCACGGGGTGAGGCGTGGCTCGGCCCGCGGTGCCGACCGGCTCGAGGATGGCGACGGACGGGTCAGTGAAGAGGACTGTCGCCGCGGGCAGGTGGAAACCCTGCTGAAGGCTTCGCGCCCCAGTCTGCGCGAGGCTCGCCTCATCGGTGGTCAAAGCCAGCGCGTCAACGAGGTTGTCCATGCTCTCCAGGACCTTCATGCGCGCCTCGAGCCGCTCGCTCTGACCGCGCACCTCCTCAAACGCGAAGAACGAGGCGACGGCCGCGGCTGACGCGTCTGCGACGACCTCCGCCACGCGGATCTCGTGGGCCGTCCACTCACGCTTGTCGTGGCTCGAAACGGCCATCAGCCCGATGACCTCGCTGCGGTGAACCAGAGGGACGAAGAGTCCCGCCGCGAAATGCTGATGTCCGCCGCGATCCGGCGTCTTCTCATTGCTCGAGTCGTTTACAGCGACCGTGCGCTTCTCGCGAACCGCGCGGCGCCTCGGCGTGTCCTCGGGAAGGGTCGGGTCGGCATGGAACTCTTCGACCGCGCCCTCCGGCCCGACCGTGAAGCCATCGGCGAAGTCGGGCTTCGACGCGAAGAGATAGAGGCGGTCCACGGCGAGCGCGTTCTTCGCCGACTCGTACACGACGCGCACGAGCTCGTGAAGATCGCTTACTCGAGCGAGTCCGACCGCGGTATTCCTCGCGACCGACAGCTCCGCGTTCTGCGTCGCGAGCTCCTCGGTCCGCTGGCGGAGCGTGAAGCGCGTTTCCTGGATCGTGCGCGAGATGAGCGCGGTCATCGCGATCACTGAGAGAAGAGCGAAGAGGCGAATGACTCCGACGTCGATCTGACCGCGCTCGCCTCCAACGAAGACCTCCGCGACGAGTGTCGCTAGGTACGCGACGATCGCGATCGTCCCGGTGAACAGGGTTCCCGAGATGCGCATTCCAAAGACGGTCGCGAGGATCGGCAGCACGTAGTAGGGGAAGTACCGCGAGTCGATCCCGCCGGTCAGGACGAGGAGGATGGCCGCGATGACCTGGGTGATCGCGGCGCCGACCGCAAAGCGGCTTTTGCCGAGCCAGTTGTCGGGGAAAACGTGGAACCAGAGCGTCGCGAAGAGGAAGAGGAGCAGCGAGCTCGCGACGAGGCCGATCCGGGAGGCCTGGTCCGTCGTAGGCAGCGCGGCCGTACCCAGCAAGGCGGCGCCGATGCCCCAGCTCGCGGCCTCCGACGCGATGCGTATGCGGCGCTCGTAGGACCCCCGCGACCGCGGGTCACCAGCCACCAATTCGCCGCCATGGTGCGTCAACTCGGTTGGCCTGTCGCCCCCTCACCAGGAAACCGAGCCCGAAAGTAGACAAGCTCGCCACCTAGGCGGTTAACGGGGCGTTTTGACACCGGAACGGGCCCGGCGGGCATGGCACGACCGCAACGCGCTCGATGGGCGCGGGCCCGGAGGTGGCCCCAGTGACGGGGCCTATTCGCTACGGCGCCTGAAGCAGCCCGAGCGGATCGAGCGGGGCGCCGTTCTTCATGACCGCGAAGTGCAGGTGCGCCCCGGTCGTGATCCCGGTGAGCCCGATGAACCCGATCACCTGCCCGGCCGTGACGGCCTGGCCCGCCTTCACCGGCGGCAGCGCAAACGTGTCGTCAAGATGCGCGTACTCGGAGACGTAACCACCCGCGTGCGCGAGGAGGACGATCATCGCACCGTCGGGAAGATGGCCGACGAATGCCACCACGCCATCGCTCGCCGCCGTCACCGGAGTCCCCAAGGCGGCCGCGAGGTCGATCGCGGCGTGGAAATGGGCGTACGACACGCCCTTGTAGGTCGCGGGCGGCTCGAGCTCGAATGACGTCGGGCCGAACGGTTGCGTGAGCACGCCGCGCACCGGAAGCGACCACGCCCCCGCCTTGCCGTCTCGGACCATCGCCGAGGCAACGAGCTGAGCAAGGGCGGTCTGCGCGTTAGTGGCGTCCTGCGCGAGCGCGGTGAGGACGGCGATCTGTGCGGTCTTCGCATCGGTGTCGCCTGATGCCGCCGCGGCCGCGAGCGACCGGGCCCGGTCCCGCAGCCGGGCAAGGTACGCCTGTTTCGCACCGACCGACCCCTTCAGCGTGGTGAGCAGATCGGCGCGTTCGGTGAGCTTGGCTTGCGCGTCGAGCAGTTCGCTCTGCAGCGCGCGAAGGTCATCGAGAGCCTCGCGCTGCGCGTCGCTTAGATCGACCGGCACGGCTGCGGATGGCAGGGCGGCCATGCGCAGCGCGTCCCGCTCGAGGCGATCGCGGAGCGAGCGACGCGTGTCGTACTTGGCTTGCAGCTCGGCGATATCGGCATTCACGGAATCGAGATCGGTCGCGACCTCTTCGATCTGCGGGTCAAGACCCGCAAGCTCGTCCTGCGCGACGCGAGCCTGGGCCTCAATGATCTGCGCGAGCGATCGCGCATTCGCAAGGAGCGCCGCGTCGCGGGCGCGCGCCGCCTCGGCCTCCGCGCGGGCCGCTTCCGGATCAGGGGTGGCAGACGGTGAGGCGACGGCTGGCGAAGCGGTGGCCGAGGCCGTCGAATCGGAAGGAGACGCGGACGGCGATGAAGAAGCCCGGGAAGACGGCGAGGCTGATGGGGACGCGGACGATGAGCGTGTCGGGGTTGGAGTCGGCGGCGGGCTCGCGGATGGCGTGGACGTGGGTCCATCGGCCATCGCCGGCGTCGCGAGGTACGACGCTACGAGGGCGACCGCGAGTAACGGCGGCGCCAACAAGCGGTGTAGCAGCAACTCTTGCCAAAAGAATGCCCGAGATGCCTCAGAGACCGGACACCAGTCTCCTCAGCGAGCGTGCGAGCCCTGGTCAGGTCTCCTCGCCGACCTTACCGGTCGCGCCGATCCGGTTCGTGGTGACCTCGCGGGCGCTCCGGGCTCGAAGCACACGTTCGGCTTCAGCCTCGCGATCCTTCGCGCTGACCGTGACCATCAGACCACCCGGCACGAATGCTCCCGAGTCATCGGTGCCGGCACCCCGGGCAACGAGAGAGATCTGATCGTCCGCGAAGCCTCGCTCCTTGAGAGCGTCGACCGCGGACTCAGCCTGGTCGCGATCTGTGAACATCGCGACGACCGCTACGTGCTCGCTCGGTACCTGGACCTCTTGGGCTTCGTCAGCTCTTGTTTCCATCACGACCTCCGCCTTGGAGGGCCGCAGGGACCGTGCCAGCTAAGACTCGGGTGTCATCTCGCCTGCCCGGATCGCGACCGTGAGCCGGTTCTCGGGCGGTGGCACCGGGCAGTTGTAGTGAGGAGAGAAGGCGCAGGCCGGGTTGTATGAGCGGTTGAAGTCGACAAGATAGCCGCCGTCGTCGAGCGGATCGAGATCAAGGTAGCGGCCGATGCGGTAGGACTCCGTGCCGTTCGTCCGATCCTTAAAGAGGATCTGCAACGAATCCTCGGGAACGCCCGGCTCAAGAAGGCGGAGCGCAGCGACGCGGCAGTCACGGCCCTCGATCGGAAACGTGAACCATCCGACTCGCTCGGCCAAGCGGTCGCGCTCTCGCGTCGACTCGAGGGCGATCTTCTCGGCATCGGGCTCGAGCGCGAGGATGAATCGGAGGCTCGGCGCGTATGGGAACCATCGCGGCACCATGCGCTCGCGTTTGGCTTCCGGATCGAGGATGACTACGGCCGGCGCATTCTGATGAGAGAGACGCAAGCGATAGCGACCTAGGCGCACGATCCCAGGCCCGCGCTTGAACCCATCGAGACGGAAGCCGTCCTCAGTCGCCGCGATGGTGGCCACCGCACCAGCGTCGGGCAGCTCGACATCGCCCTTCACGCCGAACCGGAGCGACTGTCCGACCGGAAGCTCGTGTCTCGCGACCGCGGCGAGGAACGACTCCGGCCCCGAGAGCCATTCGCGATAGCTCTCGCGGCTCTCCTCGACCTCCCGGGCATTCTCGTCAGTCGGGGTCACGGCGGGAGTATCGCGAGCCAGCGCGCCGCGGTCGAGAAGGCCGCCGGGACAACCGAGCGTCGTCGCGAGCGCGGTGTCCCAGCGGCCTCGCTTGGTTCCTTAGGCGCGGGCGGTTTGCTGCTCAGTCTCCATCGTGACGCTTGGATCGTTCTGGAAGAGCGAGAACTTGTTGCCCTCGGTGTCGACGCATCCGGCGAACCAGCCCTGAGCCGGGATCGGCATCTTGTCGTCGGCCTTGCCACCAAGCTCGCGGACCTTGGCGATCGACGCGTTGATGTCGTCAGTGTCGAAGTAGACGACCGGACCCGGTTGCTCAGTATTCGGGTTTATGGCGCCACCCGGATTCGCGCCGTCGATGAGGTAGTACTCCATCCCGGGCATCTCCGAGTCCTTGTACTTCCATCCGAAGAGGGAGCTGTAGAAACGCTTCGCGCGACTTGCGTCCTTCGCGTTGATTTCGAAGTGCACAATGTTTCCAGCCACGTGGTTCCTCCCCTGTGTTTGTGATCCAAGGGTAAACCCCTCTATGTGAGGTCGGGTCGGTAACGTGAACGTAACTGGCACGCGATCCGCGGCGTAGCACGTATATGACCGATCTTCTTCACGAGTTCACGACCGAAGTCGAAGACGAGGACGGCCACCGCTACCTCGCACGCGCGATGGGCCGCCAGCGCAGAGGCGCGACGGTTTGGGAGGGCTGGCTGGAGTTCTCACCGCGGGGCCGCGGTGGAATCGTTCGCAAGAGCCCCATCGAGACCACCCAGCCGAATCGCGAAGCGCTCGTGTATTGGGCGAGCGGGCTGGAGGGGGTCTATCTCGAGGGCGCCCTCGAGCGGGCCATAACCGCGCGATCGGAGGGTCGGGCCCGGTCCAAGTAGCGGGATCGCGCGGTGCTATAAACCTCGCGGTGATCGCTGTTCGGGGCGCGCTTTTCGCGATGCTGTTGCTCGCGACCTTGTGCGCGGCGTGCGGCGGCGGAAACGCTCCGAATCCGTCGCCGTCCCTCTACGGGCGAGCCGGAGCCGGGCGCTGAGTCAAGCCGCTTCCGGGAGGTCGAGGTCGCTTTGAGCGAACAGGTCCAATAGCGATCGCGCCCGGGCGAGCTGCGCCGCGGCCGCGGCCACATCTTCGGCCTTCAGCGCCTCGATCTTCGCTTCGACCTGAATTGCCAGGAAGTGACGCTCGCATCCGCCGCAGATCACGTCGAGGAGGCGCGTCTCCTCGTAGTGCCGAACCTCGCGCACGAGCGCACGGTCCAGCCTCGTGCCGCACGCCTTGCACGATCCGGTAAGTCCTTCGGCGTCATTCACGACGGTCCCCACAGGCATAGGGAGTGCCAAGCGAGCGTGGCCCACCTTGACGGTTGGGTAACGGACCGGCGGGCCCGCTCAGCGCATCGTCACTTGACGCGCGAGGCACTCCGCGAAATCTTGGATGAGCTGATCGGCCTTGCGCTTGATCGACGCCTGTCCGAACTCGCCGAGTCGTCCCATAACCGTGAGGTCAGTACCGATCCGGAGCTGGGTCTCGGCCTCTTTCTCCGCCAGCGAGAGGTCCAACGTGGCGCGGATCGCGCCGCCGACGCGCGAGTCCTTCGCATCCGCGCGGATCGAGGCGGTGCCGGCCGTCTCGTCTCGGGCGACGACCGCGAAATCACCATCAAGGACGAGCCGGACGGGGCCGATCTGGACCGCGAGCGTTCCCTGGTAGCGATCCTTTCCGTTAGGGCGCACCGATGCGACGCCCGGAACACACCGCGCGGCAGCCGGAATGTCCATGAGCCGTGCCCAGACTCTGTCTCTTGGCGCTGCGACCATCGCGGTGTGCGTGAACTTCACTCGCTAGACGTTAATCCGGCCGCGTGGAGCGTGCCCTCGACGCGTTAGTTGACGGACTCTTGACTCGACACCCAGCGGACCGACTTCGCGCACGGGCAGCCTCCACTCATGCGCGCGAGGCGTGGCATCGAGCTGATGGCGTCTTTGAGGGGCATCTCGCCGCGGCTGACCTTGCGCTGCAGATCCGCCCAATGCTTCACGTCGATCGACGCGCGGTACGCTTCGGGCAGGTTCGCGAGAACGTGCACGATGTACTGCTCGACGTCGGTGAAGCCTTCTCCTCTTGTGCCGACCATCTGGTACGCGTACTCGCCGCGCCGGCGGAAGAAGCGACGGTCGGGTAAGCGCAGCAAGTCTTCGGGACGAACGCCCTCGACCGTCTCGCCCGCCTTGATCCGCGCGAACGCTTTTTCGGCCTCATCGCGTGGCAGCTTCGGCAGACGCGCTCGCACGTAGCGCTCGTTCAGGTCGTCGTACATGCGCTGGCATTCCTCGATGTACATGTCCTGCGCTTCGCGGTTGGCCATGTCTTTGAGACCGAAGCGGACGTTCGTGTCACCGCCGCGCTCGTCGCCGAACATTTCTAAGCCTCGACCGAACCACTTGTGCGTCGCCTTTTGGATGTCCTGCATCGTGATGTAGCCGTCGCCACGCGCCGCGGCCTCGACCCAGCGCCGCAGCGGGATCACGCCGGCGGCCAGGTGGAAGGCCTCCTCGCGGAGCATCGGCGGCATGCTCGACGCGTACGGCTTGTACGCGGAGATCTTCTGCATCGTGAGCTGGTACTTCCCCACCCGGTCGATGAACGCGGCGAACACGACGTTGTCGAGGAAGCTGTCGTATTCGAGATTGAACGCGGCCAGCACGTGCGAGCCCGTCTGCATCGACAGGATCTCCTCGACCATGTCGGCCGCCTTTGTGTCCGTGACCGGCGACCAGTCGGCGCTCGTCAGCAGATGGACCATCTGGTAACCGTGGCGCAGCTCCTCCGCCATGACGCGTAGCGCCCACGCGTGGTCCTGCGCTTCCTGCGCCCGCGCGAGGGTCCCCTGGTGCTGCTGGATCGAGCCGAACTCGGTGGATGCCTGTGCCTTGATCTGCATCAGGAGGTGCTGCGCGGCCTCCTCAGGCAGATCCTTCGGCGCGAGCGCTTTCGCCTCGCCCTTGCGTTCACCGACCTCGATCTGCGTCGGGATGTCCTCCGCGATCTTGGCGCAGAGGCAGAACGGCTCGTCCTTCGGGAAGAACCGGTCCCATTCCTCCGCGAGCTTCGGGAAATCCGGGAAATTGTGCCGCTGCCAATGCTCGATCGCATCGTGATATTGCTTCGGCAGCATCCGCACGTCGTCTTTCACACCTCTAGGGTACCGAGTTCGGTCCACGAATGGTCATACCGTTCGCCGCAGCGAACGCGGTACGAGGCGGCGCGTGCCTGCGCGACTAAAGCTCGATTTTTTCTTCCTTCGCCTTGGGATCATCGGCGGCGCCGCGACGCTTCAGCACGAAGGAGCCGGCCTGGGTCGCGGCCTCGCGGATGACCCCTTCGACCGCGCGGTAAAGGACGTCCGCGTCCGGCCCGTACATGTACCAAACGCATTCGCCGTCCCCGAACTCGTTGCCGTCGAACTCGCCAGCGCGCGCTTTCTTGATCGATCCTTCGAGCCGCTCCTCGAGCTTCGCGAGGCGCTGGCGCTCCTCGGGCGTGCCAAACCCAGATTCCGAGAGCCGGAGATGAACGATGACGGCGTGCTCGGCCAAGGTCATCCAGTTTCGCAGGGCCACGACCGAGCGCGCAAGACGAGGACTAGGTCTCGGCGCGTGGCCCACCTCATGCAACAACCGCCTCAGTGCAGATCGGCTTCTGGATCTCCAGCGAGGAGCACGGCCCGCTGGAAATGGTCCGAGCCGCGCAGCGCGCCGAGCAGGCCGGCTTTCCTTACGTCCAGCTGTCGGACCACTTCCATCCGTGGATCGACCGGCAGGGGCAGAGCCCGTTCGTTTGGTCGGTGATCGGGGCGATCGCCGCGACGACGAAGCTCACGGTCGGCACAGGCGTCACCTGCCCGCTCATCCGCACGCATCCCGCGATCGTCGCGCAAGCCGCGGCGACATCTTCGGTGATGCTCGACGGGCGCTTCTTCCTCGGCGTCGGCACCGGTGAGAACCTGAACGAGCACGTGGTCGGCCGCGGCTGGCCGCCGCTCGCGACACGCCGCGAGATGCTCGAAGAGGCGATCGAGGTGCTGCGCCTCCTCTTCCGCGGAGGAGAGCAGAGCTACCGCGGGACATACTTCACCGTCGAGAACGCGCGTCTTTACACGCTCGGCGAGACACCGCCGCCGATTTACGTCGCGGCGGGTGGACCGAAAATGGCGCGGATCGCGGGCCGTATCGCCGACGGCCTCATCTCGACAAACCCCGATCGTGAGATCGTCGCCGCATACGACGGCGCGGGCGGCGCGGGAAAACCGAGATACATCGAGGTACAGGTCTGCTGGGGACGCGACCCCGGCGCCGCGCGGCGGCTCGTGCACGAGCTTTGGCCGACGAGCGGCCTCGGCGGCCAGCTCGCGCAGGAGATCCGCCGGCCTGCCGATTTCGAAGCTGCGGCGGAGCCTGTCACTCTTGAGAAGTCGACGAAGGACGTGCCGGTCGGTCCCGATCCCGAGCCCTATGTCCGAGCGATCCGGAAACGCATCGACGCAGGGTTCGATCACATCGGCCTGCATCAGGTCGGCCCGGACCAGGAGGGATTCCTCGTCTTCTGGCAGAAGGAGCTCCGGCCACTGCTCGAGCGGCAGAGCAACGCCATCCGAGCCTAAGCGCTCAGTACAGCTTCTTCTTGTCCAGCACGTTGCGGAGTGGCTCGCCATTCAGGTAGCGGCGCAGGTTCTCGCAGAAGATCTCGGTGATGCGCGCGTTCTCCTGCGTGACCGTGCTCGCCGAGTGCGGGCTCACGATCACGTTCGGCATATCCCACAGCGGCGAGTCCGGAGGCGGCGGCTCCTCACGAAAGACGTCGAGGGCGGCGCCGGCCAGACGCTTCTGTTGCAGCGCGCGGATCAGGGCATCCTCGTCGACCAGCGCTCCGCGACCGATGTTGATCAGGACAGCGGTCGGCTTCATCACCGCGAGCTCTGCCTCGCCGATGATCCCCTCCGTTTCCGGGGTATGCGGCGCCGCAAGCACCAGGAAGTCCGCGTCCCGCAGCATCGACTGCAGCTCGGCGCGGTCGAAGACCTTGTCGACGTCCGGCATCGGCGCGTCTGATCGCCGAATTCCGGTCACGCGCATGTCCATGCGTTTGCCGTGGCGCGCGACCTCCTGGCCAACCCGCCCGACACCGACGATCGCGAGCGTCTTCCCAGTCAGTTCCTCGCCGCAGTAGCGCTCCCAGCGTTTTGCCTTCTTGTCTCGCTCCATCCAGACGTAGTTCTTCGCGAACATGAGCATCGCCATCAGGCAGAAATCGGCGAGCGGGCGCGCGTGGACGCCGCTCGCTGTCGTGAAGGTGATGTCGGTCTGGTCGAGACCGACCCGCTTCACCATCTGGCCGATGCCCGCGCTTGTGGACTGCAGCCAGCGGAGCCGCGGCGCGACGGTCGCGAGGTCGCGAATGTGCCCGGACGGAAAATCGAGGACGACTTCGGCGCGTCCCAGCATCTCGAGGAAGCGCGCCTCCTGCTCAGGCGTGCGCTGCAAGGGCGCTCCGGCGTGATCTGAGACGTAGCGCGGCCGTGGCAGGAGGTCGGGATCGTGAAGGAGCTCGATCCGTGGGTCGACGGCGCGGATCCGCTCGACGTGCTCGGGCTCAAAGGGCGCGGCGATCAGGACGACGAGTGGCTCGGGCATTTCTGCTCAGGCGCGTGTGCGCCCGGTCACCCAGTCGTAGCGAGTGTCGTCGTCGACGACGACGCCGCTGAAACGACTTCCAGCACTGCTCGCTCCGTCGATGCTGATGACCGCCCCGCTGATGTAGCTGGAGGCGTCGGACGCGAGGAACAGCACCAGCTGCGCGACCTCCTCGGGCCGACCCGGCCGCGCGAGCGGCAGGTTCGGGATGCGCGCCGCGAGCCGCTTCGCCATGTCGGTCGGCAGCGGCTTGGGCTGCGTGTCGATCAAGCCTGGACTGATCGTGTTGACGAGGATCTCGTACGGGGCGAGCTCGACCGCCGCGACCCGCGAGAACGTCTCGGTCGCCGCGCGGCTCGATGCGTACGCGGCGCCGCCGGCGGCGCCACGCTGTGCCGCGCCCGAGGAGAAGTTGATGATCCGGCCGCCCCGCCGACCCGCGATCATCGCGCGCGCCGCCGCTTGGGTCATGAGGAACGTCCCCCGGCAGTTAACCGCGTACACGCGGTCCCACACCTCGACGCGCTCCTCAAGAAGCGCAGCGTGCGGCGCCACGGCGGCGTTGTTCACGCAGATGTCGAGCCGGCCGAACACCGCACTCGCGCGCTGCACGATGGCGTTCGCGCCCTCGCTCGTGCTGATGTCGGCGACGATCGCGGCGACGCGTTCGCCGTGCGGCGCGCACGTCTGAGCGAGCCCTTCGCCATCACGATCGGCCGCGACGACACTCGCACCGGCGTCCACAAAGGCGCGCACGGTCTCGCGGCCAACCCCGCGCGCCGCGCCAGTCACGATCGCAACCTTGCCCGCGAACTGGAACCGGATCTCCGCGGTCATGCGGGCTCGGACACCACGTAGGTCATCGCGCCACCCTCGAGGCGCGACATCGTCGGTCGCAGCAGCAGGAGCGCGGTCTGCGGAAACGGCGCGCGAAACTCCTCGATGGTCTCGTGCGTGACCGGATCCACGAGCGTTCCCAGAAGCGTGCCGCCATCGACGAGCGTTCCGATTCTCGTGTGGTCGACCTCCGGAATCAGGAGACCGCCGCTCGATGGGCGCAACACGCGCGTCGGCTTGACGAGGACGGCCTTGTGCTTCGCGGCGGGAAGCGACGGGTCGGATCGGAGCACGCCAATCACGCCGAGCGCTCGGCGAAGTCCGGTGGCGAGATGCTCGGCCCAGCGCGTTTCGTCCGGGCTGCGGCCGCCGAACTCGACGCTCGTGGTCTTCGCCCCGAGGCTCTTCGCGTGCCCGCTGATTCCCATACCGCGCATCTGCGCCGCGCGAGACGCCTGGTCGACGACGAACGGAGCGTCGAAGGCGTCGGCGATCTCCGGCGCGTCGGCGTTCCGAAAGACGAACGCGTTCACACACCAGCTGCCTCCGCCGTGCAGGTCGATGAGCACGTCTGCGCCGGCGACGGCGTGCTCGGCGAGGACCGCGGCGAGGCGCTCGGTGTGCGAGCCGTTCGCGTTGCCGGGGAAGACGCGGTTCAGATCGAGAACGTCGAGCGGGGCGCAGCGCGCGTCCGCCTCCATTGCGAGTGGATTGCTCACCGGCACGATCCGCAGCGTCCCGACGAGGTCAGTCATCGGGGTCTTCTCGAGGACGCGGTGAATGGCCCGCGCGCTCCAGGGTCCCTCGTCCCCGTGGACCCCGGCCGTCACCGTCACCACCGGCTTCCCCTGACCGACGGTCCCGACACGGAGGTTCAGGGTCCCCGCCGCCGCGCCGACTGCGAGCGGGTAGTCCCGCCACGTCACGTTTCCACGTAGGTTCGCGGCGCTCAAGAGAAGCTCCCGTCGAGCGGGAGGTTCACCCAGCGGTGCTCGCGGTGCGAGAGGGCCACCGCGTTGATGATCTCCTGGACCTTCGCGCTCTGAGCGAAGTTGCCCTGATTCTCCTCGCCGCCGTCCGTGATCTCCTCCATGAAGTTATGGACGAGGTTCGCGTAGAAGAGCGACGGCCACGGCTCACCCTTCTTGTATCCGGGTGGGAAGAATCGCGCCGGGATTTCCATCGGAACGAACTCGACGGCGTTCGGCTTCGCGCCACGCAGCGTCTCGCACTCGCCGAACTCCTCGACCAGGCGGCAGATGAGCGCGCCCTCGGATCCGTAGATGCGCGCCTCGATGCCCGGATAGTTCCCGACCGTGACGAAGCTCGATTGGAGCGAGTAGAGCGCGCCGTTGGCGCACTCGCCGATGAACATGTCGGCGTCGTCGATGTTGATGCGGACGCGCTCCGTGTCGAGGTTGGTCGGGCGACGGAACGGGACCATGTTGCTCAGGATGCCGACCACCTGTGTGAGATCGCTCCCCACGCACGAGAGGCCGATGTCGATCGTCGGCGCGCCATAGCCTTCGAGTGACGCGACGGCGATCGCTTCACGTCGCGGGTCCGTGCCGCGCTGAGGCTCGCCCACGGGGCGGACGCGGTGGATCCGCTTGTCCATCGGATTGTCCGGATCGAGCCATTGCGAATTCTGCTCGTACCCATTGAAGACGAACGGCTGCCCGATGAACCCTTCGCGGATCAGCTCGTACATGTAGCGGACCGCCGGCGCGTAGCGGAACGTCAGGCCGACCTTCGTCTTGAGATTCTTCGATCGCGCCAGCTCGTGCGCGCGCCAGACGTCCTTGTAGTCGTGGCAGACCGGCTTCTCGACGAGAACGTGCTTCCCCGCCTCGAGCGCCGCGAACGTCAGCTCCTCGTGACTTTCGCTACCGCCCCGTGTGACCACATCGATCACGTCGATGTCGCGGCGGCCGAGCACCTTCTCCGGATCGGTGACCGCCTCGGGAATGTCGAACCGCTTCGCCGCCGCATCCGCGAGGTCCTGGTGGAGGTCGCAGACCATGACGACCTCGCACAGCGGAGAACGCGTGAACCCGGGCAGGTGCGCGCTGTTCGACCAGCGGCCCGCACCGATGACGCCCACGCGCAGCTTTTCCTTGATCAATCCATGGCCTCCAGCGGAAGGTCGACCCAGCGGCGATCACGATGCGAGAGCGCCACCGCATTGATGACCTCCTGCACTTTGGCACTCTGCCCGAAGTTGCCCTGGTTCTCGGTGCCGCGATCGGTCAGCTCTCTCATGAAGTTGTGCACGAGGTTTCCGTAGAAGAGCGACGGCCACGGCTCGCGCGGCCCAGCGCCTGGCGGGAAGAACTCCGCGGGGATCTTCATCGGCACGAACTCGACCGCGTCGGGCGTCGCGCCGCGCAGGGTCTCGCACTCGCCGAACTCTTCGACGAGCCGGCAGACCAGCGCCCCTTTGGATCCGTAGATGCGGGCCTCGATCCCCGGGTAGTTGCCGACCGTGACGTATGACGACTGCACCGAGGCGAGTGCGCCGTTCGCGAACTCGCCGATGAAGATGTCGGCGTCGTCGACGTTGATGCGCTCGCGCTCGCTGTCGAGGTTGGTGCGTCGGCGGTGCGTCACCATGTTCTTGAGCGTCCCGATCACGCGGTCGAAGTCGCTCCCGACGCTCATCATCCCGATGTCGATGATCGGCGCGCCGTAGCCCTCGAGCGAAAGGACCTGGATCGCTTCGGGCGCCGGGTCGTACCCCTTGATCTCGGTCCCCTCGGCCCGCTCCTTGTGCGGCCGCTTGTCCATCGGCGTGTCGGGGTTGATCCATTGATAGTTCTGTTCGAACCCGTTGAAGATGTACGGCTCGCCGACGAAGCCGTCCGCGATCAGCGCCTGCATGTACATCACAGCCGGCGCGTACCGGAACGTCAGGCCGACCTTCGTCTTCAGATTCTTCGATTCCGCCAGCTGGTGCGCGCGCCGGATGTCGCGGTAGTCGTGGCACACGGGCTTCTCACAGAGGACATGCTTCCCGGCCTCGAGTGTCGCGAACGTCAGCTCCTGATGGTTCTCGCCGCGATCCTGCCCCCGCGTGACGATGTCGATGACGTCGATGTCGATCCTGCTCAGCAGGCGCTGGTAGTCGGTCTCCACCTCGGGGATACCAAACTGCGTCGCGCGCGCCGATGCGAGGTCGCGGTCGAGGTCGCAAAGGACCACCACGTCACAGAGCGGCGAGCGCACGAGGCCCGGAAGGTGGGCCGACGTCGCCCACCGCCCGGCCCCGATGACCCCGACGCGCAGCCGTTCCGTCAGTCGCCGACCCCAGTGTCGAGCGGAAGGTTCACCCAGCGACGCTCGCGGTGAGAGCGTTCGACCGCGTTGATGATCTCCTGCACGCGCGCGCTCTGGGCGAAGTTGCCCTGATTCGCCTCACCGCCCTCGGTGATCTCCTTGGCGAAGTTGTGGACGAGGTTCGCGTAGAAGAGCGAGCGCCACGACTCCCCCTTCTTGTAGCCGACCGGGAAGTACGAGGCTGGGACCGCAACCTCGACGAATTCCACCGCCTCCGGGGTGGCGCTCTTGAGCACCTGACACTCGCCGAATTCCTCGACGAGCCGGCAGATGAGCGCACCCTTCGACCCGTAGACGCGCGCTTCGATCCCGGGGTAGTTCCCGACCGTCACGTAAGACGACTGCATCGAGCAGATGGCGCCGTTTTCGTATTCGCCGATGTAGATGTCGCCGTCATCGACGTTCGTGCGGACCCAGCTGCCGTCGGGGTTCTTGCGCTTGGGCACGAAGTTCTTCAGGACCCCGACGACGCTCGTCAACCGGGACTGCACGACCCACAGGCTGATGTCGATCGTCGGCGCGCCGTAGCCCTCGAGCGAGCCGACCTTGATCGGCGCGTTGCCCGTGTCCGCGCGCGCGAAACGGCTTGGTCCCGCCGGGTCGATCCACTGTGAGTTCTGCTCCCAGCCATTGAATATGTACGGCTGACCGACGAAGCCATCCCGGATGAGGTCGTACATGTACTGCATTGCCGGCGCGTACCGAAATGTCAGACCGACCTTTGTCTTGAGCTTCTTCGAGGTCGCGAGAGCGTGGGCGCGCCAGACATCCTTGTAGTCATGGCAGACCGGCTTCTCCACCAGCACGTGCTTACCGGCCTCGAGCGCGGCGAAGGTGAGGGGCTCGTGGTTGTCGCCGCTCGTCACGATGTCGACGACGTCGATATCGGGACGCGAGAGGACTTTCTGGTAATCCGTCTCGATGCTCGGCACGTCGAACTCCTTGGCGCGAGCCTCCGCCTTTTCGCGATCGATGTCGCAGACCACGACGAGGTCGACCAGCGGGGACCGCTTCCACCCGGGGATGTGAGCCATGCCCGCCCAGCGGCCCGCGCCGATCACCCCAACACGCAGCTTGTCAGTCACGTCGACCCTCCCCATTGCCGCGACAGGACGTCGATTCCGCCGGCCGCGTATTTGTAGCGCTTCCCGCGACGGCGCGGATCACGAACGAAGAGTGGGATCGAGCGCGTCGCGCAGGCCGTCTCCCACGAAATTGATGCCGAGGACGGTGATCAGGATGGCCATGCCCGGGAAGATCGTCAGCCAGGGGCGGCTCGCCATGGTGCTTTGCGAATCCTGGAGCATGTTCCCCCAACTGGGCGTCGGTACCTGCACGCCCAGACCCAAGAAGCTCAGGGACGATTCGGCGATGATCGCGCCACCCACGCCGAGGGTCGCGCCGACGATGATCGGCGCCAGAGCGTTCGGGAGGATGTGGAGCGCCAGGATTCGCGCGTCGCGGGCGCCGACCGAGCGCGCCGCCAGCGTGAAGTCCCGCTCGCGGATCGAGAGCACAGTCGCGCGAACGATGCGCGCCGTGGACATCCAGCTGAGCAGGCCGATGACCAGGATCATCACCGGGATCGCCGACTTGGCATAGGCGCTCAGGATGATGAGGAGCGGCAGCGACGGGATCGAGAACGCCACGTCGGTCACGCGCATGATCACGTTGTCGATCGATCTCCCGTAGTAACCGGCGAGCGAGCCCATCAGCGTGCCGACCCCGGTCCCCACGAGCGCGCTGAAGAGACCGATCGCGAGCGAGATCCGTCCGCCGTAGAGGAGGCGCGTGAAGAGGTCCCTGCCGATATCGTCGGTCCCCATGATGTGGGCGAACGACGGCGGTTTTCTGAATTGCGTTGTGTCGATCGCATCAAACGGGTATGGGGCGATCCAAGGGGCGAGCGCGACCAGAATCGCGAGGAACACCAGGACCGCCGAAGATGCGAGAGCGAGCTTGTGACGACGGAACTGCAGCCAGAACAGACGCTTCTGCGATATGGCCGCGCCCGATCGGCCGTGTGTGCTCTGCGGATCCGGCCGGCGGCGCTCGGCGACCGCTTGCCCGCTCATCGGTAAGAAATTCGCGGATCGAGCCAGCCGTAGGCGACATCCGCGATCAGGTTGAAGAACACGACCAAGAACGAGCTCATCATCAAGATGCCCATGAGGAGCGGATAGTCCCGCGAGAACATCGCCTGGACGAAGAGTCGACCGATCCCCGGCCACGCGAAGATCGTTTCCGCTATGACGGCGCCTGAGAAAAGGCCGGCCAGGTCCAGGGCCATGATCGAGATGACCGGAATGAGCGCGTTCTTCACGGCGTGGCGCGTCAGCACGATCCGCTCGCGCAGTCCTTTCGAACGCGCGGTCCGGATGAAGTCCGCGCGGATGACGTCGAGCAGGGACGAGCGCATGTACCGCGACCAGCCGGCGATGTGCCGTATGGAGAGGACGACCGCAGGCAGGACCAGATGCTTGAGCTGGTCGAAGATCGAGCCGTCGCCGATGGTGTCGCGGCCGGACGTCGGCAGCCAGCCGAGGTTGACTGAGAAGACCAGCTGCAGGATCAGCGCGAACCAGAACACTGGCATCGCGATTCCCAGGAACGACGCCGTCGTCGCGGAGAAATCGAAGAGGCTGTACTGCTTGACCGCGCTGTACACGCCGAGCGGGATCGCGACCACGGCCGCGACAACGAACGACACGGACATGAGCTCGAGCGTCGCGGGCAGCCGCTCGAGAATCATCTCCCCCACCGGACGTCCGGTCGAGAAGCTGATCCCGAAATCGCCGCTCAGGACCGCGCCGAGCCAGCGCACGTACTGCACCGGAACGGGCTGGTCGAGGCCGAGACGCTGGCGGAAGGCCTCGATCACCTGCGGATCAATGAAGAGGCGGTTCTCCAGAAAGATCGCTTCCGGGCCGCCGGGCGCCGCCTGGATGATCAGGAAAATCAGCAGCGAGATGCCGAAGAGGAGCGGCACCATCTGGATGAGGCGGCGACGGACATAACGGCCCATGCGATCTCCGTGCGGGGAGCTGCCCGAGGTTGACCGGGCAGCTCCCCTTAGAGCTCGTTACTTATTGAGATACCACTCGAAGACGTTCCAGAAGCTCCCCAGGTTCGTTCCGCTTGCCTTGAAGTTGCCGAGCTTCTTGCTCGTCACGATGGGGTTCACGTTGTAGTAGATCGGAAGGGAGAACGCGTCGTCCGCGAGCAGCTCCTGTGCCTTGAAGAGGAAGGCCTTCCGCTTCGCGGGGTCGAGCTCCTGATCGGAAGCGATGAGCTGCTCGTCGAGCGCCGCATCGCAGAGTCCGGTCATGTTGTTGGAGCCCTTGCAGGAATAGAGGCCGGTCACGCTCGGATCGGCCGGGAGCACCCAACGCGAGATCTGCAGCTCCCATTGACCGGAGCGCCAGATCTGAGATCGCGTTGCCGCGTCCTTCGTGTCGATCTGGATGTCCACGCCCGCCGCCTTCATGTTCTGCTGGATGACTTGCCAGTACAGCTTGCCGATCGCGTCGGCTGAGCTCAGCAACGCCGTGAGCGAAAGCTTCTCGCCGTTTTTCTCGCGAATGCCGTCCCCGCCGACCTTCCACCCGGCATCGTCGAGAAGCTTCTTGGCCCCGGTCGGGTCGTACGAGTACTTCTTGACGTTCGGGTTGTAGTAGGGACTTGTGGTCGGCGCGACCGTGTCGGCGACCTGTACCGTGCCCTCGAGCACACCATCCACGATGGTCTTCTTGTCGATCAGCATAAAGAGGGCAATTCGCACGTTCTTGTCACCGAAGATCCGCGCTCCGCGGTCTGTCTTGATGCTCATGTCGAAGTGTTGCCACGAGTTCTGCTGCACCAGGGTGAGGTTGTAGTTCGCCAGATCCTTGACGTCCTTGACCTGCGTCGGCGTCATCTGCGCGAAGTCGACCTCGCCCGACTTGACTGCGTTCAGCCGCGTGTTGATATCCGGAATGAAGCGGAAGACGATCTCGTCGACATACGGGTATTGCGTCCCCCGCCAGTAATTCGGATTCCGCTTCACACGGACGTACTCGCCGGACTTCCACTCGGTGAAGATGTACGGCCCGGTTCCGACGGGGCTGCGGTTGTAGCCGTCGTATTTGACGATGTCCTTGCCGTCGAGCATGTACTTGGGCAGGATCGCCTCGAATAGCCCGTTGTAGATGGCTGACGGCTTGTCCCAGACCATTACAGCCGTGTACTTGTCCTGCACACGGCAATCGCTGATGGGCAGGTACGAGTTGCGGTTGTAGACCTCGGAGCCCGGGCTCACGATGTACTTCCACGTGAAGCACACGTCGTCGGCCGTGAATTCATGGACTTGGTCGTGCCACATGACGCCTTGCTGCAGCGGCCAAGTCAGTTCGAGCTTCCCGTCCGCCCGCGTCTTCACCAGACCGTTCGCCACGGTCGGAACCTGCTTCGCGAGAACGGGTATGTACTCGTTCTTGTCGTTGCTGACGATGAGCCCTTCGACCATCGTCAGCTCGATGTCCGTCAGGAACTGGCTGGTGAACGCATTGAGGTTGTCGACCTCGGCGCCGTAGCCGATGCGCAAGGTTCCGCCCTTTGTCGGGCCGGCGGAGGCGCTGGCTGCCGAGCTCGCTGTCGGACTCGTTTGAGCCGACGGTGCGGCGGGGCCGCACGCCGCTACCGCCGCGACGAAGAGAACCGCGAGTGCAAGCCGTATGTGGGCGATCAAGCCTCTCCCCCTCCTGCTGTCGCGGCGTCGTCAGGCCGGCGCCGATGAGTGCGCTGCGCGCGCTGGCGGAAGGATATTCCCCGCCGCCGGGCAAAGGCACTGCTTTACGAGAGGTGAGTCCCGATGCAACGCCTAGAGGCGTTTTTCCAGCGCGGAAAGGGGCGCCGGTTTGAAGCCCATCGCCGCGATGAAGGCAGCGATGTCCTTGTCCTCTGCCGCGACCATCGTCCGCGCCACGTGCGCTCCCTTCGATCGAAAGTGCCCGAGCAGCGCTTCGATCAGGCGGCGGCCAACGCCCTTCTCTCGCGACGAGGGGTCGACGCCGAAAAACTCCACCCACCCGGTTGGCTCCTCGAGACCGAACTCACCGCCACGGACCTCGCCGAGCATGAAGCCGACCACACGGCCGCCGACGTCGGCGACCTGCGACGAGTCGGGGTCGCGGCGGATGTAGTACGCGGCACGTTGTTCCCATACTTCGGGGCGATATTTCCCGGTGATGCGCTCGTCGATTCGGCAGATGCCTTCGATGTCGAGCTCGGTCATCGGTCGCACGCGCACGTCGGCCATGCGCGGAGTTTAGTGGCGTGTTAAGAGGAACGCGGTCAGGTCATCCAGCTCCGACGGCGTGAGACTTCCGGCGAACGCCGGCATCCCACCGCCGCCGTTTGCGATCCGCGCCGTGACCTGATCGCGGTTCAATCGCGACGCGACGTGGCTCAGGTCCGGCCCGCGCCGTCCACCGGCGCCCTCGATCGCGTGACACGCGAAGCACGCCTTTGAAACGAACAGGTCGGCCCCGCGGCGCTCGGGTTCGGCCAGACCCTGCGTCACGGCTGCCGGCAGCGTTCCGCCCTCGAGCTTCGGGACCCACGGTGATTCGATCCCCGCAACGGTGAGCGATGCGTACGCAATGAAAGGCAATGCGACGGCCGCGATGGCCGCCGGCCGCCGCGACCAATGGCGCTCGCCGTCTGGCCAGAGGAGCGGAACGAGGAAAAGGAACACGAACGCGAAAAGCGGGAGACCGACGATGACGATCGATTCCGTCGCCGGAGGGATCAGCGCGAGCACCGCGAAGTAGCCGAGGAAGTACCAGTCGGGGCGGGGATCGGCAAGGACGTTGGTGGGGTCCGGAGGCTTCCCGAGCTCGGGTGCGCCGAAGATCGCCGCGAGCACGAAGACAATCGCGACCGCAGCGGTGGCGACGATCGCGTCGCGCCAGGCGGCGTCCGGCCAGAAGGGGATGCCGCGCGCGAGCATCGCCTCGTAGCGGGCGCGGTACGTCCGCCGATCGACGACGACTCCGGGAACCGGCGGCTCCGAGATCCCGCGTTTCACGACGAGATAGATATGCAGGCCGACCAGGCCGAAGATGGCCGCCGGGATCAGGAAAACGTGCGTCGCGTAGAAGCGCGTGAGGGTCGCACCGCCGACATTGGCGCCCGCGACGACGAGGCTCGCGAGCCAGCCGCCGATCACCGGCGCGCGCGCGGCCTGCTCGGCAGCGACGACGATGGACCAGAACGCATCCTGGTCCCACCGGAGGAGCTGACCCGTGAACGCCAGGGCGAGTGTCGCGAGGAGGAGGAGCGATCCGGTGAGCCAGTTCGCCTCGCGGGGGAACTTGAACGCGCCGAACAGATAGACCTGCGTCATGTGCGCGAGGACGAGGATCACCATCGCGCCGGCGCCGAAGTAGTGCATACCGCGGACGACCGAGCCGAGGGTCGCACCGTGACTGATGAATTGCAGCGAGTCGTACGCCGAGTTGGGCGCCGGCACGTAGGTCATCGCGAGGCCGACGCCGGTGACGACCTGCATCACAAATATCCCGAGGGTGGCGCTGCCGAGGACGTACCACCATCCGACTGGGCGCTCGAGCTCGCGGGGCACGGGATGACGCAGCACCGACATGACGCTGTCCTCGAACTCGAAGCGTTCGCCAAGCCAGCTCGCGACGCCACCTGGGAGCTTCGCGAGGGCGCGCAGGAACCTCATCCCTGTTTCACCGTCGGAAGCGGCTGCTGCCGCACGAGCAGTCGATCGCCGCTCACCTGCCATTCACGCTCGAAGAGCCGGCGCGGTGGCGGCCCGCCGGCCACGGAGCCGTCGCTGTAGTAGACGCCGCCGTGGCACGGGCAGAGGAAGAGCTTCGCTCCGGCCTGCCAGTTCACGGGACATCCAAGATGAGTGCAGTTGATGTTGAAGACTTGGAACATCTGCGGGCCGCTCTGCTCGCGGCGGCGCACCCAGAGTGCGGTGTCCGCCGTCTGCCCCGCCCACGCGAGCGGGCTCGGGTCGCGGATCGACACGAGCTTCGTCTCGCCGAGCGGGAAATCGGTGATTGCGCCGACCGGGACAAGATCGTCCGGTGGCGCGCTGAAGAGTGGCGCGAGCAGATACCCGACGATGGGCAGGCCCACGATCGCGCTGATGCCCGCCGTGAGCCCAACGGTGAGGCGCGAGAGGAACTTCCTGCGCGAGACCTCGTTCACGGCGAGGCCTCGTCGACCGCTTGGCGAATCCATCCGACGAGCGCGAAGGCCCCGATGAGTAGACCCGCAGCGAGGAGGAGCGGGCTTGTGACCACGCCGACCGCGGCGAGCCCGACGCCGGTCGCGAGCGTCACGGGCCAGATCGACGGCGCCGGCTGGTGAGACGAACGATGGCCCTTCACAGAAGCGTCCCGAGGTAGACGACGCTGAAAACGACGACCCAGACCGCGTCCACGAAATGCCAGTACATGCCCACGGCCTCCCAGGCGACCGGGTGGACCGCTCGCCGGCTACGACGGTTCGCGGCGGCGAGCGCCGCGAGCGCGACGAGACCCGCAAGGACGTGCAGCCCGTGAAGCCCGGTGAGCGTGAAGAACGTCGTGCCAAAGAGCGCGCTTCCGGGGCCGATCCCCTCGCCCAGAAGCCGCGCGTACTCGCTGCCCTGACCGGTGAGAAATATCGCGCCGAGGACGATCGTGGCCGCCAGCCAGCGGCCACTCTCCGCCCGCGCCGCCATCGCCATCGTGCCGCTGCTTGCGAAAAGTGCGACCGAGAAGATGGCCGTCCTGCCGATATCCAACGTCGCCTTCGCCGTCGCGAGCCCCGCGTCGCGGTAGGCGACGTACGCCAGCACGATCGCGAGGAAGAAGATCGACTCCGAGGCGACGAAGATGGCGACGCCGAGGAGCGTGCGGTTTGTCGCGACGGCCGGTCGCACCGCGATCACGGCGCATCTCGCAGCTCGGGGTGCTTGCGGTCCCAGAGCGGGCGGCGCCCGGTTACCGCCGGAATGCTCGAGAAGTTCTCCGGCGGAGGGGGCGAGGTCGTGGCCCACTCGAGAGTGAACGCGTCCCATGGATCGTCGCCCGCGATCTCTCCCGCGCGCAGGCTTCGGACGAGATTGACGAAGAAGATGAGCATCGCCACCGCCAGGATCGCCGCGCCGATCGTCGATAGGAGATTCAACGGACCCCAGCCGGTGCTGGCGGCATAGGTAAACACCCGCCGCGGCATCCCAACCGCGCCAAGCCAGTGCTGTGGCAGGAACGTGAGGTTGAACCCGACGAAGGTCGTCCAGAAATGCCATCGGCCAAGGACCTCGCTCAGGAGCCGCCCAGTCATCTTGGGGAACCAGTAATACGTGCCCGCGAATATCCCGAGCATCGTTCCCCCGAAGAGGACGTAGTGAAGGTGCGCCACGACGTAGTAGCTGTCGGTGACCGCCAGGTCGATCGGGACCACCGCGAGCGACACGCCGGAGAGCCCGCCGATCACGAACATCGCGATGAACCCGACCGCGAACAGCATGGCGGTCGTCATGCGCAGCCGGCCGCCCACCATCGTCGCGATCCAGTTGAAGATCTTCACGCCGGTCGGAATCGCGATGAGCATGCTCGTCGCGGAGAAGATCGCGTTCTCCGTGTCGCCGAGGCCCACCGCGAACATGTGGTGCGCCCAGACGCCGAACGAGAGGAAGGCGATCGCGACGCTCGAGCCCGCCACGAATCCGTAGCCGAAGATCGGCTTCCGGCTGAAGACCGGGATGACTTCGGAGATCATGCCCATCGCCGGGAGCACCATGATGTAGACCTCGGGGTGTCCGAAGAACCAGAAGAGGTGCTGCCAGAGCACCGCCTGGCCGCCGCCGGCCGGATCGAAGAAGTGGCCACCGAGCTGCCGGTCCACGAGCAGCATGACGAGCGCGGCGGTGAGCGCGGGGTACGCGCCAAGGATCAGGACGCTCGTGACGAGGGTCATCCAGACGAACAGCGGCACGCGCGAGATCGCCATGCCAGGGCAGCGCATGAGGAGGATCGTCACGGCCAGGTTGATCGCCCCGATGATCGTGCCCGCGCCGTTCACCGCGAGTCCGAGGATGTAATAGTCGACCCCCGTGCCCGGGGCGAAAGCACGCTCGGAGAGCGGCGCGTACGAGAACCATCCCGTGTCGGGGGCGCCGCCGGCGAGGAAGCTGAAGTACAGAACGATTCCGCCGACGAGCGACAGCCAGAACGAAAGCGCGTTGAGCCGCGGGAACGCGACGTCCGGCGCACCGATCATGAGGGGCACCAAGTAGTTCGCGAAGCCCACGAGGAGCGGGACGACCGCGAGCAGGATCATCGTCACGCCGTGCACGGTGAACGCTTGATTGAAGGTCTCGGGATCGAGGAGGCGCTCTTCGGGAGTGGCGAGCTGCGCCCGTAGGAGGAGCGCCTCGAGCCCGCCGATCGCGAAGAACGCGACGCCCATGCCGATGTACAGGACACCGATCGCCTTGTGATCGACGGTTCGGAGCCACCCGACGCGTTCCGTCCCCGGAAGACGGACCCAGAGCGGGACCGCAGTCATTTGAGGCTCACGAGGTAGGCAGCGAGCGCGTCGAGATCGGCGTTGGAAAGCGGAACGCTCGGCATGAGTGCGCCGGGCTTGTACCGCTGCGGGTCGGCGAGCCACGCGCGCATGTTCGCGACGATGTTCGCGTCGGTGTTCTCGAGCACCCCCGCGCCGATGGTCGCGCGCGAGCCGACGTGGGTCAGATCCGGGCCGGCGGTCCCCTTCGCGTCGGTCCCTCGGACGGTATGGCAGCTCACGCAAATGTTCGCGAGAAAGATCTTCTCGGCAGCAGTCTCGACCGTCGTCCGAGGCTTGCCCTGCAGACCGAGCCACGCGTCGAACTCGCTCTGCGTCTGGACGACGACGCGGATGCGCATCCACGCGTGCTCGATGCCGCAGAACTCGCTGCACTGTCCTTCGTACGAACCCGCGCGGCGCGCGAAGAGCCGAAGATGGTTGGTGATGCCGGGAAGCATGTCCATCTTCGGTCCGAGCTCGGGTACCCAAAAGCTGTGGATGACATCGGCCGAGGTCAGGTCGAGGTCGATCGGTGTGTCGGCCGGGATGTGGAGCTCGTTCGCGGTCTTGACGCCGCCGTAGCTGAACTCCCACCACCACTGGTGGCCCGTGGCCGCGATGCGCATCGCAGGCGTGACGCCCGCACCGCTGATCTCGGCCATGGTGCCGAGCGTCAGGACGAAGATCACGGCGAGAATGAGACCGGGTGCCGCGGTCCAGGCGATCTCGAGCCGCTTGTTGCGCTCGAAGGTCGCAGGCTCTCCTGCGACGTGCCGGGATGCGCGGTAGCGCCAGATCGCGAAGACCAGGGCCCCTTCGACACCGATGAAGATCAGGATCGCGATCGCACCGACGATGAGCGAAAGTGTCCCGATCGCATCGGCCGGTGGTCTCACGTTTGGTGAGGGTAGGACGGCGCGAACCGGACGCAAACGAAGAGCCCGTCTCCGCGTGGGAGGCGGGCTCTCGTCAAAAAGCGAGGTGCTTGGTTAGGCGGTCGGTGCGGGAGGTGCCGCCGGTCGGCGCGCGCGGCCCACGAGGACTAGGGCCGCGAGCGCGAGAAGAGGGAGCCAGCCGAAGACGAAGAGCCAGATCACGACGTCTGCGAAGACCTGCAGCATGGCGCCGAGCGCGGCGAGCGCGCGGGTGACGGTCTTCGCCGGATCCCACGCCTTGGTCGTCGTGTCGCCAGGGAGGACCGCGATCGTAGCGATCGACATCGAGATGGTCGAGTAATCGGTCCGCTGCTTGATGCTGTTGATCTGACCGGTGAGCTGCTCGATCTGGGTACGAACGTTCGAGAGCGACGCGTCGACCTTGAGGATCTCGTCGATCGTGTTCGCCTTCGTAAGGATCGCGAGGTAGCGCTGCTCTTCCGCCTGCTTCGCGGCGAGACGCGCCTGGAGATCGACGAACTGGTCGGTGACATCCTGGGCACTTACACCCGAGGTCTGGATCTCGCCCTCGAGCGTCCGCAGCTGCTGCAGCGCGTCGGCGAACCGGCTCGACGGCACGCGGATGGTGAGGCTCGCGCTGCGGGTGTCGCCGCTTCCGCTCTGGGTCAGGTTGAGCACGTCGCCGCCAAGGCCGCTCGCGATGGCCTGCGCGCGGTCGCTCGTCGCCCATGGGTCCTTCGAGCGCATGTCGATCTTGGCGGTGAGGATCAGGTTCCGGTCGCCGGCGACGACGACCGTCGGGATGCCCTTATCGGGAGCGCTGGCGGCGTTGCCGCTTAAGCCGGAGGCCGAGTCGACAGCGGCCGCCCCGGGCGCGCCGCCTGCCGAACCGCGTCCTTGAGACGTCGTACCGGCGGCCGAGCAGGCAGTGACCAAAAGAAGCGGGGCCACAATCAAGAGGGCGAGCTTGCGCATCGTCTTCACCAGCTTTCAGCGGTCTTGTGTGTGCGTAGACGTCAGGCGGGCTTGCTAGGTTCCCAGCGCCCTCCGAAGAGCTTCTGGGCGTTTGTGGCGATCTGTCGGGCGAGATCACCGATGTCCACGCCGCGCTCCCGGGCGAGCGCCGCGTGGGTCGCCGCGACGTACAGGGGCTCGTTCCGGCGGCCACGGGCATTCTGTGGGGCGAGATAGGGGGCGTCGGTCTCAGCCAGGAGACGATCGACCGGGACGAGCGCCGCCGCCGCCCGCAAACGGTCACTTCCGGGATACGTGAGCGTGCCGGCGAACGATATGTGGACACCGAAGTCGAGCCAGGCGGCCAGCTCTTCCGGCCCCTCGCTGTAGCAGTGGACCATCCCGCGGACCTCGAGGCCCTCGCCGAGGATTGACCGCACGCGACCTCCTGAGTCTCGTACATGGATGACCACCGGAAGGTTCAGAAGCGTCGCGAGGGCGAGCTGGCCGCGGAACGCGGCCTCCTGCACATCGGGCGGCGAGCTGCGTCCGGAGAAATCCATCCCGATCTCGCCGATGGCGACGACGCGCGGATCGCGCGCGAGCTCGGTGATCCGATCCAGCGCATCCGGTCCCCACGATGCGGCGCGATGCGGATGCACGCCGACCGCCACGCGGACGTCGTCGTGGTGCGCGGCGAGGGCCACGGCCTCCACGCTCGACGCGACGTCCTCCGCTGCGGTGAGGACTCGCGCGATCCCCGCCTTTCGCGCGCGTTCCAAAACCTCGGCGATGTCCGCCGCGAAACGCCGATCGGTCAGATGCGCGTGCGCGTCGATCACGGCGGGAGGGTAACGTTCACTAATGCCGGAGCGCATCTTTGTCGCGGTGGCGTGGCCGTACACGAACGGCCCGCGGCATCTCGGACATGTCGCCGGTTTTGGCGTGCCCTCCGACGTCTTCGCGCGCTATCACCGCCTTGTGGGCAACGACGTGCTCATGGTCAGCGGCACCGACGAGCATGGGACGCCCAATCTGATCCAGGCCGACGCCGAGGGGCTCACGCCGAAGCAGGCCGTCGATAAGTACAGCCGGATCATCAGCGAAGATCTGCGATCGCTCGGACTCTCCTATGACCTATTCACGCGAACGACCACTCAGAACCATCGCGTCGTCGTGCAGGACGTCTTCAAGACGCTCTACGACAAGGGCTACCTGATCAAGAAGACCGCTATGGGCGCGTTCCAGGCGGCCACCGGACGCACGCTCCCCGACCGCTACATCGAAGGTACATGCCCGATCTGTGGATTCCCGAGCGCGCGTGGAGATCAGTGCGACAACTGCGGCAACCAGCTCGATCCGGAACAGCTCATCGATCCGCGTTCCAAGATCGACGGCTCGAAGCCAATCTTCAAGGAGACCGAACACTTCTACCTTGACCTTCCGGCGTTCACCGAGCCACTCACGCGCTGGATCGCGGAGCAATCGCACTGGCGGCCGAACGTGCGGAATTTTTCGCTGAACTACATCGCGAACCTGAAACCGCGCGCGATCACGCGCGACATCGATTGGGGTGTGCCGATCCCACTAGCTGGTTGGGAGGATCGGCCGGATAAACGTATGTACGTGTGGTTCGACGCGGTCATCGGCTACTTCTCTGCGGCAGTCGAGTGGGCACACATGATCGGCCGGCCTGAGGCGTGGCGTGACTGGTGGCAGGACCCGAAGTCGCGGCACTTCTATTTCATGGGCAAGGACAACATCGTTTTTCACACGACGATCTGGCCCGCGATCCTGCTCGGGTACGGGAACGGCGGCACGGTCGCAGGCGGCAGGGGCGAGCCGCTTCAGCTCCCGTACAACGTCGTCTCGAGCGAGTTCCTGACGATGGAGGGCCGTCGATTCTCGACGAGCCGTGGGGTGGTCATTCATGTCAACGACTTCCTGTCGCGGTATGACGCGGACGCGCTGCGCTTCTATCTGATGCTCGCGGGGCCGGAGACGCAGGACACCGATTTCACCTGGGCGGACTTCGTTCGGCGCAATAACGACGAGCTCGTCGCCACCTGGGGGAACCTCGCGCATCGCACCCTCGTGAACGCGCACCGCCGATTCGGCCAGGTCCCTAAGCCGGGCCGTCTCACCCCGGACGACGAGGTCCTGATCGAGACCGTCGAGTCGGGATTCGTCAAGGTGGGCGAGGATCTCGAGGCGGCGCGATTCCGCGCGGCCCTCCAGGAGCTGCTTCACCTCGCCGCGCTCGTCAATCAGTACCTCACCGAGAACGAGCCCTGGAAGCTCATCGCGACCGATAAAGAAAGAGCCGGAACTGTTCTGTACGTGGCGCTCCGCTCGGTGGATGCTCTGAAGGTGATGCTCGCTCCCTTCCTCCCCTTCTCGAGCCAGAAGCTGCACGAGTACCTCGGCTACGACGGGACACTCGCGGGTGCCCCGGAACGGCGGACGGTCCGCGAATCCGATGGCTCGACCCACGACGTGCTCACCGGCGACTACACGAAGTCGACAGGTTCGTGGGCGCCGCCGGGTCTACCGGTCGGACAGAAGCTCCGCCTTCCCGAACCGTTATTCAAGAAACTCGATCCCGAAGTTGTCGTCGCCGAGGAGCTCCGCCGCATGGAGGAACGCGGAGGAGCGTGAGTCGTCTCCGGGCCGTAGCCGCTGCGGCCGCGATCACGCTCGGTGGCTGCGCGTCACCCGCCCCCGCGACGAGCACCCCGACGGCGTCCGTGTCAGTCGCGACACACGCGACCGAGTTCGACGCGGCCCGAGCGAAGGCTCACGTCAACTATCTCGCGGATGCCGCGCGCGGCGGACGCTACTCAGGGTCGGCCGGTTATCGCGATGCCGCGATGTATGTCGCCGACCGATTCCGCGAAATCGGCCTCGAGCCGCTCGGCGACGACGGCACCTTTTTTCAGCACTTCAGCATGCCCATCGTCGATCTCACGGAGATGTCGACGCTGACCGGGCCGGGCGGGAAGACGTACCAGCCGCGAGTTGATTTCACCGAAAGCGTCGGCGGCCGGTCCGGATCGGGGACGGCCGAAGCGGAGATCGCGGCCGTCGGGGGCGGGGCGCGGACCGGTGGTCTGAACGACTTCGCTGGCGCGAATGTCCGGGGGAAGATCGCGCTCGTCACGGGTCCCGCGGCACCGAACGGAGGGAGCTCCGTGGAGAACGCTTATCAGGAAGGGGCCATCGGTGTGCTTCTCGTCGGCGGCGCCACGTTGCGCTACTCGTACATACCTCGCCTGCAGAGCGAGACCATCCCCACTTTCGTCATCAGCGAGGACGTCGCGAACCAGTTCCTCGCACCGTCTGGAAGGACGCTCACGACCGCCCAGGCCCTGGTGCGGGCGCACCGCGCTGACGCGAGCGCGCCCGCCTCGGGCTTCGACGTCCAGACGACCATCCGCATGAGCGTGTCGCTCACGCCGATCCACGATGTCGACGCGATCAACGTCGTCGGCGTGCTCCGTGCGCCCGACCCGGACAACGCCGCGCGGGCGGTGCTGGTCGGCGGTCACCTCGACGGCGTGGGTACGGACCCCAACGGCGCCGTCTTCCAGGCCGCGAACGACAACGCTTCCGGCCCATCGGTGACCATCGAGGTCGCTCGGGCGCTCGTCGCCTCTCGGTCGTCGCTCAACCACTCGATCGTGTTCGTGGCATTCGCCGGCGAGGAGGAGGGCTTCTTCGGCTCGGAGGCGTACATCGCGCAGATGGCGGTCGCGCCCGGCCGCGTCGAGAGCCTCGTCGCGGTGTTGAATCTCGACGTCATCGGATGCTGCAGCGACACGCTCATCGTCTCGAACGAAGCGCCAGACCTCCAGCATCGGGTGCTGGACGTCGCGAAGAGCCTTGGCGTCTCGACGGAAGCAACGGGCTCCGGCGGAAGCGACCAGACGAGCTTCACGCGGCGCCGGGTTCCCGCCGTCCTCATCGGCACTCGCGACTACATCCTGCATGTCTATGCCGACAAACCGCCGGTGGTCGAGGAGAGCCGTCTGAAGAAAGCGGGCGACGTCGTCACCGAGGTCGCGAGGGAATTGGCGACGGCGCCTTAGTGATCTGCGCGGCGCGGTCGCCGATCGCTGTGGCGACCTCGTCACGCTCCTTTTGGCCGAACGAGCTCGACGAGAGCATCTCGATCGCGGCGAGATCGCAGTACAGAACGCGCGCCAGGCGCATCGCCTCGGTCGGCGCCCTATCGATCCAGACGAGCGTCTTATCGATCTGCACCGTGTGCTGGATCAGGTGCGCCTCGAAGCGGTGCATTCGGAATCGGATGGGCTTGGGGCCATCCCAGAACAGCGCGTTGCGCTCGAGATCGGCGTCCGTCAGGTCGCCGAGCTCGCGCAGGACCCGGCGATGGACCTCGTAGAGCGCGTTCCGAACATCGGCGACGCCGCCCTCGAGCGTCTTGGGGCCGCGATAGCCGTTCTCGTCACGCCACGAACCAAATCGCTCCTCGGCCGCCTTCGGATCGCCGGGCCGGTCCGGCGCCAGCTCGTATCGGATCACGCCGAGGAATCCGTACTCCGCACCGAGCATGTGCTCGAGCACGTCGCGCAGCGGCCACTCGCCCTCGCGCGGAACGCGATCGAGGTCCTCGTCCCGTAGACCGGCCAGCGCGCCCGTCAGATCGCGGTACGCGTGGTGGTACTGGCCGAGGATGCGCTGGGCCTGCGACGGCGTGACCGGTCGCATCGCAGCGAGACGCACCGCGAGATCACGAAGCTCGTGCTGCGCCATGAGGAGCGCAAAACGGAGACCCTCATCGTCGTACTCGTGCCACACCCATGGCCGGTCCATCTCCGCATCCGGCAGATCGACGGTCGCTCGGACGAGCCCCTCGACGGCTTCCGTGACCGTCGGCATCAGAGCGCGACGGCCGGAACGCCCGCGACGGTTTCCGAGGCGACGAGGTCGACGACCTTGTGCAAATGACCGCTCTCTTTCCACACGCGGATCTGCCGATCCGCGCTGGTTCCCTCGCGCACGATCGTCTCGAGGTATTCGACCTCCTTGCGCGAACCCAGAGCGTCGACCACATCGTCGATGAACTCGAGCAGCTCGACGGAAAGGTCTCTCATCGGCACCTCGGTCTGCTTGCCGAAGTCGATCAGCTTCGCATCCATCCCCCCGCGCATCGCCCGCCACTTGTTCTCCTGGATGAGGCTCGGGAGGTACCGTCGGAAGCCCTGATTCTTGTCGCGGAGCACCAGGAGCTTCGCGCAGATAGCTTGGATGAGCGCCGCGAGACAGAGCGTTTCCTCGATACGCGTCGCGGCATCGCATACGCGAAACTCGATCGTCGGAAAGAACGCGTGCGGCCGAAGGTCCCACCAGATCTTCCGGCCGTTGTCGATGGATCCGGTCTTGACGAGGAGCTCGACGAAATTCTCGTACTCGTCATAGCTCGAGAACTCCGGCGGAGTGCCGGTGCGCGGAAAACGACCCCAGATCACCTGCCGGTACGACTTGAGGCCGGTATTGCGAGCGAGCCAGAACGGCGACGACGTCGAGATCGCGAGGAGATGCGGCAGGAAGTAGCGCGCCTCGTTCATCACCTCGACGCGACTCTCGCGATCAGGTATGCCGACGTGCACGTGGAGGCCGAAGATGAGGAGCTCGCGAATGACGTCTTGCAGCTCGTCTTCGAGGATCTTGTAGCGCTCAGCTTCGGTGACCTGCTGGTCCTGCCAGTGCGAGAACGGGTGCGTGCCGGCGGACGCGATCCGTAGGCCGACCGGTGCGAGGAGCGCCGCGAGCGTGCCGCGCAGCGTCGAGATCTCGGCGCGCGCTTCGCTGATGTCGGCGCAGATCTTTGTGCCCGCCTCGATGACCGACTGCATCATCTCGGGTTTGATCTGCTCGCCGAGGCGCGGGCGCGCTGCGGCGAGAAGCGTCTCGCTGTGGCTCTTGAGCTGCCCTTCCGAATCGACGATCTGGAACTCTTCCTCGATCCCGATCGTCAGCCGCGGGACGTGGGTCTGCCTCATCGGCCTCTCGCCCTCGCTCGCGCGTCGCTGATCGTGCGGTAGACCGCATCGCTATCGCTGTCCGCCAGCCCGCGGAAGGCGGGCGCCGGAGAACCGCCATAGAAGCCACCCCACCCCTCGTACATCTGACGCTGACCGAAGAAGATCGTGGGGCCGGCGAGCCATGATCTCTCCATC
>Ga0209807_1000109_pt1 | contig 32921 bp, 32 predicted proteins | sample GraSoiAngelo_154_FD_186168 | JGI IMG/M metagenome (GOLD analysis project Ga0209807, IMG submission 186168) | Grasslands soil microbial communities from the Angelo Coastal Reserve, California, USA - 14_1009_13_20cm (SPAdes) (version 2) | ecosystem: Environmental > Terrestrial > Soil > Grasslands ... | reverse complement strand
GACCGCCATCGGGCGCGCCCTCATGGCTCGCCCGACCATGATCCTGCTCGATGAGCCCTCGATGGGCCTGGCACCGCAGCTGGTCGAGGAGATTTTCGAGATCGTCCAGGAGCTCAACCGCAAGGAGGGCGTGAGCTTCCTGCTCGCCGAGCAGAACACCAACATCGCGCTCAAGTACGCCGGTTACGGCTACATCCTGGAGAACGGGCGCGTGGTCATGGACGGCGCGGGCCGCTCGCTCGCCGAGAACGAGGACGTGAAGGAGTTCTATCTCGGGTTCTCCTCCGCCGGGCGCAGGAGCTTTCGCGATGTGAAGTCGTATCGCCGCCGCAAGCGCTGGTTGTGAAATATTTCGACCGCCTGGAGACCCGCTCGCCCAGGGCGAGGGAGGCCGCGGTAATGGCAGCGCTGCCCAGGCACATCGCGCACGCGAAACGCCACGCGCCGGGATTCGCGCGCATCCTGAAAGACGTCAGGCCTGAAAAAATCAATTCCAGGGAGGCGCTGGCGCGCCTGCCGGTGACGCGCAAGTCGGACCTCGCCTCCCTGCAGAAGGAGCTGCCGCCGCTCGGCGGGCTGAACGCGACGCCGGTGGAGAAGCTGGCGAAGCTGTTCGTCTCGCCTGGCCCGATCTACGAGCCGGAAGGCCGCGGCGCCGACTGGTGGCGCACGGCGCGCGGCCTGTTCGCCGGCGGCTTCCGCGCCGGGGACCGCGTGGCGAATACCTTCGCTTATCACTTCACGCCGGCGGGCTCGATGCTGGAGTCGGGCGCGGCCGCGCTGGGCTGCACCGTGGTGCCGACCGGAGTCGGCCAGACCGAGATGCAGGTGGCGGCGATCCGCGGCCTGGGGATCAACGCCTTTCTCGGCACGCCGTCGTTTCTCAAGCTGATCGTCGAGAAAGCCGACGAGATGAAGATCGACATCTCCTGCCTCGAGAAAGCGCAGGTCGGCGCAGAATTTCTTCCCCCGATACTCAGAAATAATCTACAGCAGCGCGGCATGCGCCTCACGCAGTGCTACGCGAGCGCCGATCTCGGGCTCATCGCTTACGAATCGCTGATGCCCGACGGCACGCTCAACGAAGGCATGATCCTCGAGGAAGCGCTGATCCTCGAGATCGTGCGGCCGGGAACAGGCGATCCTGTGCCGGCGGGCGAGGTCGGCGAAGTGGTGATCACGACCTTCAACCGCGACTACCCGCTGATCCGCTTCGCGACCGGCGATCTCTCGGCGGTGCTGCCCGGCGCAAGCCCCTGCGGCCGGACCAACGTGCGCATCAAGGGCTGGATGGGCCGCGCCGACCAGAGCACCAAGGTGCGCGCGATGTTCGTCACCCCGGCGCAGGTGAGCGAGGTGACGCGGCGCCATCCCGAGGTCCTCCGCGCCCGCCTGGTCGTCGAGGGCGAAGCCGGCAACGACCGCATGACGCTGAAGTGCGAAACGAGGGACCGCCCGGCGGGACTGGCGGAGGCCATCGTCGCCTCGATCCGCGACGTCACCAAGCTGCGCGGCGAAGTCGAGCTGGTTCCGCCCGGCAGCCTGCCGAACGACGGCAAGGTCATCGAGGACCAGAGGAAGTACGGCTAGATCTTGCGCGCGGCGGCCACGGGCAGCGCGTCGAGCCGCCGCATCTCCTCGTTCCTGAGCACCGCGGGGTCGGCGAGGAATGCCTTCACGAAATCGACCGAGTCCGCGCCCCAGAACACCTCGCCATCGGCGACGAAGCTCGGCACGCCGAACACGCCGCGCGCCGCGGCTTCCTCGGTGTTTTTTCTGAGTGCATCCTTGTTTTGCGGGTTCGAAAGCGCGGCCTGCTCGATGTTCAATTCCTTGCACAGAGCGGGAAATCCCTGCGTGGCATCGGCGCCGGTGGTCCACACCGCATCGAAAATCCTTCGTACTGCCTCGGCGGTGCAGCCGGCGGCGAACGCGAGGCGCAGGTGCGGCAATGGGTTGAACGGATGCGCGGCGGGGAAGCGGAAGGGAATGCCCAGCTCGCGCGCCCACCACGTGCACCAACGGTAGGTCCAGCGCCGCTTGACCGGCACCTCGGCCGGGCCTTTCTGTCCCCAATGCTCGAGCAGGCCGGCGAGGAGCACGGGCTTGTAGGTCATGGCAGGAGAAATTCCTGCCAGCCGGTGAAGGCAGATGTACGAGTACGGTGATACAAAATCAAAATACCAGTCTATCGAGGAGGTCGCCATGACGGTGAGAATCGAGAAGAAGGGGAAGGTGTGGACGGTGATCCATTCGCGGCCGCAGGCGCGCAACGCCATGGATCCGGAGAGCGCCGACGCGCTGGTCGAGGCTTTCACGGCGTTCGATCGCGACGCGGATGCGGCCGTGGCGGTGCTCTGGGGCGAAGGCGGCGCGTTCTGCGCCGGCTGGGATCTGAAGTACTGCGGATCTCTCGTCGAGGATCCGACGCTGATCCACCAGATCGATTACCCGCTGGATGACCACCACCTCATTCCGCGCGGGCCGCTCGGGCCGACGCGGCTCGAGCTCGACAAGCCGGTGATCGCCGCGGTGGCGGGACCCGCGGTCGCCGGCGGATTCGAGCTGGCGCTGTGGTGCGATGTGCGCGTGATGGAGAAGTCGGCCTACTTCGGCGTGTACTGCCGGCGCTGGGGCGTGCCGCTCATCGACGGCGGCACGGTGCGGCTGCCGCGCATCGTCGGCATGGGGCGCGCGCTCGAGATCATCCTCACCGGGCGCAAGGTGCCGGCGGAGGAATCCCTGCGCATCGGCGCCTGCGAGCACGTCGTCGCGGATGGCGAATCGCGCCAGTTTGCCGAGGCGATGGCGCATGACATCGCGCGCTTTCCGCAGGTGTGCATGCGCGCCGATCGGCGCTCGGCTTATATGCAGCAAGGGCTGACGCTCCGGGAGGCGATGCGCAAGGAGTGGTACAACGGGCTGCCCGCGTTCGAGGCCGAGGGAATCGCCGGCGCCGAGCGCTTCGCCTCAGGCAAGGGGCGGCACGGGGATTTCAGGGACATCTAGCCGGTCACGGCGCTCGGCAAGCGCCGCCATCAGGGTTTCTTGTTCGGATTCCTGCATTTCACTCCAACCGGCGATCTCGGCCAGCGTGCGCAGACAGCCTCTGCAAAGCCCGCTCTGCGGGTCCATAACGCACACCTTGTTGCAGGGGCTTTTCAATGCTTTCTCTTGGCGGCGATCGCCCGGCCTGCCTTGGACGACGGCTCTCTTTTCAGCACCCCGCAAATCCATTGTCCGATCTCGACCAGCCGGTCGAGATCGACGCCGGTCCTGATGCCGAGCCCGCGCAGCATGTACACCACGTCCTCGGTCGCCACGTTGCCCGAGGCGCCCGCGGCGTACGGGCAGCCGCCGAGCCCCGCGACCGAGGCGTCGAACGTAGCCACGCCGAGCTCGAGCGAGGCGTAGATATTGGCGAGCGCCTGGCCGTAGGTGTCGTGGTAATGGCCTGCCAGCCGCTCGAGCGGCACGCGGCGAGCGCAGGCCTCGATCATCACCTTTGTCTTTCCGGGCGTGCCGACGCCGATGGTGTCGCCGAGCGAGATTTCGTAGCAGCCCATCTCGAATAGCGCAGCCGCGACCTCGGCGACGCGTTCGGGCTTCACTTCGCCTTCGTAAGGACAGCCGAGAACGCAGGACACATAGCCTCGTACTTTGATGCCTGCTTCCCGCGCCGCCTCGGCCACCGGGCGAAAGCGCTCGAGCGATTCGGCGATCGAGCAGTTGATGTTCTTGCGCGAGAACGCCTCGGAGGCGGCGCCGAAGACCGCGACCTCGGTGGCGCCGGCGGCGCGCGCCGCCTCGAAGCCCTTCAGGTTGGGCGTCAGGACCGGGTAGGAGACGCCGGGCCTGCGCCGGATTCTTTCCAGCACCTCCATATGGTCGGCCATCTGCGGCACCCACTTGGGCGACACGAAAGCGGTCGCTTCGACCGCAGGCAGGCCAGCGTCGGCAAGCCGCTCGATTAGCTCGACCTTCACGTCGGTCGATACTTCGCCTGGCTCGTTCTGCAGCCCGTCGCGGGGACCGACTTCGACAATTCGGACAAAAGCAGGGACAGACCACGTTTTCATGATGCGAGTGTAATGAGCTCGGCGCCTTCGAGTACCTGCTCGCCGGCGGCGAAATTGATCTCCTTCACCACGCCGTCCGCGGGAGCGGTGATGGTGTGCTCCATCTTCATCGCTTCGAGAATGAGCAGCGGCTGCCCTTTCTTCACGCGCGCGCCGGCTTCGACCATCACCTGGATCACCTTCCCGGGCATGGGCGCGGCAAGCGAGCCCGCCGCCGCGGTGTCCTGCGGCGCCTGCAGCTCCGCCTTGAGCGCGAGCCGCCGGTAGCCGCCGTTGCAGAACACGTGCCACTGGCTGCCGTCGCGTACCGCGTGCGCCTTGAAGCTGCGTCCATCCAGGCGGATGAGCGGCCCGTCCCGTTCGATGCGGTAATCCCGCGCGCCGATCAGCAGCCGCGAGCCATCATCGGTAAAGCGCACGCGCACCGCATGGCGCGCCTCGCCATCCATGAAAACGAAATCGTGGTGCGATTCCTCGTTCAATCGCCAGCCATCGACGCGGTGCCATGGCGAGTATCGATCGCCCGATTCGCGGGCGTGCTCGCGGGCGGCCTGCTCCTCCGCCTCGAGCTCGGCGAACGCGGCGGCGGCCAGCATTTCGTCCGGCACGGGTCCGCGCGGCGGGAACAGCTCAGCGCGGTTCCTTTCGATCAGCCCGGTATCGAGCTCGGCGGCTGCAAAGGCGCGGCCCGCCGCCACCCGTCCCAGGAAAGCGACGTTGGTCGTCACGCCGGCGATCTCGGTTTCGGCAAGCGCGCGGCGCAGCCTTGGCAGCGCGGTATCGCGGTCCGGGCCGCGCACGATCAGCTTCGCGATCATCGGGTCGTACCACGGCGTGATTTCGTCTCCAGCCTCGACGCCGGCGTCGATGCGCACGTCCTGCGTTTCGGCGGGAAACGCGAGGTGCAGCAGCTTTCCCGTGGCCGGGAGAAAATCGCGCCCCGGGTCCTCGGCGTAAATGCGCGCCTCGATGGCGTGCCCCGAGAAGGTCAGTTCATCCTGCAGAAGCGGAAGTCTTTCTCCTGCCGCGACCCTCAGCTGCCACTCGACCAGGTCGAGCCCGGTAATCATCTCGGTGACCGGGTGCTCGACCTGCAGGCGCGTATTCATCTCCATGAAATAGAAGCGCCCGTCCTGCTCGGCGATGAATTCCACCGTGCCGGCGCCGCTGTAGCCGATGGCGCGCGCCGCGGCGACGGCGGCCTCCCCCATCTCGCGGCGGCGCTGCGGCGTCATGCCGGGCGCGGGCGCTTCTTCCAGCACTTTCTGGTGCCGCCTCTGCACCGAGCAGTCGCGCTCGAACAGATGCACCGCGTTGCCGTGCGCATCGCCGAACACCTGCACTTCGATATGCCGCGGCCGCTGCAGGTAGCGCTCGATCAGCACGCGCTCGTCGCCGAAAGAAGATTTCGCTTCTCGCTTTGCCGCCTCCAGGGAGCTCCGGAAGGCGCTTTTTTCCTCCACCACGCGCATGCCTTTTCCGCCGCCGCCGGCAGAAGGCTTGATCAGCACGGGGTAGCCGATGCGCGCGGCTTCCTTCTCGAGAAAGGCGCCGTCCTGGTTCTCGCCGTGGTAACCGGGCACGAGCGGCACGCCCGCCTTTTCCATCAGGCGCTTGGCGGCCGATTTGTCCCCCATCGCGGCAATCGCCTCCGGGCTCGGCCCGATGAAGACGAGCTCGGCGTGCCGGCAGGCCTGCGCGAACGGCGCGTTCTCCGCGAGAAACCCATAGCCCGGATGAATCGCCTGCGCGCCGGACTCGCGTGCCGCGGCGAGAATCGCATCGCCGTTCAGGTAGCTTTCAGCCGCGGCCGGCGGACCGATGCGCCGCGCTTCGTCGGCTCGCTTGACGTGGCGCGCGTTGCGGTCGGCGTCGGAATAGACCGCGACGGTGCGAACGCCGAGCCCTCGCGCCGTGCGGATCACCCGGCACGCGATCTCGCCGCGGTTGGCGATCAGGATCTTGCCGAACACGTCAGTCTTTTCCCCGCCCCCAGGACGGCTTGCGCTTCTCGAGGAACGAGGCGATGCCCTCCCTGCCCTCGGGCGAGACGCGGATCTCGGCGATGCGCCGGGCGGTGTCCGCGACCAGCGCCGCGTCCACGGCCCGGCCGCCGACGGCGCGGATCAGCTCCTTGATTTTTGCGTGCGCTTCGCTTCCGCCAGCAAGGAGGTGCTTGATGATTTCTTCAACGCTCGAATCGAGCTGGTTGGAGGAAACACACGCGGACAGGAGGCCGATGCGGCAGGCCTCGGCGGCGTCGAACACCTCGGCGGTGAGGAAATAGCGCCGCGCGGCGCGCTCGCCGATCGCGCGCATCACGTACGGGCTGATCGTCGCCGGCGAGAGGCCGAGCTTCGCCTCCGAGAAGCAGAACTTCGCCTGCGGCGTGCCGATGGCGATGTCGCAGGCGGCCACCAGCCCGGTGCCGCCGGCGAAGGCCGCGCCGTGCACCCGCGCGATGGTCGGCTTGGGCAGGCGATCGAGCGCGGCGAGCATGTCGGCAAGCGAGCGCGCATCGGCGAGGTTCTCCTCGTAGCCGTAGCCCGCCATGCGCTTCATCCAGTTGAGATCGGCGCCGGCGCAGAAGGCAGGGCCATTGCCGGCCAGCACGACGATGCGGGTCGATCTGTCCGCCTCGAGCTCGGAAAAGCAATTCTTCAGGGATGCAATGAGCGCGTCGTCGAATGCATTGCGGACCTCGGGCCGGTTGAGCGTGATCCATGCGACGCCTTCTTTTTTCTCAACCAGCAGATTGCTCACGCGATCCTCGGCTCGACGCGGACTTCAGTCTTGACCGAATTCGCGATGAAGCACTTCTCGTGGGCGCGCTGATGCAGTGCCGCGTGCGCTTCGTGGCTTGGCGCGGCGCCCGCAAAGGACACCACCGGCCGCAGCGTGACACGCGAGATCCAGGTCCTGTCAAGCACGCCCACTGCCTCGTCGACATAGCGGTCGACGACCCATTTCTTCTGACAGGCGAGGTGCAGGAACCACAACATATGGCAGGCAGACAGCGAGGCGACGAAGCTTTGCTCCGGGTCGATGCCGATCGCGGGCGCCACCGTAGCGGGGATATTCTCCGCGGCCGCGTTTCCCGGCACGCGGATATCGCCGAAGGCGATGACGTGGTTCCTGGAATACGTCTCATAGCGAAACTCGCCCGATCTCTTCCACTCCACGGTTGCGCGATGTTCGCTCACGCTACATCCTGAAGATGCCGAACCTGGTTTCTTCGATCGGCGCATTGAGCGAGGCCGAGAGGGCGAGGCCGAGAAGGCGCCGCGTATCGGCCGGATCGACCACGCCGTCGTCCCACAGCCGCGCGCTCGCGTAGTAAGGATGGCCCTGGGTCTCGTACTGTGCCCGGATGGGGTTTTTAAAAGATTCTTCATCCTGTTTGGACTTGAAATTTCCGCGTACAGTCGCCAGCACGCTCGCCGCCTGCTCGCCGCCCATGATGGAGATGCGGGCGTTCGGCCACATCCAGAGGAAGCGCGGCGAGTAGGCGCGCCCGCACATGCCGTAGTTGCCGGCGCCGAACGAGCCGCCGACGATCAGCGTGAACTTCGGCACCTTCGCGGTGGCGACCGCGGTCACCATCTTGGCGCCGTCCTTGGCGATGCCGCCGGCCTCGTATTTCTTGCCGACCATGTAGCCGGTGATGTTCTGCAGGAAGAGGAGCGGGATGCCGCGCTGGCACGCGAGCTCGATGAAATGCGTCGCCTTGAGCGAGGACTCGGAGAACAGGATGCCGTTATTGGCGAGGATCGCCACCGGGTAGCCCTGCAGGTGCGCAAAGCCGGTGACCAGCGTCTTGCCGTAGTTCTGCTTGAATTCATCGAGCTCCGAGCCGTCGACGACCCGGGCGATGATCTCGCGCACATCGTAGGGCTTGCGCGGGTCGGCGGGAATCACGCCGTAGAGCTCGTCGGCGGGATAGAGCGGCTCGCGCGGTTCCCGCACTTCGAGGGAAACATTCTTACGGAGGTTGAGATTCGAAATGATCTTGCGCACAAGCGAAAGGGCGTGCGCGTCATCGAGCGCGTAATGGTCGGCCACGCCCGAGACCCGCGTATGCACCTCGGCGCCGCCCAGCTCCTCGGGCGTTACCACCTCGCCGGTCGCCGCCTTCACCAGCGGCGGGCCGGCGAGAAAGATCGTGCCCTGCCCTTTGACGATGATCGATTCGTCGGACATCGCCGGCACGTACGCGCCGCCGGCGGTGCAGGAGCCCATCACGCAGGCGATCTGCGGGATCGCGGCCGCCGACATGTTGGCGATGTTGTAGAAGATGCGGCCGAAGTGCTCGCGGTCGGGAAACACGTTGTCCTGCTCGGGCAGGTAGCCGCCGCCGGAATCGACCAGATAGACGCACGGCAGGCGGTTCTGCGCGGCGATCTCCTGCGCGCGCAGGTGCTTCTTCACCGTCATCGGGTAATAGGTGCCGCCCTTGATGGTCGCGTCGTTCGCGACGATGACGCACTCGCGTCCGCAGACCCGGCCGATGCCGCAGATCATCGAGGCGGAATGCACGTCGCCGCCGTACATCCCCCAGGCGGCGAGCTGGCCGATCTCGAGGAACGGCGAGCCCGGGTCGAGCAGCTTGCTGACGCGCTCGCGCGGCAGCATCTTGCCGCGCGCGAGGTGCTTGTCGCGCGCCGCCTGGTCGCCGCCCCGAGTCACAATTGCTACTTTTTCACGCAAATCAAGAACGAGTCCCTTCATCCGCTCAGCATTGGCACAAAACTCGGCCGAGCGCGAATCGACCTGGCTTTTGATCGCCGTCATCCCTCCTCCAGGGCGCGGCCGATCACCAGGCGCTGGATGTCGCTCGCGCCTTCGTAGATCTGCGTCACCCGCACGTCGCGCCACAGGCGCTCCACCGGGAAATCGGCGACATAGCCGTAGCCGCCGTGGATCTGGATCGCGTCCGAGCAGACCTGCTCGGCCATCTCCGAGGCGAAGAGCTTCGCCATCGACGCTTCCTTGATGCACGGCCGCCCGGCATCGCGCAGCGACGCGGCATGCAGGTAGAGCTGGCGGCCGGCTTCGACCCGGGTCGCCATGTCGGCGAGACGGAAATTGACCGCCTGGTGCTCGATCAGGGTTTTGCCCATGCTCTTTCGCTCGCGCGCATAGGCGACGGCGGCTTCGAGCGCGGCGCGCGCGACGCCGGTGGACTGGGCGGCGACGTTGATCCGCCCGGATTCGAGGTTGGCGAGCGCAATGCGATAGCCCGCCCCTTCCCCGCCCAGCAGATGCTCAGTCCTGCAATTTTCCAGGACGATCTGCGCGGTGTCGGAGGCCCGCTGCCCGGTCTTCTCCTCGATGCGGGCGACGACGTAGCCGGGCGTCGAGGTCGGCACGACGAAGGCGCTGATGCCGCGCTTGCCCGCGGCCTTGTCGGTGACGGCGAAGACTACCGCGATGTCCGCGTTCTTGCCCGAGGTGATGAACTGCTTGACGCCGTTCAGCACGTAATGCGCGCCCTGGCGCTCGGCGCGCGTGGTAATGGCCGCGGCGTCCGAGCCGACGTGCGGCTCGGTCAGCGCGAACGCGCCCAGCATCCTGCCGCGAGCCAGGGGTTTCAGAAATTTTTCTTTCTGATCCGGATTTCCGTAACCTGAGACGATACCGGCGACCAGGTTATTCACGGCAATGATGGTCGCAGTCGAGCAATCGCCCGCCGCGATTTCCTCGCAGGCGACGGCAAGCGAGGTGTAGTCGAGCCCGGCGCCGTCCCATTTCTCGGCAATGGCGACGCCGTAGAGGCCCATCGCGGCGAGCCCTTTCAGCGCTTCCCTGGGAAAGTGCTTTTCCCGGTCCCAGCGGGCGGCGTTGGGCGCCAGCTGCTCCTGCGCGAAACGCCGCACTGCCTGCCGGATCTCCTCGTGCTGCATCTAGTCGGGACGAACGTAAGTCAAGGTGTGGTGGGTGAACAGGCGCCCCTGCTTGCCGTGGCACCTGGCGACGCCGTAGATGCGGCGCCGGCCCATCTTCAGGATCTCGGCGGTGCAATACACGTGCTCGCCCTTGGCGGGGGAAAGGAACGCGGTGCTGAGCTCCGAGGTCAGCGCGTCTTGCTCGACTCCCAGATGCGCCTTGATCGCCAGCCACATGGCGCAGTCGGCGGCCGCCATCAGCGCCGGGCCGTTGATGATTCCGCCGGGCCGCTCCAGGACCGGGCGATGCGGAAGCTCGAGCGTGCATTTGCCCTTTTTCACCGCCACCACCCGGAAGCGGTAAGGCCTGAGGAAGCGCGACCTGTCGAGCAGCGCCTGAAGCTGCCGCTTGAGCATTCAGACGAGCTCGATCGCCATCGCCGTCGCCTCGCCCCCGCCGATGCACAGGCTTGCCATGCCGCGCTTCAGAGCGTACTTGCGCAGCGCGCCGATCAGCGTGACCAGGATGCGCGCGCCGGAAGCGCCGATCGGATGCCCGAGCGCGCAGGCGCCGCCGTGCACGTTCACCTTGTCGTGCGGCAGGCCGTGCTCCTTCATCGCCGCCATGGCCACCACGGCGAACGCCTCGTTCACCTCGTAGAGATCGACGCTCTTCGCGCTCCAGCCGGTGCGCTCGAAAAGCTTGGCCATCGCGCCGACCGGCGCGGTCGTGAACCAGCCCGGCTCCTGGGAGTGCGTCGCATGGCCGGCGATGAGCGCAAGCGGCGCAAGGCCGCGCCGCTCGGCGGTGGAGCGCCGCATCAGCACCAGCGCCGCGGCGCCATCGGAGATCGAGCTGGAGTTGGCCGCGGTCACGGTGCCGTCCTGCCGGAACGCCGGCTTCAGCGTCGGGATCTTGTCGAGGTTGGCCTTGAACGGCTGCTCGTCGATCTCGATGAACTTTTCCTCCTTGCCGGCCTTGACGGCGATCGGCGTGATCTCCCAGGCGAACCAGCCTTCGCGATTCGCCTTTTGCGCTCTCTGCAGGGAGCGGATCGCAAAATCATCCTGCGCTTCGCGGGAAAACTGGTATTTCTGCGCGCAGTCCTCCGCGAACGTGCCCATCAGCCGGCCTCTGTCGTAGGCGTCCTCGAGGCCGTCATAGAACATGTGGTCGATCACCTGCGCGTGGCCCATGCGATACCCGGAGCGCGCCTTCGGCAGCAGGTAGGGCGCGTTGGTCATGGACTCCATGCCGCCGGCCACGATGATTTCATTGGTCCCGCAAGCGAGGAGATCGTGCGCGAACATTGCGGCCTTCATTCCCGAGCCGCACATCTTGTTCACCGTCGTGCAGCCCGCGGCGAGCGGCAGGCCTGCGCCGAGCGAGGCCTGGCGCGCCGGCGCCTGGCCCTGCCCCGCGGGCAGCACGCAGCCCATGATCACTTCCTGCACTTCCGCGGGGGAAATCCCGGCGCGCTCTACCGCGGCGCGGAGCGCTGCGGCGCCGAGCTCGGGCGCGCCAAAGCCTTTCAGCTCGCCCTGGAAGGCGCCCATCGGCGTTCTGGCAGCCGCGACGATGACGATCGGATCAGGATGCATGGAATTGTCCTTTCAGAAGCTGTTGGATCGCTTGAACGGTTTCGGCTTCCAGCCGGGCGATCAGCTCGGCGGCGGGCAAGGCGCGCGACAGCGGCGCTCCCTGGCCTGCCCACATGGCGATGAAATCCGGCTTGCCCGCCTTGGCGGAAGCCTGGCGCAGCTTGCCGGTGATGCTGCTCTGTGCCGGGAACGCGAGCTGCGGCTTGTCTTCCATCTCGCGCATGAAGCGATTGGCGAGGCCTCGCGCCGGTTTGCCTGAAAATTTTTCCGTAAGTCGTGTGTCGTCTTCCTCGAGTCGCAGCAACGCGTCCTTGTGCACCTGCGACGCTCCGCTCTCGGGGCAAGGGATGAACGCGGTGCCGAGCTGCGCGGCTTGCGCGCCGAGCGCCAGGACCGCCGCAATCCCGGCGCCGTCCATGATGCCCCCCGCCGCTACGACCGGCAGCTTCACCGCGCGCGCGATGAGGCGCGTCAGCGCGAGCGTGCCGGTGAGCGACCGGTAGGGATCGCGCAGGTAGCTGCCGCGATGCCCGCCGGCCTCGCCGCCCTGCGCGATGACGAAGTCGAAGCCGAGCGATTCGAGCCCCTTGGCCTCTGCCACCGACGTCGCGCTGGCTCCCAGGAGGATTCCCAGAGCCTTCAATTTTCTTACTTCGACGGCGGGCAGTGCGCCGAGGTGGACGGTAAAGACCCGCGGCCGGATCTCTTCGACGGCGGCCATCTGCTCCTCCAGCTTTGGCGCATACGGCGCGGAGACCGGCTCCGGTGGAGGCAATCCGCACTCGGCGTAATAGCCGGCCACGGCGGCGAGCGCCGCGCGCTGCGCCGAAGCCTCGATCGTCTCGGGCTGCGGCGCGACGAACAGGTTGATGCCGAACGGCCGGTCGGTCTTCCCGCGCACCCACGCAGCCTGCCGCTTCATCTCCGCGGGCTGCGTGTAGGCGAAGCCAAAGGAGCCCAATGCGCCGGCCGCAGAGCAGGCGGCAACGAGTTCCTGCGTGGTGGGCCCGCCGGCCATCGGTGCCTGGATAACCGGGTTTCGCAGACCCAATCTTTCACTGAAGGCGGTTGAGATCATGCAGTTTCGGAAAATAGCTCCCTGCCGATGAGCCAGCGGCGGATCTCGGAGGTGCCGGCGCCGATCTCGTAGAGCTTGGCGTCGCGCCAGAGCCGCCCGGGCGGCGTCTCGTTGATATAGCCCATGCCGCCCATCGCCTGGATCGCCTCGCCGGCCATCCAGGTGGCCCTTTCGGCGGCGTACAGGATCGCGCCCGCGGCATCCTTTCGCGTCGTCTCTCCTCGATCCAGGGCTTGTCCTACCGCGTAGACATACGCGCGGCACGCGGAGAAGGTGGTGTACATGTCGGCGATCTTTCCCTGCATCAGCTGGAACTCGCCGATCGGCTGCCCGAACTGCTTGCGGCTGTGCACGTAGGGCATCACGACGTCGAGGCAGGCGGCCATGATGCCGAGCGGCCCGCCGGCGAGCACCGCGCGCTCGTAGTCCAGGCCCGACATCAGCACCGCCGCTCCCTGGTCGAGGTTTCCCAGGACATTCTCTTCAGGCACCGCGCAATCCCTGAACACCAGCTCGCAGGTGTTCGAGCCGCGCATGCCGAGCTTGTCGAGCTTCTGCGCGGTGGAGAAGCCCCGCACGCCTTTCTCGACGATGAAGGCGGTGATGCCTTGCTCGGTCTTGCCGTAGACCACCAGGACATCGGCATCTGGGCCGTTGGTGATCCACATCTTGTTGCCATTGAGCAGGTAGCGGTCGCCGCGTCTTTCAGCTTTTAATTTCATTCCCACTACATCTGAACCGGCGCCGGGTTCCGACATGGCGAGCGCGCCGACGTGCTCGCCCGAGACGAGCTGCGGCAGGTATTTCTTCTTCTGCGCGGCGCTGCCGTTGCGGCGGATCTGGTTGACGCACAGGTTCGAATGCGCGCCGTAGGAAAGCCCGACCGAGGCCGAGGCGCGCGAGATTTCCTCCATCGCGATGATGTGGGCGAGGTAGCCCATCATGGTGCCGCCGTAGTCCTCCTCGACCGTGATGCCGAGCAGGCCGAGCCTGCCGAGCTTGCGCCACAGGTCGGGCGGAAACTGGTTGGTGCGGTCGATCTCGCCGGCGCGCGGGGCGATTTCCTTCCCGGCGAAGTCCTGCACGGTCTCGCGCAGCATGGCCAGGCTCTCGCCGTGATCGAAATTGAGGAAGCCCATGAAGGAGCGTACTTGACGTTTACGTAAACGTCAACCTCGCTTGATCTGCTTTCTGACCCGTTTCTCGAAGGTCTGGATCTCGGAAAGCTGCGCTTCGATGTCGGCGCGCTGCTGCAGCAGGCTCGCCTTGTGCGATTCGAGCACCGCCAGGAAGCGCTCGAGCTGGGGCCGCGCGTCGCGGCCCGGCTCGTACATGTCGATCAGCTCGCGGATCTCGGACAGCGTCAGGCCCAGGCGCTTGCCGCGCAGCGTGAGCTTGAGCCGCGTGCGGTCGCGCGGCGTGTAGATGCGGCGCTGGCCGTCGCGCCGCGGCGCGATCAGCCCCTCGGCCTCGTAGAAGCGGATCGCGCGCGGCGTGATGTCGAACTCGCGCGCCAGCTCGCCGATCGAAAACTCGGTGCGCTCCGTTTCCTCGATCCACATGGTAGGGTGCACGAGATTTTATATGGGATCATCCGGCATGGGCGAAACCGAGGAGCTCTCGAAGGTCTACCACGACGTCGCCGAGCGCTCCTCGAAGCTGCTCGGCGAATTCGCGCAGAAGCAGGCGCAGGGCATGTCCTCGGCGGTGCGCGACGAGATGGGCATCGCCAAGGCGTTCATGGACCTGTACGCCCGCATGGCGGCCGACCCGAGCGTGCTCGCGACATTCTCGATGAACATGTGGATGGACTACGCACGGCTCTGGCAATCGGGCTGGATGAAGGCGCTCGGCATCGACGCGAAACCGGTCGCCGAGGCGGCGCAGGGCGACTTGCGCTTCAAGGACCAGGACTGGTCGGCCAATTTCCTCTTCGACTACATCAAGCAGTCCTACCTGATCGCCGCGCGCCATATCCAGGGGGCGGTCTCGCAGGTCGGGGGACTGCCCCCCGAGTCGGAAAGAAAGGTCGCTTTCTTTACCCGGCAGTACGTCGATGCGCTCGCCCCCTCGAACTTCCTGCTGACCAACCCGGAGGTGCTGCGCGAAACGCTCGCCAGCGGCGGGCAGAACCTGGTGCGCGGCCTGAACAATCTTCTCTCCGACATCGAGAAGGGCGGCGGGCAGCTGCGCATATCGATGACCGACGAGAACGCGTTCCAGCTCGGCAAGAACGTGGCGACCACACCGGGCAAGGTGGTGTTCCAGAACGACCTGATGCAGCTGATCCAGTATCAGCCGATGACCGCGGAAGTCTACAAGCGCCCGCTGGTCATCATCCCGCCATGGATCAACAAGTACTACATCCTCGACCTGCGGGAGAAGAACTCCTTCATCCGCTGGGCCGTGCAGCAGGGCCACAGCGTGTTCGTGCTGTCGTGGGTCAACCCCGACGCGCGCCTCGCGCAGAAGGGCTTCGACGACTACATGCTCGAAGGTCCGCTGGCGGCGCTCGACGCGGTGGAGAAGGCAACCGGGGAGCGCACCGTCAATTTCATCGGCTACTGCCTGGGGGGCACGCTGTTGGGCGCCACTCTGGCCTACCTGACGGCGAGGAAGGATGAGCGCGTGAGAAGCGCCACCTACTTCGTCAGCCTGCTCGATTTCTCGCTGCCGGGCGAGCTCGGCGTGTTCATCGACGAGGAGCAGGTCGCCAACCTCGAGCGCAAGATGAACTCGCGCGGCTACCTCGAGGGCTCGGAGATGGCCGGCACCTTCAACCTGCTGCGCGCCAACGACCTGGTGTGGTCGTTCGTGGTGAACAACTACCTGCTCGGCAAGGACCCGTTCCCCTTCGACCTGCTGTACTGGAACGCCGATTCGACGCGCATGCCGGCGCGCATGCACAGCTTCTACCTGCGCAACATGTACATCAAGAACCTGCTCGGCGTGCCCGGCGGCATCGAGCTCGCCGGCTCGCCGATCGACCTGTCGCGCGTCAAGACGCCGTCGTACTTCATCTCCACCGTCGAGGACCACATCGCGCCCTGGAAGGGCACTTACCGCGGCGCACGCTGCCTGGGCGGCATGGTGCGGTTCATGCTCGGCGGCTCGGGCCACATCGCCGGCATCGTCAATCCCCCTGCGGCGAAGAAATACCACTACTGGACCAACGACAAGTTCCCGCCGACCCCGGAGGAGTGGCTCGCAGGCGCGACCCAGCGGCCCGGCTCTTGGTGGGATGACTGGCACACCTGGGTCGACCGCATGAGCGGAGCCGAAAAGGTACCGGCCCGCGTGCCGGGCGATGGCAAGCTCAAGCCGCTCGAGGACGCTCCCGGCAGCTACGCGATGCTGCGGATTCCCGCCAAGGTCAAATAGCCGCGTCGCGCGGCTTGCGCGGCGCGCGCGACGCGAAGCGGTCGTACAGCCAGCCAGGCATCGCGCGCAGCAGTACCGAGACCAAGGCCATCTGCCACGGAATGACCGCCAGCCGGCGCCGCGCCGCGATGGCGCGCGCGATGCGCGGCGCCGCTGCGTCGGCGGAAAGCAGGAACGGCATGCGAAAGCGGTTGACGCGAGTCATCGGCGTATCGATGTAGCCCGGGCAGATGCAGACCACGGATACCCCGGAGCCGTAGAGCTCGGTGCGCAGGCTTTCCATCCAGATTCGGGCGGCAGCCTTGGAGCCGCTGTAGGCGCCGTTGCCGGCGAGGCCGCGGAATCCGGCGACGCTGGCAATGCCGGCGAGCGTGCCGCGGCCGGCCTGGCGCATCGCGGGCGCGAAGGCCGCAAGAGTTGCGGCCAGCCCGGCAACGTTGACGTCAAGTAGATGCTTGAGCTTGGCGATGTCGGCGATATCCTCGCCGCTCGTTCCGGTAGAAACCCCGGCGTTGGCGATGACCAGGTCCGGCGCCCCGAAGCGCCCGATGAAGTCTTCTGCCGCGGCGGCCAGGGCAGGCTCATCGGTCACATCGACCAGATAATGGGTGACCTTGCCTGCAAGGGCTTGATCTGTGGGCCGGCGCGCAATCAGTCCCAGAACTGAATCCTCGGAGGCGTAATGGCGCGCGAGCGCCGCGCCGATGCCCGAGGAGGCGCCGGTAATGACGACCCGCATTACTTGGCTTTGCGGACCTGCTCGACGAGATAGTCGACCGTTTGCAGCATCCCCTCGCGCGAGCCGCCCTGCTCGGCGCTCACCGTGTAGCGGCCCTGCACCGCCATCGCTGGCGTGCCGTCGATCTTGTAGGCGATCGATTGCTGCGTCGCGCGCCGCGTCCTGCTCTGCACGCCGAACGACTTCAGCGTGTCGAAGAACTTCTTCGGGTCGACGCCCTGCTTCTGCAGCCACTCGGTGAGCACCTGCTGGTTGGCGGTGTTCAGCCGCTCGCGATGGATGGCGTCGAAGAACGGCCGGTGCAGCTTGTCGAGCACGCCGAGCGCCTCGAAGCTGTAGAAGATCGCGGCGTCCTGCGCCCAGCGCTCGTTGAACACCGCCGGCACGCGCCGGAACTGCACGTCGCCCGGCAGCTTCTTCTCCCAGTTCTCGATCAGCGGCTCGAGGTTGTAGCAGTGGATGCAGCCGTACCAGAAGAACTCGAGCACCTCGATCTTGCCCTGGCTCTCCACCGGCTGCGGCGGCTTCAGCTCGCTGTAGTTGAAGCGCGGCTGGCCGAGCGAGGCGAGCGGCGCAAGGGCAATTGCAGCAACCAGGGCGCGGCGAATCGGATTCATGCTTACTGCGGCTCCTTGATCTTCACGAGGCTGGCGTCGATTCCGTTCTGCGCCAGCATCTGGCGCACGCGGTTGATATCCTCCACCTTGGTGTACGGCCCCATGCGTACCCGGTACCAGGTTCCCTTGTCGGGCAGATTGGCCGGCTCGACGCTCGACTCGAAGCCGAGGATCGCGAGCCGCGCTTTCTGGTTGTCGGCCTCGGCGGGATTCTGGAACGAGCCCGCCTGGATGAAATAACGCTCGTTGGCCTCGAGCTGTTGACCTTTCGCCGCGGCGCGGGCGCGCTCGCGCAGCTCCTTCTCGCTCACCGTCTCCTCCTGGCCGGGCAGGATCTTGTAGAAGTCGAACTTCGGCTTCTCGGGCGTGGCGGCAGGCGTGCCCTGCGGCAGCCCGGCGACCGGCCCCGACTTCGCCGTAGCGTCCTTTTCAGCCTGCTTGGGCTTGGCGGTAATGAACGGCATCGGGCCCTTGTTCAGGTAGAAAGCGATGACGAGCGAGATCCCGAGCCCGATCAGCACCCCGACGAACATGCCGAGCAGGAAGCTGCCCCCGGAGCGCCTGCGCATTGCGGGGGGAGTACGGGGTCTGGCCATTTACATCTTCTCCGGGGCGCTGACGCCTAGAAGCGACAGGCCGTTGGCGAGCGTTTGGCGCACCGCAGCGCTCAGCGCTAGCCTCGCCGAGCGCAACGTCTCGTCGTCGACGAGAATGCGCTCGGCATTATAGTAGCTGTGGAATTCAGCCGCGAGCTCGCGCAGGTAGAAGGCGAGCGAGTGCGGCGCCCGCTCGCGCGCCGCCGTCAGGATCAGCTCAGGGAACTCCGCCAGCCTTTGCGCAAGCAGCAGCTCCCTGTCGCTTTTCAGGGGTTCAAGAGACAGGTTTTTCGGAAAATCCCACCCCTCAATCTGCGCGAAGACGCTGCACACGCGCGCATGCGCGTACTGCACGTAGTACACCGGGTTGTCGCTGGATTCGCTCTTGGCGAGGTCGAGGTCGAAGTCGAGGTGCTGGTCGCTTTTGCGCAGCACGTAGAAAAAGCGCGCCGCATCGTTCCCCACCTCCTCGCGCAGCTCGCGCAGCGTGACGAATTCGCCCGAGCGCTTGCCCATCGCCAGCTTCTCGCCGTTGCGGTAGAGCACGGCGAACTGCACCAGCGCAATCTCGAGCCTGCCCGGGTCCAGGCCGAAAGCCTCGAGCGCTCCCTTCACGCGCGGCACGTAGCCGTGATGGTCGGCGCCCCAGACGTCGATCACGCGGTCGAAGCCGCGCTCGAACTTATCGAGGTGGTAGGCGATGTCGGAGGCGAAATAAGTGTACTGGCCGTTCTCGCGCCTCACCACCCGGTCCTTCTCGTCGCCGAACGCGCTGGACCGGAACCACAGTGCGCCGCCCTGCTCGAACAGATGCCCGCGCGCCTGCAACAGCCTGAGGGCCTTGTCGATCAGGCCGTTGTCGTGAAGCGCCTGCTCTGAAGACCATTGGTCGAAGGAGACGCGGAACGCCGCCAGGTCCTCGCGCTGGTCGGCGAGCATCGCTTCCAGCGCGAACCGATGCACGCGCTTCCAGCCGTCCCCCAGCGTCCTTTTCGCGAGATCGATCAGCCTGTCGATCTCAGCGTCCGCATCGGGCAGCGCGCCGGAGAAATCCGCCTTTCTCGCGAGGTTTTCATCCGCGAGGCGTGCAGCGATGTCGCGCACATAGTCGCCCCGGTAACCTTCCTCCGGAAAAGGGACATCCATGTTGCGCATTTGCAGGTAACGCAGCCAGACCGAGAGCGCGAGGATGTCCATCTGCCGCCCGGCGTCGTTCACATAGAACTCGCGCGTGACGCGCGCGCCGGCGAACTCGAGGAGCTTCGCGAGACTGTCGCCGTAGGCGGCGCCGCGGCCGTGGCCGACGTGGAGCGGCCCGGTGGGATTTGCCGAGACAAACTCGATTTGAATGGATTCCTCTTTCTCCGTTTTGACGCGCCCGTAGTCCTTGCCCTGCTCCAGCACTTGCCGGATCACCTCCAGCTTGGCCTCGGGCTTGACCCGGATATTGAGAAAGCCGGCGCCCGCCACGGTGAGCGGCTCGAACAGGCCGGTTGCCGCCAACGCGGGCGCGCTGGCCTTGGCGATCTCCTCGGCGATCTGCCGCGGGTTGCGCCGCAGGCGCTTGGAGAGCTGGAGCGCGATGTTGCTCGCGTAATCGCCGTGCTCGGGGTTCGCCGGGCGCTCGATCGACAGGGTGAGTTCTTCGGCTGAAAAGCGCAGCGCGCCTTCGCGCAGGATCTCGCGAAATTTCTCTTTAGGATCCATGGGGAAGGGGCGAAGATTCTAATCGAATTCAATGGGGTCGACGTCCAGATGCCAGTGGACGTGACGCGGCGTGAGTTCGAACAGCCTAGTAGTTAATAAACCCAGAAACTCCTGCAGGGCCGGCCTGGAGGGAGACTGCATCAGCAATTGGGCGCGCTCGAGCCCGGCGCGGCGCGTGATGAGGTGCGGCACCGGATCGAAGACGCGCACCTCGGCGGGCGGCCGTGCCCTAGCCGCCGCTTCGCGCAGGAAGCCCATGGCGGTGTCGAGCTTCTTCGCTTCGGCGCGCAGCGCCGCCTCGAACACGAACGGCGGGAAGCCGGCGCTCCTGCGCTCGGCGAGCTGCGACTCGGCAAAGCCGGAAAAGTCGTGGCGCGCGAGCGCGGCGAAGAGCGGGTGCCCGGGGTAGCGGGTCTGCACCAGCACTTCGCCCTGCTGCTCGCGGCGCCCGGCGCGGCCCGCCACTTGCGCAAGGACGGCGAACAGACGCTCCGCCGCACGGTAATCGGTCGAGACGAGGGCGGCGTCGGCGTTCAGGACGCCGACCAGAGTGAGGCCGGGGAAATCGTGGCCTTTGGCGAGGAGCTGCGTGCCGACCAGGATATCGGCCTCGCCACGCTGGATGCCCTCCAGCGCGTGCGAGAGCTCAGCGCGGCGGCGCGCGCTATCGCGATCGATGCGCACGATGCGCGCGCCCGGAAACGCCGCGGCCAGCGTCTCCTCGACGCGCTGCGTGCCGCGGCCCATCGGCTTCAGGTCGACATTGCCGCAGGTGGGGCAGGCGCGCGGAATGGCGCTCTCGGCGCCGCAGTGATGGCAGCGCAAGACCCGGCCCACCGCATGCACCACCATGCGCGCGGTGCAGCGAGCACAGCCCGCGGTCCAGCCGCAGGCCTCGCAGGCGAGCACCGGGGCATAGCCGCGCCGATTGATGAACACCAGGCTTTGCTCGCTGTTCTTAAGCCGTGCTTCCATTGCAGCCAATAGCGGTGCCGCCAGACCTTGCTGCAAAGAGGCATGCCGCAGGTCGATCGTGCGAACTGCCGGCAGCCGGGCGCCCGGCACAGCGCGCTCCGGCAGCTCGAGGCGCTCGTAGCGGCCCGATTGCCAGTTGTGCCAGGTCTCGAGCGATGGCGTCGCGGTGCCGAGGATCGCCGGGCAGCCGGCGAGCTTCGCCCGGTATACCGCGACGTCTCGCGCGGAGTAGCGCAGGCCTTCCTGCTGCTTGAACGAGCTGTCGTGCTCCTCGTCAACCACGACCAGCGCCAGTTTCGGCAGCGGCGCGAGCACGGCGAGCCGTGTGCCGAGCGCGATGCCGGCATCGCCGCGCGCGGCATCCAACCAGGAGGCGGTGCGCGCGATATCCTCGAGGCCGCTGTGCAGCAGCGCCAGCCGCGTTTCGGGGAAGGCCCGGCGAAAGATGGCCTCGAGCTGGGGTGTCAGGCTGATCTCCGGGACCATGACCAGCGCTTGGCCGCCTCGCGCAAGAACTCGGGCAATGAGGTTCAGGTACACCTCGGTCTTGCCGCTGCCGGTTACACCGTGCAGCAGGAACGCGCCGAAGCTGCCAGCCGTGCTCGCCATCCGATCCAGGGCGCGCGCCTGAGCCGCGTTGAGCAAATGGTTCGGCACGAAGCGTGCCGACCACGGCGCGGAAGCGGACTGAAGCGCCTTGCGCGGCAGCGGCTTCACCGAGCGCAGGCGCGGCGGCAGCGCGCTGATCACTGTCTCGCCGAGCGGGCGCTGGTAATAGCCTGAGAGAAAGCGCATCAGCTCGAGCCAATCGGCCGGCAAGCGCGGTGCATCGTCGCGCAGCGCGACGATCGGCTTCACGCGAGCCGCGGGAAGCTCGCTCGTTACGCCGCTTTCGATGACGACGCCGAGCCGTTGGCGCGCGCCGAAGGGAACGACGACGCGGTCGCCGACTCGCGCCTCCATGCCCGCCGGAACGGAGTAATCGAAGAGCTTCGCGAGCGGCACGTCGAGCGCTGCGCGAATGCAAAAAATACTCCGTGTGGGCAAGGACTTAGGCCTTGTGGATAAACCTGTGGGTAAGGCCTTCATCCTTGCGTAACATGCCTTTCCCCCACGCTGGTTGCCCTCCCAAGGCCTCTTGGGCTTGTGTTTTTGTCTTTTTTTCTTAAGAGCTTACGGCGCTCTTACCAGGGACTTTGCGCCGCGCCGGGAAATCCCCCGCAGGCGGTAAGACTTGTGAATAAGTCAAGTGCCGGCAGCCATTCTGGACCGATGAGATCGGCTGTAAGTGCGTACTTCGTCTATTAATGCGGACACGGCATCGACGGGCGTTTGCGGAGCAATCCCGTGGCCGAGATTGAATACGTGTCCAGGCGCTGAACCGAACGCATCGAGCACGCGCCGCGCTGCTTCACGCACGCTCTTTTGTGGTGCGAACAGCGCTGACGGATCGAGATTTCCCTGCAGCGCCACTTTTCCTGCCGCGACGCGGCGCGCTTCGCGCGCATCAGCGCTCCAATCGAGGCCGACCGCGTCGCAGCCGCTCTTCATCATCGCGGCTAGCCACGGACTTCCGCCCTTCGTGAACAGGATGCTTGGTACACGCGAGCCTTCGCGCTGTCGCAGAAGTTTTTCAAAGATCCTTCTGCAGTAGGAGAGAGAAAATCTCTCGTAATCCTCGTGCGAAAGGATCCCGCCCCAGGTATCGAAGATCATCACCGCCTGCGCGCCGGCTTCGATCTGGGCGTTGAGATAGTCGGTCACCGCGCGCGCATTCACTTCCAGGATCCGGTGCAGCAGCTCCGGGCGCGCATGCAGCATGGTCTTCAGCGTCCGCCAGTCGTCGCTGCCCGCGCCTTCGACCATGTAGCAGGCGAGCGTGAACGGGCTGCCGGAAAAGCCGATCAGCGGCACCCGCCCGGCGAGCGCGCGCCGTGCTTCGCGCACTGCATCGAGCACATAGCCGAGCTCGGCCGAAGGGTCGGGCGCCGCAAGCTTGCGGATCGCCGCCTCGTCGCGCAGCGGCCGCTCGAAGCGCGGCCCCTCGCCTTCGCTGAAGGCGAGCCCGAGCCCCATGGCGTCGGGAACGGTGAGGATGTCGGAAAACAGGATCGCCGCGTCGAGCGGAAAACGCTCGAGCGGCTGCAGCGTGACCTCGGTGGCCAGCGCCGGCGTCCTGACGAGCTTGAGGAAGCTTCCGGCCCGCGCGCGCGTAGCGTTGTATTCGGGAAGATAGCGCCCGGCCTGGCGCATCAGCCATGCCGGGGTGTACTCCGTCGGCTGGCAAGCGAGCGCCCGCAGCAGCGTGTCGTTCTTCAAACCAGCTTCCCGATGTAGGTCCATTCGCCTTCGGTGACCGGCGTGATCGACAGCCGGTTTCCCGGCCGCAACAGCACCATTTTCGCGAGCGGCTTGCGCCTGCGCAGCTCGGCGAGGGGCACCAGGCGCGTCTTCTTTAGCGCGCGCACGTCGACATGGAACCAGCGCGGGTCGTCCTTCTTCGCCTTGGGGTCGTAGTAAGGGCTGGAGCGCTCGAACTGGGTCGGATCAGGATAGGCCGCCGAGGCGACTTCGGCCAGGCCGGCGATGCCCGGCTCCTCGCAGCTCGAGTGATAGAACAGCACGCCGTCGCCGACGCGCATCTGGTCGCGCATGAAATTGCGCGCCTGGTAATTGCGGACGCCGGTCCAGGGAGTGATGTGCCGCGGCGCGGCGAGCGCATCGTCGATGGAGCATTCGTCCGGCTCCGTTTTCATGAGCCAATAGCGCATTGGGAAAAATGGGGTCTGACCCCGATTGTAGGGGTGCCCCCCGCTCGTGCCGGTGGGCTCGGCTCCCGAACCCTGGCTAAATAGGGTGGTCGCTTACCGGTCACATCAGGTTCATCCGGCATGCGCGAGGCATGGGACGATCGCAACAGTGACGCTAGATCCGCAACCTGAGGAAGCTATCGGTTCGGAAATATTGAGCCCGGTCGTGCACAGCAGGGGACATTGACTGAAGCCGACTGCCGCTAAAAGAGCTTTTCCTGCTTCGCCAGCGCAGCATCGAGCTGCGATACGATCGCGGAAATTCTACGCTTGGCATGCCCGATGTCAAAGCCCGCGCCGAGCTTGACACTGAGCAATTCGTGCGCGACGTTGAGCGCCGCCATCACCGCGATGCGCTCGGCGCCCATCACTTTTCCCGCCTTGTGGATCTCGTTCATCTTGGCGTCGAGATACGCGACCGCCTGCATCAGGGCCGCGCGCTCGTCGTCGTCGCAGGCCACGTGGTAGGTCCTTCCCAGCAGGTTGACTTCGATGGTCTTCGGGCCCTCGGCCATGAGCTGGCGTCAGCCGGGCAAGCGGGCGAGCAGGCCTTCCAGGCGGGACCTCGCACCGTCGATCTTCTCGTGCAGGCGCTTGGCATCGGTGCGTGCGGCGGCTAGTTGCTGCCTCAACTCGACGTTCTCGGCGCGCAGGCGCTCGCACAGCGCGACGAACTGCGCCACCTTGGCCTCCAGCGAGTTGAACTCCGCCTCCACCTGGCCACTATGTTTCAAAATTCAAGCTACGTCAAGCAGGTAGGGCGGGTTTTGCAAGTGATTCATTATCTAGTGGTCCTCGCCTCCTCCAGAATTCTGCAGAGCCGCGCCGCCCCCTCCAGGATGCGTGGCGTATGGCGCTCGATCAGGGCGGCCGGGATGCGGTGGAGTTGCGTCGTGACGGGGTAGGCCTTCCAGTCGTCCAAGGAAATGGCGTCACTGCCCACGATGACCTTAGGGTTGGCGCGAAGCACTGCCTCCCGGTCGATCTGCGGCGCGATTCCCGGCAGCCCGGCGAACACGTTCTCGCCGCCGCACAGGCGGATCACCTTGCTGATGACGTGATCGCCGCTCACGGTGATGAGCGGCCGGTCCCACACCTCGTAGAAGACCCGCACCGCCGGCCGCCGCGAATAACGCTTCTCGAGCTCGGCCGCGCGCGCCCGAAAAGCCGCTGCAGCACGGCCTGCTTGCAGTTCGGTTCCCAAAAGAGTCCCCAGCCGACTGATCGTGCCGGCGATGTCCTCCAGCTCGCGCGGCTCGGAGCGGAAGACGGAGATCTGCAGCTCGGCGAGGCGGTTCACCGCGCGCACCGTCCCGGGGTTCGGCCAGGCGACGATGAGATCGGGCCGCAACGCGAGCACCGCCTCGAGATCGATGAGCGCGTCGTTGCCGACGCGCGGCAGCGCCCGGGCCTCGGGCGGAAAGTCGCTGAACGCCACCGCGCCGACCACCTTCGGTCCCGCCCCCGCCACGTAGAGCAGCTCGGTCAGATGCGGCGCAAGGCTGACGACGCGCGATGCGGGGGCGGAGAGGCTCACCTGGTTGCCGTAGTCATCTACCACTTTGATCTGACCAACGGCATTTCCATGGAGGAGCAAAAGCGCGACCACCCAAAACTTCATCGGGCTATGATATCGGCTCGCTCCCGGGTGTTCGGGAAACAGGTGCAAAGCCTGTACTGCCCCCGCAACGGTAAGCGAGTGAGGGTGTTCCACCTCTGAAGCAGAGAGCCACTGCGTGCAAACGCGGGAAGGCGGAGCACCATGCCTCGCGAGTCCGGAGACCGGCCTGGAAGCCTCTTCAACCACTTGACGGCGTCGGGGAAGACGCCAGGGAGGTTTCGATGCGTCACGCCACAGCCGGCATCCTCGCCGGACTCTGTGTTTCCGTTTGTTTTGCGCAGGACGATGCCGTCGTCATCACTGCCACGCGCTTTCAGGATTCGAAACGCGAGCTGCCGGTCGGAGTGACCGTAATCACCGCGGACGACCTGAGGAAAAGCGCCAGCTCGAGCCTGCCCGAGATCCTCGCGCAGTTCGGCCTGGTCCACATCCGCGACAACAGCGGCACGCCGAACCAGCAGGTCGACCTCCGCGGCTTCGGCATCACCGGCGACCAGAACACCCTGATCCTGGTCGACGGCCTGCGCATTTCCGAAAACGAGCTGACCTCGGCGCAGTTGAACGCCATTGCGCTCGAGTCCATCGAGCGGATCGAAATCGTGCGCGGCAGCGGCGCCGTGCTCTACGGCGGCGGCGCCACCGGCGGCACGATCAACATCATCACCCGCCGCGCACAGCCGGGCACGGTCCGCGGCTACGGCCTCGCCCGCTTCGGGGGTTACGGCACCGCGGAGGGGCGCGCCGGCTACGGCAGAACGGGCGACGTCGGAGGTTTTTCGCTCGATGCTTCGAACGAGGACACCAACGGGTACCGCCGCAATAACCATTTCAGGCAGACCAACGTCGCCGGCACGCTGGAAGCCCATGGCGATCACGCGCGCGGTTACCTGCGCTTCGCCGCGGCAGACCAGTCTCTCGGATTGCCCGGAGCGCTGACCGAGGCGCAGATCCTCGCTGACCCAAGGCAGGCCCGCACGCCGGGAGACAAGAGCGATCGCCAGGACGGCACGCTCACACTAGGTGGTGCCTGGAACGTGGATCGGCATGATTTGGCGGCTGACCTTTCCTACCGCAATAAGAACGCCTCCGCGCTTTTCCTCCCCTCCTTCTTCCACACCAACGTCAACGTCTGGTCGTTCGCACCACGCGCCAAGCTGCGTTTCGACGCTTTCGGGCGCACCCACGACGTGACGCTCGGCGCGGACTGGGAGCGCTGGGACTACGACAACCGCAATACGGCAAGCGGTGAGCAGACCAACCAAGCGCTTTACGCGCAGGCGAACCTATGGGCGGCGGAGCGCACGCGCCTGGTGCTCGGCGGACGCGTTCAACGCAGCGAAGAGCGGCTCACGGAACTGCTGTTGCCGCCCGATGAGCGGCGCGCGAGCCACACGCTGGAAGCGTACGACGCGGCGCTGCGGCAAGGGTTCGGCGCCGGCTGGTCCGGCTACGCCAAGTACGGCACCAGCTTCAGGCTCGCCAACTTCGACGAGAATGCCTGCTTCGGGCCGCCGTGCGCGGCGACGCTGCTTGACCCGCAGAAGGCCCGCACCGCCGAGCTCGGCGCCGAGTACGAGCGCGGTGGCTGGCGCGGCCGTGTCGCGTTGTACGAAACGAGGCTCGAAAACGAGATCTACTTCAGCCCGGCCGTTTTCGCCAACATAAACCTCCCGCCGACGCAGCGCCGTGGTGCCGAGCTCGAAGGTTCCTGGCGCTCGACACCCGCGCTCGAATGGCGCGGCTCGCTGGCGCTGCTCGAGGCGAAGTTCCGCGCGACCGGCAAGGACGTGCCGCTCGTTCCCGACGCCATCGCGACGGCGGGGATGTCCTGGTCGTTCGCGGCGCGCAGCCGGCTCAACCTGAACGCCCGCTACGTCGGCAGGCAGCGCTACGACAACGACCAGGACAACGTCTTCGCGCGCCGCATGCCTGCGTACGGGCTGCTCGATGCGAAGCTCGAGCATCGCATCGATAGGGTGAACGTGGCGCTGGAGGCTCGCAACCTCTTCGACAAGAAGTACTACAGCTACGGCTTGTGGGACGGCGCGAACAGTTTTGTCGCCTATCCGCAGCCGGGCCGGGCGGTGTACCTGTCGCTGGCCTATCGCCTGGATTGAGGTAACCTGCGCGGGATGCTGAGGGATGCCGTCCCGCTAGGGGAGTGCGGGCGCGCGCTGGTGGTGAAGCTGAGGCACCACGGCGACGTGCTGCTTGCCGCGCCCGTGCTCACGACGCTCAAGTCGCATGCGCCGAAGCTCGAGATCGACGCGCTGCTCTACGACGATACCGCGCCGATGTTCGACGGGCATCCTGCGCTCTCCGAGCTCCACGTGGTGGGCAGGAACTGGAAGGCGCTCGGCGCAATGGAACGCTTCTCCAGGGAAATGGAATTGTTCGGCAGGCTGCGCGCGAGGCGCTACGACCTGCTCGTCCATCTTTCCGAGCAGCCGCGCGGCGCGTGGCTCGCGCGCACGCTCGGCGCGCGCTATAGCGTGGCGCCGGCGATGCCCGGCCGCGGCCGGTTCTGGGCGAAGAGCTTCACGCACCTGTATCCCGTGGTGGGAGGCGGCCGCCGGCACCAGGTCGAGCTCAACCTCGACGCGCTGCGCCGTGTCGGCGTCCAGCCTTCGCTTGCCGACCGCAAGGTGGTTTTCGTTCCGGGGAAACAGGCCGAAGCCAAAGCCTCGCGGCTGGCTCCCGAGGGCTTCATCCATATGCATCCGGCCTCGCGCTGGACCTTCAAATGCTGGCCGGCGGAGAAGAACGCCGAGCTGATCGACCGGTTCGCCTCGGAAGGCCACCAGGTCGTGCTCACCTCCGCCGGCGACCCCGCCGAGCTGGATATGGTCCAGAAGATTGTTGCCCTGTCGAAGGCGAGGACGATCAGCCTCGCCGGCACGCTCTCCATCAAGGAGCTCGGCGCGCTCACCGCGCGCGCGCGCCTGTTCGTCGGCGTCGATTCGATGCCGATGCATCTCGCGGCGGCGATGGGCACGCCGACCGTCGCGCTGTTCGGGCCGAGCGGCGAGAACGAGTGGGGCCCATGGAACGTCGAGCGGCGCATCGTGACCACCGTGCATACCTGCCGGCCCTGCGGCCTGGACGGCTGCGGCGGCGGCAAGGTGAGCGAGTGCCTGAGCTTTCTTCCGGTCGATGCGGTGCATGCCGCGGCTCGCGAGCTTCTCGCGTAGTGCTTAGACTCGCCCTAGTACGCCAGCGTTACAGCCCTTATGGGGGTGCCGAGCGGTTTATCGCCCGCGCCCTGCCGGCGCTCGAGCGCGCGGGGGCGGAAGTCACATTGATCTCGCGCAGCGGCGAGGGCTGGGGCGCGCGGCGCTTGCTGCGCGTCGATCCCTTCCATGTCGGAAACCTGTGGCGCGACTGGTCGTTCGCGCGCGCCGCGCGCACGGCGTGGCGACGACAGAGCTTCGACATCGTGCAGTCGCACGAGCGCATCCCGGGCTGCGACGTCTACCGCGCGGGCGACGGCGTGCATCGCCGCTGGCTGGACCTGCGACAGTGCACGGCTTCGGTATTGGAAAGAATCGGAATCGCCTTGAATCCGTATCACCGCTACGTCTGCAGCGCCGAAAAACAAATGTTCGAGCACCCGCGCCTGCGCGCCGTGATCTGCAACTCGAAGATGGTGCGCGAGGAGGTACAGCGCGCCTTCCGCATCGGCCGGGAAAAGCTCCACGTCATCTATAACGGGGTGGATCTGGAGTACTTTCATCCACGTCAAGGCGAGGCATTGCGAGGCGCCGCCAGAGCGCAATTGGGCTGCCGGCCGCGCGACACGCTGTTCCTCTTCGTCGGCTCCGGCTTCTCGCGCAAAGGCCTGGCGGCTGCGATCGATGCGCTCGCCGCGGCCGCCAACCCCGGGTTCTGGCTGCTGGTGGTGGGCCGGGACCGGGAGGAGGCCCGCTTCGCAGGGCAGGCGCGCGTCGCCGGCCTGTCCGGGCGCGTGCGCTTCCTCGGCGGGCGCGACGACGTGCGGCCCCTCTACGCGGCCGCGGATTGCTTTATCCTTCCGAGCCGTTACGATCCCTTCCCCAACACCGCGCTCGAGGCGCTGGCGATGGGCCTGCCGGCGATCGTCAGCTCGCGCTGCGGCGCAGCCGAGATCGTCGAGCCGGGCGCGAACGGCTGGGTCTGCGAGCCCGACGATGCGCCGGGCATCGCCCGCCTGATGCAGGCCGCCGACGGGGCGATCCGCGACGCGCGCATGGCGCGCGCGGCGCGCTCGACCGCGGAGCGCTTCGGGATCGAGGCCATGGCGGGCAAGCTGTCTGAGCTTTACGCGTCGCTCGATGAAAGACGATAGCGCCATCCTTTACAAGCGCCTGCTTTCCTACGTGCGCCCGCACGCGAAAGTGTTCGCGCTCGCGGTGATCGGCATGATCGCGGCGGCGGCGACCGAGCCGCTGATTCCCGCGCTCATCAAGCCGCTGCTCGACGGGGGATTCGCCGCCGTCCAGGCCGCGCATCCGCCGATCTTCTACGCCGCGGTGCTGGTCGGCCTGTTCCTGCTGCGCGGCGTCCTGACGTTCACCTCGTCGTACTTCCTCGCCTGGGTGGCGAACCGCGTCGTGCTCGACCTGCGCGCGGCGATGTTTTCGCGGCTGGTGCGCCTGCCGACCCGGTTTTTCGATGACAACAGCTCGGGCGTGCTGCTTTCGAAGATCGCCTACGACGTGATGGGCGTGACGATGGCGGCGACGAGCGTCATTACCGTCGCCGTCAAGGATTCGATCGCCGTGGCCGGCCTGCTCGGATGGCTCTTCTACCTCAACTGGAAGCTCACTCTCATCGCGCTTGCGGTCGGACCGCTCATCGCGTGGTCGGTGCGGCTGGTCTCGCGCCGCCTGCGGCGCATGGCGCGCGAGGCGCAGCGCTCGATGGGCGACCTCGCGCACGTGCTCGAGGAGACGATCGAGTGCCACCGCGTGGTCAAGGTCTTCGGCGGGCAGGAGTACGAATCCAGGCGCTTCGAGCGCGCCAACCAGGCGGTGCGCGGGTTCAACATGCGCCAGACGATCGCCGCGTCGCTCACCAACCCGATCACCCACGTGCTGGCATCGGTCGCGCTCGCCGTCATCGTCTACCTGGCGATGGAGCAATCCCTCGCCGCCCGCACCACGGTGGGCGAGTTCGCCTCCTTCCTCACCGCCATGCTGATGCTGCTCGCGCCGCTGAAGCACCTCACCGAGATCCAGGCGCCGCTGCAGCGCGGCCTGGCCGCCGCCGAGAGCGTGTTCGGCATGATCGACACGCCGGTCGAGGAAGACCGCGGCACGGTGGTACTGCCGCGGGCGCGCGGCGAGCTGGCGTACGAACGGGTCGGCTTCACCTACCCGACGCGCGACGAGCCCGCGCTCGCCGACATCAACCTGCAGATTCGGCCGGGCGAGACGGTGGCGCTGGTGGGCGGCTCCGGCGGCGGCAAGACGACGCTCGTCAACCTCCTGCCGCGCTTTTACGCGCCCACCACCGGGCGCATCCTGCTCGACGGCCACGACCTCCAGGAGCTGACGCTCGCCAGCCTGCGCGCGAACATCGCCCTCGTCAGCCAGGACATCGTGCTCTTCAACGACTCGATCTACGCCAACATCGCCTATGGCCGCCTGAGCGGCGCGAGCGAAAAGGAAGTGATCGCCGCCGCCGAGGCCGCGCACGCGATGTCGTTCATCCGCGAGACGCCGGAAGGCCTCGGCACGCTGATCGGCGAGAGCGGCGTGCGGCTCTCCGGCGGCCAGCGCCAGCGCCTGGCCATCGCCCGCGCGCTGCTGAAGAACGCCCCGGTGCTGATCCTCGACGAGGCGACGTCCTCGCTCGACACCGAGTCGGAGCGCCACGTGCAGGCGGCGCTCGACACCCTGATGCGCGGGCGCACTACCATCGTCATCGCGCACCGGCTCTCCACCGTCGAGCGCGCCGACCGGATCGTGGTGCTCGAGCGCGGCCGCATCGTCGAGATCGGCCGCCACGCCGAGCTGCTCGCGAAGCGCGGCATCTACGCCCGGCTGTACGAATTGCAGTTCGCCGAGGCCGCCGGCCCGGCGCGCGACAGCAACATCTACCGCACCGGCTAATCAGGGACAGACCACGTTTTCCCGCCGGCGGGTGTGCGCGGGACCACGTAGAACTAGCGGCAAGTTTGCCGGAGCATATAATTCCTACTCGGAGGTGCCGATGAAATATCGAATTGCCCTGCACAAATCGGAGGAGGGCTATAGCGTGTCGGTGCCGGGTCTCCCGGGCTGCTGGTCCCAGGGCGCCACGGAGCAGGAGGCGCTTGAAAATATTCGCGAAGCCATCCGCGAATACTTATCCGTCGTCAATGAGCAACTGCGCGGCGAAGACATTCGTGAAATCGAAGTGACCGCTTAGCTTGCCGAAGATTCCGGGCGTCAATCACCTCGACGCCGGGCTCTCGGTAGAACAGTTTCGCAACCTTCTATGACGGCCAGCACCAAGCTCCGGTCGCGCGGCAAGTCCCGCGCTGCGAGACGAAGCGGTCCTTCGATACCAGCCAAGGAAGCCGCCTCTCGCGCCAAACGGCTGCTGAAGGCGAACAAAGAGCTTTTCAGGCGGCTTGCGTAAGTGACGCGGCTCGCGATCGTCCACACCGAGTCCTCCCTCGGCTGGGGCGGGCAGGAGATCCGCATCCTCTCCGAGTCGCAGGGCTTGATCCGCCGCGGCCACGACGTGAAGCTCATCTGCGCGCCCGAGGGGCGCATCTATTCGGAGGCGAAGAACTGGGGCGTGCCGGCGATCGCGCTGCCGATCGCGAAGAAGCGCCCGCTCGGCGTGAAAGTGCTCGTCGAATGGCTCAAGCGCAATCGCTGCGACGTGCTGAGCGCGCACAGCTCGACCGACTCCTGGCTCGCCGCTCTTGCGCTCCTTGCCCTCGGCCGCCCGGTGCGCATGGTGCGCACGCGCCACATCTCCGCGCCGGTGCCGCGCAACATGCTCTCGCGCTGGCTCTACACGCGCGCGACTGCGCGCATCGTCACCGCGGGGGAGTCGTTGAGAAGGGAATTGATCGAGAGGAATCAGTTCGCGGCTGAGCGCATCGACTCGGTGCCGACCGGCATCGACGCCAGCCGCTTCACGCCAGGCGACCCCGCGATCGCGCGCGCCGCGCTCAAGCTGCCGCAGGACAAGACGCTGGTCGGCATCGTCGCCACGCTGCGCAGCTGGAAGGGGCACCGCTATCTCATCGAGGCGGTTGCGCAATTGCCGCAAAGCATAGGCCTCGTCATCGTCGGCGACGGGCCGCAGCGCGAGGCGCTCGAAGCGCTGGTCGACGAACGCAACATGCGCGCGCGCGTCCGGTTCGCGGGCGACCAGCGCGACGTCGTGCCCTGGCTGCAGGCGCTCGACATCTTTGCGCTGCCTTCCTACGCCAACGAGGGCGTGCCGCAGGCGCTGGTGCAGGCGATGCTCGTCGGCCTGCCTTGCGTGACCACGAACGCCGGGAGCATCGCCGAGCTCGCGACGCATGAATCGACCGCACTGGTGGTTCCTGCGCGGGACCCGGGTGCGTTACGCGACGCGATCGACAAGCTCGCTGCAAATCCGGACCTCAGGAAAAATCTTGGCGCTGCGGCACGCCGGCATTGCAGCCAGCATTTATCCTACGAAACGATGCTCGATCGCATGGAAGCGATCTACCGGCAGGTGAGCGGGAAGCGCGGATGACGCAAAGCCGCACTGCCGGCCGCTTGCGGGTGCTGCCGCGGGTGCTGGCAAGCTGCCTTTCCCCGCGGCGCAAGCCTGCGCAGCCGAAGCGCGTCCTCATCGCGCATCATCTGCTCACCGGCGACGT
>Ga0209807_1000108_pt1 | contig 32943 bp, 27 predicted proteins | sample GraSoiAngelo_154_FD_186168 | JGI IMG/M metagenome (GOLD analysis project Ga0209807, IMG submission 186168) | Grasslands soil microbial communities from the Angelo Coastal Reserve, California, USA - 14_1009_13_20cm (SPAdes) (version 2) | ecosystem: Environmental > Terrestrial > Soil > Grasslands ... | reverse complement strand
ACCCTCGGCATGATGCTCGCCGACGTCCCGGCGGTGTACTGCGGCGAGCGCCTTCTCAGGCGGGTGCCGGCGAAGACGATGCACCGGGTCGCGGCGGCGAGCTTTGCGCTGCTCGGCGCGCTTGCGCTCATCGGCACCGGTTGAGCCGCGAGGCTCGGCCGTAGTATCCTATCTGCATCCGCTCCGTAAGGGGAAATCATGGCCTCCGCGACCCGACCCGTTGTAAAGATTGCTCCCAACAATCCGGTGTTCGACCTGCCGGTGATCGTCGGCATCGAGGAAGGCTTGTTCGAGAAGGCGGGGCTGGACGTGAGTTTTTCCGCGACCTACGCCGACCGCGAGAGGGACAGCGCCGAGAAGCCGGTACTCTCGCGCTTGAAGGAGCAGATGTTCGAGTGCGGCTCGGCCGACAGCTACAACGTCTGCGAGTGGGCGAGCATCGATCGCCTCGAGCGCGGCAAGCGCGGCGGCAGCATCGCGGCGCTGCGCGCCGCGGTCGCCGCGCAGGCGATCCTGACTTTCGACGAGAAGCTGCAGACCCCGCGCGACCTCGCCGACGTTCCCGTGGTCGTTCAGGAGCTCACCGGCTCGCACTACACGACGCTGCAGATGCTGGAGAGCGCCGTGGGGCGCGAGCACGTCAAGATCCAGAACGGCAGCTTGCCGTCCAGGCGCTGGGAGGGTCTCAGGGACCGCACTTATCGTGCGGTGGCGGTGATGGAACCCTTCATCAGCCTGGGCCTGAAGGAGGGCGCGCACATCATCGCGGCCTCGTTCTATCGCGGCGGCGAGGTGGTGGCGGCCGATCTGACTCCCGAGGAGCGCAAGGCGTACTACGACGCCGAAAACCGGGCCGTCGATCTCATCAACGGCGACTTCTACAAGTACGCGCATCACGTCGCCGCGGCCGCGAAGGGCGCATTGCAGCCCCGCGAGCTGCTGCGCGCCTTCGTTCACTACAAGCACGTCGACTATTACGACCCGGCGCTTTTCAACCGCGCCTACGACTGGATGAAGGCCCGGGGGATGACCGAAGGCCAGAGCCAGCACGCGGCCCTGGTCGTCGGCTGACCCAAGTCGTTTTCAGCTCTCCAGGCCGAGGAACCTCGCCGGGTTCCTCTTCACCATCAGATCGACGTCGGCCTGCGACAGGCCCTCGCGCTTCATTCCGTTGATCATCATCTCCATCCCGTCCGCATGCGTCGGCGTGCCGTTCTGCCCGAGGTCGCTCGAGAGGATGAAATGCGAGGCGCCGACTTCCTTGATCACCTTGGCGATGTCGGCGAACGACACGCGCCGCCAGCCGCGCAGGAACGGCCAGTAGGATTGCGGGCCGTGGATGTCGTTCAAGAAGCAGTACTCGATAAAGGCGCCCATCGCGACCGCCTGCTTCACTTGATCGAGCGTCATCCCCGGGACCTCGGCCATCGCGTGGGTGACGACGATGTTCTTCACGCCGAGCTCTTTCGCCCGCTTGATCACCGCGAGCGACTCTTCGGGCGCGACGTGCCCGGTCGCGAGCGACAGGTTCTCGCGGGCGATGATCTTCAGCACCTCCTCGGTCTCCGGAAACACCTTGCCGCCCGCCGCGACCTTGAGCCCTTCGCCGGGCTCCTTGAGGATCTTGTGCTGGTTGTCCGCGTCGAAGGTCGGCAGCCACACCACCTTGCCGCGGCCGCCCGACATGCGGTGGAACCATTCGACCGCGCTCGGGTTCACCCCGCCCACGGCGCGGTTGAGTGCGATCCCGCCCCAAATCTCGATGCCCGGCACGGCGCGGCTCACGAGCGCCGCGCGGTCGGCGGTCGGCGCGACGTGGTTCTTCAGCACGATGCCGCGCATGCCCTTGCGCGCGGCGATGCGCGCGACCTCGAAGTCGTCGAGGCTGCGGTTGAACGCGTCGGGATCGCTGTGGACGTGGATGTCGATCGCGCCCGCCGCGGGGCTCACCCTCGGCGGCGGCGGCGGAAAGCCGGTCTGCGCGAACAGCACGATGGAAAACGCGAGCGCGGACGCGCCCGCGGACGCAGCCGCCCAGGTCTTGAACCCCTTCATGATTTCCCCTTTTTTATCAGAACTTCATCGCCCGCTGGACCGCGGGCCGCGCGGACATTTCATCCGCCCAGCGCGCGACGTTCGCAAAGCCCTCGAGCAGCGCCGGCTGCGCGGCCTTCATGCGCGCGACCACGCCGTAAAGAGCGAAGTCGGCGACGGTCACCTCGCCGCCGGCACAGTAGCGCTGTTTTGCCAGCCTGCCGTCCCAGACCTTCATGTAGTTGTTCCACATCGACTTGAACGTTTCGATCGCGGGTCCATGCTGATCCTTTGCGCGAGACAAAGTGAAGATCGCGTTGATCATGCCGCTCATGTCGCTCGCCGCGCTCGCGAGCGCCTGCCAGAACGCCGGCCGCGCCGCGGGATCCTTCGGCAGGAACTTTCCCGATTTTTCGGCGCAGTACATCAGCACCGCGACCGACTGCGAAAGCGTCACCGGCTTTCCGCCCGGGCCGTCGCTGTCGACGATCACCGGGATCTGTCCGTTGGGGTTCATGGCGAGGAACGAGGGCGATTTCTGCTCGCCCTTCGTGAGGTCGATCGGGTGCAAGTTGTAAGCGAGGCCGCATTCTTCCAGCCCGATGCGCGCGCGCATGCCGTTCGAGGTGCCGGCGGCGTAGAGGTCGATCATGGTTGGCTCCGTGAGGGACGTCGAAAGCCGTAACTCTAAACCGAATAGGACTAAAATGCGGGGCTGGTCGGAGGGAATCCACAAGGGAGTCGTCCGTGAAAAGACAGCTGTTTGCAACTGCCGTTCTGGCGCTGGCCTTTGTGGGAGGCGGCCCGGCACCGGCCGCGGCCCAGGCCTCTACCGCTCTGACCGGGCGCGTGAGCTCCGCGGAAGAAGGCGCGATGGAGGGCGTGGTCGTCAGCGCGAAAAAGGCCGGTTCGACGGTCACGGTCAGCGTCGTCAGCGACGACCGCGGCCGTTTCGCCTTTCCTTCGTCGAAGCTCGGATCCGGCTCGTATTCGCTGAAGATCCGGGCAACCGGATACGAGCTCGACGGCCCGGGCTCGGTGGAGATCACCCTCGCCCTCCCCGTCGCGGTCGACCTGAAGCTGCGCAAGGTCCGGGACATCACGCCCCAGATGACCAACGCCGAATGGATCGCGAGCTTTCCCGGAACGCCCGAGCAGAAGAAGTTTCTCTACGGCTGCGTGGGCTGCCATACCCTGGAGCGCGTCGCGAAATCGAAGCACGACGCGGCGGGCTTCACGCAGGTGATGAAGCGCATGGCGGGCTATGCCAACAACAGCCATGTCGAACGGCCGCAGGTGCGCGTGGTCGCCCGCGATCCCATGCGCGACTTCGGCCCCGACTCCGACAAGCAGGCGGCGTATCTCGCCACGCTCAACCAGAGCGCCGGCGCCTGGCCGTATGAGCTGAAGACGCTGCCGCGAGTGAAAGGAAAGAGCACGCGCGTCGTCATCACCGAATACGATCTGCCGCGCAGACCCCTCATGCCGCACGACGTGATCGTCGACGGGGACGGCATCGTCTGGTACTCGCAGTTCGACCAGCAATTCCTCGGCAGATTCGATCCGAAGACGCTGACGCACGCCGAGTTCGCGATTCCCGTGCAGCGGCCCGATTTTCCCAAGGGCACGCTCGACCTCGAAGTCGATCCGGAAGGCAACCTCTGGCTCTCGCACATGTTTCAGTCGGGCATCGTGAAGTTCGACAAGAAGACCGAGAAGTTCCAGGCGTTCCCGCTGCCCAAGGGCGTCGTCAACGAGAATTCCCAGCAGTCGATGGTCGGCCCGCAGCGCTGGACCGTGGACCGCAAGGTGTGGCTGAACGACGCCGGCATTCCGGGCCTGCACCGCCTGGACATGACGACCGGCAAGTTCGAGACATGGAAACCTTACCAGAACATGAAAGGGCCGCATTCGGTCTACGGCATCTACGCCGATTCGAAGAACAACATCTTCTTCATGGATTTCGGCGGAGAGAACGTCGGCAAGATCGAGGCTGCGACCGGGAAGCTGACGCTCTTCCCGACCCCGACGCCGCGATCCAGACCGCGCCGGGGCAGGATGGACGATCAGGACCGCGTCTGGTTCGCGCAGTGGCGGGCCGAGAAAATCGGGATGTTCGATACCAAGACGGAAAAGTTCAGGGAGTGGAATGTCCCCACGCCCTATACCGCGCCTTACGACGTCGTCCTCGACAAGGCAGGCAAGGTGTGGACCGCGGGCATGAACACCGACCGCGTGCTGCGCATGGACCTGGAGACGGGCGAGTTCAGCGAGTACCCCTTGCCGAGCCAGACCAACATCCGGCGCGTCTTCGTCGACAACTCAGCCACGCCGCCCGCGTTCTGGGTGGGCAACAACCACCACGCGGCGATCGTGAAGGTCGAGCCGCTGGAGTAGTCTTCAAAACGCCTTCACTGCTCGCGTTCCATGTAGCGAGCGGTAAAGGACGCGTTGCTGACGTTCTGATTGGCTTTGTAGTCGCTGATCTGGATGAGAGTCCGATGTCCGGTCTGCACGTTCTGCGCCTCGAGTTTCATCGGCACGTATTTCCGGTGCGCCGCATCGACCAGCCGTATGTCCTGCGCGTGATAGACCTTTAAGAGCTCACCCTGTTCGTCGTAGACCTCTGCTTTGATGGAGATGAAACTATCCTTTGCGATCCAATTGACTCGCTTCGCGTAGCCGCTTTGCCCGCGGACCGCGTCACTGTTCGCCATGCTCTGCACAATCCAGACCGGTATCCCATCGACGGCGCTTTCTCCTATCAGGCGGTTCGTCCATTCCTGTGGACGGTGACCCAGCAAGTCACCGTACGAATAGTCGGAGCCGACAAAACTGTCGCGCCGGCTATTGGCGCTCAATCGGCGCACCTGTTTCAGCGCCGGCAGATACACCATGATGTTGTCGTCGCCCGAGCTGTTTTCGATCAGTACGGTTGCTGTGCCTTTCACGTCAGCGGGCCAGGTGAAGCGGATCAGGCGCATATTGTCGATCCCGTTCGGCTTCAGTTTCGTGGGGCCGGTGGTCTTGCGCACCCGCTCCTGCCCGTTTCTGTCGACGAGCGTCCACATGGCCGACGAGGTCGAATCCTGAACGCGGCTGGCGACGAAATTGCGTTCCATGATCTTGTCCGCTGTCAGTACTTGGGCATGGACCCTGCCCGGCATCAACGCAGCCGCGACTATGACGGCCCCCAACCACACGCCGACTCGCGACACCGGCATCCCCAGATTCGATCGGGCTCTATGGAAAATGAACGCCGGCTTCAACTTCAAGACGACCAGAGGGATCAGAGTCAGCGCAGCGAGCACGCTTGTCATCATGGAGCAGAAAACGAGCGTGGCAAGCCACGTATGGATGTAAAAGCCCGGCGAAAACCAGAGCACGCCGTACCCCAGCCCCACCGCCGAGGCGACGAACAAGCATGCCTGACCGGCAGTGTTGAGCGTCGCGCGGACAGCTTCTGGCAACTCTTTGCCGGCGGAGATCTCCTCGCGTAACCGATAGATCAGGTAGATGGCGTAGTCGGATCCGATGCCAATTCCCATTGCCAACGAGATCGCGTTGGGAATATTGAGCCGCATTCCCAGCCACCCCATGACGCCGAAGTTCACAACCACGGTCAACGCCAGGGGCAGCAGCACCAAGGCGCCGGCGACCGCCGAGCGAAACACCAGTGCCGCGATGACGAACACCGCGCCGGCGATCTGCACGATGTTGAGTATTTTGCTGTGCACCATGATCTGATTCAGCGCCGCACTTGCGGGAACGCCGCCACCCACTGAAACGTGCACGTCCGAGGGCATTATCCTGGCTATTTCCAGATTCATTCGCTCAATCAGGCCCTCGATTGTCGCGCTGTTATCGACCTTGGAGAAGACATAGATATTCGCGGCGCTGTGGCTGCCGTTGATGTAATTTTCAAAGTCACTCGGATCGCCGGACAGGGAGTATAAGAGAAGGTATTGCGAATTCAACTCACTGCTGTCCGGTATCGAATCGAATTTTGGGTCCTCGCCGTGCATCGCCTGGTTCATGCGTTTGACGAAGTCTGCTATCGACGTCGTCTTGCCGATGTTGGGTTGCGACTGCAACCACTCCTGCAGGGAGGCGATACCCTTCATCACCGCAGAGTCCTCGATCCGATCTTCGCGGTCGCCGTCGACCAGCACATAAATCGTGTTGGTGCCGCCAAGACGTTGGTTCAGTAAATCATCGTCCCGCATGAAATCGAGCTCTTGCGAGAAAAAACCCTTCGTGCTCGTGTCGACGATGACTCTCGCTCCACCTGCCAAAGCGACCGCTACGACCAGCGCGGATGCACCGGACACCAACGCGCTCTTCGGCCCGGTAACCCAGCTTGCGATCGTGTTGGTGATACGCGTCCAAATTGCTTTTCGCTGCGAAGTACGCTGGACTTTTGGCGGCGGCAAAAGAGAGCGGACGGCCGGAATAAAGGTCAATTCCACCGCCAGGGAGCTCAGGATTCCAATTCCGGTGAATATGCCGAAGGTGCGCACGGAGCTGACGTCAAAAATCACCAGCGAGAAAAATCCGGCCGCGGCAGCCAGCCCTGCGGTCAGCATCACCGGGCCGACGCGCACCATCGAAACGACAATCGCTTCATTGCTGGCCTGCCTGGGGGTCAAGGCTCCGCGCAGGCTGAGCCGCTCGTAGTCCTCGTAATATCGCTTCAGAAGCTGAACGGCGTGGCCAGCGGCGATGGCGAGAATCAGGATCGGGGTCGTCGCGTTGAATGCGTCCATCGGGACGTGGACGAGACCCATCACCCCGACCGCCCAAAATGTGGCAAGCAAGGCCGTCACCAAAGGCAAGAACAGGCCCTGCAGCGTGCGGAATGCCTCGAAGTGAATTAGGCCCACCAATAGCACGGCGAGCGGAAACAGGATCGCCATCCGCTGCGACAGTCTCTCCAACTGAGCCAGAAGCACCGGCAGGCCTCCGATCGCGATATTGACGGAGGCGTCGCGCTCGCGGGCAACGATCGGTTCCAGCGCGTCCATGATGGCGCGCATTCCGCCGGTACCGTTCCGGTATTCGACCAACACGGCGGTCGTCTTGAAGTCCTTCGACACAATGGTGTTTTGGTAAACCGGATTACGCAGTAGCGCTTTCCTCAGCGCACTTAGCTGCGCCTGGCTCGGGGGGGTGGACCCAACAAGGGGGCGGGCTTCCATCTCCCTCCCGGCGCCCTCAATATCCTTTGCCTTGCGCGCCGTCAGAGAAAGGATATGGGTCTTTATCACGCGCGGCGTTTTCACCACCCCCTCGGTAATGTGTCGCACTTTTTCAATGACGCTCGCTTGAAAAATGTCGCCCGAAGTGGGCGTGATCGCGATGATCAAGACGTACTTCGATCCAAACAATTGCTCGACCTTATTCGTGGTTACCACGTAAGGGTGGGACTGCGGCAGAAAATCGTTGCTATCCATGATGATCTTCAGGCTCTTGACCTGCGCCAGCAGGAAGGCCGAGGCCATCAAAATCAACAAGATCGTCACGGCCCGCCACGCCAGGATCATCCGGACAAAAGTTTCCATGTCGGAATCTACCGTCTCAACAAGCTTGACTGTTCGTGGCGTGGCTCTTCTGCGTACATCTCAAAAATGCTGATTTCAGAACACATAGCGCAATTCGTTGAAGAGCGTCGAGTTGTCTTTCAGCGCACCGAAAAGGCTGTGGTCCGGACCGCCGTAACGATCAAAACCAAAGTTGATGCGCCAGTGGTCATCGGGCGCATGGACCAGCCTCCCGCGCCAAAGACGGGCGCTGTTGGTGACGCTGAAGATGGTCGATGTCTCCGCATGCCAGCTGTCATTGGCCCAATTCCAGGCGAGACGGAGCGTAAACCCCTGTTGGAAACCCGCAATCTGGTTGGCGGTCGCCGCCTGCTGCCAGGCGACCTCGCGCGCGATCGGGTCGGCAAGGTCGTCCGGGCTGCTGAAACCCGCCACCTTCTGCGCGAAATACTGCAAGTTGACGTTAAGATGTTCGCCGAAACTCCGCTCGCCCCCGATCACCAACCATGTCTGCGGATGCTTGTGCGCGAACGCGCCGGCTTCCTCGGCATCCGGGCGCATCGATGCGACCTCGCCGCGCAGCGCATAGCGGCCCACGCTCCAGCTGGCATCGGCGCCCCATACCCGCAAGTGATGATTGGTCAGCCCGACCGTGACACCGCTCGGGCCGACGCCGACCAGCGCCAAGTCGGGAATGGTGTCATACCCATCGAAATAAGACAGCGACCAATCGAGCTCGCGCCCGGTGTAGTCGAACTTGAACGCCAGCTGGTTGCGTCGCGGCGGAGAGTCATAGCGGTAGCTCACCATGGAAACGGGGCGAAGGGGAATCACGCTGGTTTGGAACGTCGGCAACCACACGGACTGAACAGCGTACTCACCGATATGATAAGTGGCGCTGGTGGCAAAGTTGCCAAAGCGCTGGTCACCGTCTTCCGGCGTCAGTAGCGTAAAATCCCGTGGTGTCAGGTTGTCGGTCGGTTTGATCGCATCCGCACGGCCCCAAACAATTATCTGCGGTCCCAAGCTCAAATCGACATCGCCCGCGCTTTTCCGCCAATACAGCTCACGCAATCGTTCGTACCGATTCCACCGATTGCCGACGGAGTTCCCGCGCGATTGGTCGCCGACCCAACCGTCGAAATTTGCGTCGCCCACGGTTCCCAAATCGAGCTGGGCCTTTGCCCATAGCGCACCCTCACCAGTAGCGATATCAGATTCTTGGTCTAACGAGCGCGACTTGCTCCACAAGCCGGCCCGTGCCGAGCCGTTTACGCTTGCGGACGCGCCAGAATCCACGGCGGAGTCTGCAGCAACCGCATCCCAACCGGCTAGCAAGCTGACCGCCAACAATATCGCACCCAAGCTCCGGCGCGCAATGCCGAGTGCTTTCTTGTTTTCGGGCAGGGCAGCGGGCCGGTGAATTAGGATGAGAAGTGATCCGAGCGCCCATCGGAAGATTTTCAGGAGCCCGCGGCACATTCTTCGGCCCTCGCCAATCCTGTTTTCGGATTCTACCTCCCTTGTCGGGCCAAAGACGGAATGCGATATCGTATTCTTGGAAGTTCACATCGGGAGAAGCCGATTGAATTGCCCCCTTTAGGCGGGAAGCGGACGCCGTAAACTGATTCGGGGCGCACGAAGCGCCCCGATCGCGGCATCGCGCGAAGGGTCAGGTGTTTTGTTTCCTCCGGTTCGGCTCGTCGCGGTCTTTGAACGCGATCGAATGTACTTTGTGGCCTTTGACTTCCGGATAGGCGAGCATCGTCAGTCGCCGTACCACGCTCGTGGGGATGTCGGGAGAAGGCTGGTTTGCGGCTCTTGCGTTGCGCAACTTGCGCAGCCAATCGATGTCTTCGGCAGTCAGCCTGCGGTCCATAGCGGTCTCCCGTATGTTTTGGGGCGCAGGTGCCGCCAGACGTCCTGCGCGAATGAGCGGATGACCGCAACCTCCGTGCCAGACCATCGAATCCGCTGACGATCAAACAGTTAGCACAGTGTCGGAGTTGGGAAGCCCTTGGATTCCGTCGCCGCGAGGCGACGGCCCGTTGAGGAAGGAGAGGCTAGGACGCTGATCTGGCAGAGCTTCGGGGTGTCGTATACCGGCGACGTGAGACTGGAGCAGACCTCGTGAGCTCAGCTTCCGCCTACGGACGGGCGGATTTCGCCCAGCTGTCTCTCAGCGTCACCGCGCGATTGAATTTCGGCGCGCCCGGCCTGCAGTCGGCGAAGTCGGCGGTGAAATAGCCGTGGCGCTCGAACTGGAACCGCTCCTCGGGCCGGGAGTCCTTGAGCGCGGCCTCGAGCTGTGCGGTGACGAGCTTCTTCGAATCCGGATTCAGGTCCGGCACGAGCTCGCTGTCTCCCGCTCCCGGATGCGGGACTTTGAACAGCCGGTCGTACAGCCGCACTTCCGCCGCGTGCGAATGCTTCGCGCTCAGCCAATGGATGTTCCCTTTCACCTTGACCGTCTCCGCGCCCGCCGTGCCAGATTTCGTGTCCGGATCGTACTTGCAGCGCACTGCCGTGACCCTGCCGTCCGCGTCCTTGTCGCAGCCGGTGCACTCGACGACGTAACCGTAGCGCAGGCGCACCTTGTTGCCGGGGAAGAGACGAAAGTAGCCCTTCGGCGGGTTCTCGGAGAAATCCTCGCGCTCGATCCACAGCTCGCGAGAGAGCGGCAGCTTGCGCCTGCCCCATTCCGGCTTCTGCGGGTGGTTGGGTGCCTCGCATTCCTCCTCCTTCCCCGGCGGGTAGTTCTCGATGACGAGCTTCACCGGATCGAGCACCGCGATGCGGCGGGGGGCGACTTCGTTCAGGTGCTCGCGCATGCAGTCCTCGAGAACCGAGAAGTCGATCCAGGAATCCGCCTTCGCCACGCCGATGCGCTCCGCGAAGAGTCGAAAGCCTTCGGGGGTGAAACCGCGCCGGCGCGCCGCGACGAGCGTCGGCATGCGCGGGTCGTCCCAGCCGTCGACGTGTTTTTCCTCGACGAGCTGGATCAGTTTCCGCTTGGACAACACGACGTATGTCAGATTGAGTCGCGCGAACTCGACCTGCCGCGGCAGCGGCCGCTGCAGGAGGCCGGGCCTCTTCACGCCGTCGTACCCGGTCCAGTCCTCGGCGAGGCGCTCGTTGAACCATTCGTAGAGCGGCCGGTGGTCTTCGAACTCGAGCGTGCAGAGCGAGTGCGTGATGTTCTCGAGCGCGTCCGACACGCCGTGCGCCCAGTCGTAGGTGGGATAGATGCACCAGTGGTCGCCGGTGCGGTGATGCGCGGCGTGGCGGATGCGGTACATGGCCGGGTCGCGCAGGTTGATGTTGGGCGAGGCCATGTCGATCTTCGCGCGCAACACGTGCTCGCCGTCGGCGAACTTGCCCTGCCGCATTTCGCGAAAGAGCTTCAGGCTCTCCTCGACGCCGCGCTCGCGGTAGGGGCTGTTCTTGCCGGGCTCGGTGAGCGTGCCGCGCAGCGCGCGCATCTGCTCCGCGGAGAGGCTGTCCACGTAGGCGTGGCCGCGGCGCACCAGCTCTTCGGCGAACTGGTACAGGTATTCGAAGTAGTCCGAGGCGTAGTACTCGTTCGTGTTCCCGCCCGGATCCTCCCAGGAAAAGCCGAGCCACTTCACCGCGTCGCGGATCGAATCGACGTACTCCGTTTCCTCTTTCGCCGGGTTGGTGTCGTCGAAGCGCAGGTGGCAGGCGCCGCCGTAGTCGCGTGCGAGGCCGAAGTTGAGGAAAATCGACTTGGCGTGCCCGTAATGCAGATAGCCGTTGGGTTCCGGCGGGAAGCGCGTGCGGATCTTCGCCGGATCGGGCGGCGCCCGGTGAAGCGAGAGCGCCGAGCCGGGCTTGCCGTTCCACTTGCGCGTCGCGTACTTGCCCGCCATGAGATCGGCTTCGATGATCTGGCGGATGAAGTTCGAGTGCGAGGCTTCCTCCTGCTTCCTGGGAGAGGGTGCGGACATGGTGCTCACGGGCATTCGCGCGATTCTACCCCAGCGCCCGGCCATCGCCGGCGAATTGCGGGATCAGCCGGTTCTCGTCGAGGTGAACGCGAGGGCGAGGCAGATCGCCACGGCCGCGGAGAACGCCGCGGGCGCGATGAAGAAATACACCCCGCTCAGGATCGTGAATCCCAGGTAAGCCAGGAACAGGGAGGCGATGAGCGGCTTCGCCCCGGCCGGGTCGCTTTTCGCGAGGCGCGCCAGTTGCCACAGCAGCACGGCGAGCAGCAGCAGAGTCACGCTGAAGAGAAGGCTGAACCCGCGGTAGAACTGCCAGTGCGTGCGCCTTGCGCCCATGATCTCGAACGGATAGGTCTGCATGGCCATGAACACCGCCGCCTGTTCCGGGTCGACCGAGGAAGAGCCCAGGGTTCCGTAGGTTTGCCCGGCGCAGAAAATCAGGGTGAGCAGCGAAGCGACGCGCAGCAGGACAGGCGGTTTCATGTAAACCTCGCAGGGTGAGGGGTGTCGTAACACTCGAGCGGCTGCAGCTTACCCTGACCGCGCGCCCCGCGGGTCCTTTTCGAGGATGCGATAATGCCGTTCGATGAAGTGTGCGCTAAGCGTTTTGACGCTCGTCGTCGCGTCGGCGCTGCCGCTCGCCGCGCGCGCGCAGGCGGCCTGGCCGAGCCACACGGTGCGCATCATCGCGACGAGCCCGCCGGGAGGGTCGGTGGATTTCCTCGCGCGCGCGCTCGCCGAGGACTTCAGCAGGACCTTCGGCACGCCGTTCGTGGTGGAGAGCCGGCCGGGGGCGAACGGCAACATCGGCGTCGATCTGGTTGTCAAGGCGCCCGCGGACGGCCACATGCTGTTCGTCGCGCCGCCGGGGCCGTTCGCGATCAACGCCCATTTGATGGACTCCATGCCCTTCAATCCGGCGAGCGACATCGCGCCGGTGGCGATGCTGGGCGTCGCGCCGCTGCTCCTTGTCGTGCACCCTTCCGTGCCGGCGAAAGATCTCCGCGAGCTGCTCGCCTGGCTGCGCGGCGAGGGCGCCCACGCTAACTACGCCTCGCAGGCGGTCGCCTCGACCGGGCACCTCGCGATGGAATTGCTCAAGTCGCTCGCGGGCGTCGACGCCACGCACGTCCCCTACAAGGGGTCGGCCGCGCAGGCGACGACCGACCTCCTCGCGGGCCGCGTGGCGATGAGCTTCGTCAACACCAGCACCACTCTGCAGCACGTCCGCGACGGCCGCCTGCGCGCGATCGCGGTCGCCGAGCTGAAGCGAATCGACGCTGCGCCCGAAATTCCCACGCTCGCGGAGTCGGGTCTGCCGGGGTTCGAGGCGACGTCGTGGGTGGGCCTGGGCGCGCGCTCGGGCACCTCGCGCGAAATCGTCCATCGGCTGAACGACCGCGCTTCGCGCGCGCTCGCGCACGCGCAGGTGGCGCTCCGCATGAGGAACCTCGGCATCGAAGCGCGCCCGATGACGCCGGAGCAGTTCGGCGAGTTCTTGCGCGCCGACACGGAAAAGTGGGCGGACATCATCCGCCGCTCGGGAGCGAAGGTGGAGTAGGGGAGATATCATTGCCGCGGAAAGCGGGTTCCTGCCAATGGCGCACAAGCTGACTCATCTCTCAGCGGTCGAGCTCGCGCGCCTCGTGCGCACGAAAAAGGCGAGCCCGGTCGAAGTGGTCGAGGCGCATCTCGCGGCGATCCAGAGGATCAACCCCGCGGTCAACGCGTTCTGCACCGTCGCCGCCGAGAAAGCGCTCGCCTGGGCGCGCGAGGCGGAGCGCGCGGTGAAGAAGCGCGCGAAGCTGAAGCCCCTGCACGGCGTTCCGGTCGCGATCAAGGACCTCACGCTCACCGCGGGCATCCGCACGACCTTCGGGTCGACCTTGTTCCGGGATCACGTGCCCACCGAAGACGCGGAGGTGGTGCGGAGGCTGAAAGCGGCCGGTGCAATCGTTCTCGGCAAGACCAACACCCCTGAGTTCGGCGCCGGCGCGAACACGGTGAACAAGGTGTTCGGCGCGACGCGCAATCCCTGGAACACGGCGCTTTCGGCCTCGGGATCGACCGGCGGCGGGGCGGCGGCGCTCGCCGCGCGCATGGCGCCGCTCGCCGAGGGCACCGATTTCGGCGGCTCGCTGCGCACGCCGGCCGCCTTCTGCGGGGTGCTCGGCCTTCGCACCACCGCGGGACTCGTTCCCAAGCACCCGGCGGCGATGCCCTGGCACGACCAGAGCGTGGCGGGGCCGATGGCGCGCTCGGCCGAGGACTGCGCCCTGCTTCTCGATGCGATGACCGGGCTCTCCGGAAAGTCGCCGCTCTCCACGCATGCGCCGTGGAAGAGCGCGCGCGATGCGGTCGCAAAAGCGAGGAGCCTGAGGGGCCTGCGCCTCGCCTACGCGCCCGACATCGCCGGAATCGGCGTCGACGAGGAGATCGAGCGCATCTGCCGCACCGCGGCGCGCGATCTGCGCGACGCCGACGGCGCGGCGCTCGAGGAGATCGAATTCAACCTCGCGGACGGGCGCGACGCGTTTCTCGCGCTGCGCGGCGAGGCGATGGTGGGCAATCATTTCGATCGCCTCGAGCGCATCGGCGAGCTCGGCGACAACCTCGCCGGCAACATCCGCGCGGGGCTCGCGCTCACCTCGAGCGAGATCGCGCGCGCGGAGCGCAAGCGCGCCGAGATCTGGCACCGCTGGCGCGCCCTTTTCGAGCGCTACGACGCACTCCTCACGCCGACCGCTCCGGTTGCGCCGTTTCCGGTGGAAAAGAACTACCCCGAGGTGGTCGAGGGCCGGAAGATGCAGAGCTACATCGACTGGATCGGCCCGACGTTCCTCGTGTCGCTCGCAGCGCTGCCCGCGGCGAGCGTGCCCGCGGGGCTCACCGCCGCGAGGCTCCCGGTGGGACTGCAGATCGTCGGCCCGAGATTTTCCGAGCCGATGATCCTCTCGATCGCGAAGTTCGCCGAAGAGTCGCACCCCATCGGCCTGCCGCCGAATTGCGCCTGAGGTGCGCCATCGGTCGGTTGCTCCGCGGCTTGCGCACCCGGAACATAAGGAGTCTCTAATGCACCTCTCCTCGCGGCGCTCTTGTAACAGAACGTAAATACGCCGCTCCTTTCGACGCGGAATAATCCCGCCGGGCTTCTGTTTACACGTCAGGCCGAGAAAACAGCCGCTATGCCATTGGCATGGCAAACACTAACTACGAAGGGGGATGCTCATGAGGACCGTCCGAAACGCATTGATAGGCCTGATCGTGTCTGGTGTCCTGGCCGGGGTCATCGTTTCCTGCGGAGGTGGCGGCGGGGGATATGGATCGTCGGGCGGCTCGACCACGCCGATGTACTCTGTCGGAGGCACCCTCTCGGGCGCCACCGGCACCGTGGTGCTGAAGCTCAACGGCGGCAGCGATATGACCGTGTCAAACGGCCCGTTCAACTTCCCCAGCGCGGTCGCTTACACCAGCCCCTACAATGTCCAGGTGGTCGATGCGAATGACCGCTGCACCGTTTCACCAACGGGCGCGGGGTTGATGGGCACGACAAATATCACTAACGTCGCCGTGACCTGCGCGGCACAGGCGGCGGAGACGGTCATCCGCTCAGCGCGGCTAGACGGCGCGCAAGCGAACACGATGGCGACGGGCATAGGCCAAGGCGGGGTGATCGTCAACCCGACTACAAGGGCGATCACGGGCGGCATCACCTTCAGCGGGTTGACCGGTGCTCCGCTTGGCGGAGGAGGCGGAGCGCATATTCACCGGGCCAATGGAAGCATCGCAGTCGGATTAACCATGGCCTCTGACAATGCAACGGGGATGGTGCTGAATAATATTGCGCTCAGCCCTGCGGATTACGCGGAGCTGCTCGCGGGGACGCTGTACTTCAACGTTCACACGGTGGCGAATCCTGGTGGGGAGATACGCGGCCAGATCAACGTCCAGGGCGGCGTCGTCGCCAGCCTCGCGCCGCTCGACAACACGCAGGAAGTGCCGGCCAGCCAGTCGACTGCGACCGGCAACGGTACGGTGATAGTGGACGCGGCGCCCCACGACGCGGCGACCCAGAACCACACCGTCTTGATCACGTACATCGCGCACAACGTGAGCAATGCGAGCGCAGCGCATATCCACACGTCTGTGAAAACAACCCCTCCTACGTGTGCCGGAGGATCTACGTGCAACGGTCCTGTCATCCTCGGATTCCCCACTCTTCAAACCAATGTCGACGGCGCTGGAACGAATATCGCGTACCCGGCCGCGGGATCGCCAATGAGCGCGCAGAATCTGACGGATTTCTCCGCGAACTATCTCTACTTCAACGTTCACAGCACCAATGTCCTCTGCCCTAACCCTTCCCCCCCTCCCGCTCCCCCTCTTGTTGCTTGCGGGGGCGGCGAGATTCGCGGGAATATCGCAGTCCAATAAGGGGCGGGTCCTGACCGGTTCCTCGTGCGGGAAGCAATAGCGATCGCGACGCTAGCCCTCGCCGCCTGTGGGGCCGGCAGCGGCGAGGGGCTCGACCAGAACGGGCAGCCCACCGGGCTGCAGCCGACGCTCGCCTCCATCCAGGACAACGTTTTTACTGTCACTTGCGCCGTCCCGGGCTGCCACGGCGGGACAGGGGCGCAGCAGGGGCTGCGGCTCGATCCGGGTTTCTCCGCCGGCAATTTAATCAACGTTCCGAGCCCGCGCGATCCGAACCTGATCCGCGTGGTTCCGGGCGATCCCGACGCGAGCTTCCTCATCCAGAAGCTCCAGGGCACGCAGACGCTCGGCGACCGCATGCCCGACGGCGGGCCTTACCTTACCACGGCGCAGGTCAACGTGATCCGCCAGTGGATCCAGGGCGGCGCGCCGACACAATAACAAAAGGGGGTGTCATGAAAACCGGAACGGTAACTGCGGCGACATTGCTCGCCCTCGTTCTGCTCGCGCCCGCCGCCTCGATCGCCGAGCCGTATCTCGCGGTGCGCACCGGGTACAAATGCATGGTCTGCCACGTCAATCCCACGGGAGGCGGCAAGCGCACCGAGTTTGGCAGCAGCTATAGTCAAACCGCGATGGCCGCGGAGCGTCTCGATCTCATGACGGGTCAAACGGCCGCTGCCGGATCCGAACCGGAGTCGTGGACGGGAAAACTCAACGATCGTTTCGCGTTCGGCGCCGACCTGCGGGCCACTTCGCAGTACGTTGCCGTCCCGCACGACACCGACACGTTCGCTTTCAAACCGAGTGCCCAGGCCTATCTCGAGGTGAAGCCGATCGTCGATCGCCTGACGATCTATCTGGACGAGCGCGTCTCGCCCGGCGCCGCGACCAACCGCGAGACCTACGCCGTGCTCTGGTTCGCGAACAAGAGCGCGTACCTGAAAGCGGGCCGGATGTTCGTTCCCTTCGGGCTGCGCATCGAGGACGACACCGCCTTCATCCGCCAGGCGACGAGCACGAGCTTCAATTCATTCGACGACGGCGTCGAAGGGGGTCTCGAGCTCGGGCCGTGGTCCGTCAACGTTTCCGTGACGAACGGCCAAGGCGGAGGCAACGAGATCAATCGCGGCAAGCTGTTCAGCTCGCTCTTCTCCTACGTGCAGCCCGCCTGGCGCGCGGGCCTCTCCGCGAGCACCAATTTCAACGGAGCGGCCGATCACCGCATGCAGAGCGTCTTCGCAGGGCTGCGCACCGGCAGAATCTCCTGGCTCGCTTCGGGAATCTACAGCACCGAGGATGGAACCAAGACCGGGCGCTTGAAGCAATGGGCGACGCTCGTCGAAGGCAACTACGAGGCGGCCAAGGGCCACAACCTCAAGCTCACCTACGAATACTACGATCCCAACGCCGATGTGAAGGAGGACCAGCGCGAGCGCTACAGCGCGGTGTGGGAATACATGCCGTTCCAGTTCACGCAGTTCCGCCTGGGCGCGCGCAAGAGCAACGGCATTCCGCAGAACAACGCGCAGAACGCGACCGAGCTCTTCCTGCAGTGGCACGCGTTCTTCTAGGCTGTCAGCCCCAGGGCCCCAGGTAGGGCTCGCCTGTATACGTATCGGATTTGGGCTCGACCGCCTTCGGCCAGTCGGCGACGCGTTCGGGCGTCCGCCTTCTTCCGAGGCGCGGGCGTCCGTCCCATCCGATCTGCTCCATGTAGTAGTACAGCTGGATCGCGTGCCCGGCCGGGTCGAGCACGTAGGCGCTGTAGTCGATGCCGGGGGTGAGGGCGCTCGGGATCTCGACGAACTTGCCGCCGCGTCCTTTGAGGAAATCGACCGCCGCGCGCAGCTGCCGGTAGGTCGCGACCTGCACGCCGAAGCTCATCACCGTCGTATGGGACGAGAGCCCTAGCTTTTCCCGCAGCGAGATCGGATAGAGCGCGAGCGAGTGGTGTTCGGTGCCGCAACGGAGGAAGACGCAGCGATGGCCTTTCCAGCCTATCGCCTCGGTGCGCGTGAAGCCCATGACTTCGCCGTAGAAGGCCTCCATCCTGCGCATGTCGCGGCAGAAAAGCCGGATCGGGCCGTGGCGCACGATCTTGAACGGCCGCGGCAGCAGGATGCCGTCGACGTCGTACTTCGCCGGCATCGTCTCCGGGTGGCGGAAGCCCGAATTGAAATCGACGCCCTTCGCCGCGCTCTGCTTCACTTCCTCGTACTCGGGCATCTGCGGCAGGGGCGGCCGCTCGCGGAATCCGCGCTCGTGCATCGCCTTCGGCTTGGAGAGCCCCGTCCAGCCGATCTGCTCCATGCCGTAGTAGATCTCGTTGCGGTGGCCCTCCGGATCGTAGGGATAACAATGCCAGTTGGAGCCCGGCATATCGCGGCCGGCGCGGCTGATGCGCACGCCCTTCGAGTTGAACCAATCGATCGCGCGCGAGATCTCCGCCAAGCTCGAAACCTGCCAGGTCATCTGGTTTACGGTGACGTCAGGCGGCGTGTCGCCCCCGCGGCCGGCGGCGTTGTAGATGATGCCGTTGCACAGCACGAAGGAATGGTGATCGGTGCCGTGGCGCAGGAAATACATATGGGTGTCGCCGAGCTTCCTCAGCTCGTCGCGCTTCGGGTGGTGCTCGGCGATGTCGAGCGGATCGGAGATGCGGAAGCCCAGGCCCTCGCAGTAGAAATCGAGGCAGGCCGCGGGATCGGGCACGTTCAGCCCGAAATGACCCAGGCGCCGGATCTTGAAAGGCTGCGGCAGCATCACGCCGCCGACGTCGAAGCGAACGCTCTTTTTCTTTGCCATGACCGCTACTCCTCGTGATCGGGAAAGAGCTTCCGGGCGAGCGCCATGCCCGCCACCCAGTCGCGGCTCTCGCGGTTGTACTGGCCGATGCGGCCGAATTTCCTCGCGCGCTCCTCGCACACTTCGGGCGAAGGAGTGATGAGCTCGCCGCCGCCCGCGAGCGCTCCGACCTGAGCGCGGCAGGCGAGCTCGAAGAAGTGGTGGTAGATGTAGGCCTCGGCGAGCGAGGTGCCGCACACGAGCGCCCCGTGATTCTCGAGGATCATGGTCCACTTGTCGCCGAGCGCGCGCGCGAGCTGCGCCGTGCCCTCGGGCGTGGTGTCGTCCGCCACGTTCGGGTAGTACGCAATGCGGTCGTAGAAGCGCATCGCCTGCTGCGTGATGGGCTTGAGGCCGCCCTTCTGCGCGGACACCGCGAGATTCGCGGGCGAGTGCGTGTGCACGGCGGCGACGATGTCGGGGCGCGCCTTGAGCACCGCGGCGTGCAGGTTGTAGGCGGCGGCGCTCGCCCTGTGGCCGGACTCCATCACCTGATTGCCGTCGACGTCGTATTTCACCAGGTTCGACGCCGTCACCTGCTCCATGAAGACGTTGTCCGCCTTCACCAGGAAATGCCGCGGCTCGCCCGGAAGACGCACGGAGATATGGTTGTAGGTCATGTCGACGAAGACGAAGTGCGCGACCAGGCGGTGTGCGGCGGCGAGCTCGCGGCGCAGCTGCCACTCCTCGGCGCTCACGCGCTCGCGGACGGGGCGCTCAAACTTTTCGATAGCAGCGGTCATAATGCGCGGATGAAACGACGCCCCGGGACGGCAGTGCTGTTCGCGCTTGCGATTCTAGCAGCGGCGGGCGCGGGCGAGGTGGGCGCCCAACCGTACCCGAGCAAGCCGGTCCGGATCATCGTCCCGAACGCGACGAGCGGGCTCGCCGACATCTGCGCGCGGCTCCTCGCGTCGAACCTCGGCGAAGCGCTGGGACAGACCTTCCTCGTCGACAACCGCCCGGGAGCGGGCGGGACGCTCGGCACCGCGGCGGCGGCGAGGTCCGCGCCCGACGGCTACACGCTGCTCGCGGTGTTCGACAGCCACGCCACCAATCCGTACCTCTTCGCGAGCCTTCCCTACGACACGCTCGCCGATTTCGCTCCAATATCGCTGCTCGCGCGCGGGCCGCTCGTCCTGGTGGCCGGCCCGAAGCTCGCCCCGAGCACGGTCGGCGAGCTGGTGCGGCTCGCCAAGTCCAGGCCGGGCGCCCTCAACTTCGCCGCCGTGGGCCCCGGCTCTCCCGCACGGCTGCTGACGGAGCTGCTCAAGCTCGAGGCGGCGATCGACGTCACCCTGGTGCCCTACAAGGGCGCGGGGCTCGCCCTCGGCGATCTGGTCGCGGGCCAGGTCGACGCGATGTTCGCGACCGTCACTAGCGTGAGCTCGCACCTGAAAGCGGGACGCCTGCGCGCGCTCGCCGTGACCTCGGCGCGGCGCAGCGCCGTGCTCCCCGATGTCCCCGCGATGAGCGAGACCTACCCGGACTTCGTGTCCGAGGCCTGGGTCGGGCTGCTCGCTCAGGCGAAGACGCCGCGCGATACCGTCGCGCGCCTCAACGCCGGAGTCGCGAGGGTCCTCGGGAAGCCCGAGATGAAAAGGCGCTTCGCCGAGCTGGGCTTGGAAGCCGCGCCCGGCTCGCCCGCGGATCTCGACCGGTGGATCCGCGCGGAGATGCAGCGCTGGGGCCGGGTGATTCGGGAGCGGAAAATCACCTTAGAATAGGAACCGGAATTCGCATGGCCTACGAAATGATCCTCGTCGAGACGCACGGACGCGTCGGTCTGGTCCGCCTCAACCGCCCCAAGCAGCTGAACGCGCTCAACGACGCCTTGATGAACGAGCTCGGCGACGCGCTCGCCGAATTCGACGCGGACGAAGCGATCGGCGCGATGATCGTCACCGGCAGCGACAAGGCCTTCGCCGCGGGCGCCGACATAGGCGCCATGAAGGACCGGGGCTACATGGACGTCTACAAGGGCGAGTACATCACGCGCAACTGGGAGCGGATGAAATCGATCAGGAAGCCCGTGATCGCCGCGGTCGCGGGCTACGCGCTCGGCGGCGGCTGCGAGCTGGCGATGATGTGCGACATCATCATTGCCGCCGCCACGGCCAAATTCGGCCAACCGGAGATCAAGCTCGGCATCATCCCCGGCGCGGGCGGCACGCAGCGCCTGCCGCGCGCGGTGGGCAAGGCGAAGGCGATGGACCTCGTGCTCAGCGGGCGCATGATGGACGCAGCCGAAGCCGAGCGCGCGGGCCTAGTCTCGCGCGTGGTCGCCGCCGACAAGCTGATCGACGAGGCGCTCGCCTGTGCCGCGCAAATCGCGGAGTTCTCGCTCCCGTCGGTGATGATGGCGAAGGAAGCCGTCAACCGCGCGTACGAGTCGCCGCTCGCGGAAGGCATGCTCTTCGAGCGCCGCCTGTTCCACTCGCTGTTCGCGACCGAGGACCAGAAGGAAGGCATGGCGGCGTTCGTGGAGAAACGCAAGCCCATTTTCAAGCACCGGTGAATGGCTGCGAGATATTGACGCGGGTGTCAACAGCAATTTTCGAGGCACTGAACGACCCTCACCCTAGCCCTCTCCCGCAAGCGGGAGAGGGAACATTAAGGTGATTCAGCCGCGCGCGTGGCGGGTCATCGCGTGGATGTGCGCGGCGCACGTGACGAGCATGGCGGGCTTCTCCACCTACGCGACGCTGCTCCCGGGGCTGCAGCACGAGTGGAGCCTGAACAACTCGCAGGCCGGCTTCATCAGCGGGGCGTTTTTCGCCGGTTACATGGCCGCGGTGCCGCTGCTCACCAGCCTCACCGACCGCGTCGACGCGCGGCGCGTTTATCTGGTCTCGAGCGTCGTTGCCGCCGCCGCCCTCGCGGGGATGGCGCTCCTCGCGAACGGACTCGTCTCGGCCTCGCTCCTGCAGCTCGCCGCCGGGGCGGGCATCGCCGGCACCTACATGCCGGGCTTGCGCGCGCTCACCGACAACGTCTCGGGGACGGGCGCGCAGAGCCGCGCGGTCTCCTTCTATACCGCGGTGTTCGGCCTGGGAGCTAGCCTCTCGATCTTGCTCTCGGGCTGGATTGCCGGCGCGATGGGTTTTCGCTGGGCGTTCGGCCTCGGCGCGATCGGGCCGCTCGCCGCGGGGCTGATGGTCGCGCTCGGACTTCCCTCGAGGAAGCCGACGCCGCTCCACGGCGCTCGCATGCTCGACTTCCGACCGGTGCTCGCGAGCCGCGAGGTGCGGCCCTACATCTTCGGCTACGCCGTGCACTGCTGGGAGCTGTTCGGCTCGCGCTCCTGGCTCGTCGCCTTTCTCGTTTTCGCGCAGCAGCTGCAGATCTCCGGTGGGGCGGCGCCCGCGGCCTGGTCGGCGGTGACGGTCGCGGCGGTCGCCAATCTCATCGCTCCGGCGGCGAGCATCGGCGGCAACGAGCTCGCGATGCGCCGCGGGCGAGAGCGTCTGATCTGGATGGCGATGCTCGCCTCGGGCGTGCTCACCTGCGCGCTCGGTTTCGCCGCCGCGCTCCCGTCGTATGCGCTCGTGGGGTTGGTCATGCTTCACATGTGCCTCATCATGGGCGATTCCTCGGCGCTGACCGCGGGTCTCGTCACGCGCATCGATGGGCGCATCCGCGGCGCGGCCATGGCGGTGCACTCGATGCTCGGCTTCGGCGCGGGGTTCCTCGCGCCGCTCGTGTTCGGAGCCGTGCTCGATGTGGCGGGCGGCAATTCGAGCCCGCTCGCCTGGGGCCTGGCGTTCGTGAGCCTCGGCGCCGGAGCGATCGCCATGGCGTGGGCGATCCGCCGCCGCGCCGTCCGCGGGGCCTGAGCCATGAGCCCCGAGATGCGGCCCGCGCCGCGAGAGTGGCTGCTGCTCTTGGTGCTCTCGGGAATCCAGTTCAGCCAGATGGTCGATTTCATGGTGCTGATGCCCCTGGGCACGCAGCTCATGCGCTCGTTCGACATCACGCCGACCCAGCTCGGATTCTTCGTCTCGATCTACGCCGTTGCCGCGAGCCTGTCGGGCTTTTTTTCCGCGCTCGTCCTCGACCGCTTCGACCGCAAGACCGCGATGCTCGCGCTGTACGCCTGTTTTGCGGCGACCATGGCGGCATGCGCCCTCGCTCCGAGCTACGCGACGCTGCTCGCCGCGCGCACCGCGGCCGGCGCTTTCGGCGGAGTGGTCGCCGCGAATATTTTCACCATCGTCGCGGACGTGGTTCCGGAAAACCGGCGCGGCCGGGCCTTCGGCGCGGTCATGTCGGCGTTCTCGCTCGCCTCGATCCTGGGCGTGCCGATCAGCCTGTATCTCGCGCTGCATTTCACCTGGCGCGCGCCGTACGTATTCCTCGCCGCGCTTTGTTCTGCGATCCTGCTCGCGGCCTGGTTCGTCATTCCGCCGGTGCGCGCGCACCTCGCGGCAGGCGGGGAGCGCAACGCGCTCGCCCAGCTCAGAGCCGTGTTCGGCGAGGCCAACCATCTGAGGATTTTCGCGTTCTCGGCCCTGCTGGTGTTCTCGGGGTTCCTCGTGTTTCCCTTCATCGCGCCGTACCTGGTGACGAACGTGGGCGTGAGCGAAGCGCAACTGCCCCTGGTGTATCTGGTCGCCGGGATCGCCGCGCTCCTCACTGCGCGCCTTGTCGGCGGCTGGAGCGACAGCATCGGCCGGCGTGCGGTCTTTGCCGTGGCCGCCGCGGCCACGAGCGTCGCGGCGCTCGCGATGACGAGCCTGCCGCGATCGCCGCTCGCGGTCGCGGTGCTCGTCTCGATGCTCATGTTCGCGGCGTCCTCGGCGCGCATGGTGCCCGCGATGGCGCTGATCACCTCGGGCGCCGAACCGCGCCTGCGCGGCAGCGTGATGAGCTTCAATTCCTCGATCCAGCAGCTCGCCGCAGGCGCGGCCTCGTTCGTCGCGAGCCTCGTCGTGGGCCGCTCGGCCGAGGGCGAGCTGACCCGCTACTGGATGATCGGTATCCTCTCGGCGGCGGGGACGTTCGCGTGCATCGCGCTCGCTCGCCGGGTGCGCTCGGCCGAGCGGCCGTAACGTAGAATCCCGGCATCGGGGAATGGCAAAAAAAACTCAGGTGATCGTTGCGGGCGCGGGGCCGGTCGGCCTGCTGACTGCGCTCGCGCTCGCGAAGCAGGACGTTTCCGTGCTGGTGCTGGAAGCCGAGCCGGCGCTTACGATCGACCTGCGCGCGGGCACCTATCATCCGCCCTCGCTCGAGCTGATGGCGCCTTACGGCATCACCGACGAGATGCACAAGACGGCGATCAAGGTGCCGCGCTGGCAGATCCGCGACCGCAGGGAAGGCGTCATCGTCGAGTGGGACGTGACCGAAATCGGCGACCTCACACCCTATCCGTACCGCCTGCATCTTGAGCAGCATCGTCTCACTCCGATCATTCTCGGCAAGCTCGCGGCCTTTCCGAACGCCGCGGTGCGTTTCTCGCACAAGGTGACCGACGTCTCGCAGACGGCCGATGCGGTCACGGTGACTGCGGCGACCCCGGGCGGAACGGAAATATTCGAGGCCGCCTGGCTGGTCGGCGCGGACGGCGGCCGCAGCACCGTGCGCAAGTGCACCGACGTGGGGTTCGACGGCTTCACCTGGGACGAGCGCTTCGTCGTGGCGAGCACGACCTACGACTATGCGCCGCACGGCTACGCGATGAACGCGTACCTCGCCGATCCGGAGGAATGGGCCGCGCTGTTCAAGATGCCCGACGAAGGGCCGCCGGGAATATGGCGCGTGATCTTCCCGGTGCCGCCCGAAGAGGAGGAGGGGCTGACCCTGTCCGAGGAAATGGTCGAGAGGCGCATGCAGAGCTTTCTGCCGAAGAAGGAGCGTTACCAGATCAAGTACAAGAGCCTCTACAAGGTGCACCAGCGCGTGGCCAAGGATTTCCGCGCGGGACGCGTCCTCCTCGCCGGCGACGCCGCGCACCTGAACAATCCCATGGGAGCCTTTGGGCTGAACGGAGGGATACACGACTCGTTCAATCTCACCGAAAAGCTCGGGAAAGTGTGCCGCCGCGAGGCGGACGAGACGCTCCTCGACCTCTACGTGCGCCAGCGCCGCACCGTGAATCTCGAATACGTCCAGGAGCATTCGATCAAGAACTTGAGGCGGCTCAACGAGAAATCCGAGGAGGGGCGAAGGAGGAACTTCGACGAGCTGCGCCGGCAGGCCGGGAGCCGGGAGAGCCGGCGGGAATTTTTGCTGGTCAGCAGCATGATTGCGAGCGTGCGCCGCGCCAATGCGATAACCTAAGGCAGATTCGGGGCTGAGACACGCTCCCAGACCCCGGCGACCCGGCGCCCGCAAGAAGGCGCGGCACAAGGGGGAGGTATGGACAGGATCTGGCTCAAGCATTACCCGCCGGGCGTCCCGGCCGAGGTCGACACCCTTCAGTACCGCTCGCTCGGGGAGCTGTTCGAGAGCAACACCGCGAAATACCGCGACCGCCCGGCCTACACCAACATGGGCAGGACGATCAGCTTCGGGGACCTCGAGCGTCTGTCGCGGGCGTTCGGCGCCTGGCTTCAGGGAAAGGGGCTCGCGAGGGGCGCGCGGGTCGCGGTGATGATGCCGAACTGCCTGCAGTACCCCGTGTGCGTCTTCGGCATCCTGCGCGCCGGCTACGTGGTGGTCAACGTCAATCCCCTGTATACCGCTCGCGAGCTGCACCATCAGCTCGAGGACTCGGGTTCCGAGGCGATCGTGGTGCTGGAGAATTTCGCGCACGTACTCGAGCAGGTGATCGCGAGGACCCCCGTGAAGCACGTGGTGGTCGCCTCGCTCGGCGACCTGCTCGGAGCGAAGGGGGCGATCGTGAATTTCGTCGTGCGTCGCGTGAAAAGAATGGTCCCTCGATGGGAGATCCCGGGCACGATCCGCTTCAACGCCATGATCCGGGAGGGGAAGCGGCTCGATCTCAAGCGCGTCGCCGTCGGTCACGAAGACATCGCGTTCCTTCAGTACACGGGGGGCACGACCGGAGTGTCCAAGGGCGCGGTGCTCCTGCATCGCAACATCCTCGCCAACCTCGAGCAGGCCGCAGCGTGGTTGAGACCGTTCGTGGACGAAGACGAGCCGCAGGCGATCGTCACCGCCTTGCCGCTCTATCACATCCTCTCGCTCACCGCCAACTGCCTGCTCATGATGAAGGCGGGCGGATGCAACATCCTCATCACCAATCCGCGCGACATTCCCGGATTCGTGAGGGAATTGCGGAAGCACAAGTTCACTATGTTCACCGGGGTGAACACGCTCTTCAACGCGCTCATGAACCATCCCGATTTCACGAAGATCGATTTTTCCACCCTGAAGGTCGCCCTCGGCGGCGGCATGCCGGTGCAGAAGGCGGTGGCCGACCGCTGGAAGAAAATGACCGGCTGCACGCTCATCGAGGCCTACGGCCTGTCGGAGACCTCCCCCGCGGTGACCATCAATCCGCTGGACCTCAAGGACTACAACGGGTCGATCGGGCTGCCGATCTCATCGACGGAAGTGATATTGCGCAGAGACGACGGAGAGGACGCCCCCCTCGGCTCGCCCGGCGAGATCTGGGTGCGCGGCCCCCAGGTGATGAAGGGCTATTGGAACAGCCCGGCCGAGACCGCAAAGGTACTCGGCCCCGACGGGTTCCTCGCCACCGGAGACATCGGCGAGATGGACGAGAAAGGCTACGTGAGAATCGTCGACCGCAAGAAGGACATGCTCCTGGTGTCCGGGTTCAACGTGTATCCGAACGAGATCGAGGCGGTGGTTGCGATGCTCCCGGGCGTGCTCGAATGCGCGGTCATCGGCGTTCCCGACGAGCACTCCGGAGAAGTTCCCAAGCTCTTCGTCGTGAAGCGGGACGCATCGCTCACGGAGGCCGACATCCGAGCCCACTGCGCGGCCAATCTGACCGGCTACAAGCGGCCAAAGACCATCGAATTCAGGAAGGAATTGCCCAAGACGAACGTGGGCAAAATCCTGCGCCGCGCCTTGCGCGAGGAGGCGAAAACGTAGGGCCCTTATGTTTTCCCGGAGCGCGGTTTGTTGGAATTGAGCTGCCCGTCGATCGCCTTCATCAAGAGGTCGCGTGCAACCGGTTTGGTCAGCAACTGGGCGGCGCCGAGCTTGCGTGCCTGCATGTAGGTCTCGTCGTCGCCGCGTCCGGTGAGCACGATCACCGGGATATTCCGGGTCGCCGGATCGGAATGCAGCGCCTCGATCATCTCGAATCCATCCAGATAGGGCACGGCGAGGTCGAGGAGGATCAAGTCGGGTGCGTTGTCGATGACGGCGCGCAAACCGAGCGCCGCGTCCTCTGCCGTCAGCACCTCGTGTCCCGCGCTCGCAAGGTGCACGCGCAAGAGGTCGAGGAACGTAAGGTCGTCTTCGATGATTACGATCTTGGCCACTCGCCCCTCTCGCACGCTGAGAGAACCACGCTACTACGATAGTCTGGGCGCGGACGCGCAATCTCGCAACTGCACCCATCGGCCTACTCCGGGCGCCCCGTCGGCTAATGCGCGTGCGAGGCGGCGAGCTCGGGGTGAACGGCGAGCACGCGTTTGCGGAGCTCGAGCAGGTACGGATCGCGCACGCCGTGTTCGATCAATCCGTGCACCGTCTCGAGCAGGTATTCGGCCGGCGTGCCCAGCTGGCCGCGCGCGCTCACCAGAGCCTTGATGACGGTCTCGAGCGGGAGCTTGCCGGCGTAGTTGGGGTGCGAGCGGTTGACGAAAAAGGCCACTGCCCGCAGCGTTTCCCCGCCCGAGTCGACCTTCGCCCAGCGCGGCGCGTAGGCGCCGAGCACCATTTCGCGCCGCCACAGGAGGCGCAGCTCGTCCGCCGCGTGGTGAGCGGCGATGCGATACGTCACGCCGCGGCAGCTGCCGCCCGAGTCGAGGCCGAGCACGAGTCCGGGCCTCTGCAACGAGCCGCGGTTGACGTGCGACCACAAGCAGAAGCTGCGGTGAAAGCCGTGCAGCCGCGCAACCCGCCGCTCCTCGTAATGGACGATCGGGTTCCAGACGAGCGAGCCGTAGCCGAACAGCCATACGTCCGCGCCCGGCTCGTGCCCGTCTAGAACCTCCCGGAGGGAAGCTTCCTGCTCCGCGTCGGAGAGCACCCGCACCTCCGGATTGAACCTGCGAAACGTCGCCCGCAGCAGGTCGTTCTCGAGGTCGGCGCGGGTGAGGGCCACTCTACGCGGCTCTCGCCGAAGGGCGCGACGCGCGGAATGCGGCGAGCAGCACGGCTTCCTTCTTCTTCGCCTCGTCCAGGTGGCGCCGCTTGACGTGACCGAAACCGCGGATGTGCTCGGGTACGCTCGCGATCTCCACGGCGAGCTTTCGGTTCTCGCCGTCCAGGTGCTCGAGCAACCCGGCGACGGTCGCCTCGTACTCGCCGATCATGCGCCGTTCGGCCTTGCGCTCCCCGCTCATACCGAAGACATCGAACGGCGTGCCGCGCAGGCCCTTCAATTTCGCGAGAACGCGGAACGCCGCCATCATCCAGGGTCCGAACTCCGACTTCCTCGCCTCGCCGGTGCGCGGATCGGGCCTGTTGAAGATCGGCGGGGCAAGGTGGAACTTCAGCTTGTAGCCGCCTTCGAACATGCCCTCGATCTTTCGCGCAAACGCGGGGTCGGAGTACAGGCGCGCCACCTCGTATTCGTCCTTGTAGGCCATCAGCTTGAAGTAATATCTTGCGACGGCCTCGGTGAGCGGGAATTTTCCTTCGCTCGCGCCGGTTTTCTGCGCTTCCGCCGAGCGCACTCTTTCCACCAGCTCTCGGTATCGCTCTGCGTAGGCGCGGTCTTGGTAGCCGGTGAGGAAATCCGTCCTGCGCGCGATCAGCTCGTCGAGGTTTCGCGACAACGCTTGCGAGATGGGAATGATCTCGGCCGGGATCGCGAGGCGCTCCACCCGCGCGAGGTCGGTTGCGGCGCGCCGCCCCCAGAGGAAAGCCTTCCGATTGAATTCGACGGCAACCCCGTTCAGCTCGATCGCGCGAACGAGCGATCCTTCCGCGAGCGGGACGCGGCCCTGCTGGAAGGCGTAGCCGAGCATGAACATGTTGGTGGCGATCGCATCGCCCATGAGAGCGGTCGCGAGTTTTCCGGCCGGGACGAATTCGACGTTCTTCGCTCCCGCCGCATCGACGATGTCGGCCTCGAGCCGAGTGCCGGGAAGCTGCCAGTCGGGGTTCTTCACGAAATCGGCGGTCGGCGATACCGTCGCGTTGACGAGCACCTTGGTGCGCTTGTCGTTCATCTTCGAAAGAGCCTCGGAGCCCGAAGTCACGACGAGATCGCAGCCCAGCACGAGGTCGGCGGCGCCGGTGCCGACGCGCACCGAGTGGAGCTCCCCCGGCGAGGGCGCGATCCTAACGTGCGACATCACCGGGCCGAATTTCTGGGCGAGGCCGCTCATGTCCAGCACGGTGGCCCCCTTGCCTTCGAGGTGCGCGGCCATCGCCACGATCTGGCCGATGGTGATCACGCCCATGCCGCCGATTCCCGTGACGAGGATGCCGAACGGGCGATCGAGAGCGCCCCGCCTGGGCTGCGGCAGGACCGCAAATTCGGTTTCCCCTTCGGGCAGCGCCGCCTTGCCCTTCTTCAGGGTGCCGCCTTCGACGGTGACGAAGCTCGGGCAGAATCCCTTCAGGCAGGAATAATCCTTGTTGCACGAGGACTGGTTGATGGTGCGCTTGCGACCGAACTCGGTCTCGAGAGGCTCGACCGAGAGGCAATTCGACTGCACGCTGCAATCGCCGCAGCCTTCACAGACCATCTCGTTGATGACCACGCGCCTGGCGGGATCGGGAAACTCCTTGCGCTTTCTGCGCCGGCGCTTCTCGGTGGCGCAGGTCTGCACGTAGATGATCGCCGAAACGCCTTTCTTCTCGCGCAGCTCGCGCTGCACCGCGTCGAGGTCCTCGCGCGGCCGGACCGTCGTTCCGGGGGCCCAGTCGAGTTTCGCCGGCAACGATTCCTTCTCGTCCACGACGGCGACGATCGGTTGCACGCCCTCGGCGGCGATCTGGCGCGAGATCATCGCCGGGTCGAGCGGACCGTCGAAGGGCTGGCCGCCGGTCATGGCCACCGCGTCGTTGTAGAGGATCTTGTAGGTCATGCTGACGCCGGCTGCGACCGCGGCGCGGATCGCGAGCAGCCCCGAGTGAAAGTAAGTGCCGTCGCCGAGGTTGGCGAACACGTGCGGGCACTCGGTGAACGGCGCCTGCCCGATCCAGGGCGCGCCTTCGGCGCCCATGTGCGTGAACGTCGAAGTGTTGCGGTCCATCCACACCGCCATGAAGTGGCAGCCGATGCCGGCCATGGCGCGGCTGCCCTCGGGAACCCGGGTCGAAGTGTTGTGCGGGCAACCCGAGCAGAAGTACGGCAGTCGGCTCTCGACCACGCGCGGCTTCGCCAGCGCTCTTTCCTTGAACTCGAGGTAGGCGAGGCGCTCCCGGTAGCGATCGCCCATTCGCTGGTCGAGCCCGAGCTTCGCGAAGCGGGCTGCGAGCGCCTTGGCGATCAGCGCGGCGGACAGCTCGTAATGAGCGGGAAGTAGCCAGTTTCCGGCGGGCTTGCCTGCGGCGATCGACCATTCGCCGTTGTCGTCGAACTTGCCGACCACGCGTGGCGCACGCATCCCCTCGCGCCAGTTGTAGAGCTCTTCCTTGATCTGGTACTCGATGACCTGGCGCTTTTCCTCGACGACGAGGATCTCTTCGAGCCCTTCGGCGAAGCGGCGCGCCCCCTGCGGCTCGAGCGGCCAGGACATCGCCACCTTGTAGAGGCGGATGCCGGCGTCCGCGGCGACGCGCTCGTCGATTCCGAGGTCGGCGAGCGCTTGCAGGGTGTCGCCGAAGGACTTGCCGGTCGTGACGATGCCGAATCGGGCCTTCGGGTTGTCCCACACGATGCGATCCAGCCGGTTCGCCCGGCAATACGCGAGCGCCGCGTACACCTTGTAGTCGAGCAGCCGCGCTTCCTGCTCGAGAAAGGCGTCGGGCCAGCGGATATTGAGACCCCCCGGCGGCATGGCGAAGTCCGGGGGCATCACGATGCTCACGCGCTGCGGATCGATTTCCACCACCGCGCCCGATTCGATCACGTCGGTGACGCACTTGAACGCCACCCAGCATCCGGAGAATCGCGACATGGCGATGCCGTGCAGGCCGAGGTCCAGATATTCCTGCACGCTAGCCGGATTGAGCACCGGGATGCAGCAGGCCTTGAATATGTGCTCGCTCTGGTGCGCGAGGGTGGAGGACTTGGCCGCGTGGTCGTCGCCCGCCAGCACGAGCACGCCGCCGTGCTGGGACGTGCCCGCGGAGTTTGCGTGCTTGAAGACGTCGCCGCAGCGGTCGACGCCCGGTCCCTTGCCGTACCACATCGCGAACACGCCGTCGTATTTCGCGCCCGGGTACAGATTCACTTGCTGCGTGCCCCAGATCGAGGTCGCGGCAAGGTCTTCGTTGACGCCCGGCTGGAATTTGACGTGATGCTCGTCGAGGAACTTCCTCGCCTTCCACAGCGCCTGGTCGAATCCGCCGACCGGCGAGCCGCGATACCCGGAAATGAATCCGGCGGTGTTCAGGCCCGCCGCGAGATCGCGGACCCGCTGCAGCATCGGCAGGCGCACCAGCGCCTGCGTGCCGGTCATGAAGGCGCGCCCCGACTGCAGCGCGTATTTATCGTCGAGGGTGATTTCGTGATCGGGGGCGGGGGCGTTCATGCGTTCCTGTGTCGGGTCGCTCGTGCCTGAAGCGGAGCATGCCGCTCATTTTACCCGCCTTGATTTTGACCGGACGGAGGATCTAGAGGGTTCAAGCCAGCGCGCCAGCGCCGCGCTCGTTTCAACTGGGCGCTCCAGCGTGGAGAGATGACCGCACTCCTCTACGATTTCGAGCTTGGACCCGGAAATTCTCGCCGCCATCTCCTCGTGGAGGGCGATCGGTATCAGGGCGTCCTGCCTGCCGCACAGGATGAGCGTCGGGCAGGCGATGCGCGGCAGCAGGGGCAGGCTGTCGCTTCGGCTGATGATCGCCCGTTCTTGGCGGATGAAGGCATCTCTGCCCGTATTCTTGGCCATCCTCTTGATAGTAGACGCTAACTCCCGGTTCGCGAGCTGCGACGGATGGATGAGCAGCGGGAGCAGCGCGTCGGTGATTCCGAGAAAGCGCCCGCGCTCGGCGAGCGAGATCAAGTCCCTGCGCCTCTGGGTTTGCTCGGACGTGTCGGCTCGAGCGGTGGTGTCGAGCAGCGCGAGCTTCAGGACGCGCTGCGCCGCCTGACGCATCATCTGGAGCGCGACGTAGCCGCCCATCGAGAGTCCCGCGAGAGCGAATTTCTCGAAGGGTGCGTCCCGAAGCGCGTCGGCGGCGACTTCCGCCATGGTTTCCGAGCGGGTATGATCCGCGACCCAGCAATCCGCGACCGCGGCAAGCGCCGCGAGCTGAGGCCGCCACATCAACTCGTCGCAGAGCAGGCCGGGAACGAGGACGAGGCCCGGTTTTGCGCGCAGAGTCATGACGATGTCATCGTGCGTGGGGTCCGATTTCGGCCTCGAAGCGAAATGCATGCCAGCGAGCGTTGACAACCCCCTGGAGGGAACGCATAATTGGCGATTTCGTTCGGAGGGGTGCCCGAGCGGTTAAAGGGGGCAGACTGTAAATCTGTTGGCCTTGCGCCTACGTTGGTTCGAATCCAACCTCCTCCACCAGGTCATCGGTCGCCTCAAGCAGCTTACGAAGGGTTCGGTCGCGAAGAATGGGTTACGCGCGCGGGTGTAGCTCAATGGTAGAGCAGAAGCCTTCCAAGCTTACGACGAGGGTTCGATTCCCTTCACCCGCTCCAGGTTTCTTGCGAAGCAAGATTAGCGAAGCGCACACCGCCGTTGTAGCTCAGTGGTAGAGCACTCCCTTGGTAAGGGAGAGGTCGTGCGTTCAATCCGCACCAACGGCACCACAGGATCAGTGTAACGGCAGGAAGGAAACGAAATCATGTCCAAGGGTAAATTTGAGAGGACCAAGCCGCACGTGAACGTGGGGACGATCGGACACGTGGACCACGGCAAGACGACGCTGACGGCGGCGAT
>Ga0209807_1000107_pt1 | contig 33258 bp, 34 predicted proteins | sample GraSoiAngelo_154_FD_186168 | JGI IMG/M metagenome (GOLD analysis project Ga0209807, IMG submission 186168) | Grasslands soil microbial communities from the Angelo Coastal Reserve, California, USA - 14_1009_13_20cm (SPAdes) (version 2) | ecosystem: Environmental > Terrestrial > Soil > Grasslands ... | reverse complement strand
TGCCGCCGGCGTGGCGCTCGGCCACTTCCTTTACCTGCTCGGTCACCCAGGCGTAGTCGGCGTCGCTGAAGCGCAGCATCGCCATCTCGTCCTCGGCGTGCGCGTCGAAACCGGCGGAAAACAGGATTAGCTCGGGCCGGAACTCGTTCAGGGCCGGAATCCAGGCTTCCCGCACCGCGTCGCGGAACTGCCTCGAGCCCGCGCCGGCGGCGAGCGGGATGTTGACCATGTTCGGCGCCGGGCTCTCGGTGCCGCTGTACGGATAGAACGGGTGCTGGAAGGTCGAGACCATCAGCACGTGCTCGTCGTCCTCGAAGATGTCCTCGGTGCCGTTGCCGTGATGCACGTCGAAGTCGACGATCGCCACCCGCTGCAGGCCGTGCGCCCGGACTGCGTGCCTCGCGGCGATCGCGACGTTGTTGAAGATGCAGAATCCCATCGGCCGCGCGCGGCAGGCGTGATGCCCGGGGGGCCGCACGCTGCAGAAAGCGGAAGCGGCCTTTTTCTGCAGAACCAGATCCGTGGCGAGGACCGCGGCGCCCGCCGCGCGCAGCGCCGCCTGCAGGCTCCAGCGGTTCATCGCCGTGTCCGGGTCGAGGTGGATCGTTCCCTCGCGCGGCGCGACCTCGCGGATCGCCTGCACGTATTCGATCGGATGCACGCGCGCGAGCTGCTCGTCGGTGGCGAGCGGCGCATCGTAGCGCTCCAGGTGCTGGCCGATGCCGGAGGCGGTCAGCTGGTCCTCGATCGCCGCGAGCCGCGCCGGGCGCTCGGGGTGACTGGCGCCCATCTCATGCTTGAGACAATCGGCGTGTGTGACAAATGCCGCGCGCATGGCGATTCATCATATCTCATCGCGTGTACACTCAGCGCATGCTCCTGAAGGCCGAGTTCCAGCCGCAAAGCGCTGCCCGGGCGCCGATCGATCGCGCGATCGAGGCGGCCGGCCAGATCATTCTCGGCAAAGAGACACAAGTCAGGCTGGCGCTGGCCTGCCTGCTCGCGCGCGGCCACCTGCTGATCGAGGACCTGCCGGGGGTCGGCAAGACCACGCTGGCGCACGTGCTCGCGAGATCGCTCGGCCTGCAGTTCCAGCGCATCCAGTTCACCAGCGACATGCTGCCCGCCGACATCCTCGGCGTGTCGATCTACGAGCGCGACAGCGGCGGCTTCAAGTTCCACCCCGGCCCGATCTTCGCGCAGGTGATCCTCGCCGACGAAGTCAACCGCGCCACGCCGAAGACGCAGTCGGCGCTGCTCGAGGCGATGGAAGAGCACCAGGTCACCGCCGAGGGCGAGACGCGCAAGCTGCCCGAGCCGTTCTACGTCATCGCCACGCAGAATCCCTCCGAGCAGGTCGGCACCTTCCCGCTGCCCGAGTCGCAGCTCGACCGCTTCATGATGCGCATCGAGCTCGGCTATCCCGACCGCGACGCCGAGCGCGCGCTGCTCTCGGGAACCGACCGTCGCGACCTGCTCGCGACGCTCGACCCGTGCATGTCGCCCGCCGAGCTGAGGGAGCTGCAGTCCAGCGTGCAGCGCATCCACGTCGCGCCCGCGCTGCTCGACTACGTGCAGGCGATCGTCGAGTACACGCGGCGCTCGCCGCATTACGTCGCCGGCCTGTCGCCGCGCGCCGCGCTCGCGCTGGTGCATTCGGCGCGCGCCTGGGCGCTGCTCGAGGGCCGCGACAAGGTGATTCCCGAGGACGTCCAGGCGATCCTCGCCGGCGTCGCCGCTCACCGCCTGCGCCCCGCGCACGACTCCGCGCGCCGCATCGACGTCGGCGCCCAGCTCCTGTCTGCCGTCCCGATCCCGTAACAGCGGGATCGGCTAGTTCGGGGGCAGCAGATAGCTCCAGGTTTCAGAGAGGGTCCGGTTTCCGCTGCGCAGGAAACCGCGTAGTTCCACCGCCTTGCCCTCGTCGAGGCGGCGCACGCGCAACGCCATGCGCCAGCCGCCAGTCACGTCGTGCCGGTAAATCTCGCGCTCGATGATCTGGGCGTTCGAATCCGCGCTCACCACCGCCTCCACCTTGGCATCGCGGCCGAGCTTGCGCAGCGCGGGGCCGGCGAAGTCGACGAATAGGGCGATCGAGGTGTCGCCCTTGCGCAGGAGGCCATGGCCGCGGCGCGTCTGCACCACCCAGGCATGCGGCGGGCGCGCGTCGCTGTCCTTCTGCCAGCGCATGCGGTACTCGAAGTCGTAGGGCTCCCTGGGCGCCGGCAGGTTTTCCGGCACCCAGTAGGCGACGATGTTATCGCTGGTCTCGTCCGGCGCCGGGGACTGCACCAGCTCCACCCGCCCGGCGCCCCACTTGCCCTTCGGCTCGATCCACGCGCTCGGCCGCAGCTCGTAGCGCGCTTCCAGGTCCTCGTAATGGCCGAAGTCGCGGTCGCGCTGCATCAGGCCGAAGCCCCGCGGGCTGGTGGTGGGGAAGGCGCTAAACAGCGGCCGCCGCGGGTTGACGAGGGGCCGCCACAGCCACTCGCCGCCGCCGGCCTGCAGCGCGAGACCGTCGGAATCGTGCACCTCGGGGCGATAGTCTTCACGCTGCGCGCGCTGGTTCTCGCCGAAGGAGAACATGCTGGTGAGCGGCGCGATGCCGAGCTTGCCGACCTTCTCGCGCAGGTAGAGCCGGGCTTTCACCTCGAGCACCGTCTCCTCGCCCGGCTGCAGGACGAAGCGGTAGGCGCCGCTCGCGCGCCGGGAGTCGAGCAGCGCGTAAATGGTCAGCTCCTCGGCGCCCGCCGCCGGCTTCTCGAGCCAGAACTCGGTAAAGCGCGGGAACTCCTCGCCGGCCGGCGAAACGGGGTCGATGGCCAGGCCGCGCGCCGACAGGCCGTAGAGCTGCGACTTGCCCAGGGCGCGCAAATAGCTCGCGCCGAGGAACACCAGCACCTCGTCCTTGAAGCGCGGCGTGTTGAGCGAGTAATGCACGCGAAAGCCGGCGAAGCCGAGCTCGCGCAGCTTCGCCGGATCGATCTTGTTCGAGCCGTATTCGAACGACTCGGGATCGAACTTGATCTCGCGCACCTTGTCGTCGACGATCTCGCTGATCTTCACCGGCTGGTCGTAGAGCCAGCCCGGGTGGAAGAAGGCCACCTCGAACGGCAGCCTGGCGCGGTTCCACAGGAAGCGGTTGCGGCGGAAGCGGATATCGCGGTACTGGTCGTAGCTGATGCCCTGCAGCTCGCGCGGAAGCGCGCTGCTCGCGCGGCTGAAGGGCGCGGCGGCGAGCTCTTTCGCCCGCGTGTCGACGTCCTCGAAGCCGAAGGCGCACGCCTCGCTCGCCGCGAGAAATGGCAGCGATAAAAAGATTAAACGAGCAAAGCTACAGTAGCCGCGGTCAGGCATGTTGCAAGGGTCCCTGCGATGATGGATTTGATGCCGAGCGCGACGACCTCGCCGCGGCGCTCCGGGCACATCGTGCCCAGGCCGCCGATCATGATGCCGAGGCTGCCGAAGTTGGCGAAACCGCACAGCGCATACGTCAGCAGCAGCCGGCTGCGCTCGGACAGCGCGGTGCTTTTCGCCAAATCGATGTACGCGACCAGTTCGTTGATGATTGTTTTGGTTCCCAGCAAGGCGCCTGCGGCCGGCGCATCATGCCATGAAATCCCGGCCAGCCAGGCGAGCGGCGCGAGCGCCCAGCCGAGAATCCCCTGCAGAGTATAAGGGGCGATGACGAAATTCACGAGCGAGACCAGCGCCACGAACACCACCAGCATGGCGACGATGTTGAGCAGCAGCTGCGCGCCTTCCAGCGTCCCGCGCGTGACCGCGTCCATGCTGCCGGTCGCCTCCGACTTGAGCTCGAGCCGAGCGCCGGTCGCTGCGCCCTGCGGCGGCACCATCACGAACGCCACCACCAGCGCCGCCGGCGCCGACAGGATCGAGGCGATCAGCAGATGCGCCACCGCGTCGGGCAGCGTCGGCCGGAGGATGCTGCCGTAGAGGAACAGCACCGTGCCGGCGATCGACGCCATGCCGCCGACCATGATGGCGAACAGCTCGCCGCGCGATACGGCCCCCAGGTAAGGGCGCACGAGGAGCGGCGCCTCGACCATGCCGACGAAGACATTCGCCGCCGTGGACAGCCCGACCACGCCGCCGACGCGCATCGAGCGCTCGAGCAGCCAGGAGATGCCGCGCACCACCGCCGGCAGCACGCCCCAGTAGAACAGCAGCGCCGAGAGCGCGCTGATGAGGAGCACGATCGGCAGCGCGCGGAAGGCGAGCACGAAGTTCGATGCAGCGTCGCTGACCGCGAAAGGGGCCGGCCCGCCGCCGAGATAGCCGAACACCAGGCTGGTGCCGGCCTGCGTGGCGCGCTCGAGAACCAGCAGGCCGTCGTTGATTTTCAGGAACGCAGTTTTCGCCGGGGAAAACCTGAGAAAGATAATCCCCAGTAAAATCTGCAGTGCCAGCCCCGCGGCGATCGCCCGCCAGGGCACGGCGCGGCGGTTCTCGCTCAGCAGCCAGGCGAGCGCGACGAGCCCGACGATTCCCACCAGGGCATGGAGCAAATCAGGCATGGCCGCAGTCTAATGAAGACCATGAGCGGCCGCGAATTCGAGGTGACATGCATCTGCGCCGAGTGGTGCGATCTGTGCACACAATACCGGCCGGGGTTTTTCGAGCTGGCCGGGCGCTTTCCACAGGCCCGCTTCGCCTGGCTCGATACCGAGGACGACGCCGACCAGGTGGGCGACCTGGAGATCGAGAACTTCCCGACCATCCTGGTCAGGCGCGGCGCGCAGACGCTTTTCTGCGGCCCGCAGCCGCCTTCCCACGACCTCCTGAGGCGCCTGCTGGAGGAGCTGCTCAGGGAAAGATAGCCGCGATGCTGCGCTGGATCGCTTGCGCTGCCGCCCTCGGGTCGGCGGCCGAGCGGATCGGCCGCCCGACGACGATGTAGTCGGCGCCGTTCGCGAACGCCTGCGCTGCGTCCACGGTGCGCTTCTGGTCGTCCTCATTTTTCACCGGGCGGATGCCCGGTGTGACGACCAGCAGCCTGTCCTGGAATTCGGCTTTCAGCTTCTGCGCTTCGAGCCCGGAAGAAACTACCCCATCGCAGCCGGCCTGCAGCGCGCGCCGCGCGCGGGACAGCACCAGGCGCTCGAGATCGCAGGAGAAGCCGAGATCGTCCAGGTCGCCGCGGTCGAGGCTGGTCAGCGCGGTGACGGCGAGGATTTTCACTTCGCCCTTTTCCCGGGCCGCCGCCTCCATCATGGCCTGGTTGCCGTGCACGGTGGTGAAGCTCACGCCGCGTCCGCGCAAGCTGGCGACGGCGCGGCGCACCGTCTCCGGCACGTCGAAGAACTTGAGATCGACGAATACCTTGCTGCCGCGCTTCACCAGCCATTCGAGCAGCTCGAAGTAGCCGCCCGCCATGAACAGCTCCAGGCCGAGCTTGTAGAAACGCGCCGCGTCGCCCAGCCGCTCCACCAGCGCCTTGGCCTCGTTCGGTGTAGCGACGTCCAGCGCCACGATCAGCCGCTCGGCGCGCGGGATCTGCATCATGATTTTTCCTTCTGAGAATACTCCCGCAAGGTTAGTGCAAAATCAGTCTCGGGAATGCCGATCGCCCCGGCATCGTAAACGAAGGCGCGGAAGACGTCGGCGACGCGAAGGGTCTCGGGGTCGCGCGCGAGAACCCAGCCGTCCCGCGCAGTGCGCGCCGCCCAGCCGAGCCGCGCGGCGCGCTCCAGCACGTGCTCGCAGCGGTACGGCAGGATCCGCAGGTGACAGTAGATGCGCTTCAGCGACACGACGCGCCCATCCTGGTGGGCGCGCGCGAGGACCGAGAGCGCGCCCAGCGCCTCGGCGAACTCGATCCCGGGAGGGCGCCGGCGCTCGGTGCCGGCGAAGCTGTAGCCGGGCAGCATGGCGGTGATCGTCGCGCCGGCGAGCACCACCAGCCAGGACAGGTACAGCCAGGCGAGGAAGATCGGCGCGGTGGCGAACGCGCCGTAGATCAGCGCGTAGGTGGGAAAGCGCGCGAGGTAGATGGCAAAGCCGCGCTTCGCCAGCTCGAACGCGATCCCGGCAAGGATGCCGCCCGCGAGCGCGTGCTGCAGCTCGATCCGCCGGTACGGCACCACCGCGTACAGCATCGTGAGCGCCGCGCAGGTGAACAGGAAAGGCAGCATCCGCAGCACCGCGTCGGCGACCAGGTTCAGATCGAGCTTGCCGAGCGAGGCGGCGACGGCGAACGAGGTCATCGACAGGCTGGCGCCGATCAGCACCGGGCCGAGCGTGAGCACCGCCCAGTAAGTCAGAACCCGCTGCGCGAGCGCGCGGCGCCGCTCGACGCGGAAGATGCGGTTGAGGGCGTTGTCGATGGTGAGCATCAGCATCACGCCCGTGACGAGAAACGCCGCCAGGCCGATCGCGGTCAGCCGCCCGGCGTTGCGCGAGAACGAGCCGAACAGCTCGGGAATCGCGCTTACGCCAGGGGCATCCGGCAGCACGTTCTCGAGGATGAAGAGCTGCAGCGCGTCGACCGCTTCATCGAACGCCGGGAACGCGGTGGCGACGGCGAGCGCCGCGGTGAGCAGGGGGACCAGCGCGAGCAGCGTAGTGTAAGCGAGGCTGCCCGAGGTCTGCAGGCCGCGCTCCTCGTGGAAGCGGCGCGCGACGGCGTGGAAGAAATCGACCGCGGTGCGCCACCCATTCTTCTCCATTATCCTTTTATCATAGCGCGGTGGCGGACATCCTCGTCCTGTACTACAGCGTCGGCGGCTCGGTACGGCGCATGGCCGAGCTCGTCGCCGAGGGCATCGAGCGCGTCCCCGGCGCCGCGGCGCGCCTGCGCACCGTGCCGCGAGTCTCGGCGAACATTGCCAATGTGAATGCCGCGATCCCGGAATCCGGACCGCCCTACTGCGAGCTCGGCGACCTCGAGGAATGCGCCGGCCTCGCGCTCGGCAGCCCGACGCGCTTCGGCAACATGGCGGCGCCGCTCAAGCACTTCCTAGACGGCACCGGGCTGCTCTGGCAGCGCGGCACGCTGGCCGGCAAGCCGGCTTGCGTGTTTACTTCCACCGCCAGCCTGCACGGCGGACAGGAAACGACGCTCCTGTCGATGATGCTGCCGCTCCTGCACCACGGCATGCTGGTGATCGGCCTGCCCTATACGCAGGCCGAGCTCAACGCGACGCGAGCCGGCGGCACGCCTTACGGCGCGAGCCATTTCGCCGGCCTCGCCGACGACCAGCCGGTGAGCGATGATGAGCGCACGCTGTGCATCGCGCAGGGCAGGCGCCTTGCCGGGATTTCGCTCAAGCTATGCCGCGCGTAGTCTTCACCTCAAACCTGCTGCCGCCGATCTACTGCGTGCGCTTCGCCGACTAGCGCATGTACGAACATCGACGCTCGCCACTGCTGCCGGTTCGCCTCTATTACATAAGGCTGGCGCGGCACGCCGTCCTCGCCGCCGCCGTGGTGCTCGTCTCCCTCGGCGCCGGCATGGCGGGTTATGCGTATTTCGAGAGGCTTGGCTGGATAGACGCGTTTCTTAACTCGGCGATGCTTCTGGGCGGCATGGGCCCGGTGGACGCGCCGAAGACACCGGGCGGCAAGCTGTTCGCGGGCTGCTACGCGCTGTATGCAGGCCTCGTCTTCCTGGTGACCGGCAGCATCCTTCTCGCACCGGTCGTGCACCGGCTGTTTCACCGCTTTCACCTCGAGGAGCTCAACCGGTAAGACTCACAGCATCCTGCGCGCTGATCGCGCTGATCGTCCTGTGCCTCGCCTGGGAGCTATGGCTCGCGCCCCTTCGTCCGGGCGGATCGTTCATGGCGCTGAAGATGCTGCCGCTCGTCCTGGCGGCGCCGGGAATCCTGGGCGGCAGGCGCTACACCTACCAGTGGTCGGGCATGCTGGTGCTCGGCTACTTCGCCGAAGGCGTGACCCGCGCCTGGGCCGAGCGCGGCATCTCCCAATCCCTTGCGCTCGCAGAAATTCTTCTCAGCGCGATTTTTTTCGCCGCGGCGGTGAGCTACGCGCGGCGGACTCGAGCAGGCGCTTAGCCGCGGCATAGCCACGTGCGGCGCGTCACGCACAACCGCGAGCCTGCTCGCGCAACTCCTCGAGCCGCTGGTCGCGGTTCTCGTCCGGCTTGCCGTCGCGCCGCGCGGACTGGATCCTCGTGTACTCCTGCGCCGTGCGCGCGCAGCGGCGGTTGATCTCGGCGGCCGTCCCTGCCGCGGGCGGGACGCTCGGTGCGCTCGTCCCCGTGGGCGGCGTGGCGCGGATTTTCACCGCTCCGCCCTTGCAGCTCGGCGGCAGCGGCTTGTCCGAGTAGTGCGTCACGCCGCGCGAGTCGACGCATTTGTACATCTGCGCGTACGCCGGAGCGCAGGCCAGCAGCAGGACGGTCAGGGCAAGTGTTCTCATAGCTGGTGTTGTGGATTCAATCTCTCGATCTTACTCTCAAGCTTGTTGAGCGCGCTGATGTAGGCTTTCGCCGAAGCTACCACGATGTCGGTATCGGCGCCGACCCCGTTCACGATGCGCCCGCCTTTCGCCAGCCGAACTGTCACCTCGCCCTGCGACTCGGTGCCGGTCGTCACGGCGTTCACCGAGTAGAGCAGCAGGTCGGCGCCGCTCCTGGCGATGCTTTCGATCGCCTTGAAGGTCGCATCGACGGGCCCGTCGCCCTGCGCCTCGGCAGCAACTTCCGCATCAGACTGAAGAAGGACCACCCTGGCGTGCGGGCGTTCCCCCATGCCGCTCGCCTGGTTCATGGTGACCAGCTTCCAGTGCTCGTCGGAGGACCTGCCGGCCTCCTGGGCGACCAGCGCGAGCAGGTCCTCGTCGAAAATGTCGGCCTTCTTGTCGGCGAGATCCTTGAAGCGCTGGAAAGCCTTGTTGTAGGCGTCCTCGCCCTCCAGCTCTACGCCGAGCTCCTTCAGCCGCTGCCTGAAGGCGTTGCGGCCCGAGAGCTTGCCGAGCACGATCTTGTTGGTGCTCCAGCCCACGTCCTCGGCGCGCATGATCTCGTAGGTCTGGCGGGATTTCAGCACGCCGTCCTGGTGGATGCCCGAGGCGTGCGCGAAGGCGTTGGCGCCGACCACCGCCTTGTTCGGCTGCACCACGAAGCCGGTGATCTGCGACACCAGGCGCGAGGTCGGCACGATGTGCGTGGTGTCGATCCCGGATTCCAGCCCGAAGAAATCGCTGCGGGTCTTCACCGCCATCACCACCTCCTCGAGCGAGGTGTTGCCGGCGCGCTCGCCCAGGCCGTTGATGGTGCATTCGATCTGCCGCGCGCCGCCGATCATCACCGCGGCGAGCGAGTTGGCGACCGCCATGCCCAGGTCGTTGTGGCAATGCACGCTCCATACCGCCTTGTCGGAGTTGGGAATTTTCTCCCGGAGGTGTCTGATGAATTCTCCGAATTGCTGCGGCACCGCATAGCCGACGGTGTCTGGAATGTTGATGGTGGTGGCACCCTCCTTGATGACCGACTCCAGCACCCGGCAGAGAAAATCCGGCTCGGAGCGCGAGCCGTCCTCGGGCGAGAACTCGACGTCGGGGCAGGCGTTGCGCGCGTAGCGCACCGCCAGCTTCGCCTGCTCGAGCACCTGCTGCGGCGTCATGCGCAGCTTCTTCTCCATGTGGATCGGGCTGGTGGCGATGAAGGTGTGCACGCGCCAGGCCTTCGCGCCGTGCAGCGCATCGATGCCGCGCTGGACGTCGCGGTCGTTGGCGCGGCACAGGCCGCACACCGTCGAGTCCTTGATCACGCCGGCAATCGCCCGCACGGCCTCGAAGTCGCCGTTGGACGCCGCCGGAAAGCCGGCCTCGATCACGTCGACGCGCATGCGCTCGAGCGCTCGCGCAATGCGCAGCTTCTGGTCCTTGGTCATCGACGCGCCCGGGCTCTGCTCGCCGTCGCGCATGGTGGTGTCGAAGATGATGAGTCGGTTGTTGCTCATGGAATGATCCCTGTCCGCCTCGCTAGGCGGCAATTAGGCACTCGGATTGTGGGCAGGAGTATTTAGCGCGCGGGGCGCAGCAGCAGGCCCGCCAGCGCGAGGAGCGCGGCGGTGAGGAGGGGGCTGAGAAGCTCGGCCTGTTGCATGACGGGGACTATAGCCCGAAGAGCCGGACGAAAGCAACTTTTCCCGCTTCGGTCGGGGCCCTCAGCAAAGTGCGTCGGACAGCAGCTTCCGTGACTATTGCACTCTTGCCTTTTCCTTCCAAGACAGAAAATCAAGTCTGCCTGCTAGCGGAGCCGTCGGAGAGATCCTTATGAGCGTGTCCGGCTTCACCATCGAACCCGCGGTGCCTGAACAGCGCCTGCTGGGGGAGAGCGCGGCCATGCGCAGCGTGCGGGCGCAGGTCGCCAAGATCAGCTCGACGCCCAGCAACGTCCTCATCACGGGAGAGAGCGGGACAGGCAAGGAGATTGTCGCCCGCGCCATCCACGCGGCCAGCCCGCGACACGCGCACGCATTCGTTCCCATCAACTGCGGGGCGATTCCGGAGGCGCTGCTCGAGAGCCAGCTGTTCGGGCACGTCCGGGGAGCCTTCACGACCGCGGTGCAGGCCAGTCCGGGACTGTTCGCCGCGGCCGATCGCGGCACCATCTACCTGGACGAAATCGGCGACCTGCCGCTCCACATGCAGGTGAAGCTCCTGCGGGTGATCGAAGAGAAAATCGTCTGGGCCGTGGGCAGCACCAGGCCGGTCCTGATCGACGCGCGGATCATCGCCAGCACCAATCGGGATCTGGTGAAGGAGATCGAGGGCGGGCGGTTCCGGGAAGACCTCTTCTACCGCCTGAACGTGGTCCATATCGCCCTGACTCCCCTGCGGGAACGGCGGGAGGACGTCGCGCTCCTGCTGGAGCACTTCGTCCGCGCGCTCAACCTGAAGCTGTCGACGCAGTTTCTGGGCGTCGACCCGGAGGCGCTCAGCGTCTTGATGAACCACCCCTGGAAGGGCAACGTCCGCGAGCTGGAGCACGTGCTCGAAAGCGCGATGATCCTGGGCGAGGGGGATACGATCTCCCTGCCCGATCTCCCGGACTACCTGGTGAGCGCGACCGGAGAATTGGTCGCAAGCGATGTGCTTCGTGACGTGACCCGCCGCTTCGAGCGCCAGCACATCATGGCCGTTCTGGCGCAGACCCAGTTCGACAAGAAGGAGGCGGCCCGCCGGCTGGGAATCAGCCTGGCCTCCCTCTATCGCAAGCTTCTCACCTTGGCGAAACCGCGCTTATAACGTTCTCAGAAACGAGAGCGATAAGAAAATCAATGCGCCTCGTCATTCAACTACAGGCTGTCTACTTTCAGCGACCACCAGCAATCAGTCGGTTAGGAGCGGGTTGGGAATCTCGGCCGCAAAACGCCGTCCAGCTGAATCGCACATATGCACGTTCACGCTCGCCTATCGCGCGTCCAATCGCCGGATTTCATTGATTAGTCCTGTTGGCACGCCCCTTGCGGAGTCTCCTGCGCAACATCCTACTAAAGGAGACGGTCAATGAATCAACGAATGCGGCAATATGCAGTGAGCCTCGCAGCGATCGGGCTGCTGGCGGGCGCAGCGACAACGAACTCACACGCAAATAGCGTCAGCGGCGAGGCGTTCGGGGTCTCGGTCAATGCGGCGGGTGTCAGGGTGGGGCCGACCCCCCATGTAGTGCTTCCGCCCGACGGCGGCATGGTCAGCGATCGGCTGTTGCGCATCGCTGTGCCCAATGCCGCGGCATCGAGCACCCTGGAGGTCGTCACCACGGGATCGATCTGTGCCGGCAGCGCCACTGCCCAGAGCAGCGCGACGGTGGAGCAGGCGAACCTCCTCAACGGTGTCGTCGCGGCCCGGCTCGTGGTCGCGATGTCAACCAGCACGGCCGACGGCTCCACGGCGACGAGCACGGCCGAGGGTTCGACCCTCATCGGTCTGAGCATCAACGGAAGCGCGCCGGTTGACGTGACGCCCTCGCCGAACACGACGATCCCGATCCCGGGCGGCGCCGTGATCCTGAACGAGCAGATCTTCGAGGGTGACGGAGTGCACACGAGCGCCCTCACCGTGAACATGATCCACGTCGTGCTTACAGAGCCATTGACGGGGGCGATCACGGCGGACATCGTCGTTTCCTCGGCCCACAGCGACGTGAACTTCGTCCCGGCCCCCAAGGCGGGCAACGCGTTCATGACCGGTGGCGGCAAGCTGGGGACCGGCCGCGATATCGCCACCTTCGGGTTCAATGCGGGCTCGCGGGGGAGCAGTGGGCTCCACGGCCAGCTCCAATACACTGACCACGCCCAAAGCTTAAACGTGCACAGCCTGTCGATCGACTCGTTCGAGCTGATCACCGGGACCACCTGCGTGACCTTCTCCGGCAGCGCGCGCGTGAATAACGCTGACGGGTACAGCTTCACGGTGAACCAGGCGTGCGACAACGGCGAGCCGGGAGTCGGGCACGATACCTTCGACATCTCCGTCTCGGGACCCGGAGTCTCGTATTCGCGGCACGGAACCTTGACGGGCGGAAACCTGCAGCTTCATCCCGAATAGTCGGTGGAACCGGCAATCGGACGGGGGGCGGCGGCCTTCGCCGCCCCTCGGCAGCGTCTGGGATCAGAACACCGCCTGAGCCGCGTCGCCTATGTGGTCAATGTCTTCCCCAAGCTCTCGGAGACCTTCATCGCATGGGAGCTCGCGGAGCTGCAACGGCGCGGCGTCGAGGTGCGCATTCTTTCGTTACGCCAACCTACCGAACAGTTGCGCCAGGAGATCGTTACGGAGGCCAGCCTGGGAGAGCGCGTGGTCTATGACCCGAGGGAGTTTCGGGCCGCCCTGCGGGAGTTCCAGCCGGAACTGCTGCACGCCCACTTCGCGACCGAACCTGCTGCTGCCGCCCGGGAACTGGCTGCTGAACTTCAAGTGCCATTCACATTCACGGCCCATGGCTATGACATCTATCGGAAGCCACCTGCGGACTTCGCCCATCGGGCAGGTGCGGCGAGTGCCGTCATCACGGTTTCAGAGGCGAACGCACGCTACATCGCCAAGACCTTCGGCGTGCCAGCCGCCCACATCCATGTGATCCCGTGTGGGGTGGACGGGGAGCGTTTCTCGCCACGGGGGGAGCGCTTGGAGCCGCCCCACGTTGTCTGCGTCGCTCGGTTGAAGCCGGTCAAGAACCTTGGGCTCCTGCTGGAGGCGTGCGCTGCCCTCCAGGCACGGGGGGTGGAATTCCGTTGCGTGCTCGTGGGGGAGGGACCGTGTCGCGACGATCTGGAGGCGATGCGGGCGCGGCTCGGGCTGGGACAGGTGCTTGAACTGACGGGTGCGACCAAGCAGGATGGGGTCCTCGCATGGTGGCGGGGGGCGACGATAGCCGCGCTGACGAGCACCAGCGAGGGGATGCCAGTGTGTCTGATGGAAGCGGCGGCATGTGGTGTGCCAGCGGTGGCGACGGCCGTCGGCGGCATCCCGGAACTCATCGAGGATGGCGTCACCGGTTTCCTGACAGCGCCCGGAGACGCCGGCAGGTTCGCTGCGGCGCTCGAGCGGCTCCTTCGCGATCCGGATTTGGTGGCGCGGCTCGGCGCGGCGGCCCGGCGGCGGGCGGAGGAGCGTTTTTCGCTCACGCGCCAGGTGGATGGCTTGCTCGGACTGTGGGCAGAGCTGGCAGGTGTGGGGGCAAGACGGTGAACATTCCGGTCATCGACACATTCGGCGTCGCCGCGGACCCTGCAATGCCCTCCCTCGCGCTGGCGCTCGACCCAAGCGAGGTCCAGCGGCAGTTCGAGCGCCGGCTATCGCGGCTGGCTGGGCAACATGGGTGCGTCCACCTGCGCACGATCCGTGTCACTCGGTACAAGCCCGGGCGCCGCTGCGTGATCGAATACGAGGTTGACGTGGAGCGGCCGGACGCGCCGCCGGAGACGGTACTGCTGATCGGCAAGGTGAGGGTCCGGCGCTACGGCAAGAGCGGCTATCGGCTTCTCGACGCGTTCTGGAATGCCGGCTTTCAATCCGACAGTCCGGATGGGATCTCAGTCCCTGAGCCAGCCGGCACTGTCCCGGCATTCCAGATGTGGCTCCAACGCAAGGTCCCCGGCCGTCTTGCGACCGACCTCCTGGCGGCGCCCGCAGGTGTCGCGCTGGCCCGGAAGATCGCGGAGGCGGCGTGCAAGGTCCACCGAGCGGGGATCGCGGCCCCACGGCGCCACACGATGGCCGACGAACTGCGCATCCTGCACGAATGCCTGCCTACCGTGGCGCGGCTGGAATCTCGGTGGGCGGGGCGCATCGAGCGCATCCTCGACGCGTGCACGCGGCTCGGTGCGGCGACGCCGGAGCCTGCGCTCTGCGGGATCCACCGGGACTTCTACGCCGACCAGGTCATCGTGGACGGCGAGCGCCTTTTCCTGCTCGACTTCGACCTCTACTGCGAGGGCGATCCGGCCCTCGATATCGGCAACTTTCTGGGTCACGTCACGGAACAGAGTCTTCGAACCCTCAGCGGCGCCGGTGCCCTCGCGGACCTGGAGCGCGCCATGGAGGACCGGTTCGTAGAGCAGTCCGGGGTGGCCCCCGCCGTGGTCCGGGCGTATGCGACGCTTACGCTCGTCCGGCACATCTACCTGAGCACGCTGTTCCGCGAACACCGTCCGTTCACCCCGTCCTTGATCGAGCTGTGCGAGGCGCGGCTTGGCGTCACGCGACACGTGGGGTTCGCCGGGTCGAAGCCGACGAGTTTCACGAAGGCTTCCCTGCCGGACTGGCCGGTCGGGGACGTCCGCCGCCGGCCCAGGATCGCCCTCTACTCGCACGACACGCAGGGCCTGGGCCATATCAGGCGCAACCTTCTCGTCGCGCGGGCGCTTTGTGCGCGGGGGGAGTCGCCCGTCATTCTGCTGCTTTCGGGCGTGCGCGAGGCGGCGGCGTTTTCTATGCCGCCGGGTGTTGACTGCGTGACGTTGCCGTCGCTGGGCAAGGGCGTTGACGGGCGGTACTTTCCCCGGTCGCTGGATGTCCCCATGGCTGACCTGATCAACGTCCGCAGCAGCGGGATCACGGCCGTGCTGCGTTCGTTTGATGCGGACATGCTGGTTGTCGACAAGGTCCCGCAGGGCGTCTTCGACGAGCTCCTGCCTGGTCTGGGAGCACTGCGCGCGCGCGGGCGGGCCCGCATAGTACTGGGACTCCGCGAGATCCTCGACGATGCGGAGGCTGTGCGCCGCGAGTGGGACGCGGGCGGTTACGCTTCCGCCATCCGCGCCTACTACGACCGCATCTGGGTGTACGGCGACCGCAGCGTGTACGATACGGTCAGGGAGTACGGCTTCCCGGAGGATATCGCCCAGCGGGTGCGCTTCACCGGGTACCTGAATCCGCTGGACGTGGCCGACCCCGAGCGGGAGGCCGACCGCTGGCTGTTCGATGCGTTGTTGCCGGATGGTGGCTCACGACCGATTACCCTGTGTCTGGTCGGGGGCGGAAGGGACGGATTGCCGCTCGCCGAAGCGTTCCTGCGCGCAGAGAAACCTGGGACCGGCGTGGTGGTAACGGGCCCCCTCATGCCCGCGGAGTCGAGAGTTTCACTCAGGTCGCTTGCAGCGAAGCATCCGCGCACGCACGTCCTTGAGTTCGTGACCGATCCCTGCCCTCTTCTTGAGCGGGCCGACCGCGTGGTGGCGATGGCCGGATATAACACGATCTGCGAGATCCTGGCGTACCGCAAGCCCGCGCTGGTGGTTCCCAGGACCGAGCCGCGGACCGAGCAGCTCATCCGCGCAAAGCGCTTTGCCATGCTTGGGCTGGTGGACATGCTGCACCCTTCCGACCTGACCTGCGAGGCGATCTCCGCGTGGCTGGAGGCGAAGGCCGAGCGCCCCATGGCCGCCGAGGAGGTGATGGATTTCAGCGGCGTGCGGAGGCTGCCCGAGCTGCTGCAGGAGGTGCTTGCCGCGCAGGTCCGGGCAGGGAGGCGACCGCTGTACTCAGTTGGGAGACAGCGCCTAGAGCGCACGTCCGATAAAGGCTCGCGCGAACCTTTTGCCTGAGAACCGCGATGCGAAAACAGCGACGAAGCCGATTCAAGCAGTTTGTCATCAATCATCTGCTTCAGGTAAAGGCGAGCCTCCTTCTCGCCGCCCTTTGCATGCTCGGCTTTACTCTGACGGGACTCCTGGCTCCCTGGCCGCTCAAAATTATCTTCGACTACGTTTTACTGGACGAACGCCTCCCCTCTTCTCTCTCGTTTTTAGGGGACGTGCTGCAACGCGGAAGGTTCCCTGCCCTGGCTCTGATCTCCCTCGCCATTGTCCTGATCGCCCTCCTCAAGGGGGTGTTCTCCTACGCCCAACTTTACATCACGTCACGCGTCGGCTATCAGATGGTCTACGCGCTCCGGCGGCAGCTCTTCGTCCACCTCCAGCGGCTTTCGCTCTCCTTTCATAACCGGGCTCGGTTCGGCGAGCTCCTGAGCAAGCTCACCGGCGATACGAACAACCTGAAAGATGTCTTTGCGGAGTCAGCGCTGACCGTCACCGGCTATCTGCTAACCCTCTTCGGGATGTTTGCGGTCATGTTTGCCATGAACTGGCGCTTGAGCCTGATTGTCTTGGCGACGTTTCCGGTCCTGTTCTACGCGCTTTCTTATCTCTATCGCAAAATCAAGGCCTCGGCCAAGCGCCAGCGGAGAAGCGAGGGGAGGATCACTTCGCGCATCAGCGAGATCCTCACGGCGGTCTCCGTGGTGCAGGCCTTTGGTCGGGAACGATACGAGGAGGAACGGTTTGAGACCGAGAGCGGTCAGACCCTGGAAGAGAGCATCCGGACGGCCCGGATGGAAGCCTCCTCCACGCGGATCGTGGAGATGATCACAGCCATCGGTACCTGGGCCGTCATCCTTTTGGGCTCCCTGCAGGTGCTCGATGGCCGGATGACGCCCGGCGACATCCTGATCTTTGTCTCCTACGTGACCAGCCTCTATAAGCCGATCCGCGGCCTGGCCAGGCTGTCTGTCAAGGCCTCCAAGGCGATGGTCAGCGCCGAGCGGATTGCCGAGATCTTGGAGAAAGAGCCAGAAATTCAGGACAACGCTCAGGCTGTGGAGGCGTCTGGCCTGAAGGGCGAAATCATCTTCGAGGATGTTTCGTTTGATTACGGGAACGGCAAGAGCGTCTTGAACGCTGTCTCGTTTACCGTTTCTCCCGGTCAAACGGTGGCCCTGGTAGGGCCGAGCGGGGCGGGGAAGTCGACGATCGCGAACCTCCTCCTGCGTTTCTACGACCCCCACCAGGGCCGGATCCTCATCGATGGGACCGATATCCGCCAGTACAAGCTCGCCTCGTTAAGGGAACAGATCGCCGTGGTTCTTCAGACGTCGGTCCTCTTCTGCACCACCATCAAGGAAAACATCGCCTATGGGAAGCTGGATGCCACCATGGAGGAAATCATTGCTGCGACCAAGGCGGCCAGAGCCCACGACTTCATCCTCGAGCTTGAACACGGGTACGACAGCATCATTGGCGAGCGGGGCGACACCCTATCGGGTGGCCAGCGGCAGCGGATCGCCATTGCCAGGGCCCTCATCCGAAATGCCCCCATTCTGATCCTGGACGAGCCGATGAGAGGCCTTGATGTCGAGAGCGAGATGGCCGTCCGGGAGGCTTTGAAGAGACTCATGGCCGGGAAGACCTGCCTCTTGATCACTCATGACCTCCAGGCGGTGGCCGGGGCAGATCTTGTTTTGGTTCTGCAAGAGGGTCGGATCGTGGAGCGAGGAGGGCACAGCGACCTCATGGCCAGGAGCCGGCAGTACCGCCAGCTCTACGAGCTCAAGATCGGCCAGAACCCGTCACGGGCTATTTCCATGGAACAGGCCTAAGGGTGGGACAAGGGCTCCCTATGGGTGAGATCCAAACGACAGGGATGAGGGTCAGCGTCGTCATCCCCTGTCTTAACTCGGCCGATCAACTCCCCGTGCAGCTCTGGGCGCTAGCTCGCGAGAAGTGGCGAGGCTGGTGTGAGGTGGTGATCGCCGATAACGGTTCAACGGACGGGACCCGCGAGGTCGCCGAGGAGTTTAAGGATCGTCTACCACGCCTGCTCGTCGTTGACGCCTCCGCGCGGCGGGGGGCATCGTATGCTCGTAACGTCGGGGCGCGTTCGGCCTCTGGCGAAGCGTTCCTGTTCCTCGACGCCGACGATCGGATTGCGCCGGGCTACCTGCCCGCGATGGCCGGTGCGCTGGCGCATCACGACTTCGTCGCCGCCTACCGCGATAGTGAGTCGCTCAACACGGGGTGGGTCCGGTTGAGTCGGCGCACACACCGGTGCGAGGGGTTCCGGAACTTTTACGGCTTCCTGCCCCATGCGGGCGGGTACAGGATCGGCGTCGGGCGCTCAATATTCGAGTCCGTGGGCGGCTTCGACGAGGACCTCCTGAGAGGCGAGGATGTCGACTTCTGTTGGCGGGTGCAGCTCGCGGGGATACCGCTGCACTTGGTGCCGGAAGCGACTGTGCAATACCGGTTCCGCCAGAGGCTCCCCCACATATACAAACAGGCGCGCCTTGCAGGCAGGGGCGACGCTTTGCTGTACCGCCGGTACCGAGAGGCCGGTATGCCGGGGCGCTCGATCGGGGATGGGCTGAGGGACTGGCTGAGGCTCATACGGCGCCTCCCTTACATTCGGGACAAGTCGGACTGGATGCGCTGGGTACGCAGGCTCGGTCAACGCGTGGGACGGCTGGAGGGGAGCCTGCGCTACCGTGTCATCTACCTCTGAGCTTAAATAGTGAACCTTGAGGCCTTCCCGGCGGATCCCGGCCTCCCTCAGCTCAAGATCGCTAGCGATCCTGGGCTGATGCGAGAGGTGTTCCGAGAATACCTCTCTCCGCTCCCTGGCAGCGTCCACCACATCCAAGATTGCCTTCTCTCCTGGGTTCGCTATCTCCCGGGCGTCCGCTGCACGCTTCAATACACCCTGCGCCTCGTGGAGTCCGGGACGGGTCGCACGCAGAATCAATGGGTGAGCGGCGTGATCTATGCGGAGGATCGGGCCGAGCGGATCTGGCGAAAGCTTCGAGCCGCGCATGCAGGGCAGGAGGATCCGCGGGCTTTCGAGACGTTCGAACCAGTCTCCTTTATCCCAGACCTGAACATGGTCGTGCAGGTGTTCCCCTACGACCGGCGACTTCCAACCCTTCCGCTCGTCATGACCAGGCCGTCGACCGCCCTCGAACATCAGTTCTTCGCCTGGTTGGGGCCAGGTGATTGGCATCCCGTGGACTGGAACATCCAACCGATCCGGTACCGGGCTGGAGCGAGAGCGGTCCTCCGGTACGAGACGGAGATCCAGGATGCCATGACAGGGAGAAGAGAGAAGAAGCGCTTCTACGTGAAGGTGTACCGCAGGGAAGAAGGGGAACAAACATATCAAGTCCTCCAGGCGCTGTGGAAAAGGGCTGAGGCTGGAGGAGACGGATTCACTGTCGGCAGGCCGATCGCCTATCTGCCTGGCCTTCACGCCCTCTTGCAAGAGGAGTCCCCCGGGACCACGCTCGGGGAGCTCCTTCTGCAAAACCGCACAACGTCCTTGGCTGCGCGCCGGATCGCCCGAGCCTTGGCGATCTTCAATCAGGATGGCGTGGCCACGACACGGCGCCACTCGCGAGAGGACGAGATCTCCGAACTGAAGTGGGCGGGGGACCTTCTCCAGTGGGCCTGTCCCCATCTGGCAGCAGAGGTAGACCGAATCATTGGCGCCGTCGTCGCAGGCATCGAAGAGGTCCCGTCAGGCCCGACCCATCGGGATTTGAACCCTGATCACATCCTGCTGGAGGGTGACCGCATTGCCCTCATTGATCTCGACTTCTTTGCTGAAGCCGACCCGGTCCTCGATGCCGCCACCTTCTTGGCTCATCTTTGCAGCATGCCGTTGCGGTTCCCCGTGACCCACGACCGGGTACAACTGGCCGCGCGGGCCTTCGCCGAGGAGTACTTCTCCCACGTCCCTCGGGCTTGGCGCGGCAGACTCCCCCTGCATTACGCGGGCGCTACCCTGAAGGCGGCGGTTGGCTTCTTCCGACGCCAGGAGCCCCGCTGGACCGAGAAGATCGCCGCCCTGGTGAAAGAGGCGAGGGATTCCCTGGACCGGATGCTCTGGTAATAGAGACTCTCCTTTTGCGCTGGTTCGGAACGTGACGAGGCTGCAAAGGTGATGAAGATCCTCTACCTCTCTTCTGATCTCGGAATTCCGGTCCTCGGTCGAAAGGGCGCATCTGTGCACGTGCGCGGCCTCGTTTCTGCGTTCGTCCGGGCTGGGCACTTCGTGGTCCTGGCGGCCCCGCTCCTCAATAAGACACCATGGGAGGAGCCAGCGAGCTTGAATGTGCCGCTCTTGCATCTGCCGCCCAGCGCCGACACCTTGAATGCGGTCCTCGCGCTGAAAGCCTTCAACGAAGGGCTGGGCGTCACGAACTCCCTTCCGGGGGAGCTGCGGCGCATCCTGTACAACCAAGAGCTCGGGACGCAGCTCAAACGGCGGTTCGAGAGTGCCCCCCCTGACGTCATCTATGAGCGTGCCTCCCTCTACGGGACCGCCGGCGTCGCGCTGGCCCGTGAGTTGAAGGTACCCCTGTTTATCGAGCTGAACGCCCCGCTTCCAGTGGAGCAGTCAGCCTATCGCGCCACCGTGCTCGGGGAACTCGTTGCGCAGGCGGAGCGTTGGGCGCTGTTGCAAGCCGACGCAGTGCTCACCGTGTCGGCCCCGCTGCGCGACTATGTGGTGTCGCTTGGGGTGGAGCCGGGTCGGGTGTCCGTGGTCCCGAACGGTGTGGACGCTACGTTATTTCAGCCGAGCCCGCCTGACCCAGCGGGCCGGGCGCGCTGGGGCCTGGGCAACGGGCCGGTCCTGGGATTCGTGGGCGGGCTCCGGCCCTGGCACGGCGTGGAGGCGCTACCGACGTTGCTGGAGAAGCTGGTCCACCGCTACCGGGGACTACGCCTGGTCATTGCAGGCGATGGCCCCCTGCGCGGCGAGCTGGAGCACACGCTGAAGGAACGAGGGCTCACACGGAGCGTTGTGTTCACGGGATGGCTGCCGCACGAGGAGGTCGCGGGGCTGATCCGGCAGTTCGACGTGGCCCTCGCCCCCTATTCTCAACCCGAGCACGCTTTTTATTTCTCGCCACTCAAGCTGTTCGAATACATGTCCTGTGGGGTCCCTGTTGTCGCGGCGGCGCTTGGGCAGATTGCAGAGATCGTGCGCGACGGCGAAACCGGGCTGCTCTACCCGCCGGACGAATTGGACGCGCTGACCGAGGCCTGCGACCGGCTGCTGGCCGATCCGGCCTTGCGGCAGCGTCTGGGCCAAGCGGCCGCAAAAGAAATCCGTGGCCTGTACACATGGGATCAGAACGCCGCACGCGTGGTCGAGCTGGCACGTGCGCTGATACTCGCGCGGCAGAATGGCTGATCATTCTTCGGGAAGCACCGAGCGCACGCGCCGCTCCCTCGCCCACATGACGTAGCCGGAGAGCGCGTACGACATGAACAGGGCGAACAGCACCAGCGAGGGCCGGGATGCGACCACCGACATGCCAAGCACCGAGGCGAGGATCACCCAGAGCGGCACGCGCCGCCTCCAGTTGACTTCCTTGAAGCTGTAGAACGGGAGGTTCGAGACCATGGTGATGCCGGCGAACACCGCGATCACCCAGGTGACGATCGCCAGCCAGTCGCTCGGCCTGAAGCCGAAATCGGTCATCACCCAGACCAGGCCCGCCAGCACCGCGGCGCCCGAGGGACTGGGCAATCCCTGGAAGTAGCGCTTGTCGACGACGCCGATGTTCACGTTGAAGCGCGCAAGGCGGATGGCGGTGCCTGCGCAGTAGAGGAACGCGGCGATCCAGCCCGCCGTGCCGAGGTCCTTCAGCGTCCATTCGTAGGCGACCAGCGCCGGCGCGGCGCCGAACGCCACCATGTCGGCGATGCTGTCGTACTGCGCGCCGAACTCGCTCTGCGTGTTGGTCCAGCGCGCGACGCGCCCGTCCATGCCGTCGAGCACCATCGCGACGTAGATGGCGACCGCGCCGATCTCGAAGCGGCCGTTCATCGCCTGCACGATGGCGAAAAAGCCGCAGAACAGCACGCCCGTCGTGAACAGGTTCGGCAGCAGGTAGATGCCGCGCCGCCGCAGGCCCCCCAGACGGCCGGGTTCCGCCGCTGTCCCTACTTCGGCTTCGAATTCGGGGTCTTCACCCATGCGAGCACGCTTTCGGCTGCGTACACCTTGTCGCCGATCGACGCCCTGACCTGCGCGTCGAGAGGCAGATAGACGTCTACGCGCGAGCCGAAGCGGATGAATCCGAAGCGCGCGCCCCGCTTCAGCCCGGCTCCGGCGTCAACATAGCACAGGATGCGCCTGGCGATGAGCCCCGCGACCTGCACGCAGGTCACGTCCCCGCCCTCCGGAGTTCGCAGCCACAGCGCGTTGCGCTCGTTCTCGAGCGATGCCTTGTCCAGGGCGGCATTGACGAAGGCCCCCGGGAAATACCAGCGCTCCTTCACGACGCAGTCCACAGGCGAGCGGTTCGAATGCACGTTGAACACGTTCATGAACACGCTCAGCTTGAGGGCCTCGCGCTTCACGTAGGGATCGTGCGCGCGGCTCACCTCGACGATGCGGCCATCGGCCGGGGACAGCACCGCTCGCGGATCGTCGGGGACCTCGCGCGGCGGATCGCGGAAGAATTGCAGCATGAACAGCACAAGCAGCCAGAAGGGAATCGACCACCAGCCGAAGTACCAGGTGAGCGCCGCTGCAGCAATCAGGGTAGCAAAAACGAATGGCCACCCCTCGCGGGCGATGATCGGATGCGGGTACGGCGGCCGCACGCGCTACTTCTGCTCTTCTTCCTTCAGGCGCTCGGACCCCTGCAATGCAACGACGAGCAGCGCCTCAATTCTTCGACGTGTCGACAAGGCGGTTCCTCTTGATCCAGGGCATCATCTCGCGCAGCCGCGCGCCGACCTTCTCGATCGGCAGCTCCGCAGTCATGCGCCGCCGGCTGAGCAGGGTGGGCGCGCCGGCGCGGTTCTCCAGCACGAACTCCTTGGCGTACTCGCCCGTCTGGATGCGCAGCAGCGCATCGCGCATGCGCTTGCGCGTCGCTTCGTCGATGATCTTCGGGCCGGTGACGTACTCGCCGTACTCGGCGTTGTTCGAGATCGAGTAGTTCATGGTGCCGATGCCGCCCTCGTACATCAGGTCGACGATCAGCTTGAGCTCGTGCAGGCATTCGAAGTACGCCATCTCGGGGGCGTAGCCCGCCTCCACCAGGGTATCGAATCCGGCCTTCACCAGCTCGACGCAGCCGCCGCACAGCACGGTCTGCTCGCCGAACAGATCGGTCTCGGTTTCTTCCTTGAAGTTGGTCTCGATGATGCCGGCCTTGCCGCCGCCGATCGCCGCGGCGTAGGACAGCGCCACGTCGCGCGCCTTCTTCGACGGGTCGCGGTGAACTGCGATAAGCATCGGGACCCCGCCCCCTGCGGCGTAGGTCGAGCGCACCGTATGGCCGGGGGCCTTCGGCGCCACCATCCAGACGTCGAGGTCCTCGCGCGGCTGGATCAGGCCGTAATGGATGTTGAAGCCGTGCGCGAAGGCGAGCGAGGCCCCCTTCTTGATGTTCGGCTCGACGTGTTCCTTGTACACCTCGGCGTGGTGCTCGTCGGGCAGCAGGATCATGACGATGTCCGCGCCCTTGATCGCCTCGCCGACCTCTGCCACCTTGAGGCCGCCCTTCTTCGCCTTGTCCCAGGAGGCGCCGCCCTTGCGCAGGCCGACGCTGACCTTGACCCCCGATTCCTGCAGGTTGAGCGAATGCGCGTGGCCCTGCGAGCCGTAGCCGAGGATGGTCACCTTCTTGCCCTTGACGAGCGACAGGTCGGCGTCCTTGTCGTAATAGACCTTCATGATTTCACCTGGACGGAATAGACCTGCACTCGGTGGCGTGCCTGCCCCTTTCGGCCAAAATCGCGCCGGTCGCGGGGTCGCGTTGCCGCGCAACCCTTATCGTAATGACATCGAGGCCGAGCGCGCGCCCGGGTGCCGACCATTCGATCTCGAGCTGGATCGGGCGATCGGTCTGCGCGAGGAACGGCAGGATATCGTTGGTGTTGAACTGCGCGGTCTGATTCGGGTTGAGCGTGTTGTTCGCCGGGCCCAAGACGCCGTTTTCGGCCCGCGGTAGAGCGCCCCCCGCGGTGTCGAAGAGGACGTTTCCGTTCGCATCGAAGAATCGCATTCTATCGACCGCGATAGGCTGCGTCGCATCGAAGTTGCGCAGGGTGTAGGAAGCGAATTGAATCTCGGTGCCGCCCAAGCGGAGAAAATTGTTTCCGCCGCATCTGACCACTCCGTGGCGCGCCGTCGTCTCTCCTTCCCCTCTATCGGCCAGTGCCGCTCCCGCAAAACCCACCCAGAAGACAGCAATAAGTAAGACGTTAAAGCCGGCTCTCAGCATGGCAGTTCCTCCCCAAAATTCCTAAACTCTTAAAACGCGGTTGCCGCGTCCTATTCCGCTCGTTCCCGTGCGCACCGTTTCCATGATGCTGGCCGGGTCGAGCGCCTGGATGAAGGCGTCGAGCTTGCGGCCGTCGCCGGTCAGCTCGATGGTGTAGGTGTTGTCCGAGACGTCGATGATGCGCCCCCTGAAGATGTCGGCCATGCGCTTCATGTCCTCGCGCTCCTTCTGGCCGGCGCGTACTTTGATCAGCATCAGCTCGCGCTCGATGTGCTCGGCCTCGGACAGGTCGACCACCTTCACCACCTCGATCAGCTTGTTGAGCTGCTTGGTGATCTGCTCGACCACGTCCTCGGAGCCGCTGGTGACGATGGTCATGCGCGACATCGAGGCGTCCTCGGTCGGCGCGACCGTCAGCGACTCGATGTTGTAGCCCCGGGCTGAAAACAGGCCCGCGATCCTGGAAAGCGCCCCGGCCTCGTTCTCCACAAGGACCGAGATGATGTGCCGCGTCACAGGTCCTCGTAGAGGATCATCTCGGTGATCCCCTTGCCGCCGGGGATCATGGGGTAGACGTTTTCCTTCTGGTCGGTGATGAAGTCGAGGAACACCAGCTCGTCTTTGCGACTGAAACTTTCTTTCAATACAGGCTCCACGTCCGCCGGCTTCTCGATCAGCACGCCGCGGTGGCCGTAGCCCTCGGCGAGCTTCACGAAGTCGGGCAGCGCGTCCATGTAGGACTCGGAGTAGCGGTTGCCGTGAAAGAACTGCTGCCACTGGCGCACCATGCCCATGTACTTGTTGTTCAGGTTGATGATCTTGATCGGCAGCCGGTACTGCTTGCAGGTGGAGAGCTCCTGCAGGCACATCATGATGCTCGACTCGCCGGTGACGCACGCGACCGTCGCGCCGGGGTTGGCGAGCTGCACGCCCATCGCCGCCGGCAGCCCGAAGCCCATCGTGCCCAGGCCACCGGAGTTGATCCAGCGCCGCGGCCGGTCGAACTTGTAGAACTGCGCCGCCCACATCTGGTGCTGGCCGACATCGGAGGTCACGAAGGCTTCGCCTTTGGTCACCTCGTACAATTTTTCGAGCACGAACTGCGGCTTGATGATCGTCGAGTTGCGGTCGTACCTGAGGCAGTCCTTCGCCCGCCACTCGTCGATCTGCTTCCACCACTGCCCGATGTCCTGGGGTTTCGAATCGCGCAGCAGCTTCAGCAGCTCGTCGAGAACGTCGGGAATGTTGCCGACGATCGGCACGTCGACCTTGACCCGCTTGGAGATCGACGACGGATCGATGTCGATGTGGATGATCCTGCGCGGGTTCTGCGCGAAGTGCGCCGGGTTGCCGATGACGCGGTCGTCGAAGCGCGCGCCGATCGCGAGCAGCACGTCGCAGTGCTGCATCGACATGTTGGCTTCGTAGGTGCCGTGCATGCCTGGCATGCCGAGAAACTGCCTGTCGGTTGCCGGATAGGCGCCCAGCCCCATCAGCGTGTTGGTGCACGGGAAGCCGAGCAGCTTCACCAGCTCGCGCAGCTGCGGCGCCGCGTCGGACAGGATCACGCCCCCGCCCGTATAGACCATCGGCCGCTTCGCCTCGAGCAGCAATTGCGCCGCCTTCTTGATCTGCCCGGCGTGGCCCTTGCGCACCGGGTTGTACGAACGCATCGATATGGATTGCGGGTAGTCGAACTCGCAGGATTGCGTGGTCACGTCCTTCGGGATGTCGACCAGCACCGGCCCCGGGCGGCCGGTCGTCGCGATGTGGAAGGCCTTCTTGATCGACGAGGCGAGCGCCCTGACATCCTTCACCAGCATGTTGTGCTTCACGCAGGGACGCGTCACGCCGACGGTGTCCACTTCCTGGAACGCGTCGAGGCCGATCGCGTGCGTCGGCACCTGTCCCGAGATGATCACCATCGGGATCGAGTCCATGTACGCGGTAGCGATGCCGGTCACCGCGTTGGTCACGCCGGGCCCCGAAGTCACCAGGCACACGCCGACCTTGTGCGAGGCGCGCGAATAGCCGTCGGCGGCGTGCGCCGCGCCCTGCTCGTGGCGCACCAGGACGTGCTTGACCCTGTCCTGCTTGAACAGCTCGTCGTAAATGAAAAGGACCGCGCCGCCGGGATAGCCGAAGACGTACTCCACCCCCTCCGCCTGCAGGCAGCGCACCACGATCTCGGCGCCCGTGAGGGTACTCGTTTTGACCCGGTCCATTTCCCCTGAATGATGCGGAAAAGCTTTGAACACTAAAGGCTTGGTGCGGTGCGGTCAAGCAGCCCGCGCGCTTGGGCGCAGGGGTTTTTGGTACCATCTGCGGCCAAACAACCGCCCCGACAGAGGGCCCACCTTGGCATCCCGCAGCGAGCTATCGGCGTTCCTGGAGAGCGTGGAGCGCCGCGCGTTCAAACAGGCAGTGTTCGCGGTGCGGGATGAAGAAGCTGCGCTCGACATCGTCCAGGATGCCATGCTGCGCCTCTCGGAGAAGTACGGGCACCGCCCTGCCGAGGAGCTGCCACTTCTGTTTCACCGCATCGTGCAGAACGCGATCCGCGATTGGTTCCGCCGCCAGAAGGTGCGCTCGCTGTGGACTACATCGTTGTCCTCTCTCGCCCCAGGACGAGGGGAGGACGAAGATCAGGATCCGCTGGAAACCCTGCAGGCCGCTGACGGGTCCAATAGGGAGGAAGCGCCGGCGGAGCAGCTGGAGCGAGCTCAAGTGCTTGAAATTATTGAGCAAGAGCTCGCGCGACTGCCTGCTCGTCAACGCGAGGCTTTTGTCATGCGTTACTGGGAGGAGTTGGATGTGGCCGAAACCGCCCGAGTCATGGGCTGCTCGGAGGGCAGCGTGAAAACGCATTGCTCGCGGGCGGCGCATGCCTTGGCGGCCGCACTCAGGGCGCGCGGCATAACGCTATGAGGCCGGCAAGCGTCCCGCACAAGCTATGAATGAATCCCAATTCGGCGACAAGATCCGCCATATTTTGAATCAGGGGCTGAGTCTCGACTCCCGCAAGGCCGCAAGGCTGCAAGCCGCCCGCGAGCTCGCGCTCGCGCGCAAGCGCCCCGAGCCCGTCGGCGTCCTGGCCTCGGCCGGTGTATGGGCGGGCAACATGGCCGGCGACTTCGGCGGCTGGACCGGCCTGTCGCTGCGTCTGCTCGTACCGGTCGCCATGCTGTTGATCGGCTTCGGCGCCATCTACACGTGGCAGCAGAACCAGCGCGCGGCCGAGGTCGAGGAGATCGACGCCCAGCTGCTGACCGGCGACCTGCCGATCGACGCCTACCTGGATCGCGGCTTCCAGAACTATCTGAAAACACGCGCGGCGGAGGAGTAATGCGCCGCGCGTTGCTTGTGCTCGCGCTGTGCTTGGCTGCAGGCGCGGCGGGGGCCCAGACATCCAAGGTCAAGGGCGGCAAGCCGGCGTGGGCCGAGCTGACCGTCGAGCAGCAGCACACCCTCGCGCCGCTCAAGGCGGACTGGGAAAGCCTCGACCCGGACCGGCGGCGCAAGTGGATCGGCATCGCGAAGCGCTACCCGGGGATGAAGCCGCAGGAGCAGGAGCGCGTGCAGCGGCGCATGCAGGCCTGGGCCAAGCTGACCCCCGAGCAGCGCCGCCAGGCGCGCGAGAACTACAAGCGCATCGCCAAGGTGCCGCCAGAGGAGCGCGGCAAGCTGGGCGAGCAGTGGGCCGAATACCAGGCGCTGCCGCCGAGCGAGCGCCAGAACCTCGCGCCGCCGCAGACCCCCGCCAGGAAAAAGAAATAGCGGGCGTGAACACGCCGGGCTTGGCGCGGCGGCTGGCCAGCATCCTGTACGAAGCGCTGCTGCTGTTTGCCGTCGCCTTTTTCGCCGCCTGGGTGTTCCTGTTCGCGAGCGGTGGACGCGACGCGACCGCCGGCTGGCTGCGCCTTGCGCTGCAGCTGCTCATTGCCGCGGTGTACGCGGCTTACTTCCTGAGTTGCTGGCTGCGCGGCGGGCAGACGCTGGCAATGAAAGCCTGGCGCATCCGCCTGGTGCAGGTTACGCCTCGCAAGGCGCTCATCCGGCTAATTCTCGCAGCACTCCTCCTGCCGATCTCCATCCTGTGGGCGCTATTCGATCGCGACCGCCAGTTCCTGCACGACCGCCTCGCCGGCACCCGCCTCGAGCTCGCTTAACGCCTCTCGACCCACCACATCATCGCCATCGCGGAGAGCAGGAACGCCGCGCTCGGCACCGAGGCGGCGGCGAAGGGCGGCCAGTTCTGCAGCAGGCCGATGTGGGAAAACAGGCTGTTCAGCATGTGGAAAAAAATGCCGAGCATGATGCCGAAGAACACCTTGACGCCGACCATGCCGGCGCGCGCCTGCATGTAGGCGAAGGGCAGCGCGAGCGCCATCATCACCAGCGTGGCGAGCGGGTAAAGCAGCTTCTTCCACAGCGCGATCTCGTATACCTCGGTTTTCTGCCGGTTACCGGCGAGGTGCTGGGTGTACCTGTGGAGCGCCCAGGCCGACATCCGCTCCGGTTTCACCAGCAGGGCGTCCAGCAGGTCGGGATTCACCGCCGAGCGCCACTCGGACTTCGGCATGCGCTCGCTGCGCGGACCCTCCGGCGCGAAGCGCGTCTGCACCACGTCGATCAGCTCCCAGCGCCCGCGCCCGCGGAATTCAGCGCGCTGCGCCGCGGTCATCTGGCGCAGCCGGTAGGCGCTGTCGAACTCGTAGATGCGCACTCCCTGCAGCACGTCCGCCCGACGGGCCTCGCGCACGTTGATGAACGACCCCTCGTCCTTGAACCATAGCCCCGACTGCAGCGTGTCGCCGATCAGCGAGCTCATGGCGCGCAGGCGCAGCTTCTGCGCTGCCTCCTCGGCGAACGGAGCGATCCATTCGCCGATGACGAAGGTCGCCACGACGAAGACGAGGCCGATGCGGGTAAGCACCAGCCCGGCGCGCGCCGGCGAAAACCCCGAGCCGCGCATGACGGTGTACTCCGAGTTGCTCGCGAGGTGCGCGAGGACATACAGCGTGCCGATCAGCACCACCACCGGGAACAGCTCGTATGCGTGCGCCGGGACCGACAGCAGCACGAAAGTGAATACCTGCGGCAGGTGGTACTCGCCGCTGCCGAGATCGGCGAGCTCCTTGATCAGGTCGAAAAAGGCGAACAGCGCGAGAAAGCCGAGCAGGACGAAGCCGACCGCGGCGTAGATCTGCCGCGCCAGGTAACGCTCGAGCGTGCGGCTGAGTGCGCCTCTCACCGCTTAGCGGCCTACCCGCAGACGGATCAGCTGCATGCGCTGCGCGAACATGAACAGCAGCAGCAGCACCATGCCGGCGTGCACCAGCCACCAGCCGACGCCGAAGTCGAGCCGACCCTGCGAGACTCGCGCCTGGCTCACGCTGAGCAGGTTCGAGTACACGATATAGGTGAACAGCGCGAACAGCAGGTTGGCGGAGCGTCCGGCGCGCGGGTTGACGAAGCTCATCGGGATCGCCAGCAGCACCAGCACCAGCGCCGAGAGAGGCACGCCGACGCGCCACACCAGCTCGCCGAGGTTCTGACTGCTCGGATTGGCGAGCAGCGTCCAGGTCGAGCGGTTCCGCGGCGTCATTTCGGGCTCCGAGCTGTCCTTGCTCTCGATGCGCGCCGCGTAGCGGTCGAATTCGGTGACGCGGTACTCGTCGTCGCCGGGGGAGCCTTCGTAGCGCCGGCCCTGCTCGAGCACGATGAAGCGGTCGCCGTTCGGCGCGACCTCCGTATGGCCGGTGCGGCTCATGCTTACGCCCATGCGCGCCTGCTGCACCGAGGCGACGAATACGTTCTGCACGCTGCTCGAATCTCCCGACACCGACTCGACGAAGAACACGCGCTCCTTGCTGCCGGTCTCGCCGAATACGCCGGGGCTGACGCGCGACACGTCGTCGCGCGCCTGCACGCGGGACTGGTACTGCTCGCCCATCTGCGCCGCCCAGGGCGAGATGAACAGCGACAGCACCGCGATCACGGCGATCTGCGGCAGGGCGAACATCATCACCGGCCTGAGCCATGCGGTCAGCGGCAGGCCCGAGCCGAACCAGATCACCATCTCGGAATCGCGCCAGCCCCGGGTGAGCGTCAGCAGCACCGAGATGAACATGGTGAGCGACAGCAGCACCGGCAGCGCGCCGAGCGCGAAGAAGCCGAGGAAAGCGATCACCGCATCGGAAGGGATCGTGCCGCCGGCCGCCTGGCCAAGCAGGCGGATGAGCCGCGTCGTGAGCGAGATCGCGAACAGCGTCATGAACACCGCGCCTGCGAGACCCGCGAATTCCCTGAGCAGCGCCCGGTGGAAGATCATGCGATACTTTCGCTATGGAATTTAGCATAAAGAAGCTCGCGCCTGAGACTGCAAAAGCGGGCTGCATCGTGGTCGGTGTCCATCAGGCGGGCGAGCTCACGCAGGCGGCGCGCGCGGTGGACCAGGCTTCAAAAGGCGCAGTGCGCGCGGCGCTGCGCGACCTTTCGGGCAAGACCGGGTCGACGCTTCTGCTGCGCGGCCTGCCCGGCATCGCCGCCGAGCGGGTTCTGCTGGTCGGCCTCGGCGAGCGCGAGGAATTCGCGGAAGCCGCGTTCCGCGACGCGGTGCGGGCCGCAGCAGCCGCGCTGAAGGAGCTGGGGGCCAAGGACGCGGCGCTGTTCCTGGCGGACCTGAAGGTCGGCTCGCGCCCGAGCGCCTGGAACGTGCGCCAGGCGGTGCTCGCCACGCGCGAAGCCTTCTACCGCTTCGACGAGCTCAAGACGCAGAAGAAGCCGCCGGACCCGGCGCTCGTCTCGGTGATCCTTCCTTTTTCTCCGGATTCCCAGCTCGAACAGGCCTTGACCGAGGCGGCTGCGACCGCCGACGGCGCGGCGCTCGCGCGCAACCTGGGAAATCTGCCCGCCAACCTCTGCACCCCGACCTACCTCGCCGACGAGGCGAAAAAGATCGCGCGCCAGTTCAAGCTCGGCATCGACGTGCTCGAGCGCCGCGACATGGAAAAGCTCGGCATGGGGGCGATGCTCTCGGTGGCGAGGGCCTCGCACCAGCCGCCGAAGTTCATCGTGCTGCGCTATTCCGGCGCCGGAAAGAGCGCAAGGCCGGTGGTTCTGGTCGGCAAGGGCATCACTTTCGATACCGGCGGCATCTCGCTCAAGCCCTCCAGCGAGATGGACGAGATGAAGTTCGACATGTCGGGCGCCGCGAGCGTTCTCGGCACGGTACGCGCGCTGGCCGCGATGAAGGCGCCGGTCAACGTGATCGGCGTGGCGCCGGCCTGCGAGAACATGCCTGGCGGCCACGCCAGCAGGCCAGGCGACGTGGTCACCACGCTTTCCGGGCAGACGGTCGAGATCCTGAACACCGACGCCGAGGGCCGGCTGATCCTGTGCGACGCGCTGACCTATGCGGAGCGCTTCAAGCCGGAGGCCGTGGTCGACATCGCCACGCTCACTGGCGCCTGCGTCGTCGCCCTCGGGCATGTCGCGAGCGGCCTGTTCTCCAACGACCAGACGCTCGCCGACGAGATCCGCGAGGCCGCCGACGACGCCTGGGACCGCGTCTGGCAGATGCCGCTGTGGGAGGACTACCAGGAGCAGCTGCGCTCCAATTTCGCCGACATGGCGAACATCGGCGGCCGTCCCGCTGGCAGCGTTACCGCCGCGTGCTTTCTCGCGCGGTTCACGCGCAAGCTGCGCTGGGCGCACATCGATATCGCCGGCACCGCCTGGAAGAGCGGGCGCGAGAAGGGCTCCACCGGGCGGCCGGTTCCGCTCCTGGTGCGATTCCTGCTGCGGCACGCCGGAAGAAAGTGACCAGCATTGATTTTTACTTCAACGCGGAGGACCGCCTCCAGGTCGCGTGCCGGCTCGCCGGCAAGGCGCTGGCGCGCGGGCAGCGCATGCTGATCTACGCGCCCGAGCACGAGATCGCGCAGCGCATCGACAAGATGCTGTGGACCTGGCCGGCAATCGGCTTCGTGCCGCACTGCGCGGCGCACGACGCGCTCGCCGCGCAAACCCCGGTGCTGATCGCCTCGGGCGACGAAGCGCCGCCGGGCTGCGAGCTGCTTCTCAATCTTGCGGCGGAATGCCCGCCTCACTTCGCGCGCTTCGAGCGCCTGCTCGAGATCGTCGCCGCCGACGCCGACGCGCGCAAGGCCGGGCGCAGCCGCTACCGCTACTACGTCGATCGCGGCTACCAGATCGCGAACCACGATCTGGCCGCCGAAGGCGCCGGCGATGCCTGAAAAAGATCGCCCGGATCACGACGAAGACGTCCCGGTCCTGACCGAGATGGTCGAGGACGAAGGGCAGCGGCGCCCGGCGGTCGACGGCCCGGCGCTCGAGGCCCTGGCGCGCGAGCTCGAGCGCGCGGTCCTCGAGCGCCTCGGGCCCGAAGTCGATCGCGTCATAGAGGAAAAGCTGGCGAAGAACCTGAACCAGGTGCTCGGACAGGGGATGGACGGCGTACGCGCCGAGATCACGGTCACGGTGAGGCAGATGGTGCGCGAGGCGATCGCAGCGTCGGTGGCGCGCGCGCTGTCGCGCACCGAGCGCAAGTAAGTGCTGGACAAGAGCTTCAACCCCGCGGCGATCGAGCAGCACTGGTACCAGCGCTGGGAATCCTCCGGCTATTTTTCGGCGCGCGCCGACGACCCCCGGCCGCCCTATTGCATCCAGCTGCCGCCGCCCAACGTCACCGGCACCCTGCACATGGGGCATGCGTTCCA
>Ga0209807_1000105_pt1 | contig 33585 bp, 29 predicted proteins | sample GraSoiAngelo_154_FD_186168 | JGI IMG/M metagenome (GOLD analysis project Ga0209807, IMG submission 186168) | Grasslands soil microbial communities from the Angelo Coastal Reserve, California, USA - 14_1009_13_20cm (SPAdes) (version 2) | ecosystem: Environmental > Terrestrial > Soil > Grasslands ... | reverse complement strand
GCCTGCGGAGGCAGAAGCCCTCTCTCCTGCGGCGCCCGAGCTCAACATGACTGAAACCATCAGGAGCGGCAACAGAAGTCGCAGGTGACTTCCCAAACGGTGGCATATCGCAAGGTTTTTCATAAGGCTTATCGAATCATCGCATCTGCGGCGATGTTTAGATGGCTGCTTTTTCCGATGATTCAGTGTCTCGCCAATCGCTTCGACACAGCGAATGGCGACAACGATTAGTGGCCTATGATGCGGCGTGAGTATTGGCGTTGCCGCCATTTCGTCGGCCTGAGTGACGAGCGCGTCGCGCGCGCCGATGAAAGGCTGACTGCGTCCGTCGAACTTGATCCGCGATCCGCTTCCCGAAAACCAGGCAAGGCAGCTGAGACGTGAATGAACCGCTTTTCGGCATCTCCTTCGCTGGTTTGACCGCCTACGCAATCCTAGGGTCGGTCACCGTTTCGTTAGCGTGAAAAATTACTTCCGAGTACGAGCCCGTAATTGGGAACATTTGTGTTGGGTTTCGAACAGACTACAGCGCCGTTAGAGAGCCGCGCATGGGCTAGAGTCAATGCCTGTGGAAGAACCATTTGAGGCAGAGCAGCGACAGGAACCCATGTCTCCCAACACTGATCGGGTTTGAGGTGCACGGGCAATGGTCGCTGTAAGACGGGAATCTGACTATCTCCCTGAAACCAAACTTGGGTTACTTCAAGGTCACGCGTGGATGAACGATTTGTAAGGCTAACGACGAAGCACTCTTGATGTGATCCGACAAAGTAAGCGCGATGAACACGGACTCGAAGCCGGCGACGATTGAAAAACGTGGGTAGAATCACGTCTAGAATCTTAAAACCCATTTCGAGCATTTTATTGAGGGGCGTCTAAATCAGATCGCTGCAGCGTTCATTTTCGCGCGGGGAAAAATCTTGCGATTTTTTCGAACCGCCGCAAAGCGCGACCGCAAACGGCGCTCAACAGTCAGTAACACTGTCCATCCGTCAATCGTCTCATCCTCTTGCACCAGTGATCAAGAGGAAAGCCAGGTAAAATTATTGCGGAGTGAGAAGAAAGGCGTGCGTTTGGCCGCGGATGGTGCCGTAGCCTACGATCTGGCCGGCATCGTTAATTCCGTTGGCTTGCCCCAGAACCCAGCCGCTGTTTGCCGGGATAAGCCTGTTCAAGTCCTGCATCCTGGCACCATTAGTGGAAACGAAGGCGTGATATTCGTTGACACGTGTGGTCGCGAAGCCCACAACAGTGCCGCTGTTGTTGATCGCCAGGCCCCACGAACCCGATCCGCCAAGCGAGCCCAGGTCCACCATTTGCCCGTCGGTGAGGCGGAACGCGTGCGCGGCACGGTTGCCCCTGGTGTAAGCCTGGCCGGCGATCTGGTTGTGGTCGTTGATTGCATACGCGATGCTCCAACTGCCGCCGAGGGTGCCCAGAGGAGTCATGGTGCCGTTCTGGTAGATAAAGCCGAGAAAGTCGCCCGCGGAGTTATACGAATAACCGGCGATGACGCCGAGATTATTGATGCCGTAGGCGTTACTCGTGTCACCACCGAGCGTTCCAAGATCGGTCATCACTCTGTTGCTGTAAAGGAAAGCGTGGTCCTGCCCTCCGGGATGGGCCGAATTGCCGACTACCTGTCCGGCATCATTCAAGCCATAGGCGACGGCGTAATCGGCGCCAAGCGTGCCGATGTCGGTCATTTGGCCGCTTGTATAGAGGAAGGCGTGATAAGATCCGCTGCGAAGGGTCGAGTAACCGGCGATCTGCCCTGAGGTATTGATTCCGCGCGGTTGGCCAACGTCACCACCGAGCGTACCGATATTGACCAGTTGACCATTGCTGTAAAGAAAGGCCGGGTCGCTCCTCTGACTCGACGGCGCGCTGGATTCTCCCGCCACCTGGCCGCTGCTATTGATGCAAAAGGCGACGCTGTAATTTCCATTACTGTTTGGGCCGAACGTGCCGAGATCGGTAACCGTGTAGGTCTGGGCGAATGCTGGCGTCGCGAGCAAGGTGAATGCGGCGAGCTTCACGAGCTGCCGAACATAACTTTCGCGATTGATAAAGAAGCTGGTTTTCATTGGTGTTCCTTTCTCAGGTGCGCGCGCCGTGCGCTTGTACCTTGGCGTCGCATGCTGAAGGGATCGGCAAAGGTATTAGCGACATCGCGAACGGTTCCTTTTGTACAAAGAATATTCGTGCGACGAACATCTACTGGCAACCAACGATTAGTAACAGTTATGTTACTTTTCGTTATCGCAGTGCCTTGTTCGTGCTTCCAGTGACTAGATACTGAATCGCTACAAATGCTCGCCAGACAAAGTACGATGATTTGCCCGAAGACTGATGCGCAGTATTTTCGAGCCGCCATTATGCTAGAGCGGATGGTTTTTGAGTGTGCGGGAAGTCTTACTTGACTGCCTGACTTAAGCCGATCAGGATTCCGGCGCGCTGCGGCGAGTCATAGACTGCGCCGATTGATTGCGCCCAACCTGTTCTTCGGTTCGCAGCGCATGTGGCACAAATCAGGTGCGGGACGGGAATAATTTAAGTACCTTGGCGCTCACACCATCGAAGCGGTCCGTCGCTCTCTCGCGATCTCTTCGCCAGAGGACTCGATCCCTTATGATACAATTAGACACAAGTATAGGTACTCTGAATTGCGAACTACAAGTGTGCCTGGTCTGGATTTCGAACAGTTGGTCGAGGTTTTTTACATGCCGCTTTATCGTTTCGCGTTATCATTGAGCCGCGAACCGTGCGATGCCGCCGATCTGACACAACAGACTTTTCTGCTCTGGGCTTCGAAAGGCCATCAGTTGCGCGAACAATCCAAGGTGAAGACCTGGTTGTTCACAACGCTCTATCGAGAATTTCTCCGCGGCGAACGGAAACGCGGTCGGGAGTGTCGCAGCGAAGAGCAAGTGCCCGATCTCCAATGCCTGCCTGTGGCGGCCAGCAATCTCGACGGCGACGTAGTCGTTCGTGCCCTGCTTGATCTGGAGGAAATCTACCGCGCGCCCTTATCGCTGTTCTATTTGCAAGAACATTCCTACAACGAAATCGCCGAGATCCTCCAGATCCCGCCAGGCACGGTCATGTCGCGGATTTCGCGGGGTAAGGCTCAATTACGCAAGCAGCTCGCGGATGGTGCACACCAAAGCGTTCGAAACCGAGAAATTGCATGACGACAGAGGAAGCAAAGCGAATTTTGGCTGCGTATCGCCCGGGCGATCAGGATCGGGTCGAATCCTGTTTTGCCGAAGCGTTGCAAAAGATAGAAAAGGACCCCGAGCTGGCGCGGTGGTTTGCACAAGAGCGCGAGTTCAATCGCGCAGTCGCAGCCCACCTTGGTTCGGTTCCCGTGCCGTTTGGTCTAAAAACGCGTATCCTGGCGAACGTGGCGCCTCGCCGCGCAATGAAATCGCGCTGGCCCACTGCTTTGACGGCCGCGGCAGTAGCCTTCCTCTTTTTCGCGCTGCTCATTGGGGTCTGGCGCGGGTGGAGTGAACACTTCGGTTCGCTTGGCGATTACGAGCAGGAGATGATGAGCTTTGTAAAGCTTCAGCCGCCGCTCGAAATGCAAAGCCTCGAAATGGGGCCGATTAAGCAATGGATTTCAGAACGCAAGATGCCGCTGGCTGAGATTCCTCCAGGCATTGCTGCGGTTGAGACGATGGGTTGCCGGATTCTCTCCTTTCGTGGCAAGCCGGTTACTCTCATCTGCTTTTGCCATGGACAAACTGTGGCCCACTTGTTCATGGTTGACCGCGCCGCCTTGCCAGCACTCAAAGCTGGAAAGCCACCGGTGCTCTCCAGCCAAGCGGACTGGACCATCGCCACCTGGGCCGATCAACATTACGCCTATATGGTTGCTGTGCATGATCGCCCCGCCGCCGCGCGGAAGTACCTGCCGCATGCGTGATTCGTCGATCTCCTGTAAAAATATTTTTGCAACTACAAACGGGTTGCGATGTGCGGTAGCTAGCTCCAACTAGGAGGCGTTGATCTGCGAATCCTTCGGATATCCAAGTATCAGGTTCACTCCCTATTCTTGCCTGAGAATTTCCCTCCATGACGGATAGGAGAATTCCTTGTTACCGAAGCAAGCCGGGACTCGCGGCTTCTTTTTCCTGAATTTAATCCAGCGCTTCCTACAAGAATTTCTCCATTCGATGGAATAGCTGCTTGCGATGCTATCTCCCACACACAACATGAAAATAAAATTCCTCGTTTCATTTATTGGCGCTGCGATCTCGTTTGCAGTGTGCACCGCAGGAGCTGCCACCGCCGGATCGCAAGTGGGTCGCGTGTACGTCTTGAGCAACAAGCCCGAGAATAGTGTGCTGGTTTTCGATCGCGCTTCCGATGGCAGCCTCACCTTCATTCAGGAAGCTGCGACACAAGGCGCCGGCACGGGAGCCACTGGTGACCCGCTCCAGTCGCAAGGCTCAGTCGCCCTGCGCGCCGACAACAAGATCTTGCTGGCGGTAAACCCCGCTAGCGGCGAGCTCACTGCGTTCAGGGTAACGGACGCTGGCTTGGAGTTCGGCAGCAAAGTTTCTTCGGGTGGCTTTTTTCCCGTGAGCGTCACTGTGTATAGCAACCTTGTGTACGTCGTAAACCAGCTCGGCGTCCCGAACATCAACGGTTATACTGTTAGCGATGCCGGACAGTTACTCGAGATCGCCAGTTCAACTCGCGACTTGGCTGGCGGTCCGCTGGCATTGCCGGCGGAGGTGAGCTTTACGCCGGATGGCACCCAGCTCATAGTTACCGAGAAAGGCACACGTTTACTCGATATCTTTAACCTCTTGACCGGCGGTCGAACCAATGGTCCCTTTCCGGAAACCTCGCGCGGCAAAACCCCTTTCGGCTTCAGTTTCGGTCCAGGTGACAGCGTTATTGTTTCCGAGGCAGAAGGCGGGCTCCCAATGCTTGCGACTGCTTCATCCTATCGCCTGACCGCTGGCGGTATACCCCAACCAGTCAGCCGTAAGGTGCCCGACCACGGCACGGCCGCGTGCTGGGTCGTGGTTACTGGGGACGTCGCGTGGGTCGTTAACACCGCTTCGGCGGCTGTCTCTTCGTATCAGATCGGGACGGATGCCAGTATCACTCTAGCTAACCCGGTAGCGGCCTCCACTGGCACCGGTACCGTGCCAATCGACGCGGCCGCTTCGAGCGATGGACTTTTTCTTTATCAAGTCCTCTCGACCACGGGACAGATTGCTGTCTTCGGCATAAGCGGGAGCGCGCTCACCCCATTGACGACCGTGAGCGGCTTACCCTTGAGTATTCAAGGAATCGCCGCTCGCTGATGTATAACAAGAAATCCGCTCCATGTCTCGAACGCGTAATAATCAAGAAAGCAAAGTATGAACACTCATAAAGCCATGAAGCTTCCTTTCGGCTTCTTAGCAGTCGCACTCATAAGTATGAGCAGCCCCGCGGTTTTGACTGCCGCTCGGCCGCTGCAAATCATCTGGGAACAAACCGCCCAGGAGGGCGGCACGTTCTCGGTCGACTTTTCGCCAGATGGCCAAAAGCTGGCCTCTGGCGGGGCTTACATTGTGCAAAGCGGCGCCCAACTTTATTATGCAGAAAACAAGGTCTGGACGGCGCACGACGGGACGCTCCTCGCCGCGACACCGCGCGACCAATCGCTCGGCGCGACCAACGAAATCACCTTCTCACCCACCGGCCAAACTGTCGCGACTGCGAACGGCGCAGTTTATTGCTATCCCAACGGCGGCTGCGGCGCGGTCGCGCCTGGTGTGGCGGATTACTCGATCCCGCAGCTAAACCGTTTGGATATTACCGAGACATTCCCGATTAACGCCACAATCGATTATTCCCCCGATCGCACTCCACTCGCGACCGGCGAGTAATACGCCGATTACCGCACTCAGATCCGCAATGCCACCGATCTGTCCATTATCCGCACTTTGCCCGGCCACATCGCGGCGCCTAACGACTTTGGCACCTTCACCGTGCGTTTTTCGCCCGATGGGACGTTGCTCGCTTCAGGCGGGGTTGACAGCACGGTGAAAATCTGGCGTGTCTTCGACGGAGCATTGATCCAGACTCTGTCCATCGGGGACGAGTTCAGTCCGAACGTCTTCACCGTTTCGTTTTCACCTGATGGCCAGTTTGTCGCTGCCGGTACAGATGCTTTGTGCCGAATCAAAGTCTGGCGCGTCTCCGACTGGACTCTTTTTCGCTCTTTCAGCTTTGGGTCCGAAGTTTTCGGCTATGGCCAAAGCAATCTCGCTTGGACACCGGATAGCGTTTATCTGATGGGCGGGCGCACCGTTTATCCGACGCCGTTAGCCGTCCGTTTCTGGAATGTGACCACGGGCGAACTTGCTGGTGAATTTACCGATCATACCGGTCGCGCGATTTATTCGATTGCTCTGGCGCCGGACGGTCGCAGGTTTGCTTACGCCGCGAGCGACGATGTCGTAGTCGCGCGTACGCCGCGGCTTCGTTAGGCTTTGATTGCGTGTAGCACTCCACTTAATTGACGGTGTGGCAGAACGCGTCGCATTGATCGCGCTTGATAGTATTCAGTTTGACTCTCCAAGCGCCCTGGTTGGCTAGTATCTCTTCACAGAGGAATCCTGGTGCTTTTGTAGCGTTCCGCCGAGGCCATCGAGTTTGCTCGTTATGGTTTTGTTCGCTCGGGCTGCGTATTCTTTGTAAGGTTTGTTCCAGCCAAAGTAGATCACGGTGGCAATAACCAAAATTTCAACTAACAGTCGCATAACCTGAGAATTACAGAAAATGCACGCCGAGATCAATTACAATGATTCGAGCGTTGAACAGTCGAAGATGCGGTATTGGCAACCGATCTCCCTTCCCCCAATCGAGCAGTGCGCTGCGATTTCGGCATTCTGACATCCGGCGAATGCCAAAAGTCCCAGGAGAGTGTCGCCGTTCTGAAGAGCCGGGCTACAACCCAAAGGCATACAATTTGCCGTCCCAAGCGCCGACGAAGACCCGACCATTGACGACAATCGGCGCCCCATAGATTGCCCCCGTGATGGTCGATTGGCTTGACCAAAGCTGGGTCCCGGTTACTGCGTCGAAGGCGAGAAGCTGGCTGCCGGGCCCGTCCCCGTAGTACACTACGCCTCCAGCCACCGTCGGCGGTGAAACGGACGCGAAGTTCGGTCCCACCGTGGTCTGCCAGGCCAGGCGCAGGTTGCAATTCGCGCCCACTGACAAGGCGACCATGCCGTGTTTCGTCCCGGTCGAGTTCGAGTCCGATGAGTTACTGATATACAATAGATGCGTGGTGTCAGACCATGCGGGGATGCCATTGAACTGCCAGTCGCTGACGTTTGCGATTTGCAGCCGCTGGGCGGGGCCTGCCGAAACGTTGCCACGTTCGTAGGTGACCAGAACACCCGACTTGTTCTTCGCCGCTACCATTGGCGAGCAACCAGGCGGCTGATAAAGGATCGGAGTAGCTCCGAAGTCCACATCCAACCCTGTTAACCCGGGATAATTCGAGCCCAGCACCTGCAGAACCGATGAGAGCTCAACCACGTTCTCAGAATATCGGAAGCTCTCCGGGTTGGTCAGCGCGTTGCCGGTCGCAGTGAACACATCGCCAGTCGCCGGGTCGATCGAGATACCGCCGGGTCCCCAGATCCCGCCGCCGTTGGTTCTGGGGCCAGCCGGAAAAAATGTTCCCATCACTGTGTGCGTAGCGATTTTTAGGGCGACGATTTTGCCATGATACGGTGTAAGGTCGCAGTAGCTGGCGGTCTCCGCGTAGGCAACGCCATTGCTGATATTGACTGCCCCATACGTGTGCTCGTGCGCAGGATCGGTCGTGACGGCCACAGGCCAACCCGAAAGTGTGGCCCCCGTCGAAAGATCCAGAGCATACATGTTACCATCGCCGCCAACGACAAACATCCGATTGTTGGTCCGGTCGAGGAACGGCGAACCGCTTACTCCAAACACACCGTCGGGCATGTCGCGGCAGCTGGTCTGCTGTGATCCTAAATTCCGCTGCCACACCATTGTGCCCGATGCCACGTCAATGGCGTACAAATCGCCGTGCTCGGCGCCCATATACACGAGATCCTTCGGCGACCCATGAACAATCACGCCGGTAGCCAGCACTGGCTGCATGATTGTTACCGCGCCGAGGTCAAAGCTCCATAACTCATGTAGGCCCGCAACCGTCGAGGGTGTGAGGATTGACTCAAAAGGGTTCTCACCGGTCCGTTGCAGGTTAAAGCCGTACATCAACCAGTCGGTCGCGCTGACCCGACGGGCACCTACTGTCAGCCACAGGGCGGCAAGAACGACAAAGATTAGTTGATGGACACCGCCATTCTTCCGAAGTCGTGTCGTCATTTCGATATGATCTCATCTCGCATTGGCTTGTCCAGCAAAACAGTTTGACCGGAGCCCTCATTTTCAACCTGAGTTCGCACAGCCTATGCCTGCTCAGGTAAATGGATTCTGGCTGCGTCTACGGTTTTGGAAAACGGAAACAGCATAGCAACAATGAGGTACTCCGTTTTTAATAGTGGGATTGATGATTGAGTTGGAGTTGCAACAGAGCTTCCCTTTAGTCGGGTAACCGAGGACATTCTGACCACCAACACAATTACCGATCCCGCCGGCAGGCACGCTGGTTCGGTGCATTTCCTTGGCGTGAAGGTCCATACCCGCCACGGCTAACGTCATCCATCCGGTTAATCCTATGTCACGCGTGCCGGCTTATTCCTTTCGTTCGACCAACAGCGGAGCGATGAGAGTGCGTTCTTCAGGCAAAAGCGGTTTGGCATTCACGATGCGCGCATCATTTCGTGCGCCGTCTTCGTAGCCGTTAGCGGCTAGAATTGCCGCGCGCACGGCGAGCGGGCCGGGCGGTTCGACGCCTGTTACCCGTGGTTCGCGGATTGCCGCCAGCGCTTCCTTGTTCCGGCCTAAGCGAAGACATGCCAGGCCGAGTGTCGCTCGTGCCTGCCAGTTCCGCGGCTCCTTAGCCACGAGCAGCTGAGCATCGCGCTCTGCGGCTTTCGCTGCATCATCTGAAGCGCCGAGCAACAGTTGAAGATAAGCGTCTTGGTTACGCGCTTCCGCATCATCAGGCCAAAGCTGAGCGATCTTCGCTGCGATGCTTTGTGCTTGAGATGTATGTCCCGCTTGCATTGCGAGCCGTAGCCGACCGTCATACGCGCCGCGGTTTTTCGGCACGATTTTAATAGTTATGGAATACGCCGCATCGGCGATGTCATTAACTGAGCTTTGCTCGGCGTACTTTGCGAGCGCCAACGCCTTTTCGGGAGTGTCAGCGACTTCGAGAGCGCGCTGCCACTCGTTAATCGCGCCAGTGGCCGCGCCCAGATGCGCCTGCGCCACGGCGAGGTACATGTGTTGCAACATGGGATCGACGACAGAATGTTCACTCATCAACAGATCTTTGACTTCACTCCAGCGTTGCAGAGCAGCGAGCGCGTTGATGTACAGGAGAAAAAGATCCTGCCGTTGGACGGCGTGCGCCTGCGGCAACACTTCCAGTGTTTTTGCGGGCCGGCCGATCTTGTTTAACCACCCGCCCAACGCGGCGAGCGTCTCATCATCGCCGTTTCCGAAGCGCTCCACCGCATCGGCAACGTACTGATCTGTTAAGGCAGGATCCTGCCGCACACGAACTTCGAATGCCAGTAGTTTGTGATAAGGGCGCGCATCGGGATGGTTTTCAAGAGCATTCGCCACTTCCGTCAGGCTCATTGCCCGTCCACTTGGACTTGACGGCGAAATGGGAGCCAAATTGAGAGTCACGGTATCGCCAGACTGTGTTGCAGGTGTTGGGTGTTGAAGCATAGGGCCGGCGTCAACGCCGCCGGCTACAGATGGCGGAGCCGCGGATGTTTGAGATGGCGCGGGAGTGCTCTCGATCGAAAGCGATGTGTTCCTGCCGATAGCGCTCATGGGCGGTAGAGCCTGTTCGTTTGCAAGAAGAACGAGCGCGCCAAGAGACGCTGGGTTTTTTGGGTCACGCGCCACGTCTTCAATTCTCTTCCACGCTTCGGCGTAGCGCTGTGAATAGGGACTCGTTAGCGAGAGAACGAGCGTTGCAGCGGAAGCAATTTCGTACGCTTTCGCGCGTTCGTCCGCGAGCACGCGTTCGGCGTAATCGATTGCCAGAACAGGATCGTTCTGACGCGACGCAAGTTGACCGGCCCACATGAGATCGATGGCCTCCGGTGCGGATTGTGCCATCAGGACTTGCACTTGTTTTGCTGCCAGCGTGACCTCACTAGCCGTCAGCGCGGCAGCGATATAGTCGCGCCTGTCCTCGAGCGTGAGACGGCCTGCCTCATCGACTTTCTTCCACCAGTCCAGCGCTGTCGGCCATTGGCTTATGCGGGATGCCAATCGCCCGGCCGCGCGCCACGCCTCGGGTTCCGTCGGTCGCAACAAAACCGCGTCGCGCGTCTTTGCATTAGCCTCGCTCCATTTTTGTTGGTCGATCAGGGCAAATGCCTCCCGCGCGAGGCGCCGCGATTGCCAGGCCTTGATTTCTCTGCCAACTGGCGGCGCGCCGAAGTAAATTCCAGCACCCAGCGTACAAATGGCTAGCACGCTCAGAAAAGCGAGCCACCTGATGCGTCTGGCACGAATTTCTTCCGGCGGCGTGAGGTCGAGATCGGCTTTCTTCGGAACGGCACGAGACGACCGCTTGGGCACGCGAGACTTTTACTATGGCGTGGCGGCATGTGCAATGCACTGTGAAAGCAGCTGTATTGACTGCAACCGGCAGACGATCCGCCTGCCGCTACAAGGCGGCGGTCAGTGACGCCGAAAGCGCACGGACCGAATCAATCGCCGCCGCTGATGCCAGCAGAGCCCAAGAACGCCAAGGAGCCCACCCGCGACAGTGGCTGGCTCAGGAACGATCGTGCCATTGATCTGGATGTTATCGATCCACGTCTGAAGATCGTTGCCGTTTGATTGTCCCCCGGTGAATTGCAGTCGCAGGACCAGTGACGGAGCGTTGTTAGCGCCCACAGGCACGGCCAAGGTTACGAGTTGCTGCCTTTGTGTCAGTGCCACCGACGGACCAGCGGTAAAGGTTCCTCCGCCATTCGTGCTGTAAAAAAGCTGTACGCCAGTGAAGCCGTTACCGCGGCCATCAGTTGCGAAGGTCACGGTCATGTTCTGAAAGAAGCCTTGCGCCGTGAACAGAGGAATATCGAAGTCGGCCGGGCTGTTCGCCTCGGTTCGCATGAGACCGAACGCAGTGAGGTTCTGATCCGGATCGCCAGGAGCAACGTTTAAAGGTATCCCAGAAGTGCTGCTCGTATCGCCGGCAGGATAAGTCGTGGTAAGCGTCGTGTTGAAGACTCCTGGCGAACTCGACGTCAAATCCACGGGGTACGGTGGCGTCGGCGTACCCTCGAAATTAAAATAAGCGATTAAATCGGCATTCGCTCTTGGCGCAAAACAGGCCAGCAACAGCAACGCGCCCGTTAAAATCAAAGGCAAACGAAACCGTAAACCGCGCGGCGGAAATCCCTTAAATCTTCGCATATGTCCCCCAAGGCTCGGGGGGGAACTATGCCCCCTGTAACAATTTGCGCTGCCTTTGGCAACATTTTTTTGGGGTTCCTGGGCGGAGAGTCAGGCTACTAGCCTGACGGCGAAGGCAGCCAAACTGGCTCACATCCTTATCGTTCGCGTACGACGAGGTCAGGGAGCAAGTCGCGCAGATGAGATTCTGCTTCCGCTGCAGAGAACGGCTCGGTGCTGATGAATATCGCTTCGATCACTTGTTGTCCTAAATGACGGCGTCTTTCCAATACCGTGTGCAGACGTTCGGCACGTGTCCATTCAGAGCGGCTTCCGAACATATCAGGTGAATTTGTGCCGACAGGTGACGTGGATGCGCTGGCCGCGCGATCTTCGGACAGGCAATAAAACGCGTGCGCAATCTGCGGCGCGGAGCCTTCGAAACTTCGTTGGAACTCAAAATGGCGAAAGGGCAATTCGAATGAACCGCTTACCGGATAATTGCGCACGCCATGATCCGCCATTTGTTTCCATCCGCTTGCTGGCAAGCAAACATCTGGTCGATGCAGGTTGGCCAGAAGTGCGCTGTTTTTGCCCGGATCCCAGCGGAAGGCGAAGAGAGAACACAAGATCGTATCAGATCGGGATCCTTTGAGAGCTGACGTAACACTCCACGCGGCTGCCTGGCCTTCGTCAAACCGCAGTACGGCGCGAATTTCTTCGTCGATTTTCAATTTGCGAAAGTTAGCCGCTTGCTCCGGCCATCGGACACTCCAGCGCGTGCCCCTGATGAAATTGCCTTCGTGTAGGCGATACCAGCTTGCCGTTGCGATTTCTACGAACAAAAGCCAGCAAATAGCGGCGGCCAGATAAGTAACTGGGAGCTGTAGAGGCAACCGTGTTGGCTGCTGGGGTCTGGATTCTGCAGGCGGCATGCCTGCTATCACAAGTGCTTTCTTGCGACCGAGGAAATACGCAAAGCCCAGGGTGGCCAGGAAAACCAGCGCGATGATGCTGTAGCCAGCAACGCCGTGCCAGCGATCAACTCCGGAAAGGTTTTCCGTCGCGGCAATGCGGACCAGGAAAACTGCGCGGACAAAATTGGCCAACAACGCGATTGCAACAGCGCACACAACGAGCGCCACGCGTCGCAACACCGAGAGTCGTTTCAATTCGCCAAAAAGCAGGCCGATCATCAGCGATGTCTGCAATGAACGAATGCCGCTGCACGCTTCGTTTACGCCGACAAGCCCGTTGCTGACGCGGATCAGATTGCCTTCGACCTGTGCGGGAGTTCCGAGCAGCATCGCGGTTTCGGCGGCGACGCGCGCCACAACGCGCATGAGGCCCTGGGTGACTGGAGTTTCCACCAGCGTAGGCCAGGGTACCGCAACGAAAATAAATAGAACGGGAAATGCAAAATGACGAAGCCAAGCTACGCCGCCTGCCCACCAGATCAGCAAAAGCGTCAACACAACCACTGCGGAAGTGTGGACCCATGCAAGCAGTCGCCATTCCGGGTTCGCAATTTCAAAAAGGCGGACTGGCAGTAACACGAGCAGCGCAGCAATGGCGAGCAATCCAGCGATCGTTTGTCCCTTTCGGATTTGGGATGTGAAAGCCTGGCCGTTGCTTCGCATCCGTTGAAGCGGATTTCCAATTTCGGTTTGCGGCCGTTCCTGCCAGCAGAGCCAGAAGAGATACAAAGCGAAAAAGGGAACGAACCAGCCGAAGTTGTATTGCTCGTTGACCGACCATTCGCCGCTGAGTTCCCTGCAAAGTCCAAACCAAAGGGCGGCCAAAAACAAAACAGCCAGCGCAACCCATAACCGGACCCGGCTTTGAGGTGCTGGCGAAGCGTCAGCGAGTCTATGCGCGGTCGCTAGATTTTGCACCGGCCCAGAGCTTACCAAATCTCTGCGCAAAGCGAAATCGTAAGACAGCCATCATGGCTGCTGCGCGAGCGAGGATTGGGACCGCAGGCTGTGAAGCCTGCTCGACGCGTCAGGCAGGATGCCTAAGTTACGGCCGCGCAGCTTCCTTTGATGAGCGCAACTACCCAAATTCTCGGCATTTCTTTTTTCAATGGCGATGTGGATGAAGCACTCGCTTCAATGGATCAGCGGGGCGGATTTTTGATTGCACCTTCGGGAACGTGTTTTGCGCGATTGCGCAAAGACGAGATGTATCGGCGCGCTGTCATCGGGGCTGATCTAACGATTGCCGACAGTGGGTTGATGGTTCTGCTCTGGCGTTTGTTGCGGGCTGAGAGCATTACCCGTATCTCGGGGTTCAAATACCTGAAGCATCTGCTGCGCAAATTGAAAGCCAACGGGGCTGGTGAAATTTTCTGGGTACTTCCCAGCGAACGCGCGCAGCAAAAATTATTCCAGTGGTCGCGTCGGGAAGCGTTTCCAGTTGCGAGCAAGAACTGTTATATCGCCCCGCGGTACGGCGTGGAAATCGAAGACAGAAATCTCCTTTCGTTGCTGGAACAGAATCGTCCGTCACATGTAATCATCGCCATTGGCAGCGGCGCTCAGGAGAAACTCGGTCATTATTTGCGCGAGAATTTGTCGTATCGGCCGGCGATCCATTGCATCGGGGCGGCGCTCGGTTTCGTCACCGGCGAGCAGATTTCAATTCCCGATTGGGCGGACCGGATCTATTTAGGATGGCTTTTGCGACTGATGACTCAGCCGCACCGCTTCGTTCCACGCCTGATACACGGATTGCAATTGCCGTGGCTAATCTGGAAATATGGCGAGAATCTGCCACCGCTGGGGCGGACATCGCTGGTCACCGATCAGTAATCAAAATACCCAGAACTCAGTAAAATGATCGCTGCTTTCGTGGGTTTTCGATCACTTTGCCCGCTTCCTTGAACACGCAAATCACGGCGTGCCGATTCGTCTTGCCAAATCGGGCAGTTCTTTCAATCCTTGGCGCATATGAAAACGAAAACTCTACCATCAAGAACGTCGATGAACCCCGCGCCTTGCCGGCTCGGTTTGCTGCTAGTTCTACTCGCGCTTGCGTGCTTTGCGCTTTCGACCCAAGCGCGGGCGGCGTGTGAAGACGCCTGCCTAGCAGGCTTTAACACCGTCCAAGGTGACAACGCGCTTCTCAACTTAACAACTGGCTTCAGCAACACGGCATTTGGCGCTAATGCGCTGCTTAGCATGACCAGTGCAAGCGGTAACACCGCGGTCGGTGTGGACGCGCTTTATTATGACACCACCGGTTACGTTAACACAGCCGTTGGTGACACGGCACTCTTTGAAAATACCACCGGTTGGGCGAACACCGCTATAAACAACCTGCGACATATCACCGGAACGGAGGGATCGAGAGCGCCGGTTTTGGTATCAATCGAAGTGGAGCAATTGCTGGTTACTCCGCCACTCCTTCTGGATCGATTCATGCTGCGCTCTGGCCTAATTACACCGGCTCGCCCCAGGATTTGGGTACGCTTCCGGGAGGAGTCAACAGTTACGCGCGCGGCATCAACAATCTCGGGCAAGTAGTCGGCTACGCAGACGTGCCCTGACGTTTGATGTTAAAACTGGCCGAACGTACCACCCCCCGCTATCTAACCCTCCCGGACAAACAAAATGGGTGCTAGCTCGGAGGGTGAGGGCAGGAAAGGGCCTTCTAGCGACCGATTGAAAGCCTGTTTTTGACTTTGGACTACGGCACGACGGTGAGCGTGAGATCATTCCCATCGCCGCCTTCGTAGCTGGCTTGGAGATTGTTCCCGTTGATTGTAACAATGCCGCCATCGGGCAGGTTGCTAAAGGTGCCGCTGATGGGATTAGCTGAGGTGTTACTGATCAAGGTCAGTACCAGTCCCTGTCTTAAGGCTACGCTGGTGTGGCCACTTAGAGCAATCATGGCACCGCTGTTGATGGTGACCCCGTTGGCGATCACCTGGTCCGCCTTGGTCCCGTTCCGGTTCTTCTTGAAGGTGTAAGTGTAGGTGGAATCGTCGTTGAGGGTGAGTGCGCCTTGAATGATCAGGGTGGCTGGTTTCTTTGCTCCCTTGCTCGGTGCGAGAAAGGCTTGGACACCAGTGTTCGTTCCAACCGTCACAGCTCCTGCTATGATCCCGCTACCGCCCAACGTGCCGGCATTCACACTTACTGCGCCCGTGCCTGTGCCCGACCCGTTTAGGTTGCTTACGAACAGGATCCCGCTCGAGATGGTCGTACCGCCAGTGTAGCTATTCGCCGCGCTGAGCGTTAAAGTGCCGGTGCCAATCTTGGTGATAGCACCCGGCGCGATGCCATCCTGGATTAGCCCCGAGAAGATCGTGCTCAGATTATTGCTCCCGATGATCAGGGCGTGACCACCGAGAGTGACGGTGCCTTCGCCTTCGAGTGAGCCGATGGTCAGATCATCGTGTCGATCCGCCGCCATATCGAGCTGGGAATTGCCCAGTAACTCCAGCCGACAAGTGCCGCCCTTGGCATTGGGCAGGAATTGAACCAGGCCTCCTTTGCCACCATTGGACCCGCCGGTGGCCACGATGGTGGCGTTCGCCGCCGTCGTGGCCTGGCCACCGGCAAAGGTTAGGACTCCTTCGGCGGTGTCTCCTGTGACTGCTGCGCCATTAACCGTGATGTTACTGTCGCCGGCGTTTGCTGACCCAAACCCGAGGTTTCCGCCACTGGCCCCGGCTACCGTGGTCGGGTTAACCACCAGCGTGGCTTCCGCGGCCGTCGCTCCGAAACCAAACGTAATTACGCCTTTTGTATTGAGCCCCCCTGCGGCTACTCCTCCATTTGCGACCAGCGTGGCGTGGTCGGCGGTAGCCGAAAATTGTATGCGGAGGACGGCGTCAGAGAACAAGTCCGAGGGGCCGTTCACCGTCACCGTAGCGTTACTGAGGGTGCCTCCAAACATGTCGAAAGCGATACCGTTCGAGGAAATAGTGAAAGTCGCGTTTCCCGCGCTGGGCGTATCGAAGAAGGTTATGCGCCCGCCTCCACTCCCCTGCCCCAAAGTAAACGTACCGTTGGCTGCCGTGGAATTGTTGTGGAAATCGATACCTCCGTCCGTAAAAACCCCATGATCCGCGCTGGCGGTGTCGAAAAAGTCGATCCCTGCGCGCCTAAATGAAGCGCCCCCGGCGCTGGCGTTACCGTGAAAGGAAATGCTACCGCCGTCATAAGTGACATCATCACCCGCGCTCGAATCCCCGTTGAATGAAAAGCCGCCAGTGAAGGTTTGTTGCACCCCCGAGTCGTTGCGCACCCCCTCATCCCAAAAGGTCAGGGTGCGCGGGGGATCCGTAGCGATGGTGTAGGACGGCGCGCCCGCAGTAAAGACGAGGCTTGCCAGGTCCACGTGGGCTGAGGTCAGAACGCTCGTGGTATTCGAGGCATCAAAAGTGGCGGTGTCAATGGTGGCGTTTGGGACGGTCGGCGGCGTCCAATTGGTTGCTGTGTTCCAGTCGCCGGTCGTCGCATTCAGGCTCCACGTGGCGCTGCCGGCGTAGACAGCATGAAGCGCGTCGAATGAAAGCGTTAGAACCATGGCACAGGACACAATGAGAGATTTCATGGCGGCAATTATGCCTGCGGTGCCTTTTAATAAGCAAGCGGTTTCGTGATGACTACGGCACGACCGTGAGCGTCAGATCGTTTCCATCACCGCCTTCGTAACTGGCTTGGAGATTATTGCCATTGATTGTGACAATCCCGCCATCGGGCAGGTTGCTAAAGGTGCCGCTGATTGGATTAGCTGAGGTGTTACTGATCAAGGTCAGTACCAGTCCCTGTGTCAAGGCTCCCATGGTGTGGCCGATCAACGTAATCATGGCCCCACTATTGACGGTTACCCCATTGGCAATCACCTGGTCGGTCCTAGCCCTGTTCGGCTTCGCCTTGAACGTGCAAGTGTAGGTCGCATCGGAGTTAAAGGTAAGATTACCGTTGATGGTCAGGGTCCCCGACCGTACGTTTGTCTGTCCACTGGGGGCGATCACGGCACCCGCGCCGGTGCCAGTGCCAAGCGCGACGGCACCTCCTATGATTCCGCTTCCACTTAGTGTTCCGATGTCAACATTCACTGGGCCGGTCCCCGTCGCTGAGCCGGTCGTATTGGCCACTTTCAGCACGCCGCCTGTAACGGTCGTGCCACCCGTATAAGTGCTGGCGCCGCTGAGAGTCAAAGTGCCGGTTCCGAGCTTTGTGATCGACCCATTGCTACCACCAACGATTCCACCGTCCTCTTGGATGATACCGGAGAACGTTGTGCCCAAATTATTGCTGCCAATGGTCAGATTTCGTGAGCCGGTATAGACGAAACCATTGCCAGTGAGAGAACCGATGGTCATTCCAGGCGAGTCATGAGCGCTAAGATCGAGATAACCATTATCGTAAACCTCGACCTGGGCCTCGCCTCCATCGGAACTGTACGCGAAGTATATGAAACCACCCAAACCTCCGTTGGTACCGCCATTGGCGATAAACGTAGCCTGTCCGGCATCTCCGCTTAAAAACCCGCTGTAACCTCCGCGCGCTCCGTCTGCGCTTCCGCCGTTGGCGACAAAAGCGGCGTTGGCAGCCGTAGAGCTCTCCCAGAACAGGAGAGCGCCCCCAGAAGCATCCTTTACTGCCGCTCCTTCCGCAGTGATCACGGCATTGCCGCCGCTCGAATTGCCAAAGAAATTCACGGTGGCGTTATTTCTCGACGCGCCGGTTGCGGCCTGCACCAAAAAGGTTGCACTCCCCGCTGTGGAGCTATCGAAAAATCGGACCTCTCCGTTGAAGGCATTGTTCCCCTCCGCGCCGTTGATGAGGAATGCGGCCTGATCCGCACTACTTTGGTCGTTGAAAAGCGTTAAGCCACCATCGGCGTCGTAACCGCGTCCGCCTTGCATCGTAAACTGGGTAAAGCTGCCGGCGTGGGCATTGCCGATAAAAATGATTTCGCCCGCAGTGCCTCTGGCGACATCGGCGACAAACGTCTGCAGCTTTCCGGAGTTATTCACAATGCCTGCGTCGCCGATCGTCAACTCGCCGCCGAAGTTGTTGTGTCCCCCGACGCTGATGGTGTAGTTGGTTGCAGCGGTGTCGAAGATTAGGCTCGCCACTTCTATCTGAACATTGGAAAGCGAAACCGTAGATCTCGAGCTGGTGGAAAAAGTGGCTATGTCCGCCGGTCCGTTAGGCACCGTCGCGGGCGTCCAGTTCGCAGCGGTGTTCCAATCGCTGCTGATCGGGTTCAGAGTCCAGGTGGCGCTATCGGCATAGGCGGCGTTCAGCGCACCGAGCGAAAGCATTAGACTGATGGCGCAGGAGAGAATGGGAGATTTCATGACGGCAATCGTGCCTATGGCGCCCTTTGAAAAGCAAGCGGATTCGTTAGCAGAACAGCATCGTCAAGCGCGCTGCAACGTTCGCGTAAACTTTGACACTGCAGTCTTTCCGGCAGATGATTCGGCGTCCCGCCGTTGCGAGATGCCATTATTCTTGAACGCGTAACTCGGAACCGCCTTGTCCCGGTTTATCCATAACGTTGCCGACCTGATTCGTCGCGTTCTCTTTCTCGCGCGGCCATATGGCAGAGCGAAGCTGGGCGCTATTTTTTCGCTCTCACTTGCGCAGGCACTTTTCCAGGTCATCGGCATCACATCAATCTTTCCGTTTCTGGCGGTTGCCGCTGATCCCGAGCGCATTCGCCGGTCTCACTTTGGCACGCGTTTCCTGAGCCTGTTTCCGCCGATGGAAAACCGGCAACTGCTTCTGGTTGCCGGGACCATCGCGATCTTTGCGTTGCTCTTATCAAACGCAGTGAATCTGCTATCGGAGTACGCGCGCACTCGTTATGCCCAAAACTTTGCTCACTGGTTGCGTGTGAGGTTGCTGCGTCGAATGGCGTCACAGCCATACACCTATTTTCTTCAGCGCAACTCTGGTGATCTCCTCAAGAAAATTGTTAACGATGTAAGCAATTACACCGCGGGAGTGCTTCTGCCCTTGCTGGATACTATCGCGCGCGTCCTCACCGCTGTGCTTCTACTGGCTACGCTGTTCCTAGTCCAGCCGGTGATCGCTCTATCGGCCGCAGTCGTCCTCGGCGCCTACTACGTTGTTATCTTTCGACTCCTCGGGCGAAAACGTCGAGAGACGGATGAAGGACTAAGGACGTCTTTCGCGGGTTCTTATCGCGAAGCGCAGCAACTGCTCGGCGGAATCAAACCTGTTAAGGTCCACCGCAGCGAGGAATATTTTCTCAGCCGGTTCTCCCGTCATTCAGCGGTTCTCGCGCAGATGTACGCCCGGCTGCCTGTGTTCGCCAACAGCGCACGTTATTTTGTGGAGCCGCTTGCTTTCGGCGGTCTGGTCGTAGCTGTGTTGCTGCTGGCAGCAAGGGGACGCGATTTTTCCGATATTCTGCCGAACCTCGGCGTCATGGCTCTGGCCGGTTATCGGCTGCTGCCTTCGCTTCAGTTGCTTTACGCGCAGCTCACACAGGTAAGCTCAATGCGTCACGCGGTTGACGAAGTGTATGACGAGTTTGTTGCCGCGGAGACTGACAAATCGCTTCCACGTCCAATAAGCGTCCAGTCTGTCATGCCGGCGAATCCTTTTCGTTGGAATAACAATATTACACTGTGCGAAGTGCTCTATCGTTATCCAGGCAGTTCGCGCCCGGCCTTGGATGGGGTTTCTGTGGTAATTCCCAAGAATACTTCGCTCGGTGTGATTGGTCCTACCGGTTCGGGAAAATCAACCTTTGTTGATCTCTTGCTCGGTCTGTACTACCCGACCGCAGGCGAGATCCTGATTGATGGGCAGCCTCTCACACCAACGCTCGTGCCTTCGTGGCGGGATTCCATCGGCTACGTGCCACAGGATATTTTTCTCATCGACGATACGATCGCCCGCAACGTCGCATTTGGTCTGCCAGACGAAAAGATCGATCACGCCCGATTGCGTGAAGCTTGCGCGATGGCGCAGATACTCGACTTCATCAAAGCAGAATTAGCTAATGGGTTTGACACGACTGTGGGCGAGCGTGGCATCCGCCTTTCCGGCGGACAACGGCAGCGGATCGGTCTTGCGCGCGCGCTTTACCATCGGCCGTCCCTTTTGATTCTGGACGAAGCAACCAGTGCCCTCGATGTGGCGACCGAAGCAAGGCTGCTCAATGCGTTGCGCAGTCTCAGCGGGAAACTTACGATGATCGTGGCCGCGCACCGGCTAAGTGCCGTGGCTAATTGCGAACAAGTAATCGATTTAGGCAACGAAATTCCAGCTGTTGCGGTTGCCGCAAAGTGAACATCGCTAATGGTCCATTTCAGCCAAGCTGCGCGACTGCACAAGAGTTGTTCAATCCTGAGCGGCAGCAAGCAATCTTTGTGGACGAGATTGAAAAACTTATCGGTAACCGAGCGGGTGGGACTTGGCTAACTGTGCCCGGCTTTCATGGACCCGATTAGAGTTCTAGTCCTATCTTCTGTCATTCCAAACGCGCTCGGTTCAGGCGGTGAACTCATTTTGCACCGATGCTTGGAGTTGAACCCGCGGATCGAATCTGAGGTCGTGTGCTGGCACCAATTTCCGTTTCGTTTGAAAGTTATCGGTAAGCTCCGACAACTTGGTTTTCGATCTTTGTCTAAGGCTTGGGAATGTCTGTTCCCAGTTTTGCCCACCGATAAATTGGTTCACGATCTGATTCACTCCTTTCGGCCTGATGTGCTCGTCACTGTTGCTCATGGCTGGTGGCACATAAAGGCCAGGAAAGTCGCAAAACAATTTACACTGCCGCTGGTTTCTCTGTTCCAAGACTGGTGGCCTGATTTTCCGGAAATCCCTCTCGCATTCCGTTCGCGAGTCGAACGCGAGTTTCGCCAGACATGTGCAGAGAGCGATGTGGTAGTCTGCGTTAGTGATGGAATGCGCCGGGAATTAGGTGAACCCGAAAACGCTTTAGTCGTTCATGACGCTCCTTCTGTGGCCACGCGGCGCGAGGATCAGTGTGAATTCCAGCTTCCCCTGCGAGTTGCTTATTTTGGCAACCTTTCCGATTACGGTCCGCTCATCGAAAACGCATTGCGCGCGCTAAATAGCTCTGACCAGGTACGGCTGGAGGTGTTTGGGCCCAGTCCGCTTTGGACAGCCGGGGCTGAGGATGAGTTTCGCTCCCGCGGACTTTACCATGGGTTTATCCCGTCGAACGAATTGACGGAGTCGCTGCAACAGTTTCAAGCCGCGTTAGTCGTAATGAGCTTTGCTCCGTCGCACCGCCGGCGAATGACAACCAGCTTTCCCTCCAAAATGATCGATGCGATGCAGGTTGGTCTTCCAGTTGTTATTTGGGGCCCGGAATACTGTTCGGCAGTGAAATGGGCTCGCAAAGGAGAACGAGCATTATGCGTGACAGATCCGAATCCGTCAGCGATTGTCCGGGTGCTGGAAGAACTGGCGGCTGCGTCTGCAGAACAACAGCGCCTTGCAAAATCATCGCGTGAGACTGCTGAAACCGATTTCAATCACGAACGGATCCAAGCGCAGTTTACTAATGCGTTGAGGCGAGCGATCCAGGTGAATTGTGCCGAACAAACCCACATGTCTTGAAGTGCCGCTGGTTGAAAAATCGGCCGGTAACATTTTCGCTACCGGACTTTTCGGCTTCAAAAATCGGTTTCGTGCGCATGTGCGATCCGTCTTAAAGGCATATTCCATGGCCTTCTCGGTTCGCTAGGAATTCGACGTCTTAGAGAGCATTCGTTTTTTGCGCCACTTCTGGCGCGACCAGCGGCGGTCATGGATTTTGGCGCGCACCGCGGAGAATTCTTTGCCGCTCTAAACTCTGAGCATCCGGTCTCCCGGGCGCTTCTCATTGAGGCGGATCCCGCATTCGCAGAATCCCTCAAGCAAGCTTTCGGTGACGAAGCGGATGTTATTCATGCAGCGGCCGTCGCAGAAAGCAAACAAGGGACAGTCACGTTTACGCGGTCCATCGAGCCTGAGTCTTCAAGCGTTTTCAAGGAATGGTCGGCCGCTCACGGGATAGCTGATCAGATGAGTGTTCCAACGCTGGATTTCTCGGAAGTCGTCAACCGGCTTAGAGACCGAATAGATTTGATAAAGATGGATGTGGAAGGCGCTGAAATTGGGATTTTAGAAAGCGCGAGTGCATCTGACCTGACCAGTTGCGTCCAGTTAACGGTTGAATTCCACGATAAGAGAGCGCCATTCACGCGGCGCGATGTGGATCGCGTTTGTCGGCGCATGCGGGCTGCGGGGTACGGAATCGTAATGGCAAACTGGCCCAAGGTTGACGACGTCTTGTTTGTCAATCTCAGGAGCGTTCCTGTGGCTAAACGAATCGCACTTTGCTGCCGTGTCGCGATAGCGAATGCCTTATTCATTGTCCCTCGAACAATCTTCGGGAGCGGTTATAGTTCGTAGTTGATGCCTGCAACGACTCGCACCACGTCGGTCGTACGCTTTTTCACCGGGCGCACGCCTACCCAGGCGCGTTCATAACATAGATGGAACCGGTTGTTATTGCCCTGGCCAGCGACGAGCGCTACTTCCCCGGGCTGTACTGCGCGATTGCGAGCGCATTAAGTAATCTGAATCCGGCACGGAAACTGGAGGTGAAAGTGCTCGATGGCGGTCTGTCGCAGTTGTCCCGGATCACTCTTTCGAAATTAGCCGGCCGGATTGGCGGAGATGTCGGACTCGAGTTCGTGACGGCGGATGCATCAGTCTTTGGTGCGGCGACAATCGGACCAGGCCAATCGCGGATGACTTATTGCCGAATATTGCTGCCACAATTGGTGAACGTGCCGCGTTTGATCTATTTGGACTGCGACACTTTGGTCTTCCGCGATCTATCGGACCTTTTCGATCTTGAATTGGCGCCCCGCAAGGTCTTGGCAGGAGTCCGTGACTCGGAAACGCTGTCACTCTCGCAAGACTCCTTCGTACTGGCAAAGGCGATGAATCTTCCTGCGGAAGGCGCTTACTTTAACTGCGGTGTCATGTTGATGAATCTCGACGAACTCAGGAGACAACATTTCTTCGAATCCGCTGTTGATTTTTTGAATCGCTGGGGCGGAAAATACCGGTTCTGGGACCAGTCGGCCATCAATTTTCTCTTCCACAGACAGATCGAGGACTTGCCCGAACATTGGAATCGCGCGTCCTGGCGTTTTGATGCGCAGCAGAACAATGATCTCGATTGCGTGCTTCACTATACAACGTCGGCTCCGTGGCTCGGCGGAAGGCCTCGTCCGGCGCAAGTATTGTTCGAACGATTTGCTGTCGAAGCGGGATTGCCGGTTAAGGGCCGATCATCTCCGTTGCAGGGCCTGGGGCGAAATGCAATGGCCCCACTGCGAGCGCTTGCGTTTCCAGTTGCAGCGCTGTGTTACCGGCTGGTCGGCAAGAACGACAAATCGGCTGCTTATCAGAAAGTGGCGTGTTACTGGCTCGATTATCTTCGCAACGCGCCGCGCCGCCGCCGGCTCTATCGCCAGCGCAAGGAGGAAATTTGCAGGATGAAGTTCGATCTTCATGCGCCGCTTGTTTCATGAGGGTATTGCACCTCAACACTCATGCATCTGGTGGCAGCTACGAATATGCCGCGCTTCTCTGCGCCGCATTGGCAGAGCAGGGAATTGAAAGCCGCCTCTTGTCCAAAGATTCCCAGCCGCCGTCGCTCCGCAGACCTTTGTTAGATCGTGTCATCCGCCGATGTTATGTTTCGTTATCGACTGAACCGTGGCATGGAAGCCGGCGACTATTGTCTCCGCCTGCACCTGAGGAACTGGATCAAATTGACGTGGTGCACCTTCACACAGTGGCTGACTGGTTTGACGTTCCGCATTGGTTGGAGACCCTGCCACCTCGAATGGGTGTTGTGATCAGTATCCATGACATGTGGCATATCACGGGAGGCTGCTTTCTTTACCGTGGATGCGATCGATACACGAGCGATATCGACCCTTGTGATTCGTGTCCGATCCTGAGGTGGCCTGCAACGCGACTGCTGGCAAAGGCTGCACATTCGCGGAAATTGCGCGCCTATCGTGCTTCGGGAGCACGCATGGTGGCAAATAGCCGTTGGCTAGCCGAGCTCGCGGGTCGAAGTGCAATAGCCAAAGCGTGCGGCGGAGTGGGAGTAATTTCTCCCGGAATCGATCTGACAATTTTTAAGCCACACGATAAGGAGCTGCGCAGAAAACAACTCGGTCTGCCCGCAGACGCATTCGTTATTGTCACGGGAGGCGCTTCCCTGAAGGACACAAATAAGAATGTGCCGTGGCTGTTGAAACAGTTATCCCTTTTGCCAGAGCTGGAAAAAGTGATCGTTCTGGCATTCGGTGAAGGCTTCCTGCCGGTGCCGGATCGTTTGAACGTGCGTTTTGCAGGGAGCATTCGTGACCGATATAACCTCGCTCGACTTTTTACAGCGGCGGATGTTTTTGTCACCGCTTCCTTGATGGAAACGTACGGGCTGACCCTCGTCGAGGCGATGGCTTGTGGAATACCGGTTGTCGCGTTTCGAGTGGGCGGAATTCCCGAAGCTACGCCTGAGGGGCGAGGCGCTATCCTGTGCGAACTACAAGATGGCGTGGCGTTACTTGAAGCGATTACGAATTTGCGCAAGTCGCAGCAGCTTCGCGAAAAAATGGGCCGAATCGCCCATGAAACGGCGCATAGTCGCAATTCCGCCAATTCCTTTGGTGGCAAGTTTGCCCAGCTTTATAGAGAATGTTTCGATCTCAAACAGACGATCCCTGCTGGTAGACCTCCCATAGCGATGTGAAAGTACAGGCTCCGTTTGGGTTTGTGACTGGTTGTCACGCCAGAGACAAGTTCCTCGTTCAGGCTACGCTGGCGAGCATGAGGCATTACTGTCCGGACGTGCCGATATGCCTGACGGTCGATGGGAATTTTGACGTTTCGGATTTGCAGAACGACTACAATTTGATCGTTTTGCGTGTTTCGGAATTGCCGTCGACGGAAATGCGCGAATTGATGTGGGGAAATCATCGCGCAAAGCTCGCCGCGCTTTGGGAAGGTCCTTTCGAGTTTTACGTTTGGTTCGATTCCGACGCGATTGCCTGGGGTGATTTCACCTCACAGGTCCGCACCGACCTCGATTTCCAGATTTTTTGGAGCGAAATTTCCATTCCGGCGGATGCGACAGAAATTCCGCCCTGGCTATTGCATTTTTATTTTGATCCGCAAAAGCTACGACAGTTTGACGCCGATTTTGAGTGGCGTGGGCATGCCTACTTTTCTGCCGGCGCGTTCGCATGCCGGCGAAACGCAATATCGTTCCGGCGGTGGACCGAAGTCGAGTCTTGGGGAAAAAAGGTTCCCGGTCTGTTCGCATGGGGAGACATGGGGATGCTGAATTATCATGTTCACTCCATGACCCAGCGCGGAGAAATCAAGACTGGTAGATCAAACTTGCAGCACATCTGGGAACATCACGGAAAACAGGAGCTGATCCAAGATTGCCGTGGTGCCGGCTGGCGTTTCCCGAAAATGATTGACCGCCCGCGAATAGCGCACTTTTGCGGGCGCAAACCGTTCTTGTTCGATCGCGTTGCGTATTCCCGACCGTTCACCATCGCCCGTCTGGAACATCATCGAAAAAGATACGGGACGCCGGGCGCATGGTTCGCTGTGTTACAAGAAGATTGTCGAAGGCTTGCCAGGAAAATTAAAGGGCGGGTTGGCAATCTGCTCAGTGAATGAATAGCTACAGCCGGCCCAGGGTGGTCTTCTTGATCCCATTCGCGTCCCGGAGGACCAAATCCAGATGGGACATAGCGTGTGCGGACCTTCGGCAGACACTCAAATCTGTACACAACTCAACTAGTGAAAGCTACTGTGTAGTTGTGGCCGGTCACGAGCCGCCCGATTTCAACATCGAAACTAAGGCAAAGGCTTGCTTCCTGTCAGTTGATCATGACATTCCGCGTCACCAAAACGCAGTAGTTAGTGGAAGATTAGATAAATTAGCGAAGATTGCCGCCGCCTGGAATTACGCGAAATCAACGTGGAATCCACACTATCTGATGAAACTTGACGCAGACGACCTGATTAGCTCGAGGCTTGTTCAGTGGTTGGAGAATTTCGGTCGTGAACCGGGCTACCTTATAAAACACGGCTGGCTTTGGCAATCAGGAACGCGTTATCTCCTCCAATTTACCGAGTATTTGGACCGAGTATGCGCTTCATGTCTGATCATTAGAAGTGATGTTGCGGATCAGGAAGGACCATTTCTTACTGAGGTAGAAGGCATCCAGCTTAATGAGGCAAGTTTAAATTTCGCCGCCAGCGATCACTATTCGCTTGTTCCCGGATCTGGCACCAGCACTCTTTTATTGAACGACAGTCACCAGCGTTACGCAGCGCAGTTTGCTTACCTTGGGCACAAACTCTCGACCCTGCCTTTTAGGGCGGTCATCTATCGCAAAGGCAACCCTGACAGTAATTCGGCTGCCCTTGAAACAGGACGGCCAAGCCTGCGAATGATCCTTGGAACAATTCGCAGAACGAAGCTCATGACGACAACCCTTAAAAGAGAATTCGCGTTGAAATAACTATCTGACAGGGCCTTTTCGCACAATGAAGGCGAAGCCGTTACCAAAATTAATCACAGCGTAGCCTAGTTATTCGAGCTGTAACTTCGCCACGATTTGCCAGAGCCAATCCAGTGACAGGTAAACCACGAATTGCTTTCTTGATTCCAGTCTCTTCAGCGCAAAGGGTGAAAGACTGGCACGTTGGTTGCCTCTATTTCAAGCAAACATTGTCATCCATACTAAACTCAAGGGCCGACGACTATTGCATTGTTGCTGCCGGCCACGAGTTTCCGAATTTCCAACTGCCACAACATCCGCGATTCAAGTTTCTGTCGCTTGACCATGCTTTGCCGTCTCGAAAAGACGGGGATTACCCTGCCGCAGTTAAGGACAAGATGATCAAGCTGGCGGCAGCTTGGGACTATGCGAAATCGGCATGGAATCCAGAGTACGTGATGAAACTCGATTGGGATGACCTCATTAGTTCGCGGCTTGTGGAATGGCTCATTTCAACAACAAATGAAGCTGGTTATCTAATCAAGCAGGGCTGGATTTGGCGTTCACAAGTTCCTTACCTTATCCAACGCACCGAGTACTTTGATCGTGTCTGCGGCTCCTGCGTGATTATCCGAAGTGATCTGGCAGACCAGGCAGGCCCGTTTCTAACCCATGTGGAAGGCACTAGCCTGAGTCCGGAAGGACATCGCTTTGCCGTCAACGATCAGCACTCACTTGTGCCGGGTTCTGCAACAGGGACGCTCCTTTTGAACGATAGCCATCAACGGTACACAGCCCAATTTGATTATCTCGGACAGCGGTTGGCGACTGTTCCGTTCAACGCTGCCGTTTGCCGCGTCGGTCACGGAAACAATGCCGGTCAACCTTTCGGAACAGAAACTGCCCGCATGTTGTTAGGCCGGCTTCGGCGGACACGGTTTGTCACACCGAAGCTGCGCAAAGAATTTATGCTCGACTGAGCCGTGCTTGCCTCGTAATAAGCAGGTTCAGGTGACGTAGGCGCTCACAAAGTGCGACACTATGCGCGTCAGTATCATGATCACGACCAGGAATCGCGTGGGCGAGCTCCGGCGAACCATTCAGATGTTGGGAAAACTCGATCCATCACCAGACGAAATTCTAATAACCGCTGATGGGTGCACAGATGGCACAACCGAGTTCGTGAGCTCAGCGTTGCCGAATGCGAAATTGATTGTGAATCAGTCAGCGATTGGTTCCGTAGCTTCGCGCGATCGGATGATGCGCGAAGCCAAAGGAGAGCTAGTGTTGACGTTGGATGACGACAGTTATCCGGAGCAATCACATTGTATCGCGCGGATTGTCCCCTTTTTTCAACAGCGACCCGAACTGGCGGTACTCCATTTTCACCAGCGCACGGACGAGTATCCTGAGACGCTCGCCGAGACAAAGGTCGGCTCAGAAAAGCGTTTGACTCGTTCGTTTGCTAACTCTGGAGCGGTACTGCGCCGATCGACTTATCTGCAGTTGCCTGGCTTTGAACCCCGGTTCTACCACATGTACGAAGAACCGGATTACGCGTTGCAATGTGCAGCTGCTGGATATGACGTGCTTTTCTCTCCGATCGTCACCATCCGTCATCATTACGCTGGTCGCGCCCGTGATGAGATCGGCATTCATCATCGTCACGCGCGCAACGAGTTCTGGAGCACTTTGATGAGGTGCCCTTTCCCGCCTGTCCTTGCCATGCTTGCCTGGCGCGTTTTCTCGCAATTTCGTTATGCATGCAAGCGGGGCTGGTCGTGGGTCGTTCGCGAGCCAGGGTGGTGGGCTCAGGCCGTGGCGGGATTTCCTTATTTCCTGCGAAAACGCAAGCCAGTTTCGTGGGCAGCTTATCAGCGGTGGCTTAGCTTGCCTTGAAAGCACTCAAATTGTCATTCTGTGCGAAGCGAAGCTGCAACGTAGCCCCGAACGCTTTCGGGGCGAGGCCAGGCTTTCAATCTCGGATCCAAAGGGCGAACGCAGTATCGGGGAAACGAAGCGAGATGTTTGAAAGCCTTGCCTCATGCTTCGCATTTCATTCAAGCACTTCGCTCAACATGACAGTGCCACAAGATGAGTTCTAACCCAGTGAAGTGGCTGTGTTGTCAGCTCGGTGCGCGGGAACATTATGCGATTCCTCGCGCGTTATTTCGCCTTGGCCTGCTTGGCCGGCTGGTGACCGATGCCTGGGTTCCGCCCTCATCTTTCCTGGCGAAACTTTCCGGCTCCAGGCTCGCAGACCGCTTTCACAACGAGCTGCGCGACGCCCCCGTGATCGCCTTCAATTCGTCGCTGGTGCTGTTTGAGGCGCTTGCGCACTCACGTCGTCTTGCCGAATGGCCAAAAGTAATGGCGCGCAACTGCTGGTTTCAACGCAAGGTCGTCTCATTTCTTCGCTCCCAACTGTCAACTCTCAACTACCAACCCATTTTATTAAGCTACAGTTACACAGCGCTTGAACCATTTCGGCATGCAAAATCGCGCGGGTGGAAAACAGTGCTTATGCAGATCGATCCCGGCCCCGAAGAAGAGAGGATCGTGGCAGAAGAGGCGGCGCGAGTGCCTGAGTTGGCCGGCGACTGGCAGCCCGCACCGGAGCAGTACTGGGTTTCGTGGCGGAAGGAATGCGACCTTGCCGACCGCATTGTGGTCAATTCCAAATGGTCGCAAGAAGGTTTGATTCGCAGCGGTGTTGCGACCGAAAAGCTGTCAGTTATTCCGTTGGCATACGAACCGCCGGGCCTCGGAGGTCAAAAGTCAGAGCTCGGAGTTGCGCGGTTGTATCCAGATCGTTTTACAAACGAGCGGCCGCTGCGCGTGCTTTTCCTCGGCCAAGTGAACTTGCGCAAAGGCATCGCCAGGTTATTGGATGCAGCTCGAATTTTGCAAGATGAGCCTGTTGAATTCTGGATCGTCGGACCGATGCAGGTCACAAATGCAACAACAATAGGGAGAGACGAGCGAGTGAAATGGTGTGGGCCTGTGACACGGAGCCAGGCTGCTGAGAAGTTCCGAGCTGCCGACGTTTTCCTTCTCCCGACGCTCTCGGATGGATTCGCGATCACGCAGCTCGAAGCGCAGGCACACGGCTTGCCGATTATGGCGTCGAGGTTTTGCGGCAGGGTTGTTGAGAGCGGCCGCAACGGGATCCTTCTCGAGGAACCCAGTGCTGCGTGCATTGCAGCTGCAATTCGCGACTGCATCGCTGATCCGAGTCGGCTGCAAATTCTCGCTGCCGCATCACGCGTCGGAAATGAATTTACAATCGATGCGCTTGCTCAGCGGCTGCAAGAGCTCGGCGCGATGCTGTAGGCTGCCGACATGCATTAACGAGCCTTTCAGTTTGCGCTTTGTGTTTTATAATGGCGCGCGTTCCTTCGGTTATGGTCACGAATGAAGTAACGTTCTATCTCGCTGCCGCCGTGTTGGTCTTGTTGACGGTGGAAAGCTGCATAAAGCTGCTGAACAGGGATAGCTTTTCCATCACGCTTGCCGTTTATGTCACGGTTTTCGCATGGTATTTCATCGATCCTTTTCTCAACCCGGAGCAGTACGATTACATTCCTCCGTCCTTGATCAGTCAAAGCTACGGCCAAGTATTGATCTTTCTGATCGCCTTTCGCATTTTCATGCCGGTTGCAATCCGGTGGATTGTGCAGCGGCGAGGTACGGGCTTATCCGGAATGCGGCACTTCGCACCGGAGCAGATGTTAATCGCCGCGGGGACATTGTGGTTTCTGCTCTTGCTTGTTGGCATTGCCCGGATGGGTGGCGATGTGCTTGGTGCATTGTTTCCCATTGACTCCCGCGCAGGGGCGACCATGTGGGGCCGGGGCGCCATCGAAAGTTCCGCGGCCGGATTTCTCATCGCATCCGCAGGTTACATGTTTAATGCGATTACGGCGTTTCTTGGCGTCTTGATATTTTTCCAGCGCACTACTTTCTGGCGATGTATTGCGGGAGGGATGTTCGTCGTCTCACTTCCATACTTCCTTCTGGAAGGAGCACGCAGTCATTTCCTTGCGGCGATTCTGCCCTTTATTATCACGTATCTGCTTTATGGCCGGCACCCGCTCGTTGTAAAAATCGCCGTTTTGGGAGTGGCGTTCGTTTGTTTGGATCAGGGCTTCAAATTAGTAACGGCGTTTCGCGGCACTGGCTTCAGGGACTTGCTGGCTGCTGAGCATCCGTACGAGATGGTCGATGAGGATTTGCGCCAAAGCGGGCTCAACATGATCCAGGAGCTTTGCTTCGCAAACGCTTACCTTGCTTCGGGAGCGGCCCCTCCGGCGTATGGCGGACGATACTTGAACGAGCTGCTTAACGCGATTCCGCGTGTGGTTTGGCCTTCAAAGCCGTTGATTGGAATTGACTATGCCAAGTGGCGCGGCTTGGAGGACCCGAACTCTGAGCTAGGCGTTGTCGCCACGGTTTCTACCGGAATGATTGGGGGTGGCGTTTTGAATTTTGGCCAATTTTTGGGGCCGATAGCAGCGGGTATCATCATGGCGTTTTGGACCGCTCTACTCATACGTTGGTGGCAACAACGAAGTTCGCTTCCCCGCCTTGTGCTGTTCATGCTTGGCACTGGCCTGACCTTCAACCTCGGGCGAGACATTACTCTGTTGGTACTCTGGCCTGTCGTATTCGCGTACTGTTTTGTGCGTCTTATTGAGATCTGGGCGAGTAAGCGGTTTTGGCGCAGTGCCGCACATCACGACGCACGCGCCAGCTCTTTCTCCCGCTAATCTTGGCGCACTACAAGCTTCGCCTACTCGGCTGCGTCGGTGACTGGGTTCGCGGTGGGCAGCACAGGCTGGCAGCCTATGTGCCCCAAGAGCGTCACAGCGTCTTGCAGACACACGTCCATAACTCTGGATCGAGTTCGGCTTTCGCGCGCTTCACCAGAAGGTCGCAATCTGCACCTTCTTGCATCACGGCAAAAATTGTCGAACCTGAGCCGGACATTAGCGCGGCGCCGACTTCGGATCGTTTTAGTAACCACGCTTTCATTTCCGCGAGAAAGATGAATTTTTCGAACACCGGTCGCTCCAAATCATTCGCGAACGTTTGCCCGGCGAATTTTTGAGCGGCGTAAGAGACGCCTGGAATTTCGCGTGAGTCTCGCCAGTGCGAGTACGCCCATTGCGTGGGCACGCTGAACTCGGGCTTCAGCAACAAGACCGATAATTGTTCGCGCAACCTCGTCGGGCTCACCAGTTCGCCACGTCCCTTGCATACTGCTGCGGATTGAAAAATGAAAAATGGCACGTCGGAACCTATTGCCTCCGCCATCTTCGAAAGGGTTTGAAGCGGCAATTTGGTATCGAACAGGTCGTTTAGCGCTAGCAGGGTTGAAGCAGCGTCGCTGCTCCCCCCGCCCAAACCCGCGCCGTGCGGAATCTTCTTTTTCAGCTCGATCGAAATACCGCCGTCAACGTTTGTTCTCTCGAAAAACAGGTTCGCCGCGCGGACGGCGAGGTTTTCATCCCCTTTCGGCACCGACGGATCATCACACTGAAACTCGATTGCTTTTTTTCCGCTGCACGATTCGATTTGAATCTCGTCGCACAGCGAAATCGGCGCGATGAGCGTCTCGATCTCATGAAAGCCGTCGCTGCGCCGGCGCAAAACCCTTAGCCAAACATTGATTTTCGCGGGAGCGAGGACTTGCATACCGTGCAATTTGCTCTGTCATTCCGCGCGAAGTCGAGGAATCTCTTGCTGTTGGTCGGAATGCTGAGATGTCTCGAATTCGCTCGACATGACAAACGACAAAATCATCGTCGCACTCGACGTTGCGACCACGGAAAAGGCGCTTGGACTTGTTGAGGAGCTCCGCGGCGAAATCTCCTTTTTCAAAATCGGCCTCCAACTTTATACGGCGGAAGGCCCGGAAGTCGTGCGCGCGGTTTTGTCCACCGGCGCCAGGGTCTGGCTTGATCTCAAACTACACGACATCCCCAATACCGTCGCGCGAGCAGTCGAATCCGCCAGCACCCTCGGTGTCCAAATGCTCACGATTCATTTGAGCGGCGGCAGTGAAATGATCCGCGCTGCCACTGGGGCTTGCAGCGCCGAGATGCTCCTCCTGGGAGTGACTGTACTAACCAGCTCGAGCGAACAAACGCTGCGCGAAGTTGGAATCACCGACACAGTAGAAAATCAAGTGTTGCGCCTCGCCAGATTGGGCATCGAAGCAGGAATCCATGGAGTCGTCGCCAGTCCGCGTGAAATTAAAACGCTTCGTCGCGAATTCGGAGGCAAAATCAAAATTGCCGTCCAGGGAATTCGGCCAAGTTGGGCAGAACCGGGCGACCAAAAGCGATTCATGACTCCGCGTGAGGCGATCGAAGCAGGCGCAGACTACATCGGTATCGGCAGACCCATCACTGCACATTTACGACCAGCGGAAGCCTTGGCGAAGATTCTCGAAGAGCTCAGCTAAT
>Ga0209807_1000104_pt1 | contig 33592 bp, 35 predicted proteins | sample GraSoiAngelo_154_FD_186168 | JGI IMG/M metagenome (GOLD analysis project Ga0209807, IMG submission 186168) | Grasslands soil microbial communities from the Angelo Coastal Reserve, California, USA - 14_1009_13_20cm (SPAdes) (version 2) | ecosystem: Environmental > Terrestrial > Soil > Grasslands ... | reverse complement strand
TGCAACTATCCGATTCATTATACTACCAGCCTTCCTGTCGCTCTAGAACGACAGGTAATCATATTTCGGCAGGAAAAGGCCGTTCGGGTTGGGCGTCTGTTGTCGATAGTGATTGGGGTCATCGTGAAGAGTTTTCTGCAGCAATCGGAGGTCGTCTGGGGAGTGAACTCCGAAAGTTCGCAATCTGGCCAGACCCGCTTGTCGCCTTGCTTCCGGGATCGTCACCGGCCGGTCAAAGAAATCGAAAAGGTATCGCCCATCCCGATCTATTCGGGTGACAGAGTTTTCCTGCATTGATTCGGCTACGTATTTCGAGCGATGGAGTCCGCCGACGATTCCGATGGTCAGGCCCAGAATGGCGACACCCAAGATCGTGTAACGTTGCCATTTTCGAAATCCCTCCCGGGACTGCATCTGACTGTAAATCTCACCAATCGCGATTGAGATCGCAGTCATGAAAGCAAGAGTTGGCAGGGCGATCCCAAAGGAACGGGCGATGCCGATGGCGGGCAAAGAGAGAAGCATTCCCAAACAACAAACGCCCAAAAACTGATAACGAATACGCGGACTCCCTACTCGGATAAATGACACGACAATTCCAATCAGGAAGGCGACCCAGGTCATGCCGATGAACTTGTCGGCCGGCCCGATCCATTTGGATCCACCGGGCAACCAAGATGCTGCCATGGCGCCGAGAAATCGCTTCACCGCTGACGCAGTAAATTCAGGCGAGAGCGCATTCGGGACTAAAAAATGCCAGAGCCAGTAATGGAAACAGGCTAAGACGAAAATGCTGAGCGCAGCTATGGCTACCTGGCGCCAGCGGCCAGGATCGAAGGTTGAAATCAACCAAAGAAGGGGCAGGACCACCGGAAGTGTGTATGACTCTTCTCGTGTAAAAGTGGCCAGTGTGAAAGCCGCCAACATAAAAAGGAAAAGAAACCAACGGTCTCGTTTCACCCAAAGAAGAAAGAAGTAGGCGGTTAGGACGATCCAAATATAGGCGAGGATTATATGGCTGAGACTTATCCAAAGAACCAGCGAGGCGAAGACTCTCGAGGAAACAAATAAGACGAACACGATCATCACTTGAAGAAAGCCAAGTCCGATCTCTAATAACAACATTCCTGTCGCCATCAGGAACGCCCCCATCAGTACAATCATGAAGATTCGCTGCGCGATGACGTTTTCGCCGAACAGCGAACCTTGAAGATTGTAGAGAAGAATGCTGCACGAGCGCAGACCCGGGGTTTCAATTTTATCGGGATCGATCACGCCGTGGAAGGCAGAGAGAATCTCCGGTCCTCGATAAGATCGAATCAGATGAAAGTCGTCCCAAAAAAAGGGATATCGAAAAGTTGAGGCGAAAAGAGCAGACCAGATCAACAAGACAAGCCCCGTTAGGATGGCTATTTTGGCAACTCTTTGCATTAGTCTTAGTTTAGATTAGTTCGTGACTAGATTGCTGGATCGGATGAGTAAGGCGAGGGGCGTTGCCCCCTCACTGCACGCGCGGCGTGGGCAGCGGAACAATGTAGCGACCCTTAAAGCCCCGTGAAGTTAGCTTAGGAATAAGTTCGTCTGCGATGTGCCAGGACAGCAAAAGCGCATATTCGGGTTGATCCAGAAAAAGCCGCTCTTCCTCCGCAACTGGAATGATTGTCCCCGGAATGTATTTTCCGATTTTGTAAGAACCTTTGATCTCGAGGACGCAAACAAGGATGCCATTATCCAGGCCAACATAATTAATTAGGGTGCTCGCACGTGACGGAGCGCCGATGCCATAGATGCGGGCTCCGGCGACTTTGATATCCCTAAGTAAAGCGAGCAGATCGAGCTTTGATTGCGCCACGGCGCGCGCGAATTGTGTCAACGTCTCTTCGGTAATTCTTCGCTTTTCGTTATCGAGCAACTGACTCAAGCTTCCCTCTACGGGATAATGGCCTTTTCTGGCCGCATAAATCCGGATCGACCCGCCGTGAGTTGGAATGCGCTTTGCATGAATTATTTCGAAGCCATGCATTTCCAGAAGATGTCTTAGGGCGGTTACGGAGTAGTAGCGCAAATGTTCGTGATAGATCGTGTCGTATTGCAGGGTTTCGATCAAAGAGAGCAGATAATGCGATTCCGAGATGAAGATGCCGTCCTCTAAAAGCAGCCCGTCAATGCAATCCACTATTTCGTGAATGTCTTCAATATGGGCAAAAACGTTGGTAGCCGTCACGATTTTGGCCTTACCCTGCTCGGCCAAAGTCCTTTCGACAGCGCCGCGGTTAAAGAATGAAATCAAAGTCGGGATGCCGCGTTCCAGCGCAAGCTTTCCTGCGTTAGTCGGTTCGATGCCGAAAATCCTTGCCTTCTGACTGAAGTTGCTCAGCAGAGTTCCGTCGTTGGAGCCGATGTCCACGATCAGTTCTGACCGTTTCAACGGATAACGGTTGGTCACTTCTTCGGACAACTCAGTGAAGTTATCTCGAAGCAGCTTCGTTGTTCCGCTGGTATACGGATAGGTTGGTGGAAAGAGAATGCCGGGGTCGACGATCAACCCGATCTGGACAAGTTGACACTGCTTACAATGAAGTAATTCCGCGGGATAAGCCGGTTGTTCGGCAGGACGACTGCCAATTGTCGGCATCGCATTAACTGGCGGCAGATAGCCGATAAAGAGAATGCTCTCGAGTGCAGGAGAATCGCAGACCTGGCAGCGTTCGACTACAATGCTGGAATTACTTCCGGCGGCGAGTTTTCCCTGTCGGATCATTGAACGTTCTGGACTGAAGGTTTGATTTGCGCGTGTTCGTCATACCATCGAACCGTGACGGCAAGACCTTCCCGCAGTGAAGTGCGCGGTTCGAACCCTAATTGACGCACCTTGGATATGTCGGGGCAGCGTCGCGGCGGGCTGCCAGCGCGCAAGGCGCCGGGCACGACGGCAATATCGAGACCAAAATAACGGCCAATCTCGCGAGCAAGTCTTTCGATCGTGATTTCCTCCGCACTACCAATGTGGTAGACGCCAAGGTGCTCACCTTTTTCCATAACGCGCAGGATTCCGTCGACTGCGTCCTCAAGATATATGAATGAGCGGGTCTCCTGTCCGGTACCTTGAATTTCAAAAGGAACAGCGCCTTGATCGTTTCTGGGCAGCTCTCGCATTCGAAGTGCAAACTGGGGGATGACATGTTCCCGTCCCATCTCCGGTCCATAGACATTATGCGGCCGGATAATTAGAACGCGCTGAAAATGTTTACGACCAAAGTTTAGGGCCAGCAATTCACTTATGATTTTACCTCCGCTATAGGAGTAGCGGGGATTCAAAACATCCGGCACGATGAGCGGCACCGTCTCGTCGGTTGGTACACTCCGCGGTGCGTGATAAACCTCGGAACTCGACGCCAGCACAAGCTCGGGCACGCCGAATTTCACGCACGCATCGATAACGTTCATCATGCCCTTGACTGCGACTTCTAGAACCACCTCCGGCTTGGTGTAGAAAAACTCCGTCCCATTAACGTAGGCGAGGTGACAAACACCGTCGACGCCACGCATGACATTTTCGACGGCATTGCTGTCACGAATGTCGCCGACAATCAGCTCTGCCTGTCCCACTTCGCGGCCGAGCTTCTCTTTGGAACCGCGCGAGTTGTTGTCGAAAGCGCGGACGCTGGCGCCGGCCGCGAGCAAACCCTTTATCAAAGCCGTTCCGATGAAGCCAGTGCCGCCGGTGACGAGATAGCGCTTTCCAGCAAGCCGAGATTCTTTCGAGGATTGCGCCATTAAAAAAACCGCAGTTCGACGAATCAACCGAGCTTTCGAGCAACGGCTCGCTTGACCCCTCGATGGAATTTCGGAATTCGCACACTCATCACACTCCGTGGCGCATTGCGACTTCTCCGCATCCCCCAGAAAAACCAGCGGGAGTATTCCTTGACCCAGGGACCGACGCGAAAATTGGACTCCCCACCGTAGAGGCGATCGATCGAAACGATCGGCACTTCGCCTAACCGCAAACCGGCATGGTGCGCTTTGATCGCCATTTCGAACGCAACCGTCCAGCCCACCGGACGACTTTCCAGTCTGAGCAACGGGAAAATTTCTTTGCGGAACATTTTGATCCCGGTAGTCGCATCTGTGAAAGGTGAAGCGGCTACACGGTGGAACAGCCAGTTTGCCGAAAAGGAAAGAAATGCGCCAACCGGCGATCCGCCAAGTCGCCGACCGCCATGGGCGTAACGAGTGCAACTCACGAAGTCGCATCCCTCTCGAATCAGTGTGATCATATCTTCGATTGCCAATACCGGACCCACTTCATCGGCGGCGAAGATTAGAATCACGTCGCCTTCAGAAGAGGCAACGCCAGAACGGATGGCATTAACAACACCATTGCCAAGGGTGTTTTGAATACCGCGCAGCTCTGGATAGATTTTATGGACATCGTCCACCACCGCGATGCTGTCGTCGCCTGTGGAATCGTAGACGACCAATACCTCGTGCGGCAAGTCCACCACCGCGCGTAGAATTTTGAGCATGATACGCAGATTGATGCCCTCGTTACGCACCGGCAATAAAATCGACAACATCTGACACCGATTTGGTACCATTTTCGTCTGGATAGGTGCGATCGCTGCGGCGCTGGTCATTGGCAATAGAAGTTGCTAATCAACCGACAAACGCTACGGACATCATCATCGGTCATTTGAAAAGCGGATGGCAGCCAGATGGCCTCTTTGCCGAGGCGCGTGCTGTTTGGATAATCTGTGTCCTCACGCAAATAAGGTTTCTGGGTGTGCAGTGGAAACCAGAATCGCCGGCAGCCAACACCGTTTCTTGCAAGGAACTCATCGAGTTGGTCGCGACGCTTGGCCAGAGCATCGATCCATTGCGGTTGTTCGCCGGCTTCAATCTTGAACGGAAGGATGCGGATGCCATTGGTTCCGGCTAGTTCATCGCGGTAAATACAATAAGTGCGACGGATGCGCTCCAGTCTGGCTGCCAGTTTTTCCAACTGGCCCAATCCAACTGCTGCCTGAAGATTTGTGAGTTTGAAATTGAAACCGAGGGAGGCATGGACGTCCGCGCCTCCGGTGCCGCGGACTGGACGGCCCTGATCTTTCAACTCGCGAAGTCGATGAAAGATCGCTTCATCGTTAGTAACAATGACGCCGCCCTGCCCGGTCGTGATGATCTTGTTAGGAGAAAATGAGAAACAGCCGGTCTGGCCGAATGTGCCCAAACAGCGATTGTCGTGTCGTGAACGAAATGCCTCGGCCGCGTCCTCGACAACAGCAAGGCCACGTTCCCGGGCTATGCGGACAATGTTTTCGATTTCTGCAGCGCGCCCGCTTACGTGAACGGGCACAACCGCCTTTGTCTTTGAAGTGATCGCTGCTTGCATCGCTTCGACACTGAGGTTCAACGTGCTAGGATCGACATCGGCCAATACCGCAGTTGCACCCGTCATTGAAACTGCATTGGCAGTGGCGATGAAGGTGATGTCGGGAACGATCACTTCGTCGCCGTGAGCAATTCCGAGCGCCATGAGCGAAAGATAAATCGCCGCAGTGCCGCTCGTGACCCCGACACCGAACCGTGCGTCGGTAAGTCTTGCGATTGTGTGCGCGAATTGCTGTGTGACCTCACCGTCATTGATATAATTGCTGGTTAGGACTGCGGCGACGCGCTCGCGCTCCGCCTCCCCGAGCTCGGGCTGCCACCACACGATGCGTCCGCTCATGATTTTTTTGATCTTTCGTTAAGGCGTTGCTGGATCAAAGCAACCTGCGCCAGCACACGGTCGCGATTGCGCGGAGCCACGCGGCGAATGGGCGTGCCCGCGTAGACCGTCCAAGGTTCAAATGAGAAATGCGTTGGAACATAACTCAGCGCGCCAATGGTTGTACCTTCGGGAATAATATTATCCGGCATAATTACCGAATTCGCGCCGGCGCCAGTGTAATTTTCAAAAACAACGTCTCCCGTAATCGGATTCTCCCCGATATCACTCACAGCGGACGGAACGATGGTAATAAGGTCGTTCGTGAAATCGTTGCTTGAGCACCACACTTTAACACCCGCCGAAAGACTGCTGAAATCCCCCAGCGAAAAAAGGCGCTCGGGTCCACCGCCGATCGAACAATTGTTACCGATGTGCGAACAAAAACCGATCTTAACACGCGCCGAAAAATAACAGTAATCATCCACGATGGAGAACTCTCCTACATCAAAGCAATCTGGGTATCGAATGCGAATGTTTGGGGAGATGATCGGCTTCATGCAGTCGGCGACGCTTGGCGGCTGGGAAGCGCAGACCAAAGATCGACAATCTCTTTTTCCCTGGGCACGTGAAGAGAGCGATAGGCGGCATGCGGTACCCCGAGAATGATAACGTCACACTCACGCACCAGTGTTTCTTTGTCGACGAATGTAGGATCCTTGGCGTACTCGTCGGAATAAGATACGTCCGCACCATGGAAACGAAGTAGCTTCCCGAGCTTGTAGGAGAGCGAATCACGGATGTCGTCACTGTCAGCTTTAAAGGCCATCCCGAGAATGCCCACGCGCTTTGTGCGCAGATCGAATCGCCGCGCCAACTGTTCGACGATAAAGTTCGGCAGACCCTCGTTAATAGTCATAGCCATCTGGCCGAGAACGAAGTTGTGTTTTTGAAAGGCGAAAAGCTGCATCGTGTCTTTCATCAAACACGGCCCGGCAGCAAAACCAGGTCCCGGGATACTGCCCATTCTCGGGTAACCGCGCTTCATCTTCGACAAAAGCTCGCAGTAGTCCAAGCCAGCGCTCTCGACCGCCATGTAGAGCTGATTGGTTGCGGCAAATTGCATGTAACGAAAGGCGTTGCAGACGAGCTTGGCGAACTCGGCCTCTAGTGGACTCATTTCGACGACTTCGGGAGCGATTTTGGAGAAAAGGGTTGTTGCTACCGCCAGCGCTTCCGGCGAGGTTCCGCTCACAAGTTGCGGCAGGGCGCGGATTTCTTCGATAGCTTTTCCCTGCACCACGCGCTCGGGGCAAAATGCCAGGCCAATTTTCTTCCCACGGCTGCGAAGGTAACCGTCAATGTAATTGGTCGTGCCGGGCGCGATTGTGGAGCGGAGAATGATTGTTTGTTCATCGCCAAGGTGAGGTATCAGCCCCTCGAGACAGCGGATCAGGAGGGACAAATTTGGGTTGTGGAACTCGTCTATGGGTGTGCCAACCGTTAAGACCACCACCGCAGCCCGCGTGATACTGTTAGCCTCGGATGAAAACGTCAATCGGCCTGTTCCGTTGACTTTTTTTAAGAGTGTTTGGCCGCCCTCCTCACGATATGGCATCGCGCCCTGGGCGATTGTTTTCAATGCAGTCTCGTTGATGTCGAGGATCAATGTCTTAAAACCGCTGTCCGCGAGTACCAGCGCCAGCGGTAACCCGACACGGCCTGCGCCCCCCACCACACAAACATCGCAACTGGGCGCAGGATTCTCTTTCATAATCACAACTCGATATGCCCTTCGGCCACCGCGGTCAGGATCGTTGCTCGATTCAGCGCACTGGAAAAAGCCGGCTCGGCCAGGATCAAATTCCGGAGGGATTTATCGTAGACCAAGGGTTCGACCTCAAACGGTGGCCTAAAGTCATTTGGATCCGGGGTGACTTCGGGTGCGAAAAAACACCAAAGACCATTGCTCAGCCGGCCAGTATCCGGCGACAATCTGCCGAGCAGAATCAATTCATTCGCGATGTATCCAGTTTCCTCGTGTAGTTCCCTAGCGGCTGCTTGCTCGGGAGTTTCACCTTCATCGACATGACCACTGGGTAACTCGATAGTGACCTCTTCAATTGCCGGACGGAATTGCCGAACCAGCGGGAACGTTCCCTGTCGCGTTACTGCAAACACCGAAACGTAATCTCGGGTGCTGATAGAATAGTGAAGTGCAGCGCTGTTTCCAATCCTCTTGCCTACCAATTGGAACCACGGCGTTTTGAAAGCCGAACGTCTGCTGGAAATGGTTAACTCGGTCACGTTCATGCTCTAATTAATAAGAAACCTTTTGAGGTCAAAACTTCCCTACGCTAACGGTTGCTGCGCCTGCCAAGCGACCGAATGCCGGAGAGCCATCGCTAGCGGGGCACGCGACGATTCACAAAGCTTTGCGAAACCATCTTGTCTTCGGCCGGATCACGCCCAGGCGCGGCAAGTTCATCGCCGCGCCAGGCAACGCACGGTCGTGCACCGAGAACTGCAACACGCCATCTAAGCGGACGAGATTTTTGATGCCTGGCATTCCCGCATTCAAAGAGAGGCTGTAGCGCCCCGGCTTTAACAAATCGCCCGGCACTTCGCACCGAATCACATAAGAGCCCGGCTCGCGGCGGCCGCCGTTCGTGTCTTCATCAATATCGTAAATCTCAAAAACCGGACTTCCATCCAACGCATGAAGCATGAAGCCGATCCGACAAAACGGTATGGGATCGAATACCGTGTAGGTGAGTTCAAAACTTAGCGGTTCCGAATAGTCAAAGTCCGCGGTCTGCCGGCAATTCTTATCCAAAAGTCCAATCGACATAAGTTTGATTTCGGTAATGCCGGCGTTCGAGATCCCTTCTGGCCAGCTCACCCGAGGCTGATCGACCGAAGCAATATCGGAGTACTGTTGAATCACATCATTCGCAGCTCCGTCCGCCGCGACCTGTCCTCCGCGCAACCAAATGACGCGCGGACAAAGCCGCGAGATCGTCGACATCGAATGGCTGACGAAAATTACAGTTCGTCCATCTTTCGCCGCCACTTCTTCCATTTTAGCCAGCGATTTCTTCTGAAATTGGGCATCGCCTACTGCAAGAACTTCATCGATCAGAAGAATCTCCGGCTCGAGGTGCGCCGCGACAGCAAAAGCGAGGCGCACGTACATTCCACTTGAATAGCGCTTCACCGGTGTATCGAGGAATTTTTCAATTTCCGCGAAAGCAATGATCTCATCGAATTTCTGGCGAATCTCCGCGCGGCTCATCCCCAGGATTGCACCGTTCAGGAAAATGTTTTCTCGCCCAGTTAGTTCAGGATGAAAACCTGTTCCGACCTCGAGAAGTGCACCTACTCGACCATAAACATCTGCGCCACCAGTTGTCGGTTCGGTAATCCGATTCAGAATTTTTAATAGCGTGCTCTTGCCCGCTCCGTTGGCTCCGATAATCCCGATCACTTCGCCTCTTTTAACTTCAAAGGAAACATCTCTCAGCGCCCAGAATATCTCTGATGTCGATCGACCATTGCGGCTGAAAGTCGTTAGCAGCCGTCGTGGCAAAGCCAACAAGTCGTCGTGCAGAGTTCGGTACCGAGGTAGCCCATTCCGGCGATGATCGATGTTAAAGGACTTGCTGAGTCCGGTGACAGAAAGGGCTAACTCGGACATTAGGAAGATCGCAATCGATTAAATTATATCTGCGAAGCTGCGTTCAACCCGACGAAAGAAAAATGCGCCGCTAACCAAAATGAACAAAGACATCGCAACCGTGACCCAGAAAATAGTTGGGTTTAGCGCGCTCCGACCGAGCACCGACCAGCGGAAGCCTTCAACGAATCCGACGACCGGATTGAGCGCAAATAACGTCTGCCATCGAGGGGACACTATCATGCTTGTTGGATACACAACTGCACTCGCGTACATCCAAATCTGAAGGAAGAATGGCAACGCGTAGTTACAATCGCGGTACTTCACGCTGAGTGCAGAAAACCAGAGCGCAACCCCAGTCGCGGCCATTGCGGTGAGGAACAGAAAGCCGGGGATAGCGGCCAGGCGAAGAGTCGGCGGCACGCGGTAAACGGCCATAAATATAAAAAGCATGACGAGCATGACCGCAAAATCCACCAGAGCAGAAAATGTATGCGAGAGAGGAATTAGCATTCGTGGAAAATAAACTTTGGAAACGAGCTGCGCGTTATTGACCAAACTGCTGTTGCTGCGTTGGGCCGTTTCTGAGAAATAACGCCAGGCGGTCAGGCCGCAGAAAACAAACAAGAGATACGGCATGCCGTCACTGGGAAGTTTGGCTACTCGGCCAAAAACCACGGCCAGAATGATCGCGGCGATGAGCGGCTGGAGCGCGACCCAGGTCATCCCGAGGGCCGTCTGTTTGTAAATAACCTTGATGTTCCGCTCGACCAAAATCCAAAGGAGATCGCGATAACTCCAAAGCTCGCGAAGGTTCAGCGCCGCCCAGCCTTTGGTCGGACGAATTCGAAGTGTCGGCGTTAAATGTCTATCCACTTCGGCAACAGGCGTCATTTGCCGTTCCGCGTAGGCGATAGTGGACGACGATTCTGAGCTCACGAGCGGCAATGTCGAGAAAGTGGTCATTCAACGCAAGTCAAGCAGCGAGGTGAAGTCTTACCCGATGCGATTGCTTGCGCTTTGCGATGCGGGTTCTAGTTTGGGCGCGGTGAAAAAAATTGAGGCGATTATCAAACCGTTCAAAACAGAAGCGGTGAAGGACGCGCTCGCCGCCGTCGGCATTGAAGGAATGACGCTGAGTGAAGTCCGCGGTTTCGGCCGGCAAAAAGGCCACAGCGAAATCTATCGTGGCAGCGAATACACGGTGGATTTTTTGCCGAAGGTGAAATTTGAAATAGTGGTGGATGACGATCGCGCGCAGCGCGTGGTCGAGGCGATTCTACAATCAGCTAAGACCGGAAAGATTGGCGACGGCAAGGTTTTCGTGACGGAAGTGGAGGAGGCAATTCGCATTCGGACTGATGAGCGCGGAGGAGAAGCGGTTTCATGAACGATTTCTTATTGTCGATCTTGCTCGGTATCGTCGAAGGCCTGACGGAATTTTTGCCGGTGAGCTCGACCGGACATCTCCGCATCGTCGAGGCATTGTTCCATCTCAATCTGGGCGACAGCTTCTGGAAGATGTACACGATCGTGATTCAACTGGGCGCGATCCTGGCGTTGCCAGTTTATTTCTGGAAACGGATCCTGGAATTTCTCAGCACTTTTCCAAAAGGCGAGCGGGCCGACCGCAATTTTCTGACGCATCCGCTCAGTCTGACGTTGATTGCATTTGTCGTGACCGCGCTGCCATCATGGGCATTGACGAAAGTGATCGGCAAAAACCTCGAAAGCCTGTGGTTGATTAGCATTGCGCTGCTAGTTGGTGGCATTGTGATGTGGATCGTCGATGCAACATCCACGCGAGTGCGCGTGACCCACATGGAAGAGATGAGCCTGCCGCAAGCCATTTGGATCGGTGCGTGCCAGATTCTTTCGGCAGTTTTTCCCGGAACGTCACGTTCGATGTCCACCATCGCGGCCGGACAGATTGTTGGAATGTCGCGCCCGGCGGCACTGGAATTCTCATTTTTTCTTTCGATGCCGACCATGGTCGTCGCGACCGGCTACGACTTACTCAAAACGCTCAGCCCGAGCCGAAACACGATAGGCGAGGGGAACATCGCGCCACTCGCAGTCGATTCACACCAATGGATCGTGCTCGCGATGGGGTTTGTTGTTTCGTTTATCGTGGCGCTTATCGTCGTCGCATGGTTCATGCGCTGGGTGCGGACGAAGGGATTTGCGCCGTTCGCAATTTACCGGATCGCATTGGCAATCGTTTTGATCATTCTGTTGATGCGTGGTTCGATTTAGGAATCGATGGAAACCACGGAAGCAATTCTCCCCGACCTGCAAAGCTGCGTGTTGTGCGAGGACGTCCGTTGCGAGTTCAACGGCATGAATACTCTGGTCGGCGTGCTCAATGTTATCGCCGCGCCGTCGTTGCCGATCAATTATTTGCGGTTGTGCATTTGGACGCGCTGGTGCAGCGGCACTGGTAAATTCAAGCAACGGTCGCGCATCGTCGGAGTGGACGAGCAAAATGTGCTCGCGCAGGCGGAAGTGGAATTTGAGCTCAAGGAAATGGAAGGCCATGCCACCAACGTTCATTACTTTGGCGGCGTCCAGTTCCAACAATTTGGGCTGCATCACGTTGAGATTTTTTTGCAGGACGAATTGCGGCTGCGTTTTCCGCTTCCGGTCGTGCGAATTCAGCGGAAATAGCGCAGCGCAACTTTTCGCCGCGACTTGTGAATAACTGCTTGCCAGCCAAGCGCGCTTTGGTTTATCACAAGCGGCGTTCATGCTCGGGAAGGTCGCCATCGGAACTGTGGTTTGTGTCTTGACAGCAGTCGGGGCAATCTCTGCACAACAAGTCGAGGTCCCGCGCGAGAAAGCTGGCAAGATCATTCAGCCAACAAAACAACCGACCGCGCCGCCGCCGGTCGAGGTCCATCCGAAAACTGTTGCCCTTGCCGATAGATCGAATTTGTCTGCGTCCAGACTTAGTCTCGAGCAGATGCGGCAGGCTGGCGCTCTGGCCGCGCAGAAAGTGAAGGAAGAGAATCACGACATCGAAACAGATTCGAGCACAGCGGATCTGGCGGCTCCGCGACTGAAAAAGCAAATCAGCGCCAACGCGGTCCGCGCCGTAGATCGACAATCGGACGAAAGCGAGCCGCCTCCTCCGGCGCAATCAATGAGCTTTTCCTCGCAGACAGCGTTTACCAGACTGGCGGACGGCTTCGATTTTCCGGTCGGTAAACCTGATGCCCGCGGATATTATAAAGCGCGCGGCGTTCGATTGCACGGACACCTCGGCGAAGATTGGGACGGAGTGGGCGGCGGCGACACTGACCTCGGCGACCCGATCTACACGATCGGTGATGGCGTGGTTGTGTTCGCGCGTGACTGCCATCAGGGCTGGGGAAATGTTGTCATCGTGCGCCATGCGTATCGCGAAGGCAGCGTTGTTCGCAATGTCGACTCACTTTACGGGCACTTGGAAAAGATTCTGGTGCGACGCGGCCAGGCAGTGCGACGCGGCCAGCAGGTCGGCACAATGGGCACGGCCCATGGTCTCTACGATTCGCATTTGCATCTCGAAGTGCGCAAAAACATCGCGATCGGGATGAGCCGCGATAAATTCGCGCAAGATTTCACCAATTACTACGATCCCTCGGAGTTCATTGTATCACATCGGCATCTGCAAAGCAGCGGTGCCAGTTACCGCGTGGCGATGAACACTTTTACTTACGATTCGAGAATCCAATGGGACAAGCTGCGCAATTACTCGCACGCGCACACCGGTGGCGGGTCGAGCGAATCGGCCGACGCGCTGAAGAAGGCACTCGCGGCGCAAAGCGAGAACGCTCACTAGACGATTTGATTTAGATTAAAGTCGCCCCACCAGGACGAGAATTATCACGATCAACAGAATCAATCCGAGCCCGCCGCTTGGATAGTAGCCCCAGCCGGTGCTGTACGGCCAAGTCGGCAAAGCTCCGAGCAGCAAAAGAATCAGAATGATCAATAGAATAGTGCGCATCATCCTTCTTACGCAGACGCCGCGGCGGGTGGTCGCTTTTTTTTATCGAAGGTTGGAAGGCGTGCGTTGAAAACAGCTTGCGCGGAAACGGGCGGTTCTTATCATTCGTGGGCAAGTCCCGACTGCGTCTTGCCGGATGCGTCGGGAAAATTTTTTGCCCAAGTTTGAACTGAAATGGCAAATACGATTCTTGTTGGCGCGCAATGGGGCGACGAAGGAAAGGGCAAGATCATCGATGTGCTGACAAGCAAGGCCGATGTGATTGTCCGCAGCCAGGGCGGTAACAACGCCGGCCACACCATCGTTCACGGCGGCTCGACCTACATTCTGCATCTCATTCCCTCGGGAATTTTGCGCCGCGGAAAAGTCTGCGTCATTGGCAATGGCGTAGTGATCGATCCGATCGCGCTTGTTACCGAGATTGAACGTTTGCGCCGTCTCGGGGTGAAAATCGGCAAAAATCTTTTGGTGAGCAATTGCGCTCATTTGGTTTTGCCCTATCACCGATTGCTCGACGAACAGCGTGAATTACGAAAAGGCCGGGCAAAAATTGGAACGACCAAACGCGGCATCGGTCCAGCCTACGGCGATAAAGCGGCGCGAAGCGGTCTCCGGGTTTCCGATTTGATGCAGCCGATCTTGTTCGCAAAAAAACTGCAGGCCAAGATTCGTGAGAACAACAGCATTCTCCAGGCACTCGGCGCGAAGCCGATCAATTATCGCGAAGTCCATGAGAGTTATCTCGCGGCGGGGGAAAAGTTGCGACCGTTTGTCACGAATACGGTCGTTTATTTGCATCGCGCGCTCCAGCGCGGAAAAGGAATTTTGTTCGAAGGCGCGCAGGGCACGTTTCTCGACATCGATCACGGCACCTATCCATATGTGACATCATCCAACACCACAGCCGGCGGCGCGTGTACCGGAACCGGCGTGCCGCCGCATCGGATGGACCGGGTCGTTGGCGTGATGAAGGCTTACACGACGCGAGTAGGCGAAGGGCCGTTGCCGACCGAGGATCGACATCTGACACAAATGCTTCATTCGCTCGGCCGCGAGTTTGGCTCCACCACTGGCCGGGCGCGGCGCTGCGGGTGGTTCGACGCCGTGGCCACGCGATACGCCACCATGATCAACGGGATCGATGAGCTGGCGATCACGAATTTGGACGGAATGGACAATGTCGATCCCATCCGGATTTGCGTTGGATACCGGCTAAACGGCAAACACTTGGAAGTTCCTCCTTGTGACGCGGTCCAGTTGGACAATTGTGAACCAATCTATGAAGAAATGCGGGGGTGGAATAAATCCACGAGTTCTGCGAAAAAACTTTCGCAACTTCCTCTAAACGCAAGAAATTACGTGAAGCGACTTGGCCAGCTTACTGGCGCAGAGCTTTCGATCGTCAGTGTCGGCCCCACGCGCGCGCAGACGATCTTTTTATAAGCGATGCCTCCCGGCACCAAATCCGTCCCGCAGCACATCGCGATCATTATGGATGGGAATGGTCGGTGGGCCAAAGCCCAAGGCCTGGCCCGAATCAAGGGCCACGAGGAAGGCGCCAGAGCGGCGCGGGAATGTGTTGAGGCCTGCGCCGAGTTGAAGGTGGAATATCTGACGCTTTACGCTTTTTCGGCCGAAAACTGGCAACGACCAAAGAGCGAGGTCTTTGCCCTGATGCGGCTCTTGGAAAAGTTTCTCAAAGAGAAGACGCCGGAGCTCATCGAGCAGAATGTTCGCTTGCAAGCCATTGGCCGACTCACCGATTTGCCGCCGGCCTGCCAGCAACAATTGCACAAGTCGATCGAGGCGACTGCCAATAACACCGGCGTCACTTTAATTCTCGCGCTGAGTTACGGCGGTCGGCTTGAGATCATCGACGGCATCAAAAGTTTGCTCCGCGCTATCGAACTCGGCCACATCGATAAGGGCATGATCGATGTCGCGATGTTCAGCAAACACCTCTACACCCGGTATTATCCCGATCCCGACCTGCTCATTCGCACTTCAGGCGAGATGCGTTTGTCCAACTTTCTTCTCTGGCAACTTTCCTACACCGAAATGTACGTGACCCAGAAACTGTGGCCCGACTTCACCAAAAAAGATTTGTTTGCCGCGGTGGAAGAATACGGGCGACGTCAGCGGCGTTATGGCGCGGTGGAGTAAATTAAACGAACGCCTCGGCCACGGAATCGGCCAGAGCTTTTCCGGCGCGCGTTAAAACGAAATTACCACGCGCTCTCTGGAGCAAACCGAGTCTGACAAATTCGCGGGTCTCGTTAGGAAACGACTCAAGCAAAGGCGCCGGAGCGCCGTCATCCGTTCGCAATAAAAGCGCAATTTGTTCGGCGCGTTTCATCGCTGGCGTCAAATGTTCAACCGACCCAATCGCAGATTCTCCAGCGAGAACGGCCTCCGCGTAGCGACGAAAATCCGGAATATTTTGCCATCGCGTCATGCCGGTGGTTGAGAAAGCACTTGGTCCAATGCCGAGATAATCTGACCCCGACCAATAGGCGCGATTGTGCGCCGAGCGAAAACCGGGCCGCGCGTAATTCGAGATCTCGTAATGCTCGTACCCAGCCGCTTCCAGGATCGACATCGTCATTGCGAAAAATTCGGCATCGGCATCAGAGTCTTGCCGGAATTCGCCGCGCGCATGCCGCAGAAAGAATTCCGTGTCTTCTTCATAGGTCAGACAATAAGTCGAAATATGCTCCGGCCTGAGCGACACCGTTCGCTCCAATGTGTTTTGCCATTGACGAAGCGTTTGTCCCGGCAGCCCGAACATGAGATCGATGTTAATGTTTGAAAATCCGGCGCCGCGGAAAATGTCGAACGACTCCTCGCCTTGTTTCGCGTTGTGCTCACGTCCAAGCAAGTTCAGCAAATCATCATCCCAGGATTGAATGCCGAGACTGATTCGGTTGATCCCGAGCCGTTGCAGCAATGCTGCTTTACCGGCCGAAGCGCTTCCCGGATTTGCTTCGACCGTCGACTCGACCAGCGCCGATAAGTCGAGCTCGTCGCGGAAACCGGCCATTAAAAATTGCAGTTGCGGTGTCGTTAGTGCCGTCGGCGTGCCGCCGCCGAAATAAATTGTCGATGGAAGGAGATGTTGATCCTGCGCCTGTTGACGGAGTTCGCTCAAGATGGCGTCACAAAATCGCTGCGTTTGGGAACGATCGAGGAGCTCTTTGTAAAATGCGCAGTACGGGCAAATCCGCGCACAGAAGGGAATGTGGACGTAGATATGGCGGATTGTGGTGGTAGCGCTGGTCGATATGTGATGCGTGGAACTACTCACAGATTCGCATTGTCATTGTTGTCATTTCGCGCGGAGTCGAGGATTCTCTAAATGTTTCCGACTGCACTTCAGCAACAGAAATAGTAAGAGATGTCTCGACTTCGCTCGACATGACAAACTTCCGAAATGTAGCTCTGGTTTACTTCTGCGCCATCGGCAGCGTGTTGGCGCAAGCTCCACCGGCGGAGAAATCGGTCATTTATACGACGCGTGATCCCGAGGCGATTGTGAGTTACAAAACCAATCGCCGTGTAGTCCGGGCAATGGTCGATCGATTGATTTTAGCGGTGACGGGTCAGCCGGACCTGGCCAAAGCGTGGGACTCACTGATTTCACCTAACGATAAGATTGGAATTAAAATTTCGGCCGCCGGTGGAGAATTGTTCACGACTCATCACGATGTTGTGAGCGCGATTGTGGATGGCTTGGTCGCGGCGGGACATCCGCGCAGCAGCATCGTTGTGTGGGATCGCTCGCTGCAAGGGAGCAAGGAGGCCGGCTACAAAAAGGCGGCGGACGGCTTTGAATTGAAGTCGATCGCGCCACGGGACGGCTATGACCCGAAAGCGACTTTCACCGCGCCGTTGCTCGGAAAACTTGTCTGGGGCGACGTCGATTACATCAGCGATACAGGAAAAAGCGAACCTTTGTCGGACACGGAAAATACGAGCAGCGTCAGCCACTTCTCGCGCATCATTTCGAGCGAGGTGACAAAAATCATCAACGTTCCGGTGATGAGCAACAGCACGACGAACGGCATTGCGGGCTGTCTTTACAACATGACCATTCCGAACATCGACAATTGGCGACGATTCGCGCAGGGCACTGGCTTCGGCGCGGAAAGCATCGCCATCATCTACAGCGATCCCACCATTTCGCAGAAGGTGGTTCTCAACTTGATGGACGGCCTTGCTGCGCAATACGGCGGCGGTCCGCAATCGCAGCCAAACTTTGCCCTCCACCATGCGACGCTTTACGTGAGTAAAGATCCGGTGGCTCTCGACACAATTGCGCTCAAGCGACTCGACGAGTGGCGATCGAAATCGAATTTCCCTCCCATCGGGCGATTGGCGAGTTACGTGCAAACGGCCACCACCGTTGGCCTCGGCAATTCAGATCTGAGTCGGATCGAGGTGAAAGATGTCGGCCGCTGACGATTCGTTAGACCGGGAAACAGGTTCCGCGATTTCTCTTTCGAAATTGTGCGGATCGATTTTGGCGCGCGTCTCACGGTCGTTTTATTTGTCGATCCGGCTGTTGCCCAAAAAATTGCGCGATCCTGTTTCTCTTGCTTATTTGCTCGCACGCGCCTCGGATACGATCGCCGACACGACGGAACTGCCGCCTGATTTGCGGATAGAAAATTTACGATTGCTCGTTCGCGGCATTCAAGGTGAAGCGCTTGGCGATGCGATTGTCGGTCTTAGCGCGTCGGTCACGCCATTGCAGAAAAACAAAGCCGAACGCGCGCTGATCGAATCATTGCAATCATGTTTGGATTGGCTCGAACAAAGCGAAGTGCCGGATCGCGAAGAAGTCCGGGCCGTGCTCGAACAAATTAATCGCGGCCAAGTCCTCGACCTCGAGCGTTTCCCAAATCCAAAACAGATCGCTGCCTTGGAAAAGTCGGCGGAGCTCGACGAATACACCTATTTGGTTGCCGGCAGCGCGGGAGAATTTTGGACCCGGCTTTGTTTTCGCCATCTTCCAAAGTTTAGTAGGCGAAGCGAAGGCGACATGGTCGGGATGGGAAAACGGTACGGCATGGGTCTGCAATTGATTAACATTTTGCGCGATGCCGGCGCCGATCTTCGCGCGGGCCGGTGTTATTTTCCAAATGAAGAACTTGCCGTGGCCGCGATGGAGCCGTCCCAAATTTTGCGCGAACCGGAACGCTTTCAGCCAATCTATCGCAAATGGCGCGAGAAAGCGGAGCGGGGGATCGAGGCCGGATTACAATACGCCAACGCGATTCGAAATCGCCGGGTCCGCGTCGCAACAGCGCTTCCTGGACTGATCGGCGCGCGCACACTTGCGCTTTTGCGCAACGCCGGCGCAACCGCTTTACATCGACATATCAAAGTCTCGCGAAAGGAAGTGCGGGCGATCGTCGCGTCACTAATTTTCGGATTCGGCGGGCGGTCGCAGATCGACTCGTTGTATCGCGAGTTATCTAGGTAGAGGCGATTACGCTCCCAGCTAGTGCATCCAATAGTGTTGCCCTTTAATCTTGGACGTTCGCCTAAATGCTTACTCTTTTGAGGTAAGTGGATTGACCTCAATCGCCCGCAAACGCTTATAGAAAATAATTTCGCTGCTTTTCGCTGATCGGTTTTTCGAGCCGCTCCAGAACTTGCATCATGTCTTCCCAAACCTTGCGTTTTTCCAACGGCGATTGGTTTCGCAACAGATATGCCGGATGATAGGTGACCATCAACGGCGTGCCGTTGAACAAATCCCAGCGCCCGCGTAGATCGCGCATCGGCGCGCGCGTTCCAAGAAGTCCTTCCACCGCCACCGCGCCAAGCGCGACAATTACTTTCGGCCGGATGATGCCGATCTGTTCCATCAAATACGGCCGGCACGTTTGCATCTCGCGCGGCGTTGGTGCGCGATTTCCGAACGAACCGGCCGGCACGTCCGGCCGGCATTTGAGAATGTTGGCGATGTAAACGTCTTCGCGTGCGAACCCCATCGCCTTGATAATTTTGGTGAGCAGTTGGCCCGCGCGACCGACAAACGGCTCGCCTTGGGCGTCTTCGTCTGCGCCTGGCGCTTCTCCGATGAACATGATCTCGGCATCGGGATTCCCGACGCCGAAAACTGTCTGCGTCCGCGAGCTCGCGAGGTTTGGACATTTGGTGCAAACAGAGACGCGCGCTTGCACGGCCGCCAGCTTGTCGATCTTGCCTGCCTTGGAGGGCGCGGCGTTGTCAACGCCCAAATCATTTTTGGAAGATGACGCGCCTTCGTTTTGCTTCCGCGTGGCGGACGGCGCGTGGTCCTCCAACAAGTTTTCACGCACCGGCGCGATTTGGTTCAGTGCATCGAGCGCGCTTCGCGTTGCGCACGGGCGATGCGCGCTTTCGTTGCGCATGCGCTCGAGGGTTTGCAGAGCCGTTTCAAGCGCCTGCGGAAATTGCATCACCCGCATATTGTGAAGTTTTGCGCGAATCGGCAAATGATTTTGACTCGCGAAAGCTTTCGGAGTTGATGATGCACCAATGAGCTCGAAGCTGAGCGACTACGATTATCCGCTGCCCGAAGCGCTGATCGCCAAGCGGCCGCTGCCGCGGCGGGACGCGTCGCGCATGATGGTGCTGCATCGCGACTCACAGACAATTGAACATCGACAGTTTCGCGATCTGAAAACTTTTTTGCGGCCGGGCGACTTGCTTGTTCTCAACAACACCCGCGTTCTGGCTGCGCGCAGATTTTCTGACGACCACGGCATCGAGTTTTTGTTTCTGGAAAAACTCGGACCGGCGCGTTGGAAATGTTTGGTCAAGCCCGGCCGCAAAATGCGACTTAGCGCGACAGCAAAGATCGACAACGTGCCAATGCACGTCGAGGAGATCCTGCCTGATGGCGAACGGATCGTGGCCCTGGCCGAGGATGTCGATCTTTATGCGCATGGGTCGATGCCGTTGCCGCCGTACATCGGCCGCGAAAGCGACCCCGCCGACGATGAGCGTTACCAGACTGTCTTTGCACAAACACCGGGCGCGCTCGCGGCCCCGACCGCCGGGCTGCATTTCACGACCGAAATTTTGTCCAAAATTCCGCACGTGTTTGTGACGCTGCACGTCGGCCCCGGAACTTTTCGGCCGGTCCACTCCGAAAATCTCGCGGAGCACCCGATGCACGCCGAATCGTTTTCAATTTCGAAGGAAGCCGCCGCTGAGATCGATAATGCGCAGCGGATCGTGGCGGTCGGGACCACCACGGTCCGTGTCTTGGAAACGGTCGCATGCGAAACTCGACGGCTTGAAGCCGTCAAGTTTTCAAACGCGCCGATCCGGGCGCAATCAGGGCCGACCGATCTTTTCATTTATCCACCCTATCGATTTCAGCACGTCGATCTTCTGTTCACCAATTTTCATCTGCCGCGCTCGACCTTGCTGATGCTGGTGAGCGCTTTCGCCGGCCGAGAATTTTTGTTGCGAGCGTACCAAGAAGCGATCAGCGAACGCTATCGCTTTTACAGTTACGGCGATTGCATGTTGATCTTGTAACGTTATCCTGCGCGCAAATGCCCGAGGCCGATCAACCCCAAGGGGAGCTCGTCATCCAAACGATCGCCATGCCAAAGGACACTAATCGCGATGGCGACATTTTTGGCGGTTGGTTGGTTTCGCAAATGGATTTGGGCAGCGCGATCCTGGCTGGAAAAGTGGCAAAGTCGCGGGTGGTGACCGTGGCCATCGAAGGGATGTCGTTCCTTAATCCCGTGCGCGTGGGTGACACCGTCGCGTGCTACGCCTGGGTTGAGAAAATCGGACGCACGTCGATGAAAATTTGTGTCGATGTTTGGGTGACGCGTTATCGAACGGGCGAGCGCGTGAAAGTGACAAACGGCGTCTTCACTTATGTCGCACTCGGACCGGATGGAAAGCCGGTCCCGGTGAAGCGCGATTAGCGTTACGGCTGTGCCGGTTCGTTTTCGGTTTGGTTCGCGGTTGCGCCCGACGCGGAAACAGTCACTGGCGAAGCGACCGGCTCAGACCAGAATCCCGGAGCACTTTCAACTGTCGTCGTAATTTGCGGCTCGCTCGGCTGGACCGATTTCATTTTCCGTTTCAGCTCGCGATTGGCCGCCCTCTGCGCCCGTGCCATTGCACGTTTGCGCTGCTTAATCTGCTTTTGGACGTAGTGGCGATAGGCCATTTCCCGCCGGCCGCTCGCCGTCGTGTAAGCGCAACTGCTAAAGCTAAACGCGATAAGGAGAATCAGGAAAACAGGAAGAGCTCTCTTGTGCACGCCTCTCTAGAAGCACAAGACGTGCGAGGTCCGAGCCGGACTGGCATTTGGCGCGAACGCCTAGAGCAATTCGCGCACGCAGTTCACCGCGTGGAGATAAACGCTGTGCGGACCGCCGCGCAGAAGTTCTTGCGTCATCAGATCGACCGGGTCGTTGCTTTGCGCCGGCATGGACTGCGGCAGCGCGGTTTCATTCTCGCCGCTGCGGGAAATCTCGAGAAGGTCCCCGCATTGTGCTGGTGCGACCCGGAACTGAATGCCGCTCGAGTTTATCGCGATCTCGCCGATTGGGTCGCCTTCACGCTGACGCAGCTCGATGTCGATCTTGCGATTATTCGCATCCACCAGCCTGCAGCTCCCGTTGCGTGCCGGCTGGTTGACCTTCCAGTTTAGTTGCGCACCCAACCAGCCAATCAAAAACAGGGCGGTCGATTTAAATCCAGGCGCATAATCGATGTTGAGGTTTTCGATTTTGCCAAAATGATGATGAGACGCTGGGTGATCAAAAAATTGCGCGATTGCGTAGCGGACCTTGTCGAGTCGCGTCCAATTGAGATCGCAAAGCACGATGCGTTGTTTCGCTTCCTGCTGCGCGGTTTCGACGAGACGCATCTGCGCGCCAAAGTCTCTCCAAGTCTGGCTGTCGAAAATCAGCCGATCGACCCACTCCCAAAGTTGCGGGTCCATCGGTTCGGGAAAATCGTCCTGCCACCAAAGATAAAGCGGCAGATCAGAATCGAGATGGGAAAAGACAATACTCGGCAAGAGTTTTACGCATGGACCTTCCAGCGAGAAAGAAAGTTGCTCCGAACAAATTTGTTTGTTCCCGGCGCGACTGACGTGGCAATGTGCGTTGACCCAGGCTTCGACCCGGTTCTCTTTCGAGTTTCGATTCGCCCCGATCACGAGCGCGCGACAGGCATGGTTCTCCGCGATCCTCGCGATCAATTGCGTGTTTTTCTCAAGTGAACCAGGCTTCTCGCTATAAACGGCGAGATTGATCAGCGAGGCGCGAGTCATGGCGCCTTCGCCCTCCCGCCAGAGTTTTTTCAGCTCCTTGTCGATCTTGCCGATCTCAACCGATTGGCCTAACGAATAATTTTCAGCGATCCCAGGCATGGTTCACAACCTCCTCCACGAGCGGCCGTCGCGTGCCAGTAATTCGTCCGCTGCTTCCGGTCCCCATGAACCCGCCGGATAAAGGAAAAGATCGGGCGCGTTCTTTTTTGCCGACCACGCATTTTCGATGATATCGATGAACGCCCAGGCTTCCTCGACTTCGTCGCGACGTGCGAACAAGGTGGCGTCACCGCTCATCGCGTCGAGCAACAAGCGCTCGTACGCTTCCGGACTCGCTTTGCCGAATGACGTTCCGTAATGAAAATCCATTTTCACCGGTTCGATCCGGAAACTTGTTCCCGGCATTTTCGCCTGCATCCGCAACGAAATTCCTTCATCCGGCTGAATCCGGATCACGAGCACGTTCGAGTCGTGGGTTTCCTTGTTGAACAAAACCATCGGCGCCTTCTTGAAATGGACGGAGATTTCCGTGCCTGACTTTGGCAACCGTTTTCCGACGCGCATGTAAATCGGCACGTCCCACCACCGCCAATTGTCGATGTTGAGACGCAATGCGACGAAGGTGTCGGTCATCGATTTTGGATCGACATTCTGTTCCGTGCGGTAACCCAGCACCGATTTACCATTGATCGCGCCTTCGCCGTACTGGCCGCGGACAACGTTGCTCGCGACTTCGTCGGTGGCTATTCGCCGCAGGCAATGGACCACTTTCACTTTTTCGTCGCGAATACTGTCCGCGCTCAAGTCGCTCGGCGCTTCCATCGCGACAAGACAAAGCAATTGGAGCAGATGATTTTGTACCATGTCGCGCAACGCACCCGCGCCCTCGTAATAACCAGCGCGACCTTCGACCCCGAGCGTTTCCGCGGCCGTAATCTGCACGTGGTCGATGTAGCGCGTGTTCCAGAGCGGCTCGAAAATGGCATTGGCAAAGCGGAGCACTAAAATGTTCTGCGCGGTTTCTTTTCCAAGAAAATGGTCGATCCGATAAGTCTGGTTCTCACTGAACGAATTGCTGACCACGCGGTTGAGTTCACGCGCCGAGGCGAGATCGCTTCCAAAGGGTTTTTCGATAATCACGCGTGCCCAACTTCCTTCGCAAGTCTTGTTCAAATCGACGGCTTTGAGATGCTTCAGGATGGGTTCGAATTGGTCGGGCCCGACCGCAAAATAAAAGAGCCGGTTGCCGCGTGTGCCGCGTTCCTTGTCGATCTTGTCCAGGCGTTCTGCCAAGCTCTTGAAACCGGCTTCGTCGCTGAAGTCGCTTTGATGATAAAAAATCGATTGGCTGAAGTTTTTCCAGATTTCGTCGCGCACGTTCTGGCGCGAAAATTTCCGGGTCGCTTCCTCCATTTCGCGGCGAAAGTCGTCGTCACTTTTTTCGCGACGGGCGAAACCGATCACAGTGACAGCAGGCGGCAGCTCGCCGTCGGCGGCGAGATTGTAAAGCGCCGGCAAGAGCTTCCGATGAGTCAAATCGCCAGTAGCGCCAAAGATGACCACGCTGCACGGCTGCGGGACGGCGCGAGTGGATAAACCTTCGCGCAATGGATTCACCTGCGATTGATCCGCCGCTCGGTTCATGAGCCTCCGCAGATTACGCAGATTTTCGTAGATTAGGTAGGACGAATCTATGGATGAACCTTTGCGCGCAGTGATTTTCGATCTCGACGGCGTGCTCGCCGACTCCGAGCCGTGGTGGAACAAGATCGACGCCAAATTGCTCGCTGAATACGGCGTCGATTATCATGGCGAGTATCATCGGGAAGTGCTCGGGGTCAGCTACCGCCTGGCGGTGGAGTTTTACAAAACGAAGTTCGGCATTTCCGTGCCCACTGAAGAATTGGTGAAGCGCCGTGGCGAAATCGCGACCGAATTCTTTGCCAATCGCGTCGGCCTCTTTCCAAATGCAAAGCGCGTCCTCGAAGAACTGCGAAAAATCCGCCCGCCCGGCTCGGACATGAAACTGCGGCTCGCACTCGCGACAAGCAGCGTAAGCACCTCCGCCCGTCCTTTCTTAGATCGACATCACCTTACCAGGTTCTTTGACGTCGTGGTCACCGGAGACGAAATCGAACGCGGCAAACCGGAACCGGACATCTATCTGAGCACGGCGGAAAAACTCGGTCTCCGTCCAAATGAATGCCTTGTCGTGGAAGACTCGCTTTCCGGAATCGCCGCTGCCAAAGCCGCGAAAATGCGCGTCGCAGCCATTCCCGATCGCCGCTTTGTCGATCCCCGCGAGTACGAAAAGAAAGCGGACTTTTTGCTCAATGATCTTGCAGATATTCCCGCACTCGTCCGTTCTTCAGACTAAATCATGCCGCGCGGATCGTCTGATATTGAGCGGAATGCGCATCGCCAAAACCTAACGAACGACGCGGAAACCTCCATTAATCAATCGAGCTTCTCTAGTTAGCCTTTCGATATGCGCAGATTGTTTCTGGTTGGTTTTGCGCTCCTGTGGCTGCTCGCGCTGAATATCTTCGCCGGCGAGATCCGGGAATTTGATCTGAGAACTAAACCAGTGCGAAGTGAGCGAGATCTTTCGATGTTTGTGAAGATTCGGTTGGGCAAGCCCCAAACCTGAATGGGCTTCCTAGATAAGCGCCTGCGTGTGAACTTCGCGGACGTTGCACCGAATGATCAGGTCGGTGGAAGCGCGGAATCGATTTACGGCGGCAATGGAAAACGGCGGGTCATCTCGCGCACTTTTTCGCGGACACGCCCGAGTGCGGCTTCGTCGCTGCGGTTCGCCAATGCTTCCGCGACCAGGTCGGCGATCTCGAGCATCTCTTCTTCTTTCATGCCGCGGGTGGTCACGGCGGGTGTCCCGATGCGAATGCCGCCCGGTTTGAAGATCGGATAAGTGTCGAAAGGAATCGCGTTTTTGTTCACGGTGATGCCGGCACGATCGAGAACTTCCTGCGCTTCTTTTCCATTGATCTCCTTCGGACGAAGATCGACCAGCATGAGGTGATTGTCGGTGCCACCGGAAACGACCCGGTATCCGTGCTTGGCTAAACCGGCCGCGAGCGCTTTGGCGTTGATCACAACCTGGCGTTGATAATCGCGGAACGACGGCTGCAACGCTTCATGAAAACAAACCGCCTTGGCAGCGATGACGTGCATGAGGGGTCCGCCTTGCACGCCAGGAAAAAGTGTTGAGTCGATAGCCTTCGCGAATTTTTCCTGACACAACACGATGCCGCCGCGTGGGCCGCGCAAACTTTTATGGGTCGTGGTGGTAACAAATTGCGCGTGCGGAATCGGACTCGGATGTTGCCCGCCCGCAACAAGTCCGGCGATGTGTGCCATGTCGATAAAAAGAATTGCGCCAACGGAATCGGCGATTTGACGGAGCCGCGGAAAATCAATTGTGCGCGGATAGGCCGACGCGCCGGCGGTAATCATCACTGGACGGACTTCCTCGGCTTGTTTTTGGAGCGCGTCGTAATCGATCGTTTCCGTCTTTTCATCCACTCCGTAGTGGGTGACTTGGTAAAACTTTCCGGAAAAATTCGCCGGATGCCCGTGCGTTAGATGGCCACCGTGCGCGAGATTCATCGTCAGGATTTTGTCGCCCGGTTTAATCGCTGCGAAATAAACAGCCATGTTCGCCTGCGCGCCGCTGTGCGGTTGAACGTTGACGTGCTCGGCGCCGAATAATCGCAGAGCCCGATCGATCGCGAGCTGCTCGGCAGTGTCGACATTTTCACAACCGCCGTACCAACGTTTCTTCGGGTAACCTTCGGCGTATTTGTTGGTCAAACATGAGCCTTGCGCTTCCATCACCGCGCGGCTGGTGAAATTTTCAGAGGCGATGAGCTCGATGTTTTCACGCTGGCGTTTTTCTTCGGCCCGAATTGCGTCGTAAATTTCCGGATCAACCTTGCGCAACGCTTCCAAAGAGCTTCCGCCGTAGGATGTCGGCCCAGCGCTGGTTTGAATTGGCCGCGAAACATCGCTCATTGAGTACGAAGATATTCCGCGATTTCGTGCCGCACCAGGAGGAACCAGTTCGCTTTGCTCAACGAAACTGAGCACGCTCGGCAACGCATTTTTGATCGTGCGCGCGCAATCTTCGTAAACTTCACGGCCGAGGCCGATCGGATCTGGCACGTCGCGCCAGACGGTCGCGCCGGGCTCTTCAAATTCGCGGAGCAAAAAAGTTTTCTCCGCGCCATTTGGAAAGAGCATGTGAATCGTTTCGAGATGTGCGCCGGTCATGCCGAAAATGTGCGTGGCGCGGTCCACCAAGTCGGCCGTGAGCGGCTGGCTCCGCAAATCGCCGATGTTTACGCCGTCTGTTTCGCAAACCTGCACTGCGTACAGACTCGGCGGCTGGCCCCGGACTGCATGCACACCCGCTGAAGCGACCTCAATGTCCTTGCGATTGCCGAGCAAACGGCGAAACAATCCTTCCGCGATCGGACTGCGACAGATATTGCCCGTGCAAACAAAAAGGACGCTTTTCACGATTTCGCGTCGCGCTTGCGAACGCGCAGACAAGGTAGGTTTGAACGGGAACAAGGTCAATCGAATGAGGCGTTTGGCGACCGACAGAGTTGAGAAATTCGCAGCCGCCGTGAAAGGCGTTACACTCCGCGAGTGCGTTCGATTTGGAAAAGAATCCGCTACCGGCTGGAGTGGGCTGGCTTGCTCATTGCCGCGAAACTCGTGCCGTTGTTGTCGCGCAAGAGCTGTTACCGCTTTGCTCTCGCTCTCGGCGGGTTGATGTCGATCCTGGACCGGCACGGTCGTAAAGTTGCGCTGAGTAATCTCGAGGTTGCGTTTGGCGATCGATTTTCGCAGCGGGAACGCGAACAAATCACGCGCCAATCATTTCAACATTTTGCACGAACAATGCTCGATCTTCTCTGGAGCCCGCGTCTGACAGCCGAAAACTTTTCCAGGTACATCGAGCTGGAGAATTTGGAGGAGACCGCGCGTTACGGTCCCGAGCGCAGCATCATGATTGCCTGCTACCATTACAGCAATTTCGAATGGTTAGGCCTGGCCTGCGGTTTTCTCGACTTGAAAGGCACGATCATTTCGCAGGAGTTCAAAAACGCACTGCTCGATCCTATTTTCAAAAAATTGCGGGAGCAATCAGGCCACGAATTTATTCCGCGGCAAGGCGGAATCGTTCGTCTTTATAAAGTACTGCGCCGAAAAGGGCGCACCGCATTGCTTGTCGATCTTACGCTGCATCCAAAGATGCCCTCGGTGGCGATCGATTGCTTCGGTTTGAAAACAAGCGTGACTTCGGCGCACGCGTGGCTGAACGAGCAAACCGGCGTGCCGATTATTCCGGCCCACTGTGAGCCGCTGCCGAATGGCCGGCACCGATTAGTGTTTCATCCGAAAATCGAAACGGCCGGGCGAAGTCACCAGCAGGTCGCGCAAGCGTGCTGGAATTCGTTCGAACCGTACGTGCGCAAAAATCCTGCCCCATGGCTTTGGATGTATAAACATTGGCGATACAAACCGGCCGCGGCCGTTCGGCCTTATCCGTTTTATGCGCGGCCGCATCGCCGTTTCGACAAAAGAATCGGCGCCGGCGGTGAAAACAATCCTGTCTCGGCGAAGATGTAACGGCGTGCGAATGGTTGACAAAAGTCCCGGCAGATTCTCCAGTACCGCCATGCGAATCGTTTCCCGCTTAGCTTTCGTCGCCGTGCCGGCGGCTCTTTCGTTGCTCACTGGTTGCCAAACGGGAGGTCTGCTCTCCCGAGCTGGCGGCGGTCCCTATCACGTCACCGCTTACAAGCCGAACGATCCCTCGGCCGTGCGCGTAAAAGTTTCCCTCTCGAAGCAAAATGTTTACGTGATGGAAGGCGATCGCTGTCTGATGGCAGCAGCTGTTTCAGTGGGTTTGCCTAACAAACCGACACCGCACGGCGGTTTCACAATTTATTCGAAGCAGGAGCACAAGCGCTCCGGTTCCTACGGCTTCAGTGTCCAAGGCAACAGCGTCACGCCGTGCAGCGGCAATTGCGGCGGACATTACGTCGGTTATCCGATGGGTTACTGGTGTGAGTTCGCGCCGGGATACGGATTTCATCAGGGCTTTGTCCATCCGGTTCCGCGGACCCACGGCTGCATTCGTTTGAAAGGCGAGGCCGCACCGAAGTTTTACGCACTGATGCGCATCGGCACGCCGGTCAATATTGCCAGCACGCAACCCGAGGACGAGACGATCGGTCCGAAAGTGCAACGGGTGGACGATTCGCGGACACCGGATCCCGATCCCCATATCATGATTTCCGACGCCGCTTTTCAACAGCCGAGCGGAACGTTGCTCGAGTAGCGTTCCTGCGGCAAATTACGGTCGGATCTTATGAGCACGAACCTCATCTCCAGCGGAACGACGGCGCGCGAAAAGGTCAACTTGCGTACGCCGGACGTGATGGCGGCGGTGCAGGAGCAGGTTGAGCAGCATTATCGCAGCGACATCGTCGACAAAGTGCGTCGCGCCGGCGGGATCATTGAAGTTGGCGACACCATTGTCCGCCTCGCCAAGCAGTTCGGCTTTTGTTACGGGGTTGAGCGCGCGATCGATCTCGCTTACGCCGCGCGCAAAGTTTTCAAAGAGCGCCGGCTCTTCATCGTCGGCGAGATCATTCACAACCCGGAGGTCAACCATCAGATCGCGTCGTTAGGCATCAAGAATCTGACTGGTCGTAACAAGCAGGCCGAGATTTCCGATTTGCAACCCGACGATATCGTGATCGTGCCGGCGTTCGGCACCGAATTGTCGATGTTGCAGCAAATCAAAGAGCGCGGCTGCCAGATTGTCGACACTACTTGCGGCGACGTGATGAGCGTTTGGAAACGCGTCCGCAAATACGCGAGCGAAGCGGTCACGTCGATCATTCACGGTAAAGCCGAGCACGAGGAGACCAAGGCGACGAGCTCGCGCGCGCTCGGCGACGGAAAGGGACACTATCTGGTCGTGCTCACGCTCGCGGACACCGATTACGTTTGTAATTACATTCGGCACGGCGGCGATAAGCAGGCGTTTCTCGAAAAATTTCGCGGCGGGTATTCGCCTGGTTTCGATCCGGACATACATCTCAGAACAGTTGGCGTCGCAAATCAAACCACGATGTTGCGTGGCGAAACCGAAGAAGTGCAGCGGCGGGTCCGGCAGGCGATCGTCGATCGCGATGGCGCGGACGCTGCCGCCCAGAACTTTCGTTTCTTCGATACGATCTGCGGCGCGACCCAGGAACGTCAGGATGCGTTGCGCGAATTACTCGACATCAAAATGGATTTGCTCCTTGTTGTTGGCGGTTACAACAGCTCGAACACTTCGCACCTCGCGGAAATGGGCGAGGAAAAATTGCCGACCTATTTTGTCCTGAACGCTTCGCGGCTTCTCTCGCACAACGAAATCAAGCATTACAATTTGCCCGAAAAACGCGAAGTGGTTTCCCACTTCTGGCTTCCGCCTGGCCCCGTCGTCGTCGGCATCACGGCCGGCGCCTCTTGTCCGAACAACTTGATCGAAGAAACTTTGATCCGGCTTTTCGAATTGCGGGGAATCCCTCGTCAGCAGCTCGAACTCGCTGCCTAAGGCTTGTCCTGAGCCTGGTCGAACGGATCGACAATCGCCGCGCGCGCGCGTCGTTGTCATTCCGAGCGGAGTCGAGGGATCTCTTACTATTTCTGAAATTCGGAAACATCTAGAGATGTCTCGACTTCGCTCGACATGACAAGACCTTGAAGCGCAACCCGGAGCCGCGCTGCGAAACATTTGTGGTTATGCGCGCAATCTGGAAAGGCAGCATCAGTTTTGGTCTGGTTAACATCCCAATTGGACTTTATCCGGCGACTCGGAAAGAGGAGCTGAGGTTTCGGTTGTTGAGAAAAAGCGATTTGAGTCCGGTGAATTATAAACGCGTCGCGGAAAAGGACGGGAAAGAAGTGCCGTGGGACCAGATCGTCAAAGGCTACGAGTACGAAAAAGGAAAATACGTCGTCCTGAAGGAGGAAGATTTTGAGCGGATCGACCTCGAGGCGACGCAGACGGTCGATATCCAGGACTTTGTCGATCTTGATGAGATCGATCCGATGTTTTTCTACAAGCCGTACTATTTAGAGCCGCAAAAAGGTGGCGACAAGGCCTATGCGCTTTTGCGCGATTCACTCGAGGACAAGAAAAAAGTCGGTATCGCCAAGGTTGTGATCAAGACCCGCCAATATCTTGCGGGCGTGAAACCGGAAGACGGGGCGCTCGTGCTTGAGCTCATGCATTTCGCCGATGAACTGGCCGACGCGAGCAAGCTTCGCATTCCGAAGAAGGTCGAAGTCGGAAAACGCGAAATGAATATGGCCACGGCGCTGGTCGACAGCATGAGCTCGAAGTGGAGCCCGGAAAAATATAAGGACGATTATCGCGAAGCTCTGATGGAAGTGATCGAAGAAAAGGTCGAGGCCGGCGGAAAAGAAATTGAAGAGAAGCCGAAGAAGGCGCCGAAACCGACCAAAGTGATCGACCTTGTGAAAGTTTTGCAACAGAGCCTGGAGCAAACCGGTAAGGCGAAAAAGAAAACCGCGCGCGCGGGCAAACATCTGGAGCGTCACAAAAAAGCGGCTTAGGCGTATTGTGCGATTCCACCTGCGATCTTGACACATAAGATCGACATCGTTCAGCCTAAACGACCATGAACTCTCTCAATCGATTTGCGGATCCGTTTTACTGCCTTACGCGGCTGATTGTCGGTTTGATGTTTGCATCCCATGGAGGGCAATTAGTGCTGGGCATGTTTGGCGGGATGCCCGGTTCAGACAACATGATGATGCAGGTCGGCGGTTGGGTTCAACTTGTCGGCGGCTTTATGATCGCGTTTGGGCTGTTCACGCGTATCGCCGCATTCATTTCGAGCGGCGAGATGGCCGTGGCTTATTTCATGATCCACGTGGCCAACGCGCCCACACCGATGGCCAAGTTTTTCCCGATCTCGAGCGCCGGACCACAAGTATCGAACAAAGGCGAACTGGCTATCTTCTATTGCTGGTTCTTTTTGTTCGTCGTCTTTTATGGCGCTGGCCGTTGGAGCATTGATGCGCTGATTAGCAAAGGGAAGGCCGCGGCTGTGTCTTCCACTCCGTAGTCAATACCGGATCGATGTCGTCGCTTCAATGAAACGGGCCATCCTCGCGGCCGCTTTTATTCTAGTCGCGCAATCGCTGCCAGCTCAGGAATACAAAGACTTTGGCAAAGACCGGTTAAACAATTCGCCGCGACACGGCGAATGGGTCGATATCAAGTCGGGCGATCGCACGATCAAAGCATTCGTCGTTTATCCGGAGCGCAAAGATAAGGCGCCCGTCGTGCTGGTCATCCAGGAGATCTTTGGCCTAACGGACTGGCTGCGCAGTCTGTGCGATGAATTGGCCGAGAATGGAGTCATTGCGATCGCGCCCGATTTTCTCAACGGCCAAAAATTCGAAGACGCCGACGGCGCGAGCAAAGCGACCTCGGCGTTGACCACCGAACAAATCAAAACCGTTCTCGACGCGACTTCAGATTACGCACTCACGAAAATCCCGGCGGGCAATGGCACGCTCGCGGTTTGCGGATTTTGCCGGGGCGGGGGATGGGCGTTCGATTACGCCACCGCAAACCCGAAACTCAAAGCGGTCTATTCATTTTACGGAAACGCGCTCGATGATCCGGCAAAGATCGCAAAAATTCCCTGTCCGGTTTACGGATTCTACGGCGAGAACGACGAGCGAGTGAACGCCACAATTCCGAAAGCCGAAGAACTCATGAAAGCTGCCGGCAAAAAATATGAGCCGGTGATTTACAAGGGCGCCGGCCACGGTTTCATGCGCTCAGGCGAGCCGAACAATCCGAATGTTCGCGAAGGCGACAGAAAAGCGCGCGACGAAGCCTGGGCCCGCTGGAAAAAGCTGCTGACTGAACTTGCAGCGCCGAAGTAATCGATAGGCGCTACGTTTTCAGTAGCTGTCGAAGACATTGGTAAAAATGCTCCCAACTTCGTTTGCTGCGGTAATAGAATGTTCCGGGAAAAAGACCCAGTATTCGTGTGGATCATCTGAATCGCGGGCAAGAATTAAAGACAACTCATGCTCGCTATCAGAAATGTTGATTCCAATCCTGTGACTGGGATGCGAATGATGCGCCTGGGCCCAACGCAGACTTCTGAGAGCCCTTAAAATTGGCTCTACATTTTCAACTGATTGTCCGGAGATCGAAACGCGGCAATTCGCATTCACAACATTGAGTTTTGTTCGCACCTCGTCTTGTGCAAACGATTTACTTAGCGCTGCCGCCAACATAAAAGCGAGGATCGGGACAGCGAAGGCCAAAAGACTTTTGACGGGCATCGTTGGCCTGGGCGAAGCCGGACCGAGCTGCCGATTCCGTTGGAGTTTATAAACGTAGCGAAGCCAGTTTACCAGTAGGAACGGCAGCGCCATTAGTGCGATGGGGAATGCGACGTACGCCGTCATGTCGAGCGCATGCATCAAACGGGGGATGTCCACGGTTGCAACCGGCGCTATTTCGCGCTCAGCAATTCATCCACCAACGGCTGCGCGTCATACACATTTCGTAGCGCCTCGATAATGGCGGCGGAATCGACTGAGACGGCGCGCGCTTGTTTGTCGGTGTAAATGCAATCGAGCACGAGCGATTGAATGTTGCCGTCGAAAATGATCCCGACGAATTCTCCGGTCTTGTTCACCACCGGGCTGCCGCTGTTGCCGCCAATGATGTCGGCATCGGAGACGAAATTGAATCTCGTTTCCGGATTGAGCGACGACTTCTTGTCGATCCAACGGTGCGGCAAATCGAACGGCGCTTTGTTGTCG
>Ga0209807_1000103_pt1 | contig 33599 bp, 31 predicted proteins | sample GraSoiAngelo_154_FD_186168 | JGI IMG/M metagenome (GOLD analysis project Ga0209807, IMG submission 186168) | Grasslands soil microbial communities from the Angelo Coastal Reserve, California, USA - 14_1009_13_20cm (SPAdes) (version 2) | ecosystem: Environmental > Terrestrial > Soil > Grasslands ... | reverse complement strand
AACCCTCCCTGCCCTTCCGGTTGAACGACTTTGTAACAACTCCTCCCGCACCTGCTCTGGAGGCGCGGACCATGACCTCACTAGAAACACCAAGAATTCCGGAAGCGAGAATCGTTGGGTTGGGGAGCTTTATACCAGCAAACTCCACCGATAGGTCAGGTTCCAAATGTCGCCAAGACAGTATACGCGTTCCACATTAATTATCTTCGCACCACGCCAGCACAACAAGATCGACAGAACCAAGACAAGCGAGCGATCTTGAAGGCCTACCTGGTCGACTCACCGGCCGGACTCTTCCTACTGGAAAAGACCGGCAAGATTGCCGAAAAAGCCCTCTTCCCCCGAAACCCCAAAGACGCCGCTGTGAAACTGAACGAAGTTCGCCAGGGACAACTACCCCCAGAATTCTCTGAATTCGCGAACCGCCTATCCCAGATGGGCCTGGAAAAACTCACTGTAGACAACGAATATCTCGCAAGAATCCTGCGCGCATTTTTGGCCTCGGAAGTCGTCCTGGACGAAAGAGACGAAACGATCTCAAAGCTGCGGAATCGGCTGCCCAATATGCTTGTCCGGTTCCGAATCGTGGAGTCAAAGGACGATTACGAGAAACTTGTTCATGATGTGTCGATGGAAATCGCACAGGCATCAATTGCGGAGACCGGTACGAAGCGTGACCTTTACGCGATCCAGACCGTCAGATGCATCGAGGACCTGGACAAGGTACTGAACCTGCTTGCAGGTCGGATACGAGAATGGTATGGGCTACATTTTCCTGAGCTAGACAGGCTCGTGGAAAAACACGACAGCTACATTCGGCTCGTCCAAAGCCTTGGCACACGCGACTCGTTCTCCCAAGAGTCCCTCGTCGAAATGGGCATACCTCAAGAACGTGCACGGATCATCTCGGAAGCAGCCCAGAAATCCTCCGGAGCAGATCTCCCTCAACCCGACCTCTTATGGCTTCAAGAAGTCTGCGCGACGGTTCTTCAAATGTACAAGCTGAGAGAGACTGCTGAAAAGTACACTGACAAGATCATGCTGGAGGTAGCCCCCAACATGACAGGAGTTCTAGGTGCAGTTCTTTCCGCCAAGATCCTTTCGATGGCTGGAGGCTTGGAGAACGTCGGTAAGATGCCGGCCAGCACGATACAAGTGCTCGGTGCGGAGAAGGCTCTGTTCCGAACCCTGAAAACTGGAGCTCGCCCTCCGAAGCATGGAATAATATTCCAATACGCCGCCATCCACCAGTCCCCGAGATGGCTGAGAGGACGAATTGCCCGCGCAGTTGCAGGGAAACTCGCCATTGCCGCTCGAATGGATGCGTTCGGCGGATCCAACGAGGGTGACAAGATGCGAATTGCGCTGGAGAAGAAGCTAGGCGATCTCAAAGATCGTTATCAAGGACAACCCCCCAAGAAGAAGCATGCCACGCAATGGCGTCCACCCCCACAAAAAGTTCGAAGGGATCTACCTGATCGGGGGGGAAGGGGAAGAGAGACTAGGTACCCGCAGCCTGGCCCCGGGAGAGAACGTTTACGGCGAGGAAATCGTCAAAGTTGGCGATGAAGAGTATCGGATCTGGGACCCGTTTCGGAGTAAGCTCGCAGCCGCTATCATGAAGGGACTTCACAAGATCCCGATTAGGGAAAAGTCGAAGGTCCTATACTTGGGAGCCGCAAGCGGAACGACCGTCAGCCACGTAAGTGACATCGTAGGGCGCGAGGGAAAAGTATACTGCGTTGAATTTGCGCAAAGATCCTTCAGGGACCTAGTTAACAACGTGTCAAAAAACAGGATCAACACCGTACCAATCTTTGAGGACGCTCGCTTTCCCAGCAGATACCGCACCCTCGTCTCCGAAGTTGACTCAGCGTATTGCGACATCGCACAGCCAGACCAAGCAAGAATATTGGCCGAAAACCTTGACACGTTTCTAGATCCAGGCAACGAGTTCCTCATGGCAATCAAAGCCCGAAGCATTGACGTGACTAAAGATCCAAACGCGATTTTTCGCCAAGAGGCTGAGACTTTGAAGAAGAGGGGAAACACGATAGAAGAAATGGTTCGATTAGATCCCTTCGAGAAGGACCACTGCATGGTTCGAGGCAGGAAATAGAAAAGGCCATATCCCGTGGATCGAGACGGCTTCTTCGATGTGATGCTGCAAAACGAATTGCGAAAGCTCAACACGCATCTCCCGAAGAATCGGAAAACCATTAGAGAACTGTTGGCCGAGGAGCAACCGTCTGTCTCAACAGTAGGCGGAGAGAAAGCGAATATGAAAAAAAGTGAAGTTGAGGCTTTGAGTGCCGGGTTGCCAGATGCGTTGCGTGACAAGGTCAGGCTTCCCCTTGTCTTGTTGCGAAGGAGGGAGCTGGGACCCGGCGCGTTCACATTGCTAGGAGATCCTAACGAAGAATACGCGGTTTCCAACATTCTAGGAGAGTACAATGGAACCCTTGCGGAATTTCAGCAATCAAGACAATCCGCAACTGTGTTTTATAAGCCGCAGGTCAGCGAGTTAACGCGTCGTTTTCACTCACTCGTAGTTGTAGGATTCGGTCTCTCCGAGTGACATCCAACAAGATCGATTGCGTGACACCTGCCGCCCCGGTTTGGTAGTGACGAGACTCCACGCGACCATTGAACGCTTATGTACGGCAGGGTTCCCCACGTTACTAGCCGATAACTCTCTTGCTTGAGGACAGCATTGCAAAGCGTGTCGTTCACACTTGTCTGAGGGTTCACGAAGATGACATGGTCCTCATTGAAACTTGGCAACACACCATCGACCTAGCCAGTGAGATAGCTCTTGAGTGCTATCGGACAGGCGCAAAGCCCCTCATCACACTCAACACCGATCGGCTATGGTGGGGAACCCTTGCTGAGATTCCTGAACAATATATGCGCAAGATCCCTCGCCACGTTCTCAGTGCTGTCGACAATGTAACCGTCTGGATTGCGCTTGGGGGTCCTGAAGATCCTTCCAAGTTCCGCGACGTACCCGCCTCAAGACTAGAGATCCTTTTCGAAGGAGACAAACCCGTCCTCGACAAAACTTTCGAGAAAAAAGTTCGGACAGCCGAACTCCTTCTGGGTCACGTTACACAGCAACGTGCTAAAGCTTACGGCTTCGACTATGACCGCTGGTTGAAAATGACCGAAGAAGCCATCAGGGTTGACTACCCAAAACTTGCGGAACTGGGAAGAAAAGTAGCGCTCCGCCTAGAACGGGGGAGCAAAGTGCACATCACATCTAGAGGAGGTACCGACGTGAGGTTCGAGATAACGAAGAGACCCGTTCACGTTCAGGATGGGATTGTTGATCAAGCCGACGTGGAACGCGGGCTCGTTTCAACACAACTGCCTTCAGGTAAGGTTGAGGTCGCACCGCTGGAAGAATCAGCCCGAGGAACTGTAGTTTACGATGTGCCCCGTGCCTTGAAGGGGAGACTAATTCAGGAGCTAAGACTAGATTTCGAGAAAGGTCGGATCAAGGAATTCCGAGCCAGGAAGTACGAAGAAGTTTTCCGCGAGGTCTTCGAGGCAACTCAGGGCGACAGGGATAGGATAGCCCAGTTTACTATAGGACTAAACCCCAAAGTGGATCTAATCGGATACACAACTGACGAGCTCTCTCTAGGTACCGTGACGATTGGGGTGGGAGCGAACAAAGGTATCGGTGGCAAGAACGACAGCAGTTTCACATTCTCAGGAACCATTACGAAGCCCACAGTCGAGATTGATGGGCAAACGATAATGGTTGATGGAAGAATGACGCTGTAGCACGAGCGGCCCGTTTTTTAATCAACAATACAACCTGCGAGGCGCGAATCCCGCATGGTCAAGAAACAAGTCGATGTTCTAATCCTGAACTCGAACGAGACCATAACCATAGACTCTCCCGACACCGAAACTGGACTTGGTATAATTGACAATGGAGGTGTCGCGATAAACAAGGGCAAGATAACTCTAGCGGCATCAACAGATCTCCTCGAACGAAAATTCCGAGCGAGAAGGACCATGGACGCAGAGGACCAGATCATCCTTCCCGGGTTCGTTGACCCTCACACTCACTTGATCTTTGCCGGAGCTCGTGAAGCCGAGTTTCAGCTCCGGATAGCGGGCGCCTCATACATGGACGTTCTTCGCAAGGGAGGCGGAATAATCGAGACTGTGAACCGTACTCGTCAAACCAGCTCGGAATCGCTGTTTCAATCTGGGAAACAGAGACTCGATAAGTGTCTCGAATCCGGCTCTACCACCGTTGAGATAAAAAGCGGGTATGGACTCAGAGACGATGACGAGCTGAGGATTCTAAGGACGATTCAACGACTGCAGAAGTATCACCCGTGTCGCACTGTCTCCACGTTCATGGGTGCTCACGCGGTCCCGCCAGGAGAGACTTCGTCGGAATATGTTTTGAGTGTGATCGACGAAATGTTGCCGCAGATTGCCCGAGCGGGACTAGCGGAGTTCTGCGATGTATTTTGTGAGCAGGGCGCGTTTGACTCAGCTGAGTCGGCAAGGATTCTTGGGAAGGCCCGGGAACTCGGTCTGAAGCTCAAGATACACGCCGACCAGTTCACCGAAAGTGGTGGGGCTGAGATAGCGAACAAACTTCACGCGACCTCTGCAGACCATCTGGTTCACTCTCCAACGAGACAGCTCGAAAAGATGGCTGAAACGAAAGTTGTCCCGGTCGTCTTGCCCTCGTCATCCCTCAGCGTGCTAACCGGGGAGAATGCGGACGCTCGCAGCATGCTTACGCTCGGCCTCCCTGTTGCTTTGGGAACCGACTTCAGCCCTTCCAACTGGATGCTCGGCCAGTTGACGGTGGCTGCCCTGGCGTCGCGACAGCTGCGAATGAAGGCTTCTGAAATAATTCGAGGAATAACGATCAATGCAGCGAGAGCTTTAGGATTGGAGAAAAGGGTAGGAAGCCTTCATGTTGGCAAAGACGCGGATCTTGTGACTTTGCGGGTACCCAGTCACAAATGGATTGGGTACACGTATGGTGAGCGGATCGTTGACAATGTCCTTATCGGAGGCGAATGGGTAGTGAGGGACGGTAAGAGGATTCCTTGATGCAAAAGAGACGGCCTCGAGTCTCTTCAATGTTGAAACACCGAAGGACGATCTCCGCCATAACTGGCACGGAGTTGCACTGCAAGAGCTGGCAGATCGAAGGGGCCTACAGGATGCTTCACAATGTTTTGGATCGAGAGGTAGCCAAAGACCCTGATCATCTGATCGTGTATGGGGGTACGGGACGAGCCGCTAGATCCTGGGATGCGCTTGAGGCAACGCTTGAGAGTCTGGAGAACCTCGAGGAGGATCAGACACTTCTCATTCAAAGTGGCAAGCCGGTCGCAGTGTTCAAGACCCATAATCTGGCTCCGCGGGTATTGATTGTTAACAGCATGATTGTTCCAAAGTGGGCTACATGGGATTACTTCTACGAGCTCGAGCAGAAGGGTCTCATAATGTATGGACAGATGACGGCGGGTTCATGGGCCTTCATTGGAACGCAGGGGATCCTTCAGGGTACTTACGAAACGCTCGCAGCTGTTGCAAAGGAACACTTTCACGGAACACTTGCAGGTAGACTAGTGTTGACTGCGGGTCTGGGCGAAATGGGAGGTGCCCAGCCTTTGGCGGTTACGATGAATGATGGCGTTGCGCTGGCGGTAGAGATCGACAAAGAGGCGATTGAGAAAAGAATTCGCTATGGTTATTTGCAAAGTTTTACTGACGATCTGGATGAAGCTCTAGACATAGTTCAGCAGGCGAAGCAAGATCGAGTTCCACGTAGCGTTGCCCTCCTTGGAAATGCTGCAGAGGTGCACCCGGAACTCTTGAGGCGTCACGTGATTCCTGATGTTGTGACCGATCAAACCTCAGCGCATGACCCTCTGAACGGCTATTATCCAGCGGGCCTTTCAAAGGAGGAGGCCGACTCCCTGCGCCGATCCGATCCAAAAGAGTATCTGAAAAAGGCGAGTCGAAGTATTCACACGCATGTGAAGACTATGATCGCTATGTCTCGGCGGGGAGCCGTGGCCTTCGAGTATGGAAACAATATTCGACAACAGGCCTTGGACGCTGGGTTGAAGAATGCGTTTGAGTTTCCGGGATTTGTCCAGCGATACATCAGGCCAATGTTTTGTGAGGGCAGGGGACCGTTCAGATGGACATCACTGGCTGGAGATCCAGAGGATATTCGTAAGATCGACGATCTGGTTCTCTCTATCTTTCCTCAAGACAAGGGCCTCTCCCGATGGATTCGTAAAGCCCAGAAGGAAGTGAAGTTCCAGGGGCTGCCTGCTAGAGTGTGCTGGCTCGGATTCGGTGAGCGAGCTAAGTTTGGTGGGCTGATAAATGGAATGGTGGCAAACGGAGAGCTGGCTGGACCCATTTGGATTGGTAGAGACCATCTAGATTGCGGAAGCGTCGCCTCTCCTAGGAGAGAGACTGAGGGCATGCTCGACGGTAGTGATGCCATTGCTGACTGGCCGATTCTAAACGCCCTTCTGAACACGGCTGCCGGTGCGACTTGGGTGAGCGTGCATCAAGGGGGCGGCGTGGGAATGGGGTATAGTATTCACGCTGGAATGTGTCTCGTAGCTGATGGTACGCCCGAGGCAGCGGCCAAACTTGAGCGCGTATTGACCACTGATCCAGGGATAGGGATAGTGAGGCATGCGGACGCAGGGTATACAGCGGCGAGGAAAATCGCTAGGGAAAACGGCATACAGATGCCGATGCTCAAGTAGAGCTCTCTGAATTCTCCGTTCGCAAAGGTCCGAAGGGACCCCGGCTCAACCATGAACACCGCACCCCTTCAATCTCTGAGAGGGACCAAATCGCCCATTATCAGCCCTGATATCGATTCTAGAAGGTCTTCCCTTATTTTCATACTAAATCGTTCTTAACGCCTCGACAAAACACGATCCGATCCAAGCATGGTCTGTGCCCTGAATCATCTGTCTCGCCCATAATCAATGCCAGACAGCAGACATTCTCTGGGTGAGGGGGGTCTTAGTGATTGACCCTCGCGACGCAAGAGCGGTTTTTCCAGCATCGGGCTGGGCATCTGGCTCATGTAGAGACAATCTTTCACCGGGAGCGTCATCGAGCCTGCTCGTTTGCCAGCGAGCTTGACCGGGGCCGATCGAACTAGTACGAAAGGTATAGTCTCGCGCGTTTCCCCCATCAGCATATGGGCTGCACCAGCGATCCCGTCTGCTAGAGACTGGAGCGTCATCAGCACCTTCCGTCCATACAAGTCTGTCATTCCTCGAGCGTCCCTCACCGGCTGAAATCCCGAGCAAGCAATTGCCAGCCCGATCGTGCCCAGGCGCAGAGGCGTAACGCGACTGTCCACGATAACAACGCCAACCTTCTTTCTGAACTTGTGACTAACGATTCTTCGAATTTTCTCTGCGGATCTTTGCGGATTAACCGGCCACGGAACAACGCTTTCGCTAGGAGCATTCTTCCGGTCAACACCCGAATTCGCTACCGCGTCCCCATTCTTGAGTGTGAGAAGAACCCCCGGAACCCCACCGTAGACGGCATCAGATTCATCGAGCACGACCTGAACAAACTCGGGAGGCATTCCAAACCGACTGGCAAGTCTTCTGGCAGAAATCGACGGTTTGACCTCAGCGAGAGAAACAACGTTCTCTTCAGACAGAGAAACAACCTTACTGGCGATGGCGATTATATCTCCGTTCTTCACTCCCAGTTTGGCAGAAGCGAGTGCTTCAGTGAGTCTAACAGTAATCGAATCGCCGGGTAAAACGAGTTTGGACTTGAGCGGGTAGAGTTGCAATCTAATCCGCGCTCTTGATGAACTGTTTGACCGTGTCGCTGATTTGCCCTCTCCTGACGATCTCGAATATCCGTTCGATATCGTCGTGGGAAGATCTATCCTGAGTCAGAGGGCGAACCTCTTTCCGGATAGCCCGATAGACGTTCCTAGTACCTCTTCCTAGACCTGAGTCCCCTCTAAGATGAACCGCCTGAGCCGCGGTCAAGAGTTCTATAGCAACTACATACCGGCAATTCTCGAGAATGCTGGTTGATTTGTGGGCGGCTCCCGGACCCATGCTAACGAAGTCTTCGAAGTTACTGGAGGTCGGGATAGAGTCGCTGCTCGCCGGATGGGCCAATATCTTGTTCTCCGCGACCAAGGCGGTCGCCGTGTATTGAACGGCCATCAAACCACTTGCCAAGCCCGGTTTCGATTCTTTCCCAACTAAGAAGGCTGTCAGACCGTTGTTCAAAGATGCGTCGAGCAGAGCGGATATTCTTCGCTCCGATATGTTCGCGAGGGTTGAGAGACCCAAACCCATCATGTCAAGAGCCATGGAGATTGGCTGTCCGTGAAAGTTGCCCCCGGATAAGCAAGCTCTTTCATCCGGGAAAATGAGCGGATTGTCAGTGGCCGAATTCATCTCGATCTCAAGTATAGACCTGACATAGTCCATTACATCGATCACTGGTCCCATGACTTGCGGAGCGCATCGGAAGGAGTACGGGTCCTGGGGACGCCCGTCCACAGGATCGTCGTTGATTATCGTCCGGCACAGCTTGCTGCCCTCTATGAGGGTACGAATGTCCGATGCAACTCGCCCTTGTCCGGGATGTCGTCTTGCTTTGTGAATCCGTTCATCGAACGGGTCAATCCATCCTCTGATCGCCTCTAGAGAAAGCGCCAGAGCCGCTTCAGATGCTGCGAACAAATCATAGGAATCGCAAAGATTGAGACAGCCTATCGAGGTCATCTGCTGCGTGCCATTGTTCAGTGCCAGGCCTTCCTTGGCTTCGAGCTGTATCGGGTGCAGACCAACCCGCTGGAGGGCTTGTCTCCCTGAGACCCATCTCTCTCGGTATTCGGCCTTTCCTTCTCCCATTAGCACCAACGCCATGTGAGATAGGGGAGAGAGATCACCGCTAGCCCCGACAGATCCTCTTTGGGGAATGTATGGATGGATTCGCTTGTTAAGGAGCGCTACTATGAGCTCCGGAATTTCTGGCCTGATGCCGGAATTGCCTTTGATCAGTGTATTCGCTCTTAGGAGCATCATCGCCCTTACCACCTCTGCTGAGTGAGGTTTGCCTACACTTGCGGCATGGCTTCGAAGAAGGTTTGCTTGAAGTTGTCTGAGATCTCCCGGAGCAACTTTGAAATTGGATAGTGCACCGAACCCCGTATTGACGCCGTAGATTACTTCGTCCGCTTGGAGTAGCTTTTCAAGAACCGCTCTGCCCCTTATGGTTCTCTGTAGCGCCTTCTCGTCTATTCTAACCGTGCTGTTGCTTCGCGCCACGGACAGTAGCTCTTTCAGCGTCAGGTTTGATCCGTCTATGGTGACTTCGACCAATCTTCCACGAGAATCCGGCACAATGAGGATTTGGGAGATAAGGTTGGCTGTTCGTTATAGTGGATTCCTCCCTTCCAAACAGTGATCGTCGTCCCGAAACTTCTCACACAATTCCTGGCGTTAGAGCTTCCAGGCCTCGTTTTGAGGACCAAATTAGCCCAGCGTGTAACGCTGATATTCTGCTCCTACACCTCGGGCATCACCTTGAGTCTGGTAAAAGATCCCAAACTTGCGCCTTCCGGCAAAGTGAAGATGGCATGGGCTCGAGAACACATGCCCGTGCTCGCAAAAATAACAAAGAGACTAGTCGCCCGCAAGACCTTCGAGGGCTACAAGATAGGAACCTGCCTGCACCTTGAAGCAAAAACCGCCGTCCTAGCAGAATCCATGCACCGAGCCGGCGCAGACGTAGCAATAACCGGTAGCAACCCTCTTTCGACCCAAGATGACGTTGCAGCGGCGCTCTCCGAAACGGGAGTTCACGTATACGCTTGGCACGGAGTGACCGACAAAGAACACAAACAAAACCTGAATCGGGTTCTAGACCTACAGCCGGACATTCTAATCGACGATGGTGCCGAACTCTCGATTCTTGCTCACTTGAAAGGGGGGAGCCGTTTGCGCAAGATCATTGGCGCTTGCGAAGAGACCACAACAGGCGTGACGCGCCTCAAAGCGATGGAACAGCAAGGAAAACTAAGATTTCCAGTCATCGCCGTCAACGACGCTCTTACCAAATATCTATTCGACAGTCAATACGGAACCGGCCAATCTGGCCTTGAAGGCATAATGCGGGCGACAAATCTGCTGCTCGCAGGTCGTAATGTCGTAGTGGCTGGGTACGGATGGGTTGGCAGAGGAGTAGCGGAACGCGCGCGCGGAATGGGGTCGAAAGTCACCGTGACCGAGGTGAACCCAATTAGGGCGCTAGAAGCGCTGATGGAAGGATTCGATGTTATGCCAATGGCCGATGCGGCTGAGAAAGGCGACTTGTTCATAACCGCCACCGGCGACACCGATGTAATAACCGCCTCCCATATGCTCAGAATGAAGGACCAAGCGATCCTCTGCAACGTCGGCCACTACAACGTTGAAGTGAGCGTCAAAGACCTTGAGAAGCTTGCAGTAAAGCGCAAGAGGGTACGCCCCGACGTTGTTGAGTATTCGCTACGGAACAAGAAAAGGCTCTACCTGCTTTCTGAAGGGCGCCTCGTCAACCTGGCTGCCGCGGACGGTCATCCGGCCGAAGTCATGGACATGAGTTTCGCCGACCAAGCTTTGTCGGCGGAATATCTAACCCAAAACAAGGGCAAATTACCAGCGAAGGTTGTCAAAGTACCCGAAAATCTCGATTTCGAGGTCGCTAGACAGAGACTCGAAGCGTTCGGGCGCAAAATCGACACTCTGTCCCGATTGCAGCAAAAGTACCTCCGATCTTGGCACGGTTAGCGCTCCTCTGCACAGTACGATGCACAAGTCTGCACAGCAGCGTCCCGTTCTGCACAGGCGTGTTTTGAACTGCTCCGAGGCAAACCTCTACCTCTGACCACTCGTTTCTTTCCTTAGAACCGATAACGGCGCGACGGAGAGAGTTCAGGACATTAACCCTCTCAGCGCGAAATTTTGCGTACGGGACGTCCAAACCTAATTAGTTCTCAGAAGGGACTTTGTCGCTCCGGGTGTATCTAGATGCGATTCTGGCCATTCAGTCCCGAAGTCTTCCATCGAGTCCGGGACACAAGCCGGAACAAAGCCCGACTGCCACCCTGGCTGATCACGCTCGTCGCCATCTTCTGTCTTTGGGAGGCAGTAGCTCTATCGGGCGCGGTCTCTAGCGATCAACTTCCACCCCTTCACAACGTTCTTCTCACACTAGTCCAGCTTGGAGGAACACCATTCTTCCTCGTTCGCGTCACCCAAAGCTTCGTCAACGTAGCCGCGGGAGTTTCTCTCGCCCTAGTGGTGGTCATGCCCCTAGCATTGCTAGTAGGTCTAAGAAACCAATTGGACGAGGCAATAACCCCGATCATTATGCTGGTAGGCGCGTTGCCGGACCTAGCGATACTAACTCTCCTAGTTACCGTGATCGGTCGAGGTAACGTAGCGGCAGTAGCCATCTCCGCCTTCAGCGCTTTCTTCCCGATCTACTTCACAATTAGGCAGGGAGTCAAGGAGATTCCATTAGACTACTTCCACGTTGCTTCTGTATTCAAAGCGGGGAGACTCGACACTTTCTCGAAAGTCGTGCTTCCCTCGATCTTTCCAAACTTCCTAACCGGACTAAGACTGTCCTTCGAGTTCAGCTGGAACGTCCTCCTCGCGGTGGAGATCATCGCAAGCGTCGCGGGGGTCGGAAGTTTCATCTCCAACAGTATTCAGGGGTCAGCGCACTCGATGACTTATGGCCTAGCTGCGATCATGACGGTAGGGCTTCTAACTATCCTTCTGGATCGAGCATTTTTCGACAGGCTAGAACAACGAATCAAGAGATGGCGGTAGACACTGGATGCACGTTGAATTCTCAAACGTCACAAAGGTATACTCCGAACCCCCACAAACCGTGACCGCCCTGAACAACATCTCTTTCCAAATCCACGAGGGAGAGTTTGTCTGCATCGTTGGACCAAGCGGATGCGGGAAATCCACTCTTCTGCGAATGATTGCAGGATTAGATCGACCATCCTCTGGGGAAATCCGCTTCAAAGGGGATCTGCTTACCGCTCCCCACCCCAAGATCAGCATGGTCTTTCAGACCTTCGCTCTACTTCCTTGGCGAACAGTCCTAGAGAACGTCGCTTTTGGCCTTGAGGTCCAGAATGTTCCGAAACACGAGAGGGAGAATACGGCTAGAGACCTTCTCGGAATGGTGGGTCTCAAAGATAGCGAGAAACTCTATCCGAAACAGCTGTCCGGCGGGATGAAGCAACGGGTCGGAATTGCCAGAGCCCTTGCCATAGACCCAGAGGTTGTCTTAATGGACGAGGCCTTCAGCGCTATCGACGAGTTCACTGCAGAGGCCCTCAGGGAAGAGGTCGCAGAGATTCACGCTGAGACTCAGAAGACTTTCCTTCTCGTCACCCACAATCTTCCCGAAGCAATCGAACTCGCCGACAGGATCCTCGTTCTCTCTGCACGTCCTGCCAGAGTCAAGAGCATAGTACCGATCGAGTTGCTTCGGCCGAGAAGCCCGACCGCGTCGGACTTCGTGAGCATTCACAAAGACATCTTTTCTTTGTTGCAGTCCGAGCTGGAGGCGAGCATAATGCGGCATCGGCTAAACGGACTCAAGGAGTTTCAGGGACTGCGCGACATGGAGGATCGCTAGTCACGCAGTTCAAACTCGTAGTTCTTGGGCTGATACTCCTAGTAGTCGGCCTAGCCGCATATGCCTCAATCCCGGCTGTCCACACGACCCCAGTGGTTAGCGAACAGAACGTTTGGGTTCAAAACGGGTTTCCGATACAGGCAGGTGCTCTAGTTGGACAACCAAGGAACATTAGCACGTTTTCCGGCATGAACAACGAATTGCGCGCAAACGTTACAGTTTTCGAGTCTGGTGCAGGCGCTTCAACTATCCATTTCGAACTCTTAGCCATGAACGATTCTCAGACATGCTCTCCATCGTCTCACCCTCCAACTGTTCTTGTGGACCAAACGGTGGGAAATAAGTCGTTCAATATTCCACTAAGGGCGGCAGGTACATACTGCTTCGTGTTCGACAACCAGGGTCCTCAACCATCCAAAACCGTTAACATTTCAGCCAGAGTCTTGGGAAGTACGGAGAAGGTCTTGATTGCCCGGGATGGAAGTGCGAACACGGTGGGTCTCGGGTTAGGAGCCCTTGGGCTCGTTGTTGTTATCTACGGGTACTCCAGAAAGAGCATCATCCCTTGGGAATGACCCAGTCGGGGACGACGGATTGCCTAGTTGAGTCACACTCGGCTCAGGCGAAGAGTAAGTCGCTGAACCCTTAGCATTGCCGAGAGCCTGATGTCGTCTCCTATGGAACGTTACAGCGAGTATAACGACTCCGAGGATCGTCGCCGCTGTAATGGCAGTAGCGAACGAGGGCTCGATTACCACTCGATAACTGGCGGTTAGAACGCTATCTTTGACAACTGAGACCCATCGCGGGTTCGACGTGCTTCCATCGTCCCATGCGGCAAAGCTCTCTGTGAGCCCGAGTTGGATGGTGCTGGATCCGATCAAAACTGGAATTTGCGGTTGTATGAAAATGGTGTGGGGGCCATATCGCACCGGGAGCCTCAACTGGTTTGAAGCGTCCGAGGTCCAGTTGGCACCGTCAATAGTGACGCTAACGCCCTGCGAGGGAGTGTTGATTTGCAGAAGAAGCCTTGGTGCGCTTGTTCGATCAACCAGAACCGAATAGGAAGTAGGACTGGTCGTTGTTACGATAACTTTTACGAAGTTCGCCTGGTCCGAGAACGTGTTATCACTAACGCACGGAGAATTACATGGCCCAAAAGGCGCGTCATTAAGATCTCCGCCCGGATGGGCGTCTATTAGCCGGACGCTACCATGCCCGGCCGCAATACTCTCGTTTACTTTGTAGATTAGAATGCCTGCGCCCGGATAATCTGAGGGAAAGGGCAGGTACTGATCATACGTGCCGATCTTTGCCCTCATCTCTACGAGGTAGTAGGTCAGGGAACCATCCTGGTTCGCGGCAATAGGGATCTTAACGGATTGGGTGTTTGTGGTGGGGGATTCTAAGTTCGTCAAAGTGATGTTAGCGCTTTGACCTGGTTGAACGAGGGCCACTCTTGAGCTTGGAACAAACCCTAGTTGTATCTTCGACCAGATCGAATGGTGAGATGGATACGTGCCCGGTTTAGGCTGGAGTAGGTTACCAGTGTTCGGGTTCCATTCTCCCAAGGCCATTATTTCCCAATAGCCCAAAAAGTTGTTCGACGGGTCGATTTGACCAGTCAAATCGTAAAGGTCGGGAAGCCCCAGGAGGTGGCCAGCCTCGTGGCAGAAAACTCCCGTCGGGTCAGATTCAGCTACCACGGACGTTGAAATCTTGTATGATATCAAAGGAGCCGGATTGAAAACATAACCCGGAATCGTGAAAGAATGAATATCACTCGTCACATGAGTCATCGCTTCGTCGTTGCCCGAGTGGACTACTATCGCAAACTTGTAGCTAGCGAGGTCGACCCCTGCGTTGTAAGCTGCTTGTAGCGAGTCAGATACTAGTTGATTATCGCTCGATACAGTATCTGCTCCATAGTATGTCATTGCGTTCGGCAGAGTGTACCAAGTAGAGCTGGGCGCGGGCATCATGCCAGTCTGAAATGAGACGGTCCCGTACGAGTCTTCGTTGTAATAGTTGTTCAAGTTTGAGAGCATTGTCAGAATCTGGGTAGGGGATGTACCGTTTCCTTTGTCGGGAAACCTAACCATAATTACGATGGTTCGTTGAGGGCCATTCACCGCTGCAAGGGGTAAATGATTCGGGACGAGTCCGGTATTCATCGGCTCTTGATGAACATTCATGGCTCTTGCTGAGAAGGATAGAATTATCAGTGCCAGAATTGTGCTCGTTGTGGAGCGGTATACCATCTGTGGTCCTTCGAAAAGCTACTAGTGAGCTGGGCTGGGCTCTAGCCGCAAAAACAGACTGTAACCAAGTGAGTACTCTTCGAGTTTCAGAAGGATTGAAGAAACTGCCGGCCTGTGCCGTGGGACGAAGGAATCGCATTTTGCATGCAGCTAGGGATTTGATCGACTCGTGGAGTCAAGCCGTTTTCAACGTAGTCTTAAATACCGTGTTGGCTGAGAAAAGTCTCTTCACATATCGAATGTTTCCGAGGGTCTTCTCATGAGTCACAGTAAAGTTGGAATCGTTGGTTACGGGGTTTACATCCCCCGAGAACGGATTGAGACTGCGAAGATTGTTAGGGAGAGAGAGAAGAAGCGCGGGAAAGAACTTGAGAAGGTTCTGGAGAAGGTAAGGCATGGACTTCTTTTACGTGAAAAAGCTGTAGCAGGCCACACGGAAGACACGATGACCATCGCCACCGAGGCGGCGGAGAATGCCATACGCATGGCCGGGATTTCCCCTGGAGAAATCGGGGGCGTCACCGCTGGTTCAGAGTCTAAGCCGTATGCAGTCGGGACGATTGCACGACACGTCGCGTCTTTCGTCGGTGTCGGAGAGAACGTATTCATTGCTGATCTTGAAGGTGCGTGCAATTCTGGAATGCAAGGAGTCGGCTTCATAGATGCTGAGATTCGTAGTGGACGAATAAAATACGGTCTCGCGATTGGGTCGGATGTTGCTCAGGCTGAACGTGGAGACCCCCTAGAATACTCGGCCGGAGCCGGTGCCGGAGCCTTTGTGCTAGGGAAGAGTGATCTTATCGCAAGTATCGAGGACATTGCGCCTTACTCAAGCCTCTTCATGGATTTTTGGAGACGCGAGGAATCCGCTGTCCCCAAGCACTTCGGTAGGACGACTGTTGAAGCCTACAAATCACATATTATCGGCGCGATCGCCAACCTATTCCGCAAACATCCAGATCTCTCTCTATCCGACTTTGACTGGATAACATTTCACCAGCCATCGGGCTATCTTCCGATGAAGACGTGCAATGCGCTGACACAGGACGAAATCCCCTACGTTGGCGATTCATCTATCTCCGAAAGGATGAGACTCACCGAGCAAGACATTGAGAAGAAGATCAAGCCCTGGCTCAGAGTATTGGATACAGGAAATACGTACGCTGCTTCTACGATGATCTCCCTCGCCTCCCTTTTCGACAAAGCAAGGCCAGGTGACCAAGTTCTGGCAGTCTCCTACGGCTCCGGAGCCTATTCAAACGCAACTTGGTTCGAGGTACAGGATGGAATCGAGGAAAAGAGAGGACGAGTTCCCACCGTGATGGACTATGTCGAACGGAAATCCGAGATCAGAATAGACACATACCATGATCTGATCCGCGAACGACTGTCAAGAATTAAGAGAAGGTTGGAGATTCCGCGACTGGTCGGCGAGATTGAACCGGTCAACGGAAGCTACTTCTCGCTCTCTCTCTGCAAGGGTTGCAATAGGATCTATTATCCCGCGAGAGAGACCTGTCTGGCCTCCGACTGTCCGGGACCGATGGAGAAGAAACGCTTTCCGAGATTTGCGAAGCTGAAGACCGTCGCGAAGCTTCCCTTCAAGAAGAGATGGACCTCAAACTTCGAGCTCCTCGAAAAAAACAAGGTGCTGTTCGTCGACGCGGATGTCTCGGATTTGAAACCAGGGGTCCGACTGGAAGGGGTCATCAGAAGGCTCGACTACGAAGGGAAGGATGGACTCATCCTCTATGGAATCGCTTATCGGCCAATATTCCGGGAGGCCTTAGCGGTAGTCACTAAGCCGAAGCCGATCGTTGTCGCGCCAACCCAATACGCCTAGACTCGTTCCGACTCCGCCGGGCTAGCTTAGCCTCATACGCTCGGACGGAACTCGTTATGAGCCTAGCTCTGACCAAGCAGGAGCTCCTTCCAGCGAGGAGTGAAGGCGTTTGCTCAAAGGAATCTCAAACCCTTATCGGTCAAGATAGAAGCCGAGGAGTATTTCTCCCAGGGAGTTTCTTCGCGATCTCGGGAGAAATAGGTTTCTGGGAGCCCCTTTCTCGAGATCTGATAGGGTCTTGACCTTGGCTGGGTTTGAGAGACGATTGTGGCCGAAGAGATTTCTGCTGTCAGTGCTACTGCGGAGATAGCTAGACTAGCTTCTACGGCACCTGTACGCAGCCCTAAGCTGTACGCGACGGAAACTGCCTTCGAGGTGGCGCACGAGTCTCTGCAGAGGTGTACAAGGAAATGGGCCGACCTTCATGATGTTACCAGCCGCTTTTGCGTGAAGTTACGCGATACTTTAGTCGATTTCATGCTGCAGGCCAATCGTCAAAGGCCTCGTTTTTATGTCCACTGTTGAGATCGAGAATTATCGATGGAAGTGTGAGAACTTTCTAAAAGGGTACTGTCCAGGTAAAGACTGTGATGTCTGCGCGAAGATAACGAATCGGCTCCTCCTCAAAGGACTGGTCAAGATCACCCACGCTGATGATGTCCTGAAACCAGTTCAGACTACCCCGCCGACCAGTCAGACCTGATCCTTCCTACCAAGATTCAGAAAGTCTCTTCTAGTAGGATGTATTTTTCAATAAACAGATACCTATCGCCTCAGTTTGCGCCTTTGATTTCGAGGTAGGTTTATACCGCAAGTTTCGCATTATAGCCTATGAGCGCAAAACTCTGTCCACTCATGCGTCCACACCTCGCTCGTGTCGTGTTAGAGGTCTCCTGAATTGGTCGACATTCATTATTTCATCTTCATAATGAACGTAGACTCTGCAATCGCATCCGCGATCGCAGGTATCGTCGTTTTCGCTTTGACTTACGTTGGGCTCAAACTGATCTACCGAATGTGGCGAAGGAATCTCAAATGTCCACACTGCGGAGAGACATACCATGATCATCGGGTTTCTCCTCCAGTGGAGAAGGCTCTGCCCAGCGCCTTGTGGACGTAGAATCCGGTTCAGTTTTGCTAGACTGTCAGTTTTTCCAGGTCGCGTGGATAGTCTGTAATGAAGTTCATTCCGTTCTTGGTTATTACTATCGTGTCTGAATGTCGGAACCCGGCGAAGCCGGGAATGTAGAGTCCTGGTTCGCACGAGAACACCATTCCTGTCCTCATGATCGTCTTCTCGCCTGGGTCGAGCCACGGTGGCTCGTGGCCATCGATTCCAATGCCGTGGCCAGCATGGTGGCGAAGAGCTTCGGTCAGACCAGCCGCCTCAACCGTCGTCCGAGCTGCCGCGTCGACTTGGGAACAGGCAACGCCCGGCTTGAATGCGCTTAGTGCGGCGTCCTGAGCTCTCAGCATGGTCTCGAAGTATTTCTTCTCTCTCGGCCCGGCTTTCCCAACAATAACGGTCCGTTCGAGTTCGCTAGTGTATCCTCCGATTTCAACTCCGGCCTCAGTAACCAATACATTCCCTCTCCGGATCCTCCGCTTAGAGAAAACCGCGTGTGGCACAGCCGATCCTGGTCCGACCTGTCCCCGACAGCCCACAACTACTGGCGAAAGGCCCCACTTTAGTTGTTGATATCTAGCTCCAAGTTTCTTCATCATTCCTGTCAACGCCTCATAGCTCGCCTTCAGCCCGATTATCGCATCATGCTTTCCAGGTGCGATGTTTTCCATTAGAATATCGTGGGCCCTCTCAGCCCATCGAGCACTTTCTTTCAACAGCCGTATTTCCTGCTTCGATTTTACCCATCTTAGACTGTCGACCACATCTCTGCCGTCGACCATCTTGGTCTTATCGAGCAAGTCTGGTAAAGAAGGACCTCGGTAGCCCCAGCCTCCGGCTGCCCCGTCAACGGAGTCCGTCGCGATCTTCGATCCTGCAAATCCCTTTCGTGTCAATACATTGACAAAGTGGCGAATCGGGGGGGTACTGCCAGGATAATCGGGATAACTGAAGAACTCTTCTATGAAAGCGCAGTCATGTTTCGCATGATCCTCCTCCAGTCGGGGACCCATCATGAAGATGAGACCTTCTTGCGGGATGACCAATGCTAGAGGTCGCTCCGTGGAAATGTGGCTAAATCCGGTGGCGTAGAGAATCCGGCTGGGATTCGTCAGATAGAGAGCGGCGCACCTCGAATTTTTCAGTTGATCCCGAATTTTCTCGATCCTGGATTTGTGCTCTGCCTGACTGATGACCAAGTCGCCTGAAACCATGTAATTGAATTGTGATCATTAATGGTTAAGACTTAGGTTCGGGTCTGTCATTCTCTTTCGTATATCTCGTCGGAAGATTGAACTTGATTCTGGCCTCCCAAAAAAAAGGGTAGTGGGAGTTGTACTCCCAAATCAGTCGATGGCTATCTGCTTGGCCTTCGACCCTGTCTTTTTCCTAGTTAGCAATAGCTCTAGCACGCCGTTCTTGTAGGAAGCTTTTGACGTGTCAGGATCTACTTCGACCGGAAGTTCTAATTCCTTGTAGTAGCGCCGTTTGTCCGTGTCCACCTTCAGTGTCAGCTTATGTCCGTCGCATTCGAGGGCGATGTCCGGCTTTTCGACACCTGGAAGCTCAGCTACGACTTTCACTGTGTCGGGGTTGACTATTGTGTCTACTAGAGGCTCTCGATCTTCCTTGATGTCGAGCCGGGGCTTAACTCCGCCGGATGGTCCTCCTTTCAGGGAGGGTTTGACGTTACCGAACTCTCTGATAACGGGTTTGCCGTCGGGACCCATGCTGAACGAGTAGCCGTAGACGAATGGACCCATTTCTCTCACGGTGCCACCGTCAGGAAGCTTTCGCTCCCTGATGAGATCCTTTGGAAGCTCCAGGTCCTTGAACATCGACTCAAAGTCCTGCTCGAGTTCGTCAAAGAGGTTGGCAGTGGGAAATCGCCATCGACGACGCAGCCAATTGGAAAAGAATTCATCCTCACTCAATCATTTTTCACCTCCCTAGCTCTTGATTCATCAAGGGTCTTCCGTGTCTTTTCTAGGAATGTGATGAATTCTGCGAGAATCGTCCTTCCGAATTGGCTCAATTCGTATGCTCCTTCAATATTCTCGTCGAGGAGACCTGCATCGGAAAGAGCGGAGATGTTGTGGTAGACAAGCTTTGGATTTATCCTGGTTCGATAGTCTCTTTTTGCGCCCGACCTTTCGAGTAGCGGTGCTAGCATTCTCATTCTGGTTTCATTTCCCAAGAGCTCTATGAGGCCAAGGGTTTCCCGAAACGTTTCCTGGAATGTATCGCCGAACCAGCCAAGCACCTCCATCGTAGCCTTGCCTCTCTCCAGGGCAATTCGCACCGGTTCCTTTAGGGTAGGCTCATCTAATTCTCTTGATAGAAGAATTATCACGTTGGTGTTATGAGATTTGTTGATTGTTTCGAGGGATTTTGCGAGGGACTCGTCTATTCCCGCGGTCTGACAAAACACTGCTGTCAGGGTTTTGTTCTTGACGCCACATACATCGACAATTATGGTGCTCGAATGGTCGTTGAGCGTTAGTTTCGCATCTAGGTATGTGTCCATTTCTTGGGAGATCAGATTCCTTGCGGCGTGAAATCGTTCGAATTGCTTGAGTTCATTCTTTCCCGCTGGAGTTTGATGCTTGCGAGCGAAGGTTTTGTAGTCTAGGATGTCTTGTGGCGAGACGCGTTGCATTTCTGCTGTCTGGGTTAGTTGTAGTATCATTGGTAGACCCTTATTCGTTACTCTAGGTAACGAAATTGGCCTATAAACGTTACCTTTAGTAACAATAATGGTCTCGGTTACTAGTAAACTGACACCTTTGGCAACTCACGGAATCTTAAGAATCAGCGGAATGGCCTTTCCCGAGATGCATTCGCAAGAATTCCGATCTTGCTCGGGTTATCGGCTGTTATCTCAACCACTCCAAGCCCAAGTTGGTTTGCAGCGGCCCGAAGCGACAGTCCAGCTGACTCTAGCTTCGAAAAAACCGTCTTGACTTTTCTGTCACGGTCGATCGCTCGAATCGGTTCACTTACGGTCCGGCGATCAACTCCGACTGCTCAAGCCCACTTTAACAGTGGGATCTCAACCTCATTGACAAAAATCCTGTTGCCCCTGACGCAGAATCCATTCTTCAACAAGAACTCAGCACCTAGCAACCGTTCAGGATGAGTCTCAAAGAGAACATGGATTCTCTTCCACATCAAAGGTCCTGGAGAGCCCTTCATTTTGATGAACCTTAAAGCGTTGTATTGAGAACACAGCAACGGTCTTGGGTCAAAAACGCGGAGTTACAGTAGCCGCAACAGCAGTTGATTGGCGCTGAGTCGGTCGCAGTCGGGACGAAAGAATAGATTCGAAGAGGCCGAGTTCCAGGGAAACATTGTGCGTCTCATCGCGATAGAAAGGAAGCCTGAGAAAGCGCTTGACGCCCTCTGTGCGCATTACCGCGTAGAAAGGCCGATCCTACGGATTGGTCTACCTAGAGGCGAGAAAAGAGCGCTAGGATGCTACGTGCGTAGAGAACGGGCTATCTACATATCGAGCGAAGATTACCTGTTTGATCCGTACGTATTGATCCATGAATTTTATCATCACCTAAGGCACGTAGACGGGAAACACAGAGGAACTGAAAGACACGCGCGTGACTTTGCTCTTTCCTTTCTCAGGAATGCTCAACGGACGGTTGCGAGTCGATCTGATGGCTTGAATTAGGCTTTGAACCAGCTAAAAACGAGGTATCTGATCTCGTCCAGCTTTGTGTCTGGAATTGCTATGATGAATTGCTTCCGAACGGTTGTTGCTAGTCTTCCCGCCCGGACCACCTCGAAGGGTCCCATGATGGACTCGGGATCTTCGACAGAAACGATGAAGGGGGCATGATCTATCCCAGGTCCGTGCTCGTACACCGCAAAGTCAGCTCCGAATTTTATTCCAGGTGTGACGATGTAACCCTTGTTTCTTAGATCCTTGTAGACTTGGTACGCTTGGCTGAATCCACGATAGGTCTCTCTCGCCTCTCTCAGTAGAACCGATTTACGAACCGGTTCTTTGGTTCTTCCATCAATCACGGATATCCTCTGATGTTCTAGAAGGTATAGTCCTTCCATGAGGTCTAGAAGGAGTGGGACGTCGAAGTCTTGGTCTGGCTTGGGTTTTGGTATTCCGACCGGTTTTCCAAAGAAGCCGGAGCGGTAAATGTCGAGCCCGTTTTTGGCGTCCCATACTATGAGTCGGGTTCCGATAAGTTCAGCTTCACCTTGAAGCGTCGCGGGCTTCATGATTCCTCTAGGCAGTCAGGGCAATTACCCGGATCAGGTCTACAACATCCACGCCTAGGTCGGCCATATTTTCCATGTGAGCACTAAGGTCTCGTACGAGTAGCAGTGTTCGCAGTGGAATCTTGTCGTCTAGAACATCGAGGTCGAGAGATCGATAGGCTGTGTCTACTTTCTTCTCTGTTTCCTCGACGCCTCTGGAGAGCTCCATGGCCTTTGCTGGATTGAAACCCAGTGACATTACGGTCTCTCGTATCTTTGACATTTCTTCTAGAACTAGGGCGTTCAGTTCCGCCAGCCGCTTGATGTATTTCTTGTCGACTTTCCAGTTCCGGTCAATCACTGCGGATAGTCGATATCCAATACCCTGAGCATAGTCGGCTACTTCGCCTATCTTGAAAATTAGTCTGATGAAGTCTTCTCGGTTGCTGAGGAGGGTACCGAACGAGGCGACTTCTTCTAGGAGCTTCTTTTTGGTCCCTTCGAAGTCTCCCAGAATCTTCAGCATGTTTTGGTAGTGTTCTTTTGCTTCCTTGGCTTTTCCATCCGACACGGTGTCGGTCATGAGTGCCAGTTCGCGGGTTATGTCTACAACGTTCCTAGTTTGTTCTCTGCATATGTCGAGTATTCTCCGTCGTATGTTTGCTTCGGTTTCGACTGGAAAGGTCATCAAAGAGCACCGTCTCGCAATGTGGTGCTATCCTTGCCATAATAAACTAGCAGCGGTCTGATCTGGGTTACTTCGGAGTGTTGAAACCTTCTTTCACTATCGTGTAGATTGTCGATGCTAGCGTTCCTACAGGGGTTCTCGTTTGGTTCCAGCTATCGCGATCTCGGACGGTGACAGTATCATCCTTGAGCGTATCGTAATCTATGGTTATTCCCAGAGGTACTCCTGCTTCATCGGCTCTAGCGTATCTCCTCCCGATGGACCCTGCTTCATCATAACCCACCCTCAACCCGTCAGCGATGAGGGTCTCATAGACTTCCGTAGCCCGTTTCTGTAACCCATCTTTGTTTACCAACGGGAAGACCGATGCTTGGATGGGAGCAAGGTTGAATGGCAGACCAAGAATGAGTCTATCCTCCTTCATCATCAGGTTGTATTCGAGGGTCGTGTAGAGGAGGCGTTCCACTCCGAAACTTGGCTCGATTACGTGAGGTAGGAAGCGGGTGCCAGTTTCCTTCACTTCCTCTTCAACCACGTCGAAACAGTCAGGGGAAACAGTGTATGACCCGATTTTCACCGGTTGTCCGGCCTTCTTGGCGGCGAGCAGTTTTTCCGGGTCATCTTTGGATATTAGGTCGGCGATTCTTCCGGTTTGTTCTTGAAAAGTTTTTCTGAGGTTTTGGTGGTTTGGCTTTATTGATTTGGTTTTGCGGATCCGGGGGGCCGAGTAGGGCTTGAAGACTCGCAAGTCTTCCCCCGTCGCCTCCATATGTTTTCGAAGATCATAGTCTGTTCTGTAAGCGAAACCTGCTACCTCTGTCCAGCCCCATCGGTCCAGTTCAATTTCATGATCGAATGTCTGGGCTGAATAGTGAGCCCTTTCCGTCGGAAGTTTTTCGAAGAATCTCTGGTGCTGTGCATCGACGCCCAGTTGGGTCAGGAACCGTTTCGATAGGGCCATGAAGTACGCTGCCCATGGTGCTTTGATCACTTTTCTCTTGATAGCTTCGCCCACCTGGACCTTGGTTGCGTGTTCTGTACCTTTGCTCCTAGATTCCTCAGTAACGATCGATATCTCCTCAGATACGACCTCGTCGAGATAGGGGCAGTTGGGCTCGGCCGGGTCGAAGAAGAGTTCGAAATCCATTATCGTGAACTCTCGCAATCGTATCGGACCCTGCCTAGGTGATATTTCGTTGCGAAGGACAGTTCCTACTTGGGCTATTCCGATCGGAAACTTTTCTCTCATTGTTTCGAGGATTCGGTGGAAGTTGACGAAAATTCCCTGCGCAGCTTCGGGGCGGCCGTAAGCTGGGTCTTCGCCGTATGGACCTATGCTAGTTTTGAACATGGTCATGAAGTATTGGGGAGGTCCCAGTTCTCCGCCGCATTCTGGGCATTTCACATGTTTTTCCTTCAAGAGTGCGCTGAGTTGCTCCAGGTTCATTCCTTCGGTTTCGAGGCCGGTAGCTTCCTTGACCAATTGGTCTGCTCGGAATCGTCTGTGGCAGTTACTGCACTCCGTCATGGGGTCTTTGAAGTTCTCAACGTGTCCTGACGCTTCTAACACCTTATGAGGTGTAATTATTGGGGTTGAGACTTCGACAAACCCGTGTCGTTGGAGGAAGAATTGGCGCCACGTATCCTCGATCTGTCGCTTCAGTCCAACGCCTAGCGGACCTAAATCCAGGAATCCGCTGAGGCCCCCGTAGATTTCGAATGAGCCCCAGAAGAATCCTCTTCGTCGAGCGGTCTCCGATAATAGCTTGTGTTTGTCCTTGATTTGTTGCCGCAAGGGTTCCAGGCTAAAGGTTTGAGCAGAAGAGAGTATTTGCGGTTTATCCGCGTTCGGAACGGAATCAGTCGGCCTTGTTATCGAGCCTTCACATGCTTTACGATTGGAGGTCTTACCTTTCGAAGTATCCTATAGCCACAGAAGGGGCACTTGATTTCCGGGGTCATGGCGAGCTGTTCTGCTGTCAGTTTTGATCCGCAGTTGATGCACTCGTAAATTAGCCCGCCGGGGTTTCTTTCTCGCTGCGGAGCTTCCGGTGGGACTGATTCTCCTAGTGGTTCTTCGGGACCGGACTCCATAGCGCTAAACCAAGAAGTCCAGAAGCGGTATTGAGTTTAAGTTAAGGATTTCGAGGTTGAGGTTCCGGGGTTTGGTTTTATGGGCTTTCCCCCGGCTGATTTGTCCTTCGCGGAAGGTTCAGGCGTTGTCTGTGGTTTCTTCCGGAACAGGAAGAACAGGAGTATGACGATAGTGGCAGCCAATCCGATGATCGCCGGTATGATCACTTGGAGGCTGCTTTGCAATACAGACACCTGAAGCGTGCCAGTGATCAGCGGAGCGCCGTATTCAGGAGAGAAGAATGTTAGGGAATACACTCCCACTTTAGCGGGGGCATTGAAATTGAACGATACGTCTTTGGACGTACCGTGAGAGATGAGGATTCCGGATTGACTTTGGACGACACCGCTCCCTTCAACGTTCAAGCTGATCGTAATACTCATGTCGATGATGGTTGAGTTACTTGTCAAGTGGAGGAGTAGGGTCAGGGGTTGGTTCTGGGTCGCGGTCGGAATATTGTCGATCTTTGACTGAAGGATCGTCGATTCTTGTGTCGACTTGCCTTGGACCGTGATAGCTAGACCATTAGAGTCTCTTCCCAATGATAAGAAAGTCAACCTACTTGCCCCGAGTATCTTCCCCGAGCTAATGATTGTCGAAAAAGCTCCGGTAAATGTAGAAGTGAAGTTTCCCGAAGCTAAGAGCCTTCCAGGGACAGGCGGACTGACCAGAACATAAGCATAGGCAGGAGATTCAAGGCTGTTCGTGCACGCTGGAACGCAGGGGGATGTTACTGACACAGGCTCGCTGTTGACGGTTATCCTAAACAGGCCTGCGTGTTGTCGGAGGCTTGTCACTGGGGGATTGCCAGGTGGAAGCATGGCTGAAATGCTGTTGCCTGTGCCAGTAACGGTTATCCGGATGCCGCCGGGAGTGAATGTCGCATTCAGCCTGTAGATGTAGGCGGGTTGAATGGTGAATGTGTCGGCCCCAGATGGCACCGCAATAGTCGCGTTTGAGTCGTGAGATACACCGCTGACCCATTCATGATCAATCGTCAGGGTGGCATTCATAGCGAGAGTTCTTACCGGGTTGACGAGGGTGAACATCATTATCAGTTGGTCTCCTGAGGTGAACACTCCGTTGAGTAATGTAATGTTGGAAATGTAGATTCCTGTACCACTCGTTACCGTCATGGTGGATAATGGTGCAGCCCCGGACCCGCTGTCAACCGCAAAGACATACCCGTTGACGTTTGGTGCTGGCGAGGTGTTGGATGCGTAAGTTAGCGTGCCGCCTGTAGTCAAGCGTTGATTGCTTCCAGAGTATGTGAATCCGGTGACTCCAAGCTGTTCAAGAGTGAACGAGGTGGAGTTGAACCCATAATCGTAACCATTGATGAACGTGCTATTCACGGTCCATAAGCCCAGCAGCGAGGTATCTTGCGGAAGAGGCGTCGTGAAGTTTTCGAGAGAGATCCCCTTCTTGATATTGGTAAATGTCTGAGTAAGCCTGACAACCCCGGTCTTGCTGGCTGATACTATGTTTGATCCCGTGACATTGACGCCTTGATGAAGATTGACTTTGACCTGTAGGAGATCGCCGGGACCCCAGTAATTGGTGGTAACGCCGCCCAATGTGGTCTCGACCCTGGCCTCGGCATTTACCGAGTTGGCAGCTATGATGATAGCTGCTCGGGCTATTCCGCCAGTCATGTTCAGCGCAACAAAATGAGTGTCAGTGCAGAAAAAGGAGGCTGGGCAGTTGCCCTGGGCTATTGGAGCCGCGGGGGAGACGAGGGGAAATATGGAGGTACCGTTCTGGCTAATACTAATGCTAGTGTAAGAGTTCGGATAATAATACGTTACTACCATCTGTGTCCAATTGTGCGTTAAGTTGCCGTTTACTGTGTTAGGCTTGTGATATGTGACGTTAGCGAAATAGCTCAGCGTTTGATTGGCATCATGGATTACTCTGGCTTGAGTAGAGTCAGTCGGATCCAGTTTCATAGAATGAGAAAGTGAGTTAATTGGAGTAGCGTCAGCAGCGACGACTGCAATGTTACTTACCCTGACGCTGAGTCCCTTACCGGATGATGTCGAGTTGAAATGGAAGGTCAGAGTTAGGTTGAACCCAATGAACCTTGAAACGTCATAGCACTCATCCGTTGGAGTGCAACCAACAGGGGGACTTCCAGCAGTGAACGATGGAGGCCCTCCAGTAATAGTTGTTTGGTTGATCTTCGTGGAGCTGAAAACGGGGGGTTTGCTTGTTTCATTGTAGACGAAGTAGCTGGCCTTTGTTCCATTCCCTACGCCCCCTCTCCAATCGAACCTGAGATATGTTGTCGAGGAAACGTTTCCGTGCGGTATGTTCACCTTTGACCAAGTAACATTCTGATTGGCAAGAGTGCCGGCTGGGACCGTGACGTTGAATCCCGTTCCCTGTACAGGAGTCCCGGACTGCGTATTGGTGAAGTTACCTACGAACCATGTCGGGGTCCCGCCAAATAAGGAGGCAGTCTGCTCGGTATACAGGTCGAACTGTACCCGACTTGCGTTGAAAGCCACGAGGCCCCCACTGGGGTCAGGACCAGTCACTATGGCTGACGCGTGTCCTTGGGCGGGGGCATCAGGGCCCGATTGTGACGATTGGGGGACAACGGGCATTAGGGATAGAACTATGAGCATTGCGCATAAGACCCCCCGAATCAATACGTTTCACGTTGTAAAACGCCGCCTGCCGGACTGATTCTATTTAACCTTTGTAAGTTGGCCTGTTCGAAATTCGCTGAACGCACGCCGTTTTGTAGGTCCGACAATTGTTGCTTTCGAAGTTGACAACGGAAAAATCTGATACGGCTGCCCCTGAGTTTGTCCGAGGTCAACGTCAGAATTTCGGGTAAACGATTATCCTTCCGCTTCCAGCTCTAGGCAAATCTCAGCTCAAAGGATAAGATTGGTTTCGTTTCAAAGTGGTGTCGTTCGCGTTGGAGCGATGACAAGACGTGTATCTAGCGCTTAGGTGGTGGGGACACGAGGACTACATTGTCGCCCCGGACGATGATCGTGCCAAGCTTCTTTGTTGATTCGGCGTTAGTGACGTCCTCCGCATCCTCCAGCACTAGGTTCATGTGCTGATCGAAGCTGTAGAGTCTTCCTCGCACAGTTCGTCCGCCTTTAAGCTGGACGAGTACGACTTTGTTCAGGCTCTCTTCGAAAATCTTCGCGGCAACTTCAGACATTCACTGTTCAACCGGAGAGTTGTGGTTGTCGGGCGAAGGTACTCTTTTAAAGATTGTCTCATTCCGAATCTTGAAAATGTCTTGACAGTTAGGACGATACTCAAAGATCGAGACTCAAAGCCGCTCATTGAAGAACTGCGTGGACTTCCCAACCAACAACATCTCACTCATAAGGCCAGAGTGGAGATTGAGACTGTCAAAGATTCGGAGATTGTATTTGTCGACGGGGTAGCCATTGCGTTTAGGCGGAAAGGTGAGCTGGCACCCGTGTTAACCAATACTTCCGCCCTCGACGCGCTGCCACGGATCATTGTTGACATGGGTGCCGTTCCACACGTAGTCGGAGGTGCGGACATCATGGCTCCGGGGATAAGGAGGGTCACTGGAGAGTTTGGGGAAAAACAGCTCCTTACCGTTGTAGACGAAAAACATGGGAAATATCTTGCAGTGGGAAAAGCACTCACAGGATCGGGACCCCTTGCCGCAGCAAAGAAGGGTAAAGTTGTCGAAAACATCCACTACGTTGGAGATCTGATCTGGGAAGTGATAAAGCCGAAGGGTCCCGCTTCGCCTAGCTCCAATTGAGGATTAGGATCGAAAAAAGTCAGGGAAATGTTTAAAGTTGAACCTGATTGACGCCCGATGCTAAGGTCTCGGAGCATAGTCTGATCTTTCCCCATGCAGCATTCTTCGATCTATGTGAAGGCCCTTCCTCTTCAGGAACTGGATGATGTTGAGATAATCAAGGGCGAGGTCAAGACAGGCAATATTCTCATCGTAAGAATCACGCCGTTAGCGAGGAAAAGCGTTGAGGAGACAAAACTCGCGATCACCGAATTGACTGACTACACGAAATCTTTGGGCGGGGACATCGCTCGTCTGGGAGAGGAGCGTATTGTCATAACGCCGGCAGGCGTGAAGGTGTGGAGAAAAGAAACCGCCTCGTCCGAAGCGGCAATCCCTGCGGCTCCGATTCAGAACGAATCGGTCCCAGGCACTCGCTGAGGTCTGAAAGCTATCGGAGCCTTATTGACTCCAGAACGTCGGGAACGACTGTTTTGATTCCGAATATGCGGTTGACGTTCTGAGCGAACAGGTCAGACTTCCTTCTCTCGCCGTGGTTGACTATGATCTTGGTTGGCTTGGGAGCCATTCTCTTGATGAACCCTAAGAGCTGGTTTCTGTCCGAGTGGCCGGAAAATCCCTCAATGGATTCCACTCTCATGTTCACCTTGACCATTTCCATTTTGCCGTCGTGAGCGTAGAGAGAGACTTCTTTCAGACCATTCTTGATCCTGTTTCCTAAAGTACCGTCCACTTGGTAACTTACGTAGGCGAGTGTATTTCTCGGGTCGGGGGCAAGGTGTCGGAAGTAGTCTATCGCGGGTCCGCCTTCGAGCATTCCTGATGTGGCGATAATTACGCATGGCCCACCTGCGATAATTTCCTCTCTATCGCTCGGATGAGTTACCGGATGGAAGTATTCAGACTGGAACGGGTTGATGTCTTTGTGGAGGATCTGTTCTTTGATGTCGCGAACGAGGTACTCGGGGAAGGCGGTGTGGATCGCCGTTGCCTCATTGACCATTCCCTCGATGTAGATGGGAAGTTCTCTCAGGGCGCCGTTTTTCATGTACGCGTCTAGTACGAGCATGATTTCTTGGGCTCGTCCGACAGCAGGTACCGGTATCAGCACTTTCCCTCCTTTCTCGACCGTGTCGTTGACGATGCTGACGAGCTTGCCCTCCACCCCTTCTCTGTCAGGCATGATGTCGTCAGGACCCCCATAGGTGCTCTCGATGATGAGTGTTTCAGCTCTCGGGAACAAGGCTGTCGCGGGATCGAGCATCATTGTTCGTCCGAACTTGAAGTCAGCGCTGTAAACGATGTTATGGAGGCCTTCACCGATATGTAGATGGACCATTGAGCTTCCCAAGATATGGCCCGCGTTGTGAAATGTGAGTTTGATGTCCGGAGCTACGTCAGTGACCACATTGTAGCGTAGCGGTATCGTGTGCGTTACAACTTCCCTCACGTCTTTTTGGTCGTAGGGCGAGTGTTCGCCCTCCCTACTATGAACGTCGAGGTAGTCAAGCTGGTGAAGTGTCATCAGGGTCTGCGTAGGTTCCGAGCAATAGACCGGTCCGTCGTAGCCATATTTGTAGAGAAACGGGAGTATTCCACAGTGGTCGAGGTGGGCGTGAGATATTACAACTGCGTCAAGCTTTTCGAGGTCAAATTCGTCAGTATCAAATCGAGGGTAGGCCGAGGCAGGGTCCTGCGCTCCCGGGTTTATTCCGCTGTCAAGCAGAATGCTGCTCGATCCTGCTTGGATGAGCATGGCCGCTCGCCCTACCTCGTGAAAGGCTCCGAGGGTTACGAGTCGTACGTAGCCTGCTTTGCTGAAAGTGGGGCGAAAGATTCTCTCGCCGACGTCCCGGAGGATTCTGCTGCGTTCTTCGCTCTCGGTGTGAAGAATGTGCCGAGTGCTCGAAATGATCTTGGAGTGTAGCGGGGGGGCTCGAAGTATTCGTGGCCGCCATCTAGTCTCCTTTACGACCTGTTGTAGAACTGCCGCCTCCTTCCCTATGGCCACTCCAGGTTTGGTTGCCTCGACTACGACCTCGCCAAGGCTAGGGTCGAAGTTAATTGAAGAGATTTCCGCCTCTGCCGGGATGATTTTGCGAATGTAGGCTTCAGCCTCCCGTTCCGGGAGACGTATGGACTGGTCAGATCGGATGACGATTCTCTTGTGAAGTAGGTTTACTATCTCGGTGACAACATAACTCTGCTCGGCCAATAATCCGACGTTCTTTACATAGATCGCGAGCCTTGGGCCTTCGAATTCTATTCTTGTTATCTCAGCGTCTTTCGGCATATGTTCTACAATTGTCTCGCGTATCTTGGCGTGTACATCGTTGTAGGTTCTAGTCAATTTTCTCTACGACTCTGATATCTGTGGAAGGTTTGAAAGAAGGGATCAGGCGTGGAGGATGTGCTTCTTCTCGTCCTCTGTGAGTTCCCTGTATCCTTCCTTCGTTATTAGGGCTACATCGAAACTATCGCCGCTTGCTGAGTCTCTCTTCATCGCCGAATCGATTGCTCTAACGACTATGGGAACAGACTCTTTCACATTCATCGAGTCTTTCCACTCCGATTCAAGGACACCATATGCGACGGGAGATCCAGATCCGGTTGAGACGTATTTTTCTTCCATCATGCTTCCGAGAGGGTCGAGCGCGTAAATGTGTCCTCCACTGTCGTCGACTCCGCCGATGAGTGCTTGGACTCCAAGCGGGTAGTATCTGGCGCCGAACAGAATGTTGGAAACTAGCCTTGCCGCGGAATTTACAGGGATTGGCCGGGCGAGATCGAGCCTGTACAATGAAGAGTTTGCTCTAAGCATTTCTACCAATGCTTGGGCGTCTCCTACTGTTCCCGCAATAGTCATTGCTAGATGGTGATCGATTCGATAGACTTTTTTTGCATGTTTATGAGCGACAAAAGATCCCATAGTCGCTCTAGTATCGGTAGTGAGGACAACTCCATCCTTGCAAACGACGCCGATTGTAGTCGTCAATTCAAAACGCCCGTCCCCGGTAATCTTAGGTTTTCCAACTTATCGTGTGTCCAGCTGTTCTTATGTTAGATCATGCTTTCCGAGAAACGGAAAGAGTTGGTGCTGAAGCGGTTTCTGATGGCTTAAAAACGTTTTCAGGCGATGATGGGGAGTCCAGCCACGCTGGGCAAAATCTCTTCGATCATTCCTGTTCGCACCGACATTTTTAGATGGTATCGTCAGTGATTGGAAGTGTTAATGATAGGAAGAGAATGGTCTTGTCCGAGCCCTATTGTTCCTACTTTGTTCGGGTATTTCCGTGGACCTATAGTTACGGTTGTAAACCCTAATCGTCGAAGTTCTTTCTCAACTTGGTTCATCAAACCGTTCTGATGAAATAGGGGTAGCTCTTCTTGGGGTATTTCGATTGCTGCAACTGTTCCGTGGTGCCTAACTCTTATGTCTCGGGCGCCGCTCAAACGTTTGACAATTGATTCTGCTTCTCCGACCTGAGATAACTTCTGAACCGTGATCTCCTCGCCGTGTGGTATCCGGGATGAGAGACACGGCATGGCTGGTTTGTCCCATACATCAAGCCTGAGAAGGCGAGCAGTTTCTCGCACCTCTCTCTTAGAGAAGCCCGCTTCTGCGAGAGGACTTCTTACGCCAGCCTCCCGGGCCGCAAGAAGCCCCGGCCTAGTGTCGCCGAGATCGTCGAGTTGGGTGCCATCAAGAACTGCCTCAAAACTGGACTTGTCGGCTTGGCGTCGCAGTTCGCGGTAGAGCGTGTCCTTGCAGTAATAGCATCTGTTGGAGGGATTTGCTTTGTAACTTGCGTTATGCACTTCATCGGTCGTGACAATAACGTGTCGAATCCCGATTTGCGTCGCAGTTTTCTGCGCAATTTCCACTTCGCCGGGTGCGAGGGATTCGGAGAGGGCAGTCACTGCGACAACGCGATCCCCCAGTGCCTTCCGCGCGAGGGCAGCGACAAGGGAACTGTCCACTCCAGCGGACAATGCAACGACAGCCCCGTTGAATTGGCTAATTATGTGAATAACCTTCTCCATCTTCACTTGCAAATCCGTACTCGCAGGGCTAGGCAACATATTCAAAACACTCCCCCGTGGCAACTTAAACAGTTTACGTGCGAAAAAGGAGTAGTCGATTTGTCCTCACTGGAGAGATTTGAGCGAAGGCGAAAGCGATTCGAGAAGAAGGATAGACTCCTCGCTATCACTAGCTTGTCTCGGTTTGCAAAACTCGACGTTGGCCGGGAGAAGCGCAAGGGCCTTCCTGAGGTGATTCTGGCCGAGGGCAAGCTTGCCAGCGATGTGGCGAAGATTACCCAGGCAATGCTAAGACGAACTGGTCGAGCCATCGTAAGTCGTTTGAGCGGTTCCCAAGTCAAGGCTGTTAGATCCGTCATCGGAGAGGAGTCTAAGATTGAATACTTTTCACGCTCTCGATTGATTGTTGTAAAGTCGAAGAGCTACAAGCCTCGGCGAAGTGGAGGCAGAGTTGGGATATTGACCGCGGGGACTTCTGACATAGCGGTAGCTGAGGAAGCGGAGGTTATCGCTCGCGAGATGGGTTGCGAGACTAGATCTTTCCACGATGTGGGCGTAGCCGGGATTCATCGCTTGTTCGAGCCAGTCCGCGATCTTCTCAATTGGGAGGCCGATGTCATACTTGTGGTTGCGGGTCGTGAAGGGGCGCTCCCTACAGTCGTCGCGGGAATTGTGAATGTCCCGGTCATAGGAGTCCCCACATCTAGAAGCTACGGGTTTGGAGAAAAAGGGCTCGCGGCCCTAGCCGCTATGCTGCAATCATGTTCTCTGGGAATGGCTGTGGTCA
>Ga0209807_1000102_pt1 | contig 33880 bp, 34 predicted proteins | sample GraSoiAngelo_154_FD_186168 | JGI IMG/M metagenome (GOLD analysis project Ga0209807, IMG submission 186168) | Grasslands soil microbial communities from the Angelo Coastal Reserve, California, USA - 14_1009_13_20cm (SPAdes) (version 2) | ecosystem: Environmental > Terrestrial > Soil > Grasslands ... | reverse complement strand
CGGGCATCGCTGGCGGGCGCGCGCCTGCGCGATCTTGACCGGCTTCGGCACGGTGAGGGACGACGACCCGCAGCTCAACGTGCGCGGTGTCGATACGCCTAGGCAGCCGCTCAAGATCGTCGTCGATTCGAAATTCGAGACGTCCCCTTCGGCGCGCCTCCTCAAGGCGGGGAAGACGCTCGTCGTCGGCGCGGTGAACGATGCGAAGAGGATCGCCTCGCTGAAAGGGGCGGGGGCCGAAGTCGCGATCATCGCGAACGACGGCGGCAAGGTCGAGCTGTTCAAGCTGATGGAGGAGCTCGCGCGGCGGGAACTCAACGAGATTCACGTGGAGGCGGGAACGAAGCTGAACGGCTCGCTGCTCCGGGCAGGCGTGGTGGACGAGCTGCTCGTCTATCTCGCGCCGCGTGTCATCGGCGATTCGGGTCGGGGGATGTTCCATCTGCCGGAGCTGACCGATCTGTCGCACACCACGGCACTGAAGATTCGCGAGGTCGAGCGTATCGGCGAGGACCTTCGCATCGTGGCGAGGGTTTGAGGCAGCGGGTGACGGATCATAGCTAGCAGGCTGTCGGAGGTGTCGATGCGTTCCGCCCTCATTTGATCAGCCGCGCTGGTGCAGCTCGATTACATTGCGGTCCGGATCGCGCACACCGGACAAAGCCAAGTAGAATTCTTTTCCGTGTTTACCGGAATCATAGCCGCCGTCGGAAAAATCAGCCGGGTCGAGTCCGCAAAAGGCGGACTGCGCCTCGCCATCGACGCGGGCAAGCTGGGCTTGAGCGACCTCAAAGTCGGCGACAGCGTCGCGGTCAACGGCGCGTGCCTTACCGTGGTGCGACGCGGGAAAAGGAGTTTCGGCGTCGATGTTTCACGCGAGACGCTCCGCTGCACCGCCGGACTGGACAAACCGGGAGAGGTCAACCTGGAAAAGGCGCTGCGGCTTTCCGACCGACTCGACGGCCACCTCGTTCTCGGTCACGTCGACGGCGTCGGGAAAGTCGTGCGCTTCGAAGCGGTGGGCGAAAATCGGTTGCTTCGCATGCGCGCGCCGGCGGACCTTGCTCGCTATATCGCGCGCAAAGGCTCGATCGCGGTGCACGGCGTGAGCCTCACGGTGAACGCTGCGCGGGGTGCCGAGTTCGAGGTCAACCTGATTCCGCACACGCTAGCGGCGACCACGTTGAGGCGGCTGGGGGTCGGTGACCGCGTCAATCTGGAAGTAGATCCGCTCGCGCGTTACGCGGAACGCCTGCTGCGCCGCGCATGAGCGGCGGGAGCGACGGCGCCGGCCGCCTCTGATGGGATTTTCCCCGGCCGAGATCGAGCAGCGGCGCTCGCGCGCCCCGCGCCCCGAGTTTCCGCCCGAGTTGCCGATCTCGGCCAAGCGCGGGGAGATCGCAACGGCCATCTCGTCGCACCAGGTCGTGATCGTGTGCGGGGAAACCGGCTCGGGCAAGACCACGCAGCTGCCCAAGATCTGCCTCGGACTCGGCCGCGGGATCGGGGGACTCATAGGGCATACCCAGCCGCGCAGGATCGCGGCGCGCGCCACCGCTTCGCGCGTCGCCCAGGAGCTGAAGACCGAGCTCGGGGGCGCGGTTGGCTACAAGATCCGCTTCACCGACAAAGTCGGGCCCCGCTCCTACATCAAGATCATGACCGACGGCATCCTGCTCGCCGAAACACAAGGGGACCGCGAGCTTCGCCAATACGACACGCTCATCATCGACGAGGCGCACGAGCGCAGCCTCAACATCGATTTCCTGCTCGGCTACGTGAAGCAGCTCCTGCCGCGGCGCGCGGAGTTGAAGCTCGTCATCACCTCCGCGACCCTCGATGCCGAGCGGTTCTCTAAGCACTTCGACGGCGCCCCTGTCATCGAGGTTTCCGGGCGGCTATACCCGGTGGAAGTCCGTTACCACCCGGTCGGATCGGAGGACGACGACTCCGATCTCGACGAGGCGATCAGCGACGCGGTGGACGAGCTTGCGCGCGAGGGCCGGGGCGACGTCCTCGTGTTCCTCCCGGGCGAGCGCGAGATCCGGAAGGCGGCGGAGACCTTGCGGAAACGCCACCCGCCTCACACGGAGATCCTGCCCCTGTTCGCGCGCCTCTCGGCCGAGGAGCAAGGGCGGATATTCGAGCCGCACGCAGGCCGGCGCATCGTGCTCGCGACCAACGTCGCGGAAACCTCGCTCACCGTCCCGGGAATCCATTATGTCGTGGACACCGGTCTCGCGCGCATCAAGCGCTACAGCTACCGCAACAAGGTCGAGCAGCTGCGCGTGGAGAACGTTTCCCAGGCCTCGGCGAAGCAGCGCGCCGGTCGCTGCGGCCGGGTCGCGAGCGGGGTCTGCATCCGCCTTTACGCCGAGGAGGAATTCAACTCGCGGCCAGCGTTCACCGATCCGGAAGTGCTGCGCTCATCGCTTGCCAATGTCATCCTGCGGATGAAGTCGCTTGGCCTGGGAACGGTCGAGGAGTTCCCGTTCATCGATCCGCCTGCGTCCAAGGCGATCCAAGACGGGTACGCGCTGCTCGCCGAGCTGGGCGCCGTGGACGAAGCGAACGAGCTGACCGAAATAGGAAAGCAGCTTGCGAGGCTGCCGGTCGACCCGCGCGTCGGCCGCATGGTTCTCGCTGCGAAATCGGAGAACGCGCTGCGCGAGGTGCTGATCATCGCCGCGGGACTCTCGGTGCAGGACCCCCGCCAGAGGCCGAGCGAGCGCGCTGCCGCCGCCGACGAGGCGCAAAAACGCTTCGACGACGAGAAGTCCGATTTCCTTTCCTGGATCAAGCTCTGGAATTTTTTCGAGGAAACGCTCGCACACAGAAAATCCAGCCACAAGCTCCATGAGGCGTGCCGCGACCACTTCCTCTCCTTCAACCGCATGCGCGAGTGGCGCGACATCCACGGGCAGTTGAAGGAGCTGGTCGCAGAGTTGGGCTGGCGCATTTCCGAGACGCCCGCCACCTATCAGCAAGTTCATCGGGCCCTGCTCGCGGGCCTGCTCGGCAACGTGGGAACGAAGACCGAGGACGGAAATTATTTGGGCGCCCGCGGCATCCGGTACTGGATTCATCCCGGCTCGGGTGTGGGAAGGAAGGCCGGGCGCTGGGTCATGGCGGCGGAGCTGACCGAGACCACGCGCCTGTACGCGCGCTGCGTCGCTACCGTCGAGCCCGAGTGGCTCGAGGCTATCGGCGCGCATCTCGTCAGGCGGCATCAGTACGCGCCGCACTGGGAGAAGCAGCCCGCGCGCGTCGCCGCGTTCGAGCGCGGAACGCTCTACGGGCTCCCGCTGTACGCAAAGCGGCGCGTGCACTACGGGCCCATGGACCCGGTCGAATCGAGGAAAATATTCATCCGCCATGCGCTGGTCGAGGGCGACTACGACACGCGCGCGCCCTTCTTCCTGCACAATCGCAGGCTCGTTCAGGAAATCGAGCAGCTCGAGCACAAGTCGCGCCGGCCCGACGTGCTGGTGGACGACGAGCTGATCCACGCGTTCTACGAGAGCCTCGTTCCCGAAGGCATCCACAACGGCGCGGATTTCGACCGCTGGCGCCGCGACGCGGAAAGCGCGAACCCCAAGCTGCTGTTCCTCAAGCGCGCGGACCTGATGCGCCACGAGGCGGCGGGGATCACAACGGTGCAGTTTCCGCATCGGCTCGAGATGGCGGGACGAAGCTTCGCGCTCGATTACCATCACGAGCCCGGCTCGCCGCGCGACGGCGTGACGCTCACCGTGCCGCTTGTCGCACTGAACCAAGTCGATGCAATGCGGTGCGACTGGCTCGTTCCGGGGCTCGCGCGCGAGAAGGTCACGCGGCTCGCCAAGTCGCTGCCGCAGAAGCTCCGTCACCAGCTCGGTCCGCTGCAGGAGTTCGTCGACGCCTTCCTCAGAGGGAGCGAGCACGATGATGCGCCGCCGGCGGAGTCCATAGCCCGCTACGCGCGCCGCGAGCTGAACCTCGCCGTTCCGCTCGATGCCTTCCGGCCGGAGACGCTCCCCGCGCATCTGTCGATGAATTTCCGCATCGTCGACGAGCACGGGCGGCAACTCGCGACGGGACGCAACCTCGCCCAGTTACGCGCCGAGCTCGGCCAGAGGGCCGGAGAGCAATTCGCCCGGCTTGCCCGCTCGGATGCGCCGGCAGTGAAAGTCGCCGCCTGGGATTTCGGGGACCTCGAGGAGGTGATGGAGATCCGGCGCGGCTCCCAGACGCTCATCGGCTATCCGGGCTTGGTCGATCACGGGGACTCCGTGAGCCTCGAGGTGTTCGACTCGGCGGACAAGGCGCGCGAAACGCACCGTTCGGGACTGAGGCGGCTTTTCATGCTGCAGCTGAAGGAACAGGCCCGCTACATCGAAAAAAATCTGCCCGGGCTGCAGACGATGTCCCTGCAGTTTGCGGCCATCGGCGACACCGCCGAACTGAAGGAAGAGCTGCTTGCCGCGGCTTTCGATCGCGCCTGCATGCAGGAGCCTTGGCCGCGCAACCGCGCCGAGTTCGAGCGGCGCCGCGACGAAGCGCGCTCGCGTGTCACGCTGCTTGCCCAGGAAATCGCGCGGCTCGCAGGAACAATTCTCGCCGAGCATGCGGCGCTTCAGAAAAAGCTCCAGCAGGCGTCCAAGGCGTTTCCCGAGCCTTGCCGCGACATCCGTGAGAGCACGACCCGACTTCTCTCCAAGCGGTTCATCGAGCAGACGCCCTACGAGCGCCTGCAGCACTTCCCGCGCTATCTGACGGCGGCCGGTCTGCGGCTCGATAAGCTGAGAGCCGACCCCGGACGCGATGCGCGGCTCGCCACGGAATTCGCGCACCTGTGCGCGCAATGGCTGCGAGAACAGGCTAAGCAAGCAAAATCGGGTAGCCGTGATCCTCAGCTCGAACAGTTCCGCTGGTTGCTTGAGGAACTGCGGGTCCAGCTTTTCGCCCAGGAGCTGAAGACCTCCGTGCCGGTTTCGGTCAAGCGACTGTCGAAGATGTGGCAAACTATTCAGCGCTGATTTTCACCGCCTCGGGCGGCCTATATGAACGCGATACTCAATGCCCTCGCGCGGGCGTTTGTCAGTTTGCTGCATCCGAAGATGCTCTGGCTCATGGTGTGGCCGGTGATCGTCGCGTTGGTCCTATGGGTGACGCTCGCCGTGCTCTACTGGGGCGAGGCCGCGCAGTGGATCGCCGCACAGCTGCACCATTGGCCGGCGTACGATTGGGCGGTCTCGGTCTGGCCCCTCAAGCTCGTTGCGGCGTGGTTCGGGTGGATCCTCCTGCTGTTGCTGTTCGTGCCCGCGGTCCTGATTACGGCGGTGATGATCATCAGCATCGTTTCCATGCCGGCGATGGTCGCCCATGTCGGCGGGCGCGACTACCCAGGGCTCGTCCGCAGGAAGGGGGGAACGTTCGCCGGCAGTTTCTGGAATGCCTTCGCCGCCCTCATGCTGTTTGCGTTGCTCTTTGCCGTCAGCTTACCGCTATGGCTGGTTCCGCTGCTGTGGCCGGTGCTACCCATCGCTCTGTTCGGCTATTTCAACCAGCGAGTATTCCGCTACGACGCCCTCGCTGAGCACGCGACCGCCGCAGAGATCGCCGAGATCGTCCACCGCCATCGGGGCGGGCTGTTTCTTCTGGGCGTCGCGCTCGCGCTCGTCGGTCATATCCCCGTTCTCGGGCTCTTGATGCCGGTGTACGGCGGGCTCGCTTTTATTCACTACGGCCTCGAGCGCCTCGGCGAGCTGCGCAGCGCGCCGATCGAGGGTGCGGCAGTACGGGTGTGAGATGGGAATTGGGGCGATCATTATCGGCGACGAGATCATTCGCGGGAAGCGCGAGGATAAGCATTTCGCCAAGCTGATCGAGATCCTTCGCGTGCGCGGAATGAGGCTCGACTGGTGTAACTACCTCGGCGACAAGCCAGACCTGATCACCGCCACGCTCAGGCGCACGATGGCGTCGGGAGACATCGTCTTTAGCTTCGGCGGCATCGGCGCGACACCCGACGATCATACCCGCCAGTGCGCCGCGGAAGCGGCGGGCGTGGACTTGGCGTTGCACCCCGACGCGGAGGCGGCGATCCGCTCGCGCACCGACATGGTGATTACGCCGCAGCGCCTCAAGATGGGCGAATTTCCAGTGGGCTCGCGTATCATTCCGAACTCGTACAACAAGATCCCCGGCTTCTCGATGGGCGATCACCATTTCGTGCCGGGTTTCCCGGTGATGGCCTGGCCCATGGTCGAGTGGGTGCTGGATCAGCGCTACGCACATCTGTTTCACGGCATTTCGGAAGCCGAGGCTTCCGTAATCGTTTATGACCTTCCGGAATCTGTCGTCACGCCGCTCATGATCGAGGTGGAACAGCGCTACCGCGGCTTGAAGTCGTTCAGCCTGCCCAGCATGGGCGAGGCAGGCGTGCGCCGCCACATCGAACTCGGCGTGCGCGGTGCCCCCGAAGAAGTGACGCCAGCCATCGAGCAGATGAAGCTGGGGGTCGCTGCGCTCGGCGGCAGATGGGAAGACAAGCGTCAGTAAAACCCGGTTTTAGGTGCAAACAAAAAGCCCCGGCTTGCGCCAGGGCTTCAGGGCGCCCACAGAGAGGAGGAGGTGGAGGGGCTGTGGGCCGCGAAACCTGCAAATTACGCTGTCGCGCGTTTCTTCGGTGTTTCCCTGGCGGGTGTTAGGGTCGCGGGAAGGTTCGCCTCGGCGATCTCGGTGGCCTGCTTTGCGACCTTGTTGAAGCTGTCATAGGCGGTGTTGGCTGCGGCGAGCGCAGACTTCACGGCTTGGACGGCGACGTCGGATCCGGCTGGCGCGTTCTTCGCGACCTTGTCGAGGAGACCAACCAGGTTCTTGTTAAACTCGGCAGCCTGCGCTTCGAGGAACTTGGCCAACTCACCGTTCGTTTGGGCGGCGACTTCGTAGACGCTGCGCGAGTAGGCGATGGCTTTTTCCATCGTCGGCTGGGTTGCCGCGGCATTCAGGTTGAGGTATTCCTGGGGGTCTTTGGCATTGAGCAGCGCCTTGGCGTGGCCGACTCCTTCCTCAAATGCGGCCTTGGTTGCATTGAAATACAGCGCGGACAGGCGCTCGAAAGCGGCGTACTGCGTGTGGGCGAGACCCAGGATGGCCGCGATGCCAGCCTTGTTCGCTGTGGCGATTTGTTCGGGCGTGAAATTCATGATCATCTCCGTTAGAAAAAAGACTGCGTTATTTATTGCACTGCACCATAGTGCATTCTACAAGGATAACAACGGATGTCAAGAATGATTTTGTGCGCCGCAATAGGTTTTCCGAGTCCGGAGGATAAAAGTCCGTATAAATAAAGCGTTACATCGGAATCCTCGGCTTCGAAGTCAGTAAACACCTACCTCCAACTCGTTGTTTTTAAATGAACTTCGGCCTCCTCCGGAAGGGCCGGAACGTGAGCGCATCGTGGGCGCGCGTAGCTACGATGATCCCGATCGTGGGCGCGTTCGGCGGGATGTTGTTATTGGGCGAACATCCGCAGTGGAGCGATTTGGCCGCGCTCGTCTTGGTCGTCGCCGCTGGCGGTGGGGCTCCTGCCACAGCGCCGGGCGGCGTAACCTGGCACCTTCAGCTCGCGTCGTCTTGCCGAATGCTGCGTCGAGTCGGTATTTTTTCGGCACGCCAGTTCGCCAGGGCCCAGTTCCAGATCTCCACGATTCTCGCAGCCGCGAGCTCCGCCGGCGGCTCCTGGCCGAGAAAGCGCAAGGCTTGCCAGAGCCGAGACGGGGCCTCGGTGACGGTCAAAGGGGCGGCACGGGTCTGCTTGCTGAGCTTTTCGCCGGCCTGGTTCACCGCAACTGGAAGATGCATGTATCGTGGCGTCGGGTGACCTAGCAAGCGCTGCAACAGGATCTGCCGTGCCGTCGAGGCGAGCAAATCGGCGCCGCGCACCACATCGGTGATGTTCTGCTCGAAATCATCCACTACCACGGCGAGCTGGTAGGCAAAAAGGCCGTCCGCGCGCCGCACGATGAAGTCGCCGACTTCCCGGGCCAGGTTCTGCTCGATCCTGCCTTGAAGCAGGTCCTCAAACGCGATCACCGCGTTATCCACGCGCACGCGCACCGCGCGAGCCGAGCGTCCGGGCGGAGGCCCCTTGCGGCAGGTGCCGGGGTAGATGGATTCGCCCGCCGCGAATGCGGTCGAATCGGAGATCTCCCGCCGCGTGCAGGCACAGGGAAACACTGCGCGCCCGTACTCGAGAAGTTTCAGCGCGGCTCCGTAGGCTGTGTCGCGACGGCTCTGGAACATGACTTCCCCGTCCCATTCGAACCCGTACGCCTCGAGCATCTTGAGAATCGCCCTGGAAGCCCCTCGAGCCTCGCGCGGCCGATCGAGATCCTCCATGCGCACGAGCCATCTTCCCCTGTTCCAGCGCGCCTCGAGGCAGCTGCCGACGGCGGCGACGAGCGAGCCGAAATGCAGCAGACCCGTCGGGGAGGGAGCAAAGCGCCCACGATAGGGTCTCGTCGAGTCATGCATAATCTGAACGAAAATCATATCAGCGTTTCGCGGGCTGCCGAAAATCTATGACCGATCCCCATCGCATCGTTATCGTCGGAGGCGGCGCCGGGGGGCTTGAGCTCGCGACCCGGGCAGGGGACCGATTTGGGCGCAGAGGACGCGCCATAGTCACCCTCGTGGACAAGAACGAGACCCACCTCTGGAAGCCCCTCTTGCACGAGGTCGCTGCCGGAAGCATGGATATTCACGCACACCAGCTCGACTACCTCGCGCAGGCGCGCTGGCACCACTTCACCTTCTACTGCGGAGCACTGGAGAGTGTCGACCGAAGGCGCCGCGAGATCGCGGTGGCGCCCACGGTCGATGAGCGCGGAGTCGAAGTTATCCCGCGCCGCACTTTGAGCTACGACACCCTGGTGATCGCAATCGGCAGTGTCGCGAACACTTTCGGCGTCCCCGGTGTCGTGGAACACGCCTACGCGCTGGAGTCGGCTGACGAGGCCGACCGCTTCCACCGGCGCCTGATCAATGCCTGCATCCAAGCCAACTATCGGCCCGGCAACGCGCCGGCCCGCCTGCGCGTGGTGATCGTAGGCGCGGGAGCGACCGGCGTCGAGCTCGCCGCCGAGCTACACAACAGCACGCGGGTGTTCGCCGCATACGGCCTCCAGAACATCGACCCGGAGCGATTTCTCCATATCACGCTCCTCAACGCCGACCCCCGAATCCTGCCGATGCTTCCCGAACGCATTGCCAGGGCCGTGACCGCGGCGCTCGAGGACCTGGACGTGAGCGTTGCGTGCTCCGAGCAAGCCGTCGAGGTCACGGCGAGCGAGGTGAAAACGAAAAGCGGCAAATCCTACCCAGCGGACCTCGCGGTATGGGCGGCGGGAATCAAAGGGGCCGATCTCCTGGCGAACCTCGACGGACTCGAAACCAACCGAATCAATCAGCTGCTCGTTCTGCCGACGCTGCAGACGACGCGCGATCCGGACATTTTCGCTCTGGGCGACTGCTCGGCGCTCCCGCGCGAAGGCAAGGCGCCGCCCGTGCCGCCCGCCGCGCAGGCAGCTCACCAGGAGGCTTCCCACCTTCTCGCGGCGATGGCGCTGCGCATGCGTGGACGGCCGCTCGTGCCCTTCCACTACCGCGACTTCGGTTCTCTCGTGTCGCTCGGCGAATACAGCACGATCGGATCGCTGATGGGTTTTCTTTCAGGCAAGAGCTACCGCGTGGAGGGCTGGTTCGCGCGGCTGATGTACCTGTCGCTGTACAAGATGCACCTGTACGCGCTCCATGGTCCTGTCGGCGTCGCGCTCGATACCCTGGCGCGCATCCTCAAACGCGGCACTGAGCCGAGCGTCAAATTGCACTGATGATCGGTTCGATCCTGAAGATCGTGCTCGGCGTCGCCGTCGGCGTGCCGCTGTTCGTGTGGCTTTTCCAAGAGCGGATGTTGTTCTTCCCGCGTCCGCTCGAATCCCGCCCCGCACCGCGTCCGAACGTCGAAGAGGTGAGCATCGTCGCCGCCGATGGTGTCAAGCTCCGGGGCTGGCTGGTAAAGGGCGACGGAGCCCCCGCGCCCCTCGTCATCTACTTCGGCGGCAACGCGGAGGAAGTTTCCTGGCTTGTGGACCCCGCGGACCATTTCACCGGCTGGTCGCTGCTGCTCGTGAACTTTCGCGGCTACGGGGAAAGCGAAGGCAAACCTGGAGAAAAGGAGCTCCTTGAGGACGGGCTCGTGATCCACGATTACGCAAAGGGACGTTCCGAGGTGAATTCCGAACGCATCGTCGCGATGGGGCGCAGTTTGGGCAGCGGGATCGCTGTTCACCTCGCGGCCCATCGCCCGCTGAGGGCTGTCATACTCGTGTCGCCGTACGACAGCATCGTCGAAGTGGCAAAGCGCCACTATCCTTTTCTGCCGGTGTCGCTCATGCTCCGGCATCGCTTCGACTCGATCGCGCTTGCACCCCGGATCGAGGCGCCATTGCTGTGCCTCGTTGCGACTGGAGACCGGGTCATCCCGGCCGCGCACTCGCGCGCTTTGTTCGAAGCCTGGCGCGGTACGAAAACGTGGCATCAGGTTCCGCACGCGGATCACGACAGCATCTCCGGTGAACCCGAATACTGGCGCTCGATCGCGGATTTTCTGAGGACGCTGCGCTGAGGGACCCAACGCCCCTGTTATAATCGCGGCTCCGACAAATTCCGGAGATCTTCGCATGGCAACGATCGCGTTGACCAAGGACAATTTCGAACAAGTCGTGAATGGTAACGACATGGTCCTCGTCGATTTCTGGGCGCCTTGGTGCGGGCCGTGCAAAGGCTTCGCGCCGGTATTCGAGGCCAGTTCGGAAAAGCACGCCGACATCGTGTTTGGAAAAGTGAACACCGACGATGAGCAGGACCTGGCCGCGTCGTTCAATATCCGCTCGATCCCGACCCTGATGTTTTTCCGCGAGAAGGTCATTCTCTTCTCTCAGGCGGGCGCGCTTCCGGGTTCGGCGCTCGAGCAGATCATCACCCAGGGCAGGGAACTCGACATGGCGATGGTGCACAAGGAAATCGCCGAACGCGAGGCAGGCGCGCAGCAGGCGTCGGTCGAGGGAAAATAAAAAAAGGCAGGGACGTTCCCTGCCTTTTTCTGTGGGTTGAGAGGCTTACTTCTTCATCTCGTCTTTCTTCGCGGTTTTTTTCTTCGCTGCCTTCTTATCGCCTTTCTTCATTCCGTCTTTTTTCATTCCATCCTTCTTCATTTCGTCCTTCTTCATCGGCGCGCCGGCGTGGGACGCAGCGACCGTAACGCCACTCGACACCGCGAAGACCGCGGCCACCAACAGCGACATGAGCTTCTTCATTCAATGTCTCCTCTCTCTGAGCGTTATTAGAATGATCCGGTCACCGGACACCGGTCAACCGCCGGCTATCCTAGCATATATCGTTGCACGGATTGACAAGTGAACCCGGGCATCGCCTATTCTCTGCTTGGTGCGGCCCTCTTCGGGGCGAGCACCCCGATCGCCAAGCTCCTCGTCGGAGAAATCGGGCCAGTCATGCTTGCCGGCCTCCTATATGCAGGGTCGGGCGTGGGGCTCGCCCTTTGGCTTGCCGTGCGCGGCTCGCTTTGGCGGGCCGCCGAGCGGCCCCGATTCTCGCCGGGCGACTACAAGTGGCTCGCCGGAGCCGTCGTTTCGGGAGGCGTCATCGGCCCCGCGCTTCTGATGCTCGCCCTTGCCGCGAGCTCCGCCTCGTCGGTGTCGCTGCTTTTGAACCTCGAAAGCGTGTTCACCGCCCTGCTGGCCTGGTTCGTGTTTCGAGAGAATTTCGATCGACGCCTGATACTGGGGATGTCTCTGATCGTCTGCGGCGGTGTGATTCTCGGCTGGCAGCCGGGGGAGATCGCGACCTCCTGGCCTGCGCTCGCGGTGGCGGGTGCCTGCCTGTGCTGGGCGCTCGACAACAACCTCACGCGCAAGATTTCCGCCGGGGACTCGGTCAAGATCGCGGGCATCAAAGGGCTGGCAGCCGGATCGGTGAACCTTTGCGTGGCGGCGGGCTTTGGAGCCGCCCTTCCGGCACCGGAGGTCGCCGCTGCTGCTGCTCTGGTCGGCCTGCTCGGCTATGGAGTGAGCCTTGCTCTTTTCGTGGTGGCGTTGCGCCAGCTCGGCACTGCTCGGACCGGCGCTTATTTTTCGACCGCCCCTTTTATCGGGGCGGCCGCGTCTTTTGCGTTGCTTGGCGAGTCTCCGGATACGTTTTTCTGGGTCGCAGCGGTCTTGATGGCGGTCGGCGTTGCGCTGCATCTCACCGAACGCCACCGGCACCTACACCGGCACGAGGCGCTGGCGCATACGCACTCCCACACCCATGACGAGCACCATCGCCATGAACACGATTTTGCGTGGGACGGCGCCGAGCCGCACTCGCACAGTCACGAACATGATGCCCTCAGCCACAGCCATGTGCACTTTCCGGACATCCATCATCGGCACAGTCATTGAGGGGTTGCGCGCGCTGGCGATCGCGTCGTTTGCGGCCGCCGCGTGCGCCGCGCCCTATGTGCCCAAGGACGACGCAACGGTGCTCGAGCGATTGCCCGTGAGGCCGGGCGATCCGATCGCTCGCGAGCTGCGCCAGCTGCGTGCCGAGCTGACCGCTGACCCGCGCAAACGGGAAACGGCGGTGCGGCTCGCCGGGCGCTATTTCGAGCTTGCCAGCTCGGAAGGGGACCCTCGCTACGTAGGCTACGCGCAGGCGGCGCTCAAGCCTTGGTGGCACCTGCCTGCGCCGCCGCTCGATGTTCTCGTGATGCGCGCGATCCTCAAGCAGTACAGCCACGATTTCTCCGGCGCCATGCGGGACCTCGAAGCAGCGACGCGCGAAGACCCCAAGAACGCACGCGCCTGGTCCTGGCGCGCCGCGATCCACATGGTGCAGGCGAATTACGAAAAGGCGCGGGAAGATTGCCTGGCCCTGCTGAAGGTCGAATCCGAGCTCTACGCCGTCGGGTGCATGGCCTACCTCGACGGCACCACGGGCAAGGCCGCCGTCGCCCATCGCGCTCTTTCGGCGGCGCTTGCCAAGAACGCGGACGCACCGCGCGAAGTCAAGGTCTGGGTGCTGACGCGCCTAGCCGAGATGTCGTTGCGACAGGGCGACGTGAAGCAAGCCGAGGGGCATTTCCGCGCGGCGTACTTTGAGCCGATCAACGACCAGTTTTTGCTCGCGGCGTACGCGGACTTTCTGCTCGACCAGGGACGCCCCGACGAAGTCATTCCGTTGCTCGTCGACTGGGTGAAGTCGGACATCCTGCTCCTTCGTCTCGCCCTTGCCGAGCAGGCTCTGAAGTCGCCGAAAGCGCGAGAACACATCGAGGCGCTCCGATCCCGGTTCGACGCCGCGGCCTTGCGCGGCGACAAATTGCACCAACAGGAGGAAGCGCGCTTCAACCTCTATCTCCTCGGCAACAAGGAGAAGGCTCTCGCACTGGCACGGGAGAATTGGAAGCTGCAGCGCGAGCCGCGCGACGCACGCATGCTGCTCGAGGCGGCGCTCGCGATGAAAGACCCGGAGGCCGCGCAGGAGGCGCTCGACTGGCTCGAGCGCTCCGGGCATGAGGATCCGCTCCTGCGCCGCACAGCGGAAAAGCTGAAGGCCCTGAAGCGATGAGAACGCTGCTCGCGTTGCTGCTTCTCCTTGCAGCCTCGTTCGCGTACGCGCACAAGCCGAGTGACAGTTACCTGGCGATCCGTGCAGAGGGTTCGAACGTGAGCGGGCAATGGGACATCGCCTTGCGCGACCTCGATTTCGCGATCGGCCTGGACGACAGCGGAGACGGTGATATCACCTGGGGCGAAGTGAAAGCGCATCACGCGGATATCGCAGCCTATGCTCTCGCGAGATTGAAGCTGCGTTCGAAAGGCGCCGACTGCCCCACTCACGCGACGGAATTTCTCGTCGATGACCACAGCGACGGCGCTTATTCGGTGATGCGCTTTGCGGCCACTTGCCCTGAGGAGGTGGCGACCCTCGAAATCAGCTACAGCCTCTTCGCCGACCTCGATCCGCAGCACAGGGGATTGCTGAGGCTCGAACACGGGGTGGCTACGCGCACGGCCATCTTCGGTCCGGAGCGGGTGACCCAGAGCTTCGAGCTCGCGAAGATCTCGGCGCTCACCCAGTTCGTCGATTACGCACGCGAAGGCGTATGGCACATCTGGATCGGCTTCGACCATATCCTGTTCCTGCTGTCGCTACTCCTGCCCGCGGTGCTCGTGTTCGACGCAGGACGCTGGCAGGCCGTCCCGCGGTTTCCCCCGGCTTTCTGGGACGTGTTCAAGATCGTCACCTCGTTCACCGTGGCGCATTCGATCACGCTGAGCCTCGCGGCGCTGGGGGTGATCTCGCTGCCCTCGCGCCTGGTGGAATCGGCGATTGCGACCTCGGTCGTGCTCGCTGCGTTGAACAACGTCTTTCCCTTGGTACATGGTCGGCGCTGGATGGTCGCTTTCGCCTTCGGGTTGATTCACGGCTTCGGCTTCGCCAGCGTTCTGAGAGACCTCGGACTGCCACAGGGCGCGCTGCTCATCGCGCTCGTCGGCTTCAATCTCGGCGTGGAAGTGGGTCAGCTCGCGATCGTGAGTGCGTTCCTGCCGGTCGCGTACGCGCTGAGGGCGAGCTGGTTCTACCGGCGCCTGGTGTTCATCGGCGGGTCCCTCGCGATCGTGGTGGTCGCGGGAATCTGGCTCGTCGAGCGGGCGTTCAACATGAAAATAATCACCCCTTGATGAATCGCCAGCTCCACCCAATATCCAATCGACACGATAGTTCCACTCGACACGAAAGCCCGCAATGATCGAAATCCGCAAAAGCGAGGACCGTCGCCTTGCCGAACACGGCTGGTTGCGCTCCTACCACACCTTCTCCTTCGCCGACTACTACGATCCCGAGAACATGGGCTTCGGCCATCTCAGGGTGATCAACGAGGACCGAATCCAGCCGGGGACGGGATTCGGCACCCACGGCCACCGCGACATGGAGATCATCAGCTATGTGCTGGAGGGCGAGCTCGCGCACAAGGACAGCATGGGAAACGGTTCGACCATCGTTCCGGGGGACGTGCAGCGCATGAGCGCTGGGAAGGGGGTGCTGCACAGCGAGTTCAATCACGCCCAGGATGTGACGCACTTTCTCCAGATCTGGATCGAGCCGAGCGTCACCGGCATCGCGCCGACCTACGAGCAGAAGCATTTCGACGCGGCGTCCAAGCGCGGGCGGCTGCGGCTGGTCGCCTCGCCGGACGGGCGCGAGGGATCCGTGACGATCCACCAGGACGCCTTTGTCTACGCTGCGCTTCTGGACGGCGCGGAACGGGCGGTCCACAGTCCGCAACCTAACCGGCGTGCCTATGTGCACGTGGCGCGCGGCCGCTTGACGGTGAACAGCCAGCCGCTCGAGGCCGGTGACGCGCTGAAAGCCACCCAAACCGCCGAGATCGTGCTCGAAAAAGGGAAGGACGCCGAGGTCCTGCTGTTCGATCTCGCGTAAAGGTATTCCGATGCAGCGCAAGAAACCCAGGATGCCGGTGGTGTTCTTCGGCCACGGCAGTCCCATGAATACCCTGGACCGCAACCCGTACACGGAGTCTTGGCGGCGCCTCGGTAATTCGGTCCCGAAACCCAGGGCCATCCTGTGCGTGTCTGCGCACTGGTATACGGAGGGGACCGCGGTGACGGCGATGGACAAGCCGAAAACCATCCACGATTTCTATGGTTTTCCGCAAGCCTTGTTCGACGTTCAATATCCGGCGCCGGGCGACCCCCATCTCGCGTCGAGGGTGCGCGAACTGCTCGAGCCCGTGGACGTGCGGCTGGACGAGTCATGGGGGCTCGACCACGGCACCTGGTCGGTTCTGAAGCACGCGTATCCCGGTGCGGAGATCCCCGTCGTCCAACTGAGCATCGACGGCACCCAGCCGCCGCTTTTCCACTACGAAACCGGCAAGCGGCTTGCGCCGCTGCGAGATGAGGGGGTGCTAGTCGCCGGCAGCGGCAACGTCGTGCACAACCTGCGCCTCATGAAAAGAGCAGGGGGAGCGCCGTTCGACTGGGCGGTGCGCTTCAACGAGAGGATTCGGCAGGCGCTGTCATCGCGCGATCACCGGGTGCTCGTCGATTTCGAGAAGCTCGGCGAGGACGCGCGCTTGTCGGTGCCCACGCCCGAGCACTATCTGCCGCTCCTCTACATTGCGGCACTGCAAGGCGATGACGAACCCATGTCCTTGGTCGTGGACGGCTACGACCTGGGCTCGGTCGGCATGCTTACGGCGGTCGCCGGTATGCCCGCCGATTAAGACGGTCTCTCGGTATCCTGTTCCGCGCGCCGCGCCGCTCGCGCATAATGCGGCGAACCCTTTCCTCCGGATTTTCGCCATGCATCTGCTCGAACAGGCGGCCGTCTTTCTTCTCACTGCGGTGCTGCTCGTTCCGCTCTTCCAGCGCCTGAAGCTCGGCGCGGTGCTCGGCTATCTCGGCGCCGGCATGCTGATCGGTCCCTTCGGCCTCGGGATGATCGGGGAGGTCGAGTCCACGCTGCAGTTCGCCGAGTTCGGGGTGGTGCTGCTGCTTTTCCTCGTCGGGCTGGAGCTGCAGCCGAGCCGCCTGTGGGTGCTGCGCCGGCCGGTATTCGGTCTCGGCGGCGCACAGGTGCTGGCGACCGGCGCGGTGCTCGCCGCCCTGGCGCTGGCGTTCGGGTTCTCCTGGCAGGCGGCCCTCGTCGCGGGTTTCGGTCTGGCGATGTCCTCCACCGCTCTGGTTCTCGCGTCGCTCGTGGAACGCAAGCAGCTCGCCACGCGCCACGGGCGTGAAGCCTTCGCCGTGCTACTCTTCCAGGACGTGTCGGTGATCCCCCTGCTCGCGCTCCTGCCGCTGCTCAGCGATTCGGGAACTCACGCCGCGGGTGGTTGGATCGCCGCTGCGAAGGGATTGGCGGTGATCGCTGTCGTCATCATCTCAAGTCGGCTCGTCGTGCGTCCGGTGCTGAAGGCGGTGGCGAGCTACGGCGGCCGCGAAGTATTTACCGCGGCGGCGCTGCTGCTCGTGGTGGGCGCTGCGCTCATCATGGAGAAAATCGGCCTGTCGCCTTCGCTCGGCGCCTTCCTCGCCGGGGTGCTCCTCGCCGATTCTGAATTTCGCCACGAACTGGAGGCCGACATCGAGCCCTTCAAGGGCCTCCTGCTCGGTCTTTTCTTCATAGCCGTGGGCATGAGCGCGAACCTTGGTCTCGTTTGGGAACGGCCGCTCGCGGTGCTCGGCCTCGTGCTCGGCCTCATGCTTGCGAAGCTTGCACTGATGTACGCGATCGCCAGGATTGGCGGCGCGCCGAACGACGCTGCGCAGCGACTTGCAGTTTCGATTTCGCAGGGAGGCGAGTTCGCCTTCATTCTGTTCGTCGCGGCGGGGAGCCTCGGCATATTCGAGGCGGGCAGCGCTCAGCTCCTTGTGGTGGTCGTGACCGTGTCGATGCTGCTCGCGCCACTCGCGTTCGAAGCTCACGAGCGCGCGCTCGCGCGTTGGACCGAGCGGCACGCGACCCCGGAATTCGACGCGATCACAGGACCGGCAAACCCGGTCATCATCGCCGGTTACGGACGTGTGGGGCAGATCGTTTCGCGCGTGCTGCGCATGTGCGGCGTGCCTTTCACGGCGCTCGAGGTGAGCTACCAGCAGGTGGATTTTGTTAGGCGCTTCGGCAGCAAGGTCTATTACGGCGACGCTTCCCGCCTCGAGCTGCTCGAGGCGGCGAAGACGGGCGAGGCGAAGCTCTTCGTGCTGGCCATTGACGATGTCGAGGCCTCGGCGAAGACTGCGGCGGTCGTGCGCAAGCACTTCCCGCAGGTTCCGATCCTCGCGCGCGCGCGTAACCGCGTGCACCTGTTTCGCCTACGGGATTTGGGGGTCAAGCTCATCTGGCGCGAGACCTTTCCGACAAGCCTCGACATGGCGCGCCACGCGCTGCTTTCGCTGGGCTTCGGTATCGCCGCCTCCGAGCGCGCCGTGAGCCTGTTCAAGCAGCACGACGAGCAGCGGCTCGATGCGCAGTACGCGGTCCAGCACGACGAGGCGCAGCTCATCCAGACTTCCAAGGAAGCGGCTGCGCAGTTGCAGGAGCTGTTCGAATCGGACGGCCTGCAGCCGCTGCCGGGATTTCCGCGCGCCGGGGCTTGATACGCAGGTGTCCGCCCCGCATGGCGCGGCAAAGTGCCATCCTGCAATTTGCTTCGCCCACTGGCGTATGAACATGCCGGGCCAAAAGGCGCCGCCACACGCTCTGCGGCCACCCGCTGTCGGACTTCGGGAGCGCCGCGCTAGAATACCGCCGTGAAATCGGTCGTGATCCTCATCTCCGGTCGCGGCAGCAATATGGAAGCGATCGTGCGCGCAGAGCTCCCCGCGAAGGTCGCCGCCGTGATCAGCAACCGTGCGGATGCTCCGGGCTTGAAATTTGCTGCGCAGTCGGGGCTTCCCGTGGAGGTGGTCGATGAGCGCGAGTTTTCCTTGCGCGGGGCGTTCGACGCCGCGCTCGAGGCGGCGATCGAACGGCATTCGCCCGACCTGGTCGCGCTCGCCGGCTTCATGCGCATCCTGGGCGGCGATCTTGTGCGGCACTACTCGGGTCGGATGGTCAACATCCATCCGTCGCTGCTGCCGGCGTTCCCAGGCCTGCACACGCACCGCCGCGCCCTCCAGGAAGGCGTGAAGCTCCACGGCTGCACGGTGCACTTCGTCACGCCGCAGGTCGATCACGGTCCGATCATCGCACAGGCGGCGATACCCGTGCGTGCCCGGGACACCGAAGCGACGCTCGCGGCGCGAGTACTGGAGCAGGAACACCGTATCTATCCGCTGGCGATACGTTGGTTTGTCGAGGGCCGGCTCGCGGTCGAGAACGGCATCGTGCGCGTCGACGGGTCCGGCGCCCGACAGGCGCTGCTCGTCGAACAATGATCTGCACTCCGGTCCGCCGAGCAGGTGTTGGGGTGCTCGCTCTGTGGGCTGCCATGGCCCAGGCGGCGCCTCCCGAACGCATCACGCTCACCTATGAGTTGAAACGCAACGGCACGGTTCATGTAGACGTTTCGGAAACACTCGAGCACGACAGCCGCACGTACGCGATCACCTCCGAAGGGAGGGGGAGAGGAATCCTGGCGTTGTTCGGGGTCTTGAAGCGCACGAGCCGAGGCCACATCACGCCGCAAGGGCTGCGTCCCGACGAATTCCGTGACCAACGCCCCGGAGGTTGGGCGGTGTCGGCCAAATTCGATTGGGACGCGCGCTCGGTGACGCAGGAGAAAAATGGGAAGTCGGAAACGCTCAAGATGCCGGCCGACGCGCAGGACCCCTTGAGCCTCGCCTACAGCTTCGCCTTCGTCCCGCCGAAAGGAAGGGAATACGACGTAACGCGCGCCGACGGCCGGGGCCTCACGCCATTTCGCTTCATCGTCGTCGGCAACGAAAAGCTCGCGACGCCCGCGGGCGAGATGCAGACGCTGCACATCGCGAAAGTGCGCGACGGCCCCGAAGACAAGGCGACTGACATCTGGTTCGCCGCCGAGCGCGATTTCCTGCCGGTGCGTCTCCTGGTCGTGGACGCGGACGGCACGCGCGCCGACCAGATCGTCACGCGCATCGGCAAGTGACGCGCTTCTCGCGCCCGCTGCTCGATGCGTGCACTGCGGCCTTTGCCACCGTGCTGCCGCTCGAGCAGCCCGCCGATGCAACGCTCTCGGCGTTTTTCCGCAGCCACCCCAAGATCGGCCGGAGCGACCGTGCCACGATCGCCGATTCCGTATACGCAGCGCTCAGGCGCCGGCGGCTTCTGGAGCGCGTCGCGGCGGCGCAGAGCCCGCGGCGCCTTGCGCTCGCGACCTGGACCGCGCTTCTCGGCGCGAACCTGCGCGAGCTCGATCCCTGGCTGCGCGGCGACGAGGCCGAGTGGCTCGCTTCGGTCAAGCGCAAAACGGCCGCGCCCCAGTCCTTCGAGGTCGAATGCGAGCTTCCCGATTGGGCGATCGAACGCCTGAGCGCCCGCTACGAGGAAAGCGCGTTGCTCGCCCTGGCGAAGGGCCTGCTGCAGAACGCGCCGCTAGACCTGCGCGTGAATCCGCTGAAAATCTCGCGCGAGGCGGCGCTCGAACGCCTCTCGGCCGACGGGATTCGCGCCGCCGCGACTGCGTACTCGCCCGAGGGGATCCGCCTCGCAGAGAAGCCCGCAATCAACCGGCATCCCCTGTTTCTGGACGGCTGCATAGAGGTGCAGGACGAAGGGAGCCAATTGCTCTGCCATCTGGTCGCACCCAAGCGCGGCGAAATGGTGGTGGACTTCTGCGCGGGCGCCGGAGGCAAGACGCTCGCACTCGGGGCCCTGATGCGCTCGACTGGACGCCTCTACGCGTTCGATATCTCCCCGAAACGGCTCGCCGGGCTGAAGCCCCGGCTTGCGCGCTCGGGACTGTCCAACGTGCATCCGCAGCGGATCGAGGGCGTGAACGACGCGCGCGTGAAGCGCCTCGCCGGTAAGATCGACCGCGTGCTCGTGGATGCACCCTGCAGCGGCCTCGGGACCCTGCGGCGCAATCCCGACATGAAGTGGCGCCAGACGCCCGAGGATGTCGCGGAGCTCGTGGAAAAGCAGAAATCGATTCTCGCGGCCGCCGCGCGGCTCGTGAAGCCGGGCGGGCGGCTCGTTTACGCCACCTGCAGCATCCTCGAGGAAGAGAACCGCGGCGTCGTCGAGGATTTTCTGCGCGGTGCCCAATTCACGCTGCGGCCGGCGGGCGATGTGCTTGAAAGAGCCGGCATCCGGCTCCAGCTAGAAGACTATCTTGAGCTTCGGCCGCACCTGCATGGTACCGACGCGTTCTTTGCCGCGGTGCTCGAGCGTGCCGGATGAACCAGGAACCAAGGCTTTCGCGCACGATTATTTTCTAGATATCCTGCGTGAAAATCTCACGTATCGGAGCTAAATTTCCGTGAATTTATCAGCTTGCAAGAACATGAATAGGATCAGGAAATCCCTGAGCGGAGCATAGGGGATAACGGCCTTGCCCTTTGTGAGGATTCACGTAGAATCCGCAGAACCTTAAGAGGGGAACTTGATGGAATCCAGCGTCCTGTTTTCTGGTGTTTTCAACCTGCCGTGGTGGGGCTATGTCCTCGCCGCTCTCGGCCTTACCCACATCACCATCGTCAGCGTGACGGTGTTCCTGCACCGTCATCAGGCGCACCGCGCGCTCGAGTTGCATCCGCTGGCAAGCCACTTCTTCCGCCTGTGGCTGTGGATGACGACCGGCATGGTGACCAAGGAGTGGGCTGCGATCCATCGCAAGCACCACGCCAAATGCGAAACCCCTGAAGACCCGCATAGCCCGCAGCAGGTCGGAATCAACCGCGTGCTCTGGGGCGGCGTGTTTCTGTACGTCAAGGAATCCTACAACCGCGAGACGATGACCCGCTACGGCCACGGCACGCCCGACGACTGGCTCGAGCGCAACGTCTATTCCCGCTTCTCGATACTCGGCATCACCCTGATGGGTGCAGCCAACGTCATGCTGTTCGGCGTCGTCCCGGGTGCTCTCATCCTCGTCACGCAGATCGCCTGGATCCCGTTCTGGGCAGCGGGCGTCATCAACGGCATCGGACATTTCTGGGGATACCGGAACTGGCAGACCGAGGACGCGAGCACGAACATCGTTCCGTGGGGCATCATCATCGGCGGCGAGGAGTTGCACAACAATCACCACGCTTACGCGACCTCGGCGAAGCTTTCCAACAAGTGGTACGAGATCGACCTGGGTTGGATGTACATCTGCCTGCTCGAGGTACTGGGCCTCGCACAGGTGAAGAAAGTGGCGCCGACGCCGCGCTTCACCGATGCGAAACGCGCAGTAGACTCGGAGACGCTGCAGGCCGTGATCACGCACCGCTACGACGTTCTCGCGAAATACGCCAAGTCGCTCAAGCGCACCTACGCCGAGGAGCTCGGCAAGCTGCGCCGGCTCGCGCCGCACGACGCGTATGTTCTGAGGAGCCTGAAGGGCTGGCTCCAGCGCGACGAAAAATCGCTGTGCGAGACCGAGCGCGCGAACCTCAAGCAGGGACTGGCGAAATCGCGCGCGCTGCTCACCGTGTACTCGATGCGCGCGGAGCTCGCGTCCCTGTGGGAACGCTCGAGTGCCTCCCGCGAGCAGCTCGTTCGGCAGCTGCAGGACTGGTGCCACCGCGCCGAAGCGAGCGGCATCCGCCCGCTCGCTGAATTCTCGCACCGGCTGCGCTGCTACGCCTAGGGCGCTGGAGACCCCCCAAAGAACCCGCCCGACCGGCGGGTTTTTTGTTCCGCTGCGCGCCACCGCACTTCCGGGTAGCATATACGGCGCTATTCGGTTTCGGGGGGGCCTTACAGCAGAAAAGGAGGTATGAGGATGAAAAGCCTTATCGCGGTAGCTGCGTCGATGTTGATTGCTTCGCCGGCCCTTTCGCAGGTGAAGCCTTGCGAGGAACTCAAGTCTGAGATCGAGGCGAAGATCAAGGCGAACGGGGTACCAGTCTTCACGCTGGACATCGTCCCGAACGAACAGGTGAAGGAAGGAGAAGGCAAGGTCGTCGGGACCTGCGACGGCAGCACCCAGAAGATCGTCTACAAGCGCGGTGTCGCCGAGGCTCCGCGCGACATGCCCATGGAAAGCAAATCGCAGCCGAAGTAGGCGCGCTTGGCAGGTTGGTCGGCCGGCGACGCCGGCCAAACGAAAAGCCCGCTTTCGCGGGCTTTTTTTATTTGATCTTTGTTTCCTTGTAGATGACGTGTTTGCGCGCCCTGGGGTCGTACTTCTTCATCTCGATCTTGTCGGGCGTGGTGCGCTTGTTCTTGGTGGTCGTGTAGAAGTGGCCGGTGCCCGCCGTGGATTCGAGCTTGATTTTCTCGCGCACTGTCGCAGCTCCTGACCTTAGATCTCGCCGCGCTCGCGCAGCTCTTTGAGCACCGCGTCGATGCCCTTCTTGTCGATGATGCGCACGCCGGCGTTGGAAGTGCGCAGTCTCACCCAGCGCTTCTCGCTTTCCACCCAGAAACGGCGGTACTGCAGGTTCGGGTAGAACCGGCGTATGGTCTTGTTGTTGGCGTGGGACACGTGGTGTCCCACCTGGGGCTTCTTGCCCGTTACTTGACAGACACGCGCCATGCGATGCTCCGCGGGAAAAGGGGCGCATTATAGGTCGAAACCGGGCGCGCGTTCAAGCTCGACGCCGCAGGGAAGGATCCCTCGAGGATCGTCATATCAGCCCGCGTTCGGCAAAGGACATCGTGCGGCTCCCTGCGACGATGAAATGGTCGAGCACCTGAATATCGACCAGGGCCAGCGCGCTTTTGAGCGAGCGTGTGAGGATCTCGTCGGCATGGCTCGGCTCTGCGACCCCGGAGGGGTGGTTATGCGCGAAAATCACGGCCGCCGCGTTATGCCGCAGAGAGCACTTCACCACCTCACGCGGGTAAACGCTCGTCTGAGTCAGGGTGCCGCGGAACAGCTCCTCGTGCGCGATCACCCGATGCTGCGCGTCGAGGAGCAGTACCAGGAAGACTTCCTGCTCTCGCCCGGCGAGCACAAGGCGCAGGTAATCGCGCACTGCTCTCGGCGACGACAGCGCATCTCGCGAGGAGATCTCCTCCTTGAGCGCACGGCGCGCCAACTCGAGGGCTGCCTGGAGCTGCGCGAGCTTGGCGGTCCCCAGGCCGGGGGTCCCCGCGAGATTCGTGGACCCCGCGTCTAGCAGCCCGGAGACCGAGCCGAACCGTCCGAGTAGCTGGCGCGCGAGATCGACCGCGCTCTTTCCCTTGATGCCGGTACGAAGCAGGATCGCGAGCAACTCGGCGTCGGCGAGCGAGGCGGCGCCGAGAGCAAGCAGCCGCTCGCGTGGACGTTCCTGAATGGGCCAGTCTGTTATCGCCATGGAATTCGCTTAAAATCTCGTTTTGCAGCTTAACGCGCTACTCCTATCCGCGATGACGGACGTTTCCGGAAAGAGGATTCTGCTCGGGATCACCGGCGGGATCGCCGCCTACAAGGCGGCGGAGCTGACGCGCCTTTTCATCAAGGCCGGCGCCGACGTGCGCGTCGTCATGACCGAAGCCGGCTGTCGCTTCATTACCCCGGCGACGCTGCAGGCGCTCTCCGGACAGCCCGTGCATACGGATATGTGGGACACGCGCGTGCCCGACAGCATGGGCCACATCGAGCTCTCGCGCGACCGGGACATCATCGTGGTCGCGCCCGCGACGACCGATTTCCTCGCGAAAGTCGCGAACGGACTCGGCGACGACCTGCTCTCGGCACTTTGCCTCGCGCGTCGCTGCCCCCTCATGGTCGCGCCGGCGATGAACGTCGAGATGTGGCAGAACGCGGCGACGCAGCGCAACGTCGAGCGCCTCCGCGCCGACGGCGTCAGCATCCTGGGGCCGACGGAAGGCGACCACGCCGACCGCGAAGGCGGCATGGGGCGGATGCTCGAGCCCGACGAGATCTTCGCCGAAGTGGCGGTTGCGCTCGGTCCCAAGGCCCTTTCCAAAAAAAAAATCCTGATCACGGCGGGACCGACCTATGAGCCGATCGATACGGTGCGCGGGGTCACGAATCAGAGTTCCGGGAAAATGGGCTACGCCGTTGCGCAGGCGGCGGTAGAAGCCGGCGCGGAGGTGACGCTGGTATCCGGCGCCACCGTGCTTGCCGCCCCGGCGGGGGTGGAGCGCGTGGACGTGCTGACCGCAAGCGAGATGCACAAGGCGGTGATGGCACGCGCCGAAAAGGCCGACGTCTTCATCTCGGTTGCCGCGGTGGCCGACTACCATCCGGTCGACCCCAAGCCGCACAAGATCAAGCGCGGGAACGGCAACCTCAAGCTCGAGCTCACGCCCAATCCCGACATCCTCGGCGAGGTCGCTGCGCTTCAGAAGGGGCCGTTCTGCGTCGGCTTTGCCGCCGAGACAGAGGACTTGGTGGCGAACGCGCAGGCGAAGCGCAAGAAGAAGGGAATTCCCCTGCTTGCCGCGAACCTCGCGCAAGAGACTTTCGGGAAGGACACCAACGCGCTCACGCTCTTCGATGAGGACGGCGTGCACGAGCTGCCTCGCGCACCGAAGATCGTGCTCGCCCGCCAATTGGTCGCGCACATCGCGAAGCTGCTGCCACGGCACTAGGCGGCTCTTCGCTTGAAGACTCTGGACGTAAAGATCCTCGATCCGCGGCTCCGCGATAGCCTGCCGCAGTACTCGACCGCCGGCGCGGCGGGCCTCGACCTCCGGGCCTGCATCGATAAGCCGCTCGAGCTCGCGCCGGGGGCCGCCGGCCTCGTGCCCAGCGGCCTCGCTATTCATCTGGCGGATCCGGGGCTTGCGGCGGTGGTCCTGCCGCGATCGGGCCTGGGCCACAAGCACGGCATCGTGCTCGGGAATCTCGTAGGCCTCATCGACTCCGACTACCAGGGGCAGGTGATGGTCTCGCTGTGGAACCGTTCGGAAACTGCGTTCACCATCAACCCGATGGACCGCATCGCGCAGCTTGTCGTCGTGCCGGTGGTGCAGGTGAAGTTGAATGTGGTGGAGGAATTTCCCGCCAGCCGCCGCGGTGCGGCCGGGTTCGGCAGCACCGGCAAGGGTTGACTGCGGGTCAGGCCCGCTTGCGCAGGAAGACGTGGGCCGCGCGTTCGCCCGCGACGTATTTCGCGCATTCATAGCCCAAGGCGCGCACGTCGATGTCGTTCAGGAGATGCTCGCCGGAACCGAGCAGGACGGGCCGGATGGCGAGATGAAGCTCGTCGATCAGGGCGGCGCGCAGATACTGGCGGACAGCGGAGACGCCGCCGCCGAGGCGGATGTCGCGGGCGCCCGCTGCAGCCCTTGCCAGCTCCAGAGCGGCGTGGATACCTTCCGTGACGAAGCGAAACTCCGTTCCTCCGTTCATCTTGAGTGGCGCCCGCGGATGATGCGTGAGCACGAAGACGGGCGTGTGGTATGGCGGCTCGTCGCCCCACCAGCCCTTCCAGCTTTCGTCCGGCCACGGGCCCCGGACGGGACCGAACATGTTGCGCCCGAGAATCCATGCCCCGATTCCGGCGAGGCCGTGCTCGGCGATCCCGTTGTCGACCCCCGTCTCTCCGCCGTCAAGGCGCTGCATCTTCCGCCATACGCGCGTGGGGAAGAACCATTCCATCAGCTCGGGGCCCCGGACGCCGAGCGGATTCTGGAGACCCTGGTTAGGCCCGGCACCGTATCCGTCGATGGAGATCGCGAAGCTTTGGACGCGCAGTTTCGACATTGCATTCCTCGCTACCTAGTCATTTCGGGAGAGCGCCTTGCCTCAGTCCCGGACGACCCACTGGGGATTCCATCCCGACCTCGGTTATTCATGGGCAAGGGACTTCCGATGCCGTGGGCAAGGTGCTCAACAGCAAGAACGAAAGAGCCAGCGCGTTGCTTGGGTCCGGTAACCCGCGGTCTAGGACGGTCCATGACGAGCTTCTCGCCAGACCATGACCGCAAGACCGGCCGTGATCACAAACGCGATGCCGCTCAGCCAGCCCGGAACCATCAATCCGTTCACGGTGACCTCCCAGCCGAGTATAAAGCGAAGCAATTGCACGAGGGCAATGAGCGTGAGTAGAACGACTGTGATCGCGGTAAAAGGCTTCACTTATTCCTCCGATCTTTGAGATGCCTCCGGGACGCCGCTACCAGGAGCTTCGCATACACATGCTGGGTCTTTGACCGTGCATATCCGATTCGTTTGTAGAAGGGGTGCGACTCCGGCCGAACGACGTTGGAGCGAACGACAATCGAGCTCAGGCCGCGATCAGTCGCCCATTCCTCGGCCGCTTGCACAAGCAACCTTCCCACGCCGCCGCGCCGAGCTCCGGTACCGACGGCTAGGCCGACGAGCTCCGCCTTTTCGCCTGTCTCCATGCTGAATCTGTGTTCGGCCTGGACCCAGCCGATGACGCCGCTTTCAATTTCGGCAACCGCGACAAAGTGCTCAGGCAATTTCGATGCCTTCTCGATGCGCGTAACGATCTCCTGTGGTTTCGTCGTGTAACCCAGCTCGCGGGTGAGAGCGGCGAGTTGCTCCGCGTCGGTGACGCGCGCAGGTCGGATTCGTACTTTGTCGACGGCGAAGGCCATTACGGGCGCTTTTTGAGAATATGAAGGATGGTCATGGTTAGAACCGTTTCACTGCGCTGGTTCACTATGCAGTAGCCCATCCGCAGCGTGCCGCGATCGGGTTTCGAGCTGGAGGGGCGCACCTCCAGCACTTCTGCCTCCGTGTAGATGGTGTCGCCCGGCTTGACCGGAGCTGTCCAACGAAGTTCGTCGATGCCGGGAGAGCCCATGCCGCAGGCGCTGAACAATCCCTCAGCAAGGAACATCCGCCATGCGAGAGCGAACGTCTGTATGCCGCTCGCTATCAGTCCGCCGAACGATGAGTTAGCCGCCGCGCCGACATCCACGTGAAACGGCTGGGGATCGTAGGCAAGGGCAAAGTTGATGATCTCGGCCTCGGTCAGGGTTATCCCCTTGGACCGGAAGCGTTCCCCGGGCCTGAAGTCGTCGAAATATCGTTCCATTGCGATCACTCGACTACGGCGGCTGCCCGCGGCTCGCCGGTTCTTGCGCCGCTTGCCCGGGGAGGTTGCACTGACATTTGCCGGAGCAAGCTAGCGTTCGCGGTGAGCGGTGCGCCTGGTGCATCCGCTCTCGAACGCGCGGTTAGGCGCCATGTGCTTTCCTTGTCAGGACGCACCTGATTCCCCCTTGGGGATTTGGAACATCTCCCTCGTAGCGGGGAATCAAGTGCACGTGTACGTGCATGCGGGACTGCCCCCCGGCTTTCCCGACGTTCACCCCGATGTTATAGCCGTCCGGAGCATGCTCCTTCTCGATAACCCGCTGCGCCTGGTTCAGCAGCGAAAGTACGGAGTCCTGTTCTTCTTTCGTCATGTCGAAAAAGCTGCCGACGTGGCGTCTAGGGATAACCAGGATATGACCGCGGCTGAGCGAATTGTTGTCGTAGCGCACGTAGGCAAGCGAGTTCTCTACCAAGACATCGCTTGGCGCACACAGCTCGCAATTTGCGTCATCGACACTCATCGTCTGAATTCCACGATGCCTACCGTTCGCACCCACGAGTCGGCTCGGAAGCGTCAACTGTAATCTCCCCGCGCAAGTACTCGACGGCTTGCCCCGCGATCAAAACGCGATCGCCGCGCAGCGCGCAATGAAGGTCGCCCCCGCGGGCCGAAAGCTGCTTCGCAACCAGCTCGGAGCGGCCGAGGCGCGCAGCCCAGTACGGCACGAGCGTGCAATTCGCAGACCCGGTTACGGGATCCTCGGGGATTCCTTGGCGCGGCGCGAAAAATCGATAGACATAGTCAACCGCTTCACCGGGCGCGGATATGGTGACGGCAAGGACGTCAAGCGAAGCGATGCGCCCGAAATCCGGCCGAAAGCCGCGTATTTCCGATTCGGACTCGTAGATCGCAAGCAAGTCGCGCGCTCGATATAACTCTTTGGGGCGAACGCCCAAAGCTGCAACGACGGTATCCTCTATCTCCACCGGCTTCCCGGGACGGGAAGGAAAATCCATGCTGAGAAGGTTGCCGTCCCGCGTAACCGTGAGGTTTCCGCTGCGCGTACTGAATACAAGGCGTTTCGCTTCACGCGAGATGTAGCGGAAAAGAACATCGGCTGCCGCCAGAGTTGCATGCCCGCACAGATCGACCTCCACCGTTGGCGTAAACCATCGCAGCGGCATGACCTCCCCATGCCGGATTACGAACGCGGTCTCGGCAAGATTGTTCTCTGCGGCGATCGCTCTGAGCGCGTCGTCGGGCAGCCAGGCATCCAGCAGGACCACTGCAGCGGGATTCCCGCTGAACATCCGGCTAGTAAAGGCATCAATCTGGTAAAGCGGTAGCTTCATTGCGGTCTAACGTTTGAGTTCAGCGGCCGCCGAAGGCAGTCCGCTGGAACGAAGGTTAGGCTGCTGCGATATGGGCTTCACGGGCACTCCTTTGAAACTCTGAGCCCCTTCAGGAAAGCACGGCGAACTGTTCCCGCAGCGATGGCCGCAGCAACCTGCTTCGAGTAACGCTCTGCCCCACTGAGCTTTCTGACCCACCCTCGGAAGGGAACGACCCCTTCTGCCGTGTGACGCAGGGCGCCAACCGCTGCGGTACCTGCCGCGCTAGAGCCACGCTCAATGAGGCCTGGATTGCTGGCGGAAGCAGGTGCATCCAGGTCCGGGCCAAGCACCTCATCAAGGGCGCGAACCCTCGCTGTGAGAGAGGCACAACTGTGATCTGACGGTACCGAGTAAGCCTCCTTCTGCGCCTCTACAAGGACAGCCGGTATTTCCGCGTGAACCACGTTCAGATCACTGAGCGGTGTTGCAGCCGCATCCACCAAGCCTGACTGCTTTTGTGTTGTGCAAGCCACCAAAACGAGCGCAAGCGAGACAAGGGTTGACCGATACACGGTGCCAATGAGCATGCATCGCCTATGTGGTTGCATTTTCTTCCACCGTGATGACGCGTCACCTTCCCTGAATAGCAGCCTAACGTCTTGCTCTGCGGCGAGCCTGGACGACGCTATGAGCGGGCACTTCGCTGGCGGTCTGTCCGCAGCAGCAAAAGGTTGGGGCGCTCATAAGCAATCAGGGATCAGCGTAGTTCCGCGATCGGGTCCAAACCTTTGGCCTTCATGACTGCAGCGGCTTCGGGGGATTGCAGGTACTTGATCAGTGCTCGTGCGGCATCCGGTTGATGGGCAGCCGATGGAATCGCGGCCGCAAAAGTCGTAACACTTTGCAGGTCGCCAGGCAGTGGGCCGAGGAGCTCAACGTCCGGGATCGATATTAATTCCCCGATCTGCTGCACGGCCAACTCAGCGTCTCCGGTAACGAGCAGGCGCGCCGTGAACCCGCCTTGGGGCGGGAATTTGGTCTTGGCCTTCATCTCTTCGGCGATGCCCAGGCGCTCGATCACCTTGCCGAAGTGAACGCCGCTCGCGCCGCCGAAAGCCGGGTTGGTATAGCTGATGGACTTGGCAGCGATAAGCGCGCGCTTTAGCGCCTCGGGTGTGGAAATGTCCGGCTTCGGCGCCCCTTTGCGCACCGCTACGCCGACGCCCGAGCGGGCAAGGTTAATGTCCGAACCCGGTTCCAACCTGCCGGCCTTGATCAAGCCGTCGATACTGCCCCGAGGCCCTAACAGTAAGTCCGCGGCCTCGCCGTCCTGCACTCGCTTTGCCAAAGGGACGCCGAGGCCGAATGTGATCCTCACCTTGTGGCCGCTTGCCTTCTCGAATCGCGGTGCCAGATCCTCCATCACGCTTTGCAGGGCGATCGTTGCGAGTGCCTTGATCTCCGCCGCGCTCGCGCCCGCGGGCATACCACCGAGTGCTAGAACGATGACCGCGAATACAGCTGGAGCAGTGACATTTTTCATTGCATTCCTCGCTTTCCATTCGTTGACGGATCGGGAATCACGTCTCATGCGCTCTAACGTTTCCAGCCACCGGCGCGCGACTGCCGCCGCTTGCCGGAGCGCGATGGTTCACGCGCGTCCGGGTGCGCTGGGCGGTTAGACGGCGCCTTCACTTGGCGCCCCAACGCCATGTGGGAGGCTCGCCCTTGACCCAGCACACGGCGACGAGACCTAGGCACAGGCACACCGCATATATGGCGAAGACCAACGAGCCGTACGTGGGCAGCAGCATGAGGGCGCCACCGAGGAGAAGGACGGCGAAGATTCCCATGACAACCCGACCCTGCCACACGCTGGGAAGACCCCAGCCCCAACCGTAGCGCTTTGCGGGAAACCAATATATGAGACGGTTGGTCATCGCGGTGCCTCCGAAGCGGGGTATCTCAGCATGTGCATGGTTGCGTGAGTGACTGGCTGTGGGGCGCCTTCCTCCCGGATAGTTCATGGCTTCCTGCGCCTCATGGTTTTCCTGTCTTGGCGTCAAGTGCATAGAGATAGCCCTGGTCCACCTTGCTCGTTCCAAAGTAGGTTACGGTCGGCGAGATTGCGAAAATCCTGCCACCGGAAATCAACTGTGCTGAACTAATACGCCGCATTTCCTCGAAGGACCATAGCTTCGTGCCCGCATCTGCATCGAGGGCGTAGAGATTCGCTCCGCCCGCATAGACAACGCCCTCATGAACCATGCGCATGTATGCACCGCCGCTAAGTCTCTGTGACCACTTCTCTTGCCCCGTCGCGAGGGCCAGCGCATGCAGCGTGTCGTCAGGCCGAGCCATGGTGCCTTTGTGAGTGACGACGTAGAGATGCTGGTCGTCCACTTTGGGATCACCTTGAATGTTCTCCGCGCCGAAGCTCCAGAGCAGCCGCCCTGTTTCCAGCTCCACCGCGATCAGCCTCTTGTCAGTCTTGAAATAGATGGTGTTGTTGGCGATGAGCAGCCGCGACCTTCCGTACACCCGCTCCGCACCGAGCTTCCACTTGATTTGCCCGTCGACCGCGTTGATCGCATACAGCGTTTCTTGATTCGAGCTGGAACCGAGAGGGTTCCCGGGTTGAGGGGCTGAACGAGGATCTTCAGCCGTGACGAACACGAGCCCCTTGGCTACTACGGGCGCCGTGATATCAAGGCCGTCGAGGGCGTTCACCCACATCGTCTTGCCGGATTCAGGGGCAACGGCATACACGAAGCACTTTTGCGGGGTCGTGGACATCCTGAAAGGCCATGCCGTGAGAAAGAGCGCGTTCTCGCCCCGTTCTGGACCCTGCGCAGGTCGCTTGCCGAGACGCCGAACATCGTTCATCTGCTGAACGGGTATTTCCTGCAGCGTCTCAAATAGCCACTTCCTCTTCCCGGTAGACGTGTCGAGAGCGTGCAGACCCTTCTCCGTTACGATGTACGCGGTGCCATCCTCGTAGACCGCGCTGCCAGCGATCTTCGATTCTGCCGCATACGACCATTTCTTCTCTCCAGTCATCGCATCGAGCGCGTAAAACGAGAAGTCTCCCGACCCGATGAAAACAGTTCCCTTCCGAACCACGGGTGTCAGGTCGATGCCTTTCTTCCCTTGTCGCGGAGCATTGACACCCTTGGTGACCATTTCCTCAAAGGTGGCGCCCTTCCTGGGCGTGGTGATGATTTGGGGGCCGGACGTCAGGCCCTCTCCGGTCTGAAAGCGCCACTTCGTTGCTCCATTTATAGGGTCAAGAGCATAGACCGCACCATCCGCCGAACCCACGTACAGAACGCCATCCGCAATGACCGGATCGGAATCGCTGCCGTCAAACTTGATCTTCCAACCTGCGCACTCGGCAGAAAAGGAGCTCGAGAAGAGCAGAAGACAGAGCAACAGCTTGGGGTAGGTCTCGCGTAGGAAAGTGATCATCACGCCCTCTCTCAGACGGCCACCTAACGCTCGAGTTCAGCGGCTGCCGAAGGCGGCCCGCTGCAACGAAGGGTTATGCGTCATCATTCTCATCCGTTATAGTCCCTATTGAGCCCCTGTGCCAAACGAGGATTGGAGAGCTTCCGGGGGAATAGCATGAATCGCCGCCTTGACATTGGCAGGCAGCGTGACGTTCAGAAGCGGGCTCGCTTTCGCCAGAATTGATGCGGACGGTCCATTGGCCATGTCATCTTTCCAACTCTTGTACACGGCGGGCATCATGTCGCGAGTACTGACTGTCCCGAGAGACAGCGGGCGATCCGATGACTTCGAGTAGAGAGCGAGGGTGATGCTGCAAAATGCAGCGCTCCGATTCTCAATACCAAGTAGGCCCAGCTTGGTCAGGAGAGCGAGCCCAGCAAACTGCTCATATGGAACCGGGGCCTTGGTCAACACAATCTTCGCATCAGCTGCGCTTCCGGGGGCGACGACTTCTATCTTGTAGCCACGCGCGAGGAGTGCTTGCTTAACTGCCTCCTTCGCTGTTTGCGCGAGCGTGGTGCCTGAGACCGGCACGTCAAGGCTTTCCCGATTGAAAGAAGCGAAGCCCTGATCTATGAACGGAATGGACTCTCCGAGGTTCGAGACGACGTCCAGTCGGACCGGGGCAGACTCGCGGATGACCATTGCATTCGTCGCGAGCAGGTCGCAACGCGCGGAACCGTGTAGCAGCGGCGCGTGCTTCACCGCGTGGTACGTTTTCGCTGGGATCAACACGCCGCCGGTGGGCATCAGGAACTCGTTGCCGCCCTCCAAGAATTCGTACTCGGAGGGGCTATCCATAGTCACCGAAGTCGCGTTGGAACAAACCCGTGCGATATACGCTGACAAGGCCGTTTGTATCATTTGACTACTTTGCCCGGGCCGGCCGCGCGCGACAACGGAGAGCGAAATGGCATCAGCGCGATGAACGTCGAATCGCACGCCTGCAACGGAGGCACTACGGCTTGGTATCGCGTTCTCGGTGACGTCGGGTGCGGTTGTACAACCGCTTAGCAGAATCAGAACAATAGTAACTAGCTGTTTCATGGGTAAGATCCGTGTATTCGAAGAGATGAAGGGGAGATGGTCGGAGATCTCACATTTGGTTCGCTGACGCATAACGTCGCCTTCAGCGGCGCACCGCTTGCGGCGCGTCCGCTGCAAGGGCTGGTTCGGCGGCATACATGACAACCGCGAAGTCAATCTGCCTTTATGCCGGTGTCTCGAATCACCTTGGCCCAACGCTCGACGTCGGCTTTAACAAAGTTCTCCGTGTCGGTCACGCTCATGGCGACCGGCTGGAAGCCCTGCTCGATGATTCGCGTTCTCATATCGGGTGTGCCTGAGATCCTGCTCACTTCAGCG
>Ga0209807_1000101_pt1 | contig 34063 bp, 30 predicted proteins | sample GraSoiAngelo_154_FD_186168 | JGI IMG/M metagenome (GOLD analysis project Ga0209807, IMG submission 186168) | Grasslands soil microbial communities from the Angelo Coastal Reserve, California, USA - 14_1009_13_20cm (SPAdes) (version 2) | ecosystem: Environmental > Terrestrial > Soil > Grasslands ... | reverse complement strand
CAGCATCCGGATCGTGCGCACGCTGATGGAGCACGACCTCGTCGACGAGCTGCGGCTGAAGATCTTCCCTGTCGTGCTCGGCGCCGGCGAGCGCCTCTTTGGCGAAACAAGCGGCAAGAATGCCATGCGCCTTGTCGCCGTCCGGACTCTCGATGGAGACACCGTGTTCCTAACGTACGAGCGCACTCACAACTCCTAGCGCCCATCGATTTCGAAGGACCGTGTCGAAGCACACCCAACGCTTTCGTGAAACGGCCTTGGGTCTGACGGATCGCGTGCGCGCGAAGTCGCCTTCGCGTGTACCCGGCTCCGGCCAGACGTGGTTTAGGAAGGGCAATGGTCTCGTCGAGGTCGTGCTCGAGAAAAATGGGCAGCTGACCCTGCTGAGAATTCGATCGAATGCGACGGCTGAGAACGCTGTCGTTGAGCAAACTCATCGGTCGGTTGTACTGCGTTAGGCGGTGACTGTAGATCAGGCGCCCACCTGGGCCTCGTAATCGAGTCCCATTCGAGGCGCAAGGCAAGGATCCAGGTGCGACGAAGCGGTCAGTCGGAGGACACGCTTTTCGAATTTCCTGTATTTATTGAGTCCGGGACCCCGATTTCGGGCAGCGGTCTGCAAAGCCCCTTGCCGTCCGAAAGGGGTTAGCGGCAGACCCCGTCGTGAAGCTGCTGAAGCTTCCCGGTTGGGGAAGCGGTCGGCCGGAGCGATCAAAGAAACGCAGAGAGCCGGGAGCCCAGACCGACGTTTTCAGCCACCAGGTCCGGCTCTCGCGACGAGAACAAGGAGAAGCACCGCGCGTGCCGATGACGAGACACAATCCACAAAACCTGGACGACGTGGATAACTCGTCGTGTCTTTGTTACGCCTCGCTGCGGATGCGCTCATCAACCTCGTCGCGCACGTCGGCGTAGCTCCTGGGCTCGGTTTCGCGCCACTCGTGCGGGCCGGGATCACCTCCAGGGCAGTAGGCCCATTTTCCCTCAACAAAAGTAAGGGTGTTCGGTGCCCAAGGCGATGCTGAATTGAATAACGCCAGCTGCTGGTGCTCCCGCGCCACACAGATCCGATGAACGAGTCGATCCATTTCCACGCCGCCCCCCCGCGCAGCCCGGCGCCGCGCTTCCTCTTGATCGAATGGAACGTCATTTCCCCGCGTCACCGCAAGAGGTATTGCACGCGGGGTCGGCCTCCGGTCGCACGCTTAGCGCGAAGATCCGAATCGTCCGGACACTGGTCCTCGTGGTCATGCCGAGACAGCCGACCCTTCGTGAGTCTCGGACCTACGAGACGTACTGCCCAGGATTCTTATCGAACGTCCGCTTGCAGCCGTCGCTGCAGAAGTAATAGGTCTTCCCGTCGTGGGTGCTCTGAATCGCGTTAGGAGTGATCTTCACTTCCATGCCGCAAATGACGTCCTCGACCATCGGTCGACTCCTTAACTCATTCCGTAGATCGCGCGCACATCGCGTGCCGAGAGACTACGGTCATCCGATTACGTTCTCCGAACGTATCCTGCAATCGCGCCGATGCCTGCGTCCGGACAACATCCGACCCGTCGATCATCCGCCCTCACCGAGGAGCTCCGCGCCCGGACCCAGCAGCAGGCGGCAGTTGCGGCCCTCGGAAACGAGGCTCTGGCCGGTGCGAACGAGGACGCTCTTCTGCAAGACGCGACGCGCCATGTCGCTGAGACCCTACGAGTCGAGTTCAGCGCCATCCTCGAGCTCCTGCCCGGTGGCGCGGCGCTTCTATTGCGCGCTGGCGTGGGCTGGCCGGCTGGCATCATCGGCCGGGCCACGCTCGGGGCCGGCCGCGAGTCCCACGCCGGGTACGCGATCGAGACCAATCAGCCGGTCGTGATCCGCGATCTTCGCTCGGAAACTCGATTCCGACCGCCCCAGCTTCTGCGAGAGCGCGATGTCCTGAGCGGTCTGAGCGTCCTGATCCAGGGCGACGGAACTCCGTTCGGCGTGCTTGGGGCATACACCCGCGCAAAGCGGCGCTTCACCGATGACCACGTGCAATTCCTTCAGGCGGTTGCCAATGTCATCGCGCTGGCTCGGCGCAGGAGACGAGAGGAGCGGACACGGGAGGAGCGCGCAGTCATCCTGGAGCGATTGACCCGCCGCGAACAGCAGGTGCTGCGGCTGCTCGCGGCAGGTCTCAGCAACCGGCAGATCGGACAACGAATCGGTATCCGGTACTCGACCGTTCGGGGCTACGTCCGTGCGCTGATTGAAAAACTGGGAGCGCATTCCGAGCTCGAGGCCGTGGCCCGCGCGCACGAGCTCGGTCTGGCGGATAACGGTCCGTAATCCAAGCTTGGTTGAGTGACCGACCCTGCAGTTGAGGGTTCTCGTCCGCGGCCTCCCTCCGTAGTTTTGTCGCGACATCCAAGGAGGCAGCGTTATGGCACTAACGACACGCGCATCGGCACTCCACCAAGCGATGCGCGAGCTTTGGTCGGATCACGTCGTCTGGACACGCCTCTACATCATCGAGGCGGTCGATCGGACTCCAGTGAGTGAGCGCCTCACAAAGATTGCGAGCGGCGTCGTCGAACAGATCGGCACCGCGATAGGCGGCGCTGTTGAGCTGGCGAGCGCGGGAGACGCGGCCGCGATCCGTCTGCTGCGGAACCAGGAAGAGATCGGCAACGCGATCGTCCCGTACTACGGGGATGCGGCCGGCCGCAAGCTCACCGCGACCCTGAAGCAACACATCCTCATCGCCGTCGAGCTCGTCGCGGCGGCCAAGGCGGGCGACGACGCGAAGTTCCAGAAGAAGGACAAGGAATGGGACGACAACGCGCGTGAAATTGCGCGCTTCCTGTCCGGCGCAAATCCAAACTGGCCGGAGCGCGACGTCTATGACCTGCTCGACCAGCATCTTCGGCTCACAAAGGCCGAGGCGACCGCGCGACTGAAGAAAGACTTCGCCACCGACGTCAAGACGTTCGACGACATCTACACAGAAGCCATGGTCATCGCTGACACCCTCGCTGGTGGGATCGTCGCGCAGTTCCCGGAAAAGTTCGGTTCCGGCGAGCGGGCCGAAGAAGAGATAGAGGCCCGCCGCTAGGTGGCACAGGCGATCGACGGCGCTCGATCCTTGGATCTCGGGGATCGGGCCGGCCCCTTCGAGGACATGCTGGCAACCGACGGACGGCGTTACGCGCTCGTTGACTTCTCAGATAAGGCCGCTTTGGTCTTCATCTTCGATTCGAACCGTTGCCCGACCGCGAAAGCCTACGTCCCTCGGATGATCCAGCTTCAGAACGACTACAAAGATCGCGGCGTCCAGCTGATCGCTGTGAACTCGACGGATCCTCATCTGTACGCCGAAGAGAGCTACGAGGCTATGGTCAGTCGCGCGCGTGAGAGCAGCTTCAACTTTCCATACGTAAAGGACGCCGATCAAAGCCTCGCCAAGTCTTTTGGCGCCACCTGCACGTTCCACGTCTTCGTCCTCGATCGCGAGCGGCGGCTTCGCTATCGCGGGAGATTCGACAACTCGCGCAATCCAGAGCGGGTGACAAGCAACGACCTGCGCGATGCACTGGACGACATCCTGCACGGCCTTCCGGTTCGGGTCCCGAAGACCGACGCCTTCGGCTGCAGTCTCGACTTGATTTGATGCGTTGAGCAGTCGACGTAATACCGCGGGCCACGCGGTTGCGGATGGAGGTGCGAGCGCGGTAGTAGGTGTGTACTCGCCGCGCCGGCGGTGATCGCGTCGACGACATGTGGCCCTGACGGCCAAGTGAAAGGGGACAAGCGTGGCGGAGAAGAGTTTGTACGAACGCCTCGGGGGTATTTTCGCGATCGCCGCGGTGGTGGACCAATTCAGTGACGCACTTCTGAAGAACCCGAAAATCGTGAACGCGAATCCCGAGCTCAAGAAGTGGCACACCGTGAGCTATCGCGAGCGGCTGCCAGGCCTCAAATTCCTAAGGACCCTCTGGGCGGCCTCCGTCGCCGGAGGACCGTTCAAGTACACCGGCGAGCCCCTACGCGACGCGCATTTCGACCTCCACATCAGCCCGGAGGTCTTCGACGAAGTGATCCTCGTGGAACTTGGCCGCACGCTCGATAACTTCAAGGTGCCCGACAGAGAGAAGGGAGAGGTCCTGGCCGCCTTCAAGGCACAAAAGAAGGATGTGACTGCTGGTTCGGCATCCGCGGCGCGCACCTAGTTTCGATCCGCTCGAGTCTCGCTGAACCGCTCCAGTCGTCCGGCGCTATGCCGGGCCGAGCTAAGCCGCCAGGAATGCTCCTCGGTCGTGCGACGTTCGCACGGGTAATGGAGCGCACGCGCCCAAGGATCGGACTGGGCCGCGACTTCGATCGGCTTTGGCTCGGCGAGAGCGTTAGTGCCGTTGGCACGCAACTCACCGCTCTCGCCATCCCGACCCTGGCGATCTTCCAGCTTCGCGCCACACCCTTCGACGTTGGCGTTCTGACGGCGTGCACGTTCGCAGGCTACCCGCTCGTCGGAATCCTCGGCGCACCGCTGATCGATCGCATCGCCCGCCGCTCAATGCTCCTTGCCATGAACATCCTGCGCGCCACCGCACTCGCGACAGTCCCCCTGGCGGGCGCGTTCGGACTTGTGTCTCTTGGACAGCTCGCCCTGGTCGCTCTCATCGTCAGCGGTGCGACCGCACTCTTCGACACGGCGTACCAGTCCGCGGTACCGCAGCTGGTCCGCGAAGAAGAACTGCTCGGCGCGAACGCCCGGCTCGAGACGAGCCAATCCGCGGCGAACTTCGCCGGGCCGGCCCTCGCGGGCTGGCTCATCGGCATCGTCGGCGCCCTCGCCACGATTGTCGGCGACGCCGTCTCGTATCTCTGGTCGGCGCTGATGGTGAGCCTCATCTCTATCGCCGATGACCCGCCGCGCGTTGCGCGGCCGAACCCGATCCGCGATATCGCTTCGAGCTTCGTCCTCTGGCGCCGCTACTCCGCACTCGTCGCGCTCGCAGCTTGTGTTGTGATCTCGAATGTCGGGAACATGGCCGTGCGCACCGCGCTCCTGCTCGTCGCATATCGCGTATTTGCGCTCGGGCCGGACGGCGCGGGATGGATCCTCGCGGTCGGCGGGCTCGCAAGCGTGATCGGCGCCACGCTCGCCGGCCCCGTGAGTGCGCGGCTCGGCGTCGGACCCTCCCTCGCGCTGGCGACGACGGTCGAGGGCCTCGCGTGGGCGATCGCGCCCCTCGGCTTCCTCGTGACTCCGCTGGTAGTGCTCGGCGTCGCCTCGATCGTCTCGGGCCTCATGACGCCGGTGTGGAACGTGAATGTCGTCACGCTCCGTCAGCGCATCGTCGCTCGGGATGAGCAGGGACGCGTCGTCGCCGTCTCTCGCGCGTTCGCGACCGCCGGTGTCGCGCTGGGCGCGTTCGCGGGCGGCCTCGCGGCGACCCTGCTCGAGGCATCGCTGGGCGAACGCGTTGGTCTCGTGACCGCGATGACCGCCGGCGCCATCGTCGCGGGACTCTCCGCGATCCCACTCCTGACCGGCGGCGTCGTGCGCTTGACGACGCTCCCACGCCAAGGCAATGCCTCCTCCGTGTGACGGAGATTCCGCCCGCCTCGTGACCCGACGGCAGACATCTACCCAGTTGGAACGAGCGCGGAGATGTCCGCCCTTGTAGCGAAGGGTCGGGTCGCGCAGGCTCAGGCGGTTGATGAACAACCGGACGACGCCGGAGCAGATACGAACCCGAAGGATCCTCAGGGCCGTTGCCGGCGCCGCGATCCTCGGCATGCTGACCGCGTGCGGCGGTGCGGCGACGCCGCCAGCCCCGGTCGGTCGCGCCGACTCGGCGCTGCCGAGCGCGATCACTCCGCAGACCGCCAATCCGACGCCGACTCCAAGCCCGTCTCCGATCCGGACCGCGACTCCCGCGCCGACCGTCAACGCTCTCGCGATCGGCGACAGCTGTCTCGTCGGTCGGTGGACGCTCATGAGTTTGCTTATGACGGACACGGCGTCGGTTCCCGGAGTGACGCTGACCTTCACGGGTCAGCTCGGCACGGTGATGACCTTGGGTGCCGAGGGCACCGAGGTCTACGACCTGACCAACTCATCGCGCCTTACCGGAGTGGGGAACGGCCACACCATCAGCTGGCAGGGTCAAGGTGTGCAGCGGTTCCAGTTCCGTGGCGAGGGCGGTCAGTGGTGGGAGTCTGGGCCCGGGCAGCTCGCGACGGCGACAAACGTGGTCCTCGATGGCGTGGCGCAGCCGGACTTCAGCAGTGTTGGGCCACCGACGGCCGGCTCCTACACCTGCTCAACGTCCGAGTTACGGATGACGGCTGTCGACCCCGTGCAGGTGACGCAGGTCTTCAAGAAGTAGCCCCAGGCGCAACGCGCCCAGCTCCCGCGAGGATGCGTTGGGCGCCGCCGCCAGCGAACGGACTCAAGCCGAACCACCTCCCGAAGAGCTTGGCGGAGTCCTCGTCGCCCTCGAGCCGGATCGAACCCGCGGCGATCTCCTCGCCGAGGCGCTTGCGTCCAAGCCACACCGAGGTCAGGGCCGCGAGGTCCGCATCGACCGCGAGCTCAACGTCAAAGCCCTCGTCGGTGAAGCACAGGTCCACGGCCGGCGGTTCGATACGCAACCAGAAAGACCGCCGCGGTCGCCGGAAATCGAAGCGCACGACGGTCCGAGCGCGCCGGAGCGTCTGGATCTGCACCCGCCGCCGGATGAACCACATAAGCAGCACGGGATCGAGCTGCGCCGGGGGTAGGTCGGCGCCGCCCCAGCGATAGCCCCACGCGCCCAACGCCTCCACGACGGGTCGCAGCTCTTCGCCGGCCGAGGTCAGGTGATAGCTGAAGCCGCGCCCGCGCTCCAGGGGTCGTCGCTCGATGACACCAGCGCTCGAGAGCGCGGAGAGGCGCTGGGTTAGGAGGTTGCGCGAGATCCTCGGAAGTCCGAGTTGGATCTCGCTGAAGCGATGGCTGCCATTCAACAGCTCGCGCAGGATGAGCGGTGTCCAGCGCTCCGCGAAGATCTCCGCGCCGCGAGAGACCGGGCAGAACTGGCCGTATTGCGCCACGAGCCCAGTGAACGCCTCACCTGGCCGGCTCGCAAGTTCATTTTTTGGTCTTTCCGCGCGTGCGCGCCGAATGGATCGTTCCGAGTGGCCGAAAGGCATCAGGGAGGTACGGACATGCGGATTCGATTCGTACTCGCGCTCCTCGTCGTGGTAGCGACGGTCGCCGCGTACGGCGGGACGGTGCTCGCGACGTCGATACATGGCGTCAACAGCACGATCCTCGGCATCGCGCAGTTCAACGAGATCAGCGCGAAGACGCTCTCGAGTAGCTGGCAGGCGCGCATCAGCACGAAAGGCGAATCGGATGTCTGGATGTTGCAGAACATCATCGTGCCCGGCGGGTCCTTCGGGTGGCACTCGCATCCGGGGCCGAGCCTCGTGATCGTCAAGACCGGCGCCCTGACGCTGTACCGAGCGGACGATCCGACCTGCACGCCAGAGGTCGTGGCGGCTGGATCAGGGTTCGTAGACGACGGCGGTGATACGCACCTCGTCCGCAACGAAGGCAGCGTCGACGCGATCGTGTACGTGACCTCGATCGTTCCGCGGGGCGCCGCGCGCCGGATCGACGAGCCGCAACCGAGCAACTGCCCCGGTATTCAGTAACCCGCATCATCAGGGCGAGCGAGGCGGCCCGCGAGAGCGGGCCGCCTCATCTCAGTGTCGCTACCGGTGATACACGCCAATCCCCATGCCGCGCAACGGCACGAAGATCTCATCGTTGATGGGATTCGCAGCGATTGAGTGCGCGTTTTGACCGGTCGGCACGTTCTGGATCCAGCTGTCGGTCCGTGCGTCGATGACTCCGAACACCGGGCCGCTCGGATTGTTGCGCGCCGCGACGTAGTAGTGCTTGTCGCCGGGGTTGTACCAGACCTCGTCCGCTCCGCTTACCTGGGTGATGGTCGCAACGATGGCGCCGTCGCGCGCGTCCATCACCTGTACCGCGGTCGGGTCGCCGCAGCCAAGCAGCAACTGCTGCTTCGGAGCGAGGGCGAGGCCCGCCGGTCCGCAGTTCTGTACCGGGAAGAGCCCGACCCGAGAACGGCTCTGCGGATCGATGACCGCGACGGCGCCGCCCGGATCGGCGGCGGTCTCGGGCACCGAGATGTAGAAGAGGTGCGTCTCTGGATCCCAGACCGGCTGCTCGAGTCCAGCCGTCGCGTCCTTGAAGTCGATCCTGGCCACGACCGCGCGGCTTTGGGTGTCGATAAGCGTCGCGAAAGGCGGGGTGTCGGCGTCGTTCGCGACGAGGATCAACTTGTCCTTCTGGTCGTACGCGATCTCGTCGGCGCGAGCCGTGCCACCGGTGGAGACGGTCGTGACGATCGAGTCGGTTCGTAGGTCGATCACCTTCACGGTGCTATTTCCATCACCGGCCCAGATCTCGTCACGATCGTGCACCACGACGATGCCGTTCGGACCGGACGTGTCGTTGTTGCCGGTGAAGCCGACGAAGCCGGCGACGCGCGTCTCGAACGTGTTTGACGAGGCGTCGAAAATGTCGACCGCTTTGTTCGAGCGGTCGGCGAGGTAGTAGGTCTGGCTCGATCGGTCAACGAAGCTAATGTCGAAGCTCGTGAGCGGTGCGCCTGGAACCGTGATGAGCGCAATCTGGTGATAGGTGGGAGCGGAGCTCTCGGCGTAAGCAGGTGTTGCGGAGCTGCTCGCGAGAACGAAGGCGGCAGCGACGACGAGCGGAACGCGCTTCAGCATCATGATGTGCTCTCCTTGCGAAATCGACGGGACGGATTATTGGAGACGGGTGCCGACCGAGTGCTTGGCCTGATGGTCGAGGCGTGCTTTTCGCACGCGCAGGCTCAGAATCGGACGATCGCCTAAACCATCGGCATTGGAGCTGTGATGCTGGATTCCAAATCTCAGGCCGGTCTTGAGCATTTGCACGAAGCGATGGCGGTCCGCGTCGCGAAGGGCGAGCTTCCCGGCATCGTCACGCTCGTGGCTCGTGATGAGGACGTGCACGTCGATGTGATCGGGGCGAAAGCGTTCAGCGGCGACGACCCGATGCGGCGCGACACGATATTTCGCATCACGTCGATGACCAAGCCGATCCTCGCCGCGGCAACGATGATGCTCGTCGAGGACGGCAAGCTCGCGCTCGATGAGCCGGTCGATCGGCTCCTTCCGGAGCTCGCCGACCGCAGAGTTCTGAAGCGCATCGACGGGCCGCTCGACGAGACAGTCCCCGCGCGCCGTCCAATCACGGTGGAAGACCTCTTGACGTTCCGCATGGGTCACGGGCTGATCATGGAGCCCACCTTCGACCCGCCGTTTCCGATCGTCATCGCGGCTAGGGATCTCGAGCTTGTCATGGGGCCGCCCGAGCCGCGCACACCCCTGAACCCGGACGAGTGGCTCAAGCGGTTCGGGACACTGCCGCTCATGTACCAGCCCGGCGAAAGGTGGCAATACAACACCGGGTCGCTCGTGCTGAGCGTTCTCGTCGCACGCGCGTCGCGCGAGCCGCTGGCGGATTTCTTCAGAACACGCATCTTCGAGCCGCTGGGTATGAAGGACACGGGCTTCTCGATCAGCGCGGCACAGTCCCGCCGGCTGCCGAGCTACTACCAAACGAATTTCCAGACCGGCACGTTGGAGCTGCAGACGGTGTCGCCTCCGAGCGTCTGGACAGAGCCCCCCGCTTTTCCCTCGGGGGCGGCCGGTCTGGTTTCGACGATCGACGATTACTTCGTCTTCGCCCGCCTCCTCCTCAACGAGGGTGTGCATGGAGGCCGAAGGCTGCTGTCAGAGCGATCGGTGACGCTCATGACGACAAACCGTCTGACCGTCGAGCAGATGGCGGCTGGTGGTCCCATCCTCGACGGCCAGGGCTGGGGCTACGGTATGTCCGTCGTAACGTCGCCCGACGACGTCTCGGCGGTTCCTGGGCGATACGGTTGGAATGGCGGCTACGGAACCTACTGGTTCAACGATCCGACCCGTCGTCTGGTCGCGATCGCGATGACGCAAACGACCGACGTCATATTCAACGGAACGACGACGGAGTTCGCGAAGCTAGCGATTCATCCGTGAACTGAGACCGAAAGCGCTACCGGTCGGCGAGGAACTCCCGATACCAGTGCGCGCTTTCCTTGTCCGTACGCCGCTGGGTGGCGTAGTCGACGTAGACGATCCCGAACCGTTTCGTGTACCCGTGGGACCATTCGAAGTTGTCCATCAACGACCAGATGAAGTAGCCCTCGAGCGGAACACCCGCCTCGATAGCTGCGACCGCTTCCGAGAAGTGCGCCGCAAGGTAGCTGGTGCGTGCTCGATCGGGGACGTCGCCGTTCTGCGGACTGTCATCGAACGAGGCGCCGTTCTCCGTCACGTAGATAGCCTTTAGCTGGTAGTCGTGGGCGATGCGTCGCAAGATCTCCGAGAGGCCTCGCGGGTAGACCTCCCAGCCCATCGTCGTGTAGGTCGCGTCGCGGACGGGGACTTGCTGGGCTGCGAGAAGGTCGCCCGGGGAGGCCCGGACGACCTGGCGCGAGTAGTAGTTGATGCCGAGGAAATCGAGGTCGCCGTGGTACGTCCTCATTTCATCGGCCGCACTTGCATCGACGAGGTCCCCGTACCACTCCAACATATCGGTGGGATAGCCGCGACCGCTCAGGGCATCCAGGTACCAGCGATTCAGGTAGCCATCAACGCGCCGCGCCGCCTCGCGGTCCTCGGGCACATCCCTCGCCGGGTGCACCGGTGCGAGGTTGAGCGAGATTCCGACGCGCGCGTTTCTAACCTCGCTCCGAATCGCGGCCGCGGCCGCGCGATGCGCCAAGAGAAGGTGATGCGCGACCCGGAACGCGAGCCTATGGTCGCGAAGCCCCGGCGCGTGGCGGCCGTGGGCATGCCCGACGAATGCGACGACTTCGGGCTCGTTGACCGTGATCCAATCCTTCACACGGTCGCCCAGCCTGTCTGTCACAACGCGGGCAAGCTCGGCGAATCGTTCGACCGTTTCCGGCACGCCCCAGCCTCCGCTCTCCTGGAGCGACTGCGGCAGATCCCAGTGGTACAGGGTCACGAACGGCCGAATGCTCCGCTCGAGGAGCGCGTCGGTCAGACGGTCGTAGAAGTCAAGGCCTCGCGCGTTCACGCCGCCCTTCGCGAGGACCCGAGGCCATGAGATGGAGAAGCGATAAGAGTCGAGCCCCAGTGCGGCCATGCGTGCCACGTCCTCGCGATAGCGGTGATAGTGGTCGCAAGCGACATCGCCCGTTGAGCCGTCGTCCACCGCGCCCGGTTGGCGGCAGAACGCGTCCCAGATCGATGGCTCCTTGCCATCGATGTCGTGGCCACCCTCGATTTGGTAGGCGCTTGTGGCGACCCCGAATAGGAATGTCCTGGGAAACTGCCGGGCCGTCACTTCTCGACCCCGGTGATGACGATGCCGCGCATGAACGCGCGCTGGGCGAAAAAGAACATCAATACCGGTACGACGATCGACATGACCGCGGCTGCCTGAATGAGCGTCGGCTTTTGCGAATACAACGCGTTGAAGACGGCGATGCCGACGGAGAGCGGCTGGGCTTCGGCGTTCCCCTGGAGATAAATAAGCGGCAGGAAGAAGTCATTCCAGGCCCAGAAGAAATGGAAGAGGCCCACCGCGGTGAGCACCGGAATGGAAAGGGGGACGATAACCGACGTGAGCACGCGAAGCGGGCTCGCTCCGTCGATCATGGCGGCCTCGTCGAGCTCGCGCGGGATCGTGACGAAGTACTGCCGCAGCAGAAAGACGTTGTAGGCATTCGCGAAGAAGTGCGGGACGATGAGCGGCAGCCAGGTTCCGGTCCAGTGCAGCCCCAGGAACACGGCGAACGTCGGAACGAGGGTGATCTGGAACGGCAGGATGATCGTCGAGAGCAGCACCAGGAAGAGCGCATTGCGCGCCCTGAAACGAAACCGACTGAAGCCGTACGCGACGGCCACCGATGAAACGAGGGTCCCAAACGTCCCGATGATGGCGATCGCAAAGGTGTTGAAGAGAAGCCGTCCGAAATTGATCTGGTTCCACACCGTGACAAAGTTCTGAACGTTCAGGTCAAACTGCCAAGCCTGCTCCAGGGTCCGCCACCGCCCCTGCCATTCGATCGGGCCGGTCTCGGGATGAGACGGATCGATGAAAGTGGCGTCCTCGCGGCGCGGATCGACGAGCGCCCACTGCTGCACGCCGCCGGCGGTCGGCACGTTGTAGACGATGTACTCCTGACCCTGCCATGCGAAGGTCGCCGGCTTCGCCGGATAGAGCGGAGCGCCGGCCTCAGACATCTGCGCGGCGTCCTTCAAAGACGTCGCGGCCATGTACCCAAGGGGCATGAGGTACGCGCTCGCGACAACCAGGCCGACGAACGTGACCGTCGAGATCGCGGTCCAGTTCCGGACCCGCCGGCCGAGGAGTCCGCGCATCCCGAGGCGGGGAAGCGGCCGGCTTACGGCGATGGTCATCGCGTGTTGCCCTCGTAGACCCACCGGCTGCGCGTGCGGAACAAGATGACGGTGAGCCCAAGGACGATGACGAAGAGAAGCCAGGCAAGGGTGGCGGCGTACCCCATGTCGTAGTACCGCCAACCCTCGCGGTACAGGTTCAGATTGAAGAACAGCGTTGCGTTGTCCGGATCGCCGCGACCGTTCGTCAGCACGTACGCCTGCGTGAAGTATTGGAAGGTCCCGATTAGCGCGATGATCAGGTTGTAAAAGAGAACGGGCGACACCATCGGCAACGTCACGTGACGGAACTGGGACCAGCGGCCCGCGCCGTCGATGCGTGCCGCCTCATAGAGCTCGGTCGGAACGCTCTGGAGTCCCGCGAGCGCGATCAGCATCATGTTTCCGGTACCCCACAGCGAGATCAGGGATAGCCCGGGGTAGACCCAGAAAGTGCTGTTGAGCCAGTCGGGTCCGGCGACCCCCACCGCTCCAAGCCCAAAGTTGAGCCACCCGGTGTGGAGATTGAGAACGCCCTGCCAAATGATCGTTGTTGCGACGATCGGGATTTGCATCGGCATGTAGAAGAGCGTGCGGAAGATGCTGCGACCGAGAAGTCGGGGGCTGTTCACGAGCATCGCCAAGCCGAGAGAGACCGCCAGCGTGAGCGGCAGCATCACAAGCGCGAATTTCAGCGTGACGCCGAGTGACTGGAGGACGAGGGGATCGGTGAGGAGTCGCTGGTAGTTAGCCAGGCCCACTGCCTGGATCGCGTCTGGATACCGCGGATCGAAATTCGTGAGCGAGATGACGAGGGATGCGCCCATCGGAATGAGCGTGAAGACGAGCGCGCCGAGGATCCACGGCGACACAAAGGCGAAGCCCCAAAGCGACTCGCGACGGGCGAGCGTGAGCGTCATCACCGCAACCCTTCCATATCCGTGCCCTCCGAGAGGGGTGGCGCCCGGCCGCAGCTGCGCACCGGACGCCACCTGCGACGACTAGCTTCCGCCGAACGTCGACTGAAGCGTCTTTACGAGATCGCCGAGCCGATTATCGATGTTGAGAGTGCCGTTCGTGAGCATGTCCGACTGCAGCTGTTTGATCGCAGCATCGGACTTCAGGAAGTTGGGGAGATTCGCTTCGTGGTTGACCGACTCGGTGTAGCTGAGCATCGACGAGGCGACCTGCCAGTCCACTTTCGTCGGATCCAGCTTCTCGAACTTCTTGTCCAGCGCGTCGAAGAACGCCTTTCGGTCCGCTGCCTTCGCCGGCATCGCGCCGTACGTCACGACGATGTCGGGCTGGGTCATGACGAAGTTCATCGCGAGGGCAGCCGCGTCGGCGTGAACCGTCGACGAGAGGATGCCCATGGTGTCTGCGTGTAGCTTCGCGGTGATCTTGCCGTCGAATGAGATCGGTGCAACCGCGATGTTCCAGTCCTTGACCGGGGTCGTGCCGTCGCCCGGGTAGACGCAGCACGTGTACCAGGTGTGGCTGAAGTCCATCGCGACCTTACCCGACTGGAACGTGTTACCGCCGGCCAGCGCGGTGATGTAGTCCTGCGTCGGTGTGGTGTGATCCTTCCAGAGACGGTCGTAGTACCACTGGATCGCCTTCTTCCAGTTGTCTGGCCACTGGGCAGTCTTTCCGTCGGCGGCGAGCGCCGAGCCGGAGCCACCGATAACGGTCGCCCAGCCGCGCGGGTCGGTCCACTGGAAGTCAAAGCCGAACTGGACGATGTTCTTGGGATCGAAGCCGGCCTTCGTGGCGTCGTTGCCCTTGTTGTCCACCGTCAGGGTCTTCGCGATCTGCGCGACGGTGTCCCAGTTCCAGTCGACCTGGCTGCCATTGGGCAGCGTGTACTTGTCGCCGATCTTGTGCGGCGGTTCCTTGAGTCCGGCCTCTTTGAAGAGCGCCTTGTTGTAGTACATGTACGAGGGATAAACGGCGTAGGGAATGCCGATCTGCTTGCCGTTGACGATGTAGGTATCGACCAGGTTCTTCTCGATCCCCGTGGTGTCGAGGGTCTTTGCCTGAACGTACTTCGACAGATCGAGAAGCTGATCGCCGAATCCGTTGAGCGCCCGCACGCCGATCGGGCCGATGATGTCCGGTGCGTTGTGCGTCGCGATCTGGGTCGCAAGGGTGTCGTACGCGACGTCGTTCTGATAGACCTCGAGCGCGAGCTTGATGTTCGCCTTGGTGCAGGGCCCATCCGCCGCGTTGCACTTTGCGACCGCGGCGCTCTCGGCGCCCAGCTGTTCGGGGTTCCCGCCGGTTCCGAGGCCGACAAACCAGCGGACGAGGGTCTTTCCGTCCGATGTCAGCCCGCCCGCGCTCGAAGGCTGCGCGGTCAGCAGCGCCCCGGTCGGTCTCGCTGTCGATGCGGACTGCGACGGGGTCGCCGCCTGGGGGGTGCATGCTCCCGCGATGAGTACGGCGGCGATGCCCGCCGCGAGCCATGTTCGCCAATCGCTCTGTTTCACTTTCTTCCTCCTCCCAATCGTGTCAGCAGGCCCAACGTCATTCGCCGCGTTCAGTGGCATCACCCCCACTCGAGCCACGCACGACGAGCTCGGTGCCGAGCACGACGCTGCGGGGTACTGCTCGCGATTTGCCGAGCTGTGCCAAGAGTGCACGCGCCATCTCGCGACCCATCTCCTCGATCGGCTGGCGCACGCTGGAGAGGGGAGGATCCGACGAAAGCGCGATCGCCGAATCGTCGTAGCCCACGACGGCGACGTCTTCTGGAACGCGCCGACCCGCGCGCGTGATCGCAGCGACCGCACCGAGCGCCATTGCGTCGGAGGCCGCAAAGACCCCGTCGAACTTCCCCCCTGACGCGACGAACTTCTCGACCGCTTCGCGCGCTGACGCCTGATCGAACTCGCCGAAGAGTTCGAGACTGGGGTCCTGATCGATCCGCGCTTCCGCGACCGCGAAGCGGTAGCCCGTAAGCCGATCTTGCGCCGCGGCCATATCGAGTGGACCGGTCACGGTGAGAATTCGTCGGCGACCGAGGGAGATGAGATGGCGTACGGCCTGAAGGGCCCCCTGCACGTTGTCCACGTCGACGAAATCGACTGGGGTACCCGGCATCGGCCGGCCACCAACGACGACGGGGATCCCTCGCTCAGCGAGGAACGAAGGTAGCGGGTCGGCGCCGTGGAGCGACACGAGCATCGCTCCGTCGAGGTGACCCGATGCCAGGTAGTGGCCGAGCTGATCCTCGTCGTGGGTCGACTGCGGTGTGAGCAGGACGAGAAGCTGGTCCGCTTCCCCAAGCACCGAGTTGATGCCACGGATCAGGCGAGGGAAGAAAGGATCACCGAAGAGCTTCGTGGTGGGCTCGGGGATGACGAGCCCTACGGAGTCCGTCTTCTTGGTAACGAGGCTGCGGGCGGCTCGATTGGGCGTGTACCCCATCCGATGGATCGCCCGTTCGACGACCGTTCGAGTGGCCGGCTTTACCCGGTTGCCGCCGTTGACCACGCGGGAGACGGTCGCGCGAGAAACGCCTGCCGCGAGCGCGACCGCCTCTAGGGTCTTCGGGTCGGATAGCCGTCTTGAACTCATCGCTTCACTTCCCCAGGCCAGTTGTGAGAGCGCTCTCACAACGGCTGGCCGCGATGCTACGCACGTCGAATGCGGATTGTCAACCACCATCCTGTGCGGGTGATGAGAGCGCTCTCAGGAAGGCGCGAACTGCCCCTTCGGAGACGGCGCCATAGGCTGAACTTGGTTCAAGCCGCACCGACAGGAGGGACTTGGTGAGTAACTCAAGGGGAGTCACCGCGCGCGAAGACGAAACCGAGCGCGAACCGCAGGGCGCATGGGGCGGGAGGACGGAGGGCGTCGGTAAGTACGCCGAGGTCAACGGGATCAAGCTGTATTACGAGGTTCAGGGAACGGGTCGTCCCCTGGTCCTACTCCATGGCGGCCTCGGCGCGATATCGATGTTCGGGCCGAACCTTCCGGCGCTCGCGAAGGGCCGTCAGGTCATCGCCGCGGACCTGCAGGCTCACGGCCGAACGGCGGACATCGATCGACCGATCAGCCCCGAGCTGATGGCCGAAGACATCGCGGCGCTCATCAAGCACCTCAAGCTCGAGCGGCCCGACGTCATGGGCTACTCGCTGGGCGGCGGCGTCGCGTTCTTCGTCGCCCTTCGGCATCCCGAGCTTGTCGGAAAGCTCGTCCTCGTGTCGACCCCGATCCGACGCAACGCGTTCTATCCCGACATCCTGGGTCAGCAGGGCGAGGTAACAGCCGAGGCGGCGGAGGCGATGAAGCAGACTCCGATGTACCAGCTCTACGCGAGCATCGCGCCGAGGCCGGAAGACTGGCCGCGCCTCCTCGCCAAGATGGGCGAGTCGATGAAGAACGACTACGACTTCACCAAGGAGTTCGGGAAGGTTCGGGCGACGACGCTGATCGTCGCGGCGGACGCCGACATCTTCCCGCCGGCCCACGCGGTCGAGGTGTTCGGTTTGCTCGGCGGGGGGAAGCGCGACGGCGGCTGGGATGGTTCGGGCCGGCCGAAGTCGCAGCTCGCGATCCTGCCGGGGCTCACGCACTACAACATCGGCAGCGCACCGGCGTTGTCGGCCGTGGTGATCCCGTTCCTCGACGGCTGACGCCGGTCCCGCCAAAGGGAACTCTTCCCGACACAAAAGAGGCCACTTAGACGCGTCCGAGACCGGGCCGAGCCGCGGCGAGCATGCTGCCGCTTGCTCGACGGGTCTAGTGTTGCCCGCCAGTCGGGAGGAAGGGCGTGGCTTCGACGCATCGCGGTCGTTCGAATCGCACAACCTTGGCGCGACGGCTCCTGTCCGCCGCGCTGGCCGCTCTTCTCGTGAACGTCGGGGTTCCGAGCGGATCCTTCGCGGCTGCCGACGATTCCAGGACCTACATCGTCGTCTTCCGGCCGGGGGTCGCCTCGAACGCGAAGACCGATGACGTCGAGCGACGCTTCGGTTTCTCGAGCGACTTCCGCTACGCGAGCGCGCTCCAGGGTTTTGCCGCGCGTCTGACCTCGCTGCAGCTCGCGCGCATGCGCGCCGACCCTGACGTCGCCTTCATCTCCGCGGATCGCGTCCTGCACACGATCGGAACAGTTCCGATCAAGGCCGGCGACACCGCGCCACCCGGCGTGCGGCGCCTTGGCGCGGCGACGACGACCACCGTGCGTGAGGCGTCGACGTCGAATGTCGCCGTCATCGATTCGGGCATCGATCTGTCGCACACGGATCTGAATGCGGTGAGCGGCAAGAACTGCATCAGTGGTGGGACCGCGAAAGACGACAACGGCCACGGCACTCACGTCGCGGGCACGATCGGCGCGAAGAACAATGGCGCGGGCGTCGTCGGCGTCGCACCCGCGACGAAGCTCTACGCGGTCAAGGTCGTCAACGCACAAGGCAGCGGTACCGACGCGCAGGTCATCTGCGGCATCGACTGGGTCACGGCCAACGCTGGGACGCTCGGCATCAAGGTCGCCAACATGAGCCTGGGCGGCCCCGGCGCGGACGACGGTAACTGCGGCAACACCAACGCTGACGCGCTCCATCGCGCGATCTGCAGCTCGGTCGCGGCCGGTGTCACCTACGTCGTCGCGGCCGGGAACAGCAGCGAGGACTTCTCCGCCGACGTGCCCGCGAGCTACAACGAGGTGCTCACCGTCACGGCGATGGCCGATTACGACGGGCTCCCGGGTGGCGCCGGGACGCCGAGCTGCGCCGATGGGTACTTCGATCAAGACGATTCGGCGGCCAGCTTCAGCAACTTCACGACCGACGGGAGCGCCGACGCGGCTCACACGATCGCCGCGCCCGGTGTGTGCGTCCTCTCGACCTGGCCGGGCAACAAGTACCAGACGATCTCCGGAACGAGCATGGCGTCCCCGCACGTGGCCGGCGTCGTCGCGCTCTGCTTTGGTGAGAAAGGCGCGGCCGGCCCGTGCACCGGTCTCGCGCCCGCGCAGGTCATCGCCAAGATGCGCGCGAATGCCGCGGGGCATACCGCTTCGAACCCCGCCGTGGGCTTCGTCGGGGATCCCAGTCATCCAATCGACGCGTATTACGGCTACCTCGCGTGGGCCGGCGCCGTCGACACGGTCGCGCCGGTCATCACGTCGGTGACCTCGAGCGCGGTCACCCACGAAGCGGCGAGGATCACGTGGACGACCGACGAGAACGCGGACAGCCAGGTCGAATACGGGACGACGGTGGCGTACGGCTCGACGACACCGGTGACCTCGACGTTCGCGACGAGCCACACGGTCGACCTCAGCAGTCTCAGCCCAGCGACCCCGTACCACTACCGCGTCAAGAGCCGCGACGGCTGGGGGAACCTCGCGGTGTCCGGCGACTTCACGTTCACGACAACGGTCCCGACATCCGACCTCGCGCTCACAGGCACGGTCTCTCCCGAGCCTGTGAACGTCGGCGACACGCTCACCTACCAGCTCACCCTGAACAACAAGGGCCCGGCGCGCGCTTCGGACGCCGCCCTTTCTGTCACGCTCGGTACGGGCCTCACACCGGGGGCGGCAACGCCGAGTCAGGGGAGCTGCAGCACAGCCGGACAGGTCACAAGCTGCGCGCTCGGAACCGTCGAGGTCGGCGGCCCGACGACGCAGATGCTCGCCGACCATCCGAGTGGGTTCTGGCGTCTGGGCGATCCCGCGGGCAGCACGACCGCCGCTGATGCGAGCGCCAACGGCCTCACCGGTACCGTCGATCCGGGAGTTGCTCTCGGGCAGCCCGGCGCGCTGAGCGGTGACACCGCCGCCACGTTCAACGGCAGCGGTGCCGCGATCACGGTCGCCGCGAGCCCGCGGCTCGAGCTCACCAACGCGGTGTCGGTCGAAGCGTGGGTCCGACCGACATTCGCTGGCCAGAACGGCGGGATCTTCGAGAAGACCGTGAACGGCTGGGTGAACAGCCAATACATGCTCTTCCTCGAGGCCGGCGTCGCGAAGTTCCGCGTGCGCACCTCGAGCGGTGCGCTCCTCCCGGTCAACGGCCCGATCCTTCCGCTGAACACGTGGACACACCTCGTCGGCACGTTCGACGGAACGACTCTTCGCCTCTACGTGAACGGTGCGCTTGCGGCGAGCGCCGCGGCACAGGGCCCATTGGCGAGCGGCAGCGGGCCGGCGTTCATCGGTCGACTCGGTCAGAACCTCTATCCGTTCCAGGGGTCGCTCGATGAGGTCGCGGTGTTCCCGGCAGCACTCGGGGCAGACCGAGTGCGCAACCACTATCTCGGCGGCGCGGTCACCCTCCGCCTGAATGCGACCGCGACCGCAGGCGGGAGCGTTCGGACCACCGCCCAGGCGCAGGCGAACGAAGCGGACCCCGACGGCTCGAACAACACGTTGAGCCTGGACAGCACGATCACCACGCCGCGCGCGGATCTCGCGCTCACGGGCACGGTCTCGCCCGAGCCCGCGAACGTCGGCGACACCCTCACGTATCAGCTCACTCTTGTGAACAAGGGACCGGCCCGAGCGACGAACGGCACGCTTCAGGTGACCCTGCCGGCAGGACTGACGCCGGGCGCGGCGACGCCGAGCCAGGGCACCTGCGCATCGAACGGCCAGGTCACAAGCTGCGCGCTCGGCGCGCTCGAGGTCGGTGGTCCCACCCAGCAGGTGGTCACCGATCATCCGATAGGTTTCTGGCGTCTGGGCGACCCCGTCGGCAGCGGTAGCGCCGCCGATGCGAGCGGCAACAGCCTGACGGGCGCGGTCGATCCCGGCGTGAGCCTCGGACAGCCGGGCGCGATCAGCGGCGATACCGCAGCCACGTTCCCGGGGTCGGGACCGGCGATCGTCGCGCCCGCGAGCGCGGTGCTCGATCTGGCGAACGCCGTTTCGGTTGAGGCGTGGGCGCGTCCAACGCTCGCGGGTCAGAACGGCGGCATCTATGAAAAGACTGTGAACGGCTGGGTGAACAGCCAGTACATGCTGTTCCTCGAGGCGGGGGTCGCGAAGTTCCGCGTGCGCACCGCAGCGGGCGCGCTCCTACCGGTCGATGGTCCGGTGCTCCCGCTCAACATCTGGTCGCACCTCGTCGGAACGTTCGACGGCAGCGCCTTGCGCCTCTACGTGAACGGCGTGCTCGTCAACACGAGCGCGGCCGCCGGGCCGCTCAACAGCGGGACCGGCCCATCGTTCATCGGTCGGCTCGGGCAGAACCTGTATCCGTTCCAGGGCTCCCTCGACGAGGTCGCGGTCTTCAACGGTGTGCTGTCGGCTGATCGCGTGCGCGCCCACTACCTGGGTGGCGTCGTCTCGCTCCGCTTGACCGCGACCGCGAACGCGGGCGGCACGTTCCGCACAACTGCTTCCGCCTCGGCGACCGAGAGCGATCCCGATCCTTCGAACAACACCCTCAACTTCGACAGCACGATCAATTCGGCGCGGGCGGACCTCGCGCTCGCCGGTTCGGTCTCATCCGACCCGGCGAACATCGGCGACACGCTCGTGTACCAGCTCACGCTGAACAACAAGGGTCCCGCGCGCGCGACCGCCGGCACGGTGCAGGTCACGCTCGCCTCGGGGCTCACACCGGCAACGGCCACACCGAGCCAGGGCACCTGCGCCACGACCGGACAGGTCGTGAGCTGCGCCCTCGGGACTCTCGAGGTGAGCAGTCCGAGCGCTCAGGTGCTCGCCGATCATCCCGTGGGGTTCTGGCGCTTGGGCGATCCCGTCGGGAGCACGGTCGCCCTCGATGCGAGCGGCAACGGTCTCTCAGGTGCCGTCGATCCGGCGGTGAGCTTCGGACAGGCCGGCGCGATCACGGGTGACACTGCCGCGAGCTTCCCCGGCTCGGGGCTCGGTGTGACCGTCGCGGCGAGCGCGGTACTCGATCTTGCGAATACCGTCTCGGTCGAGGCGTGGGTCCGTCCGACCGCCGCGGGTCAGAACGGCGCCATCTTCGAAAAGACCGTGAACGGCTGGGTGAACAGCCAGTACATGCTCTTCCTCGAGGCGGGCGTCGCGAAGTTCCGGGTGCGCACCACGAGCGGCGCGCTCCTGCCCGTGGACGGCCCAACGCTGGCGCTCAACACGTGGACGCATCTCGTCGGCACGTTCGACGGCACGACCCTCCGTCTATACGTGAATGGGGTTCTTGCGGCGAGCGCCGCGGCCCAGGGCCCGCTCAATAGCGGCAGTGGCACAGCATTCATCGGTCGTCTCGGTCAGAACCTTTACCCGTTCCAGGGATCGCTCGACGAGGTCGCGGTCTTCCCGAGTGCGCTGTCACCCGAGCGGATCCGCGCCCATTACCTCGGTGGGGTGGTCACGCTGCAGCTCACCGCCACGGCCACGGCGAGCGGCACCCAGCGCGCCACGGCGCAGGTCCAGGCGACGGAGACTGATCCCGATCCTTCGAACAACACGCTGAATCTGGACAGCACGATCCACTAGCGCCCGTCTGCCCCGCACCGTCCGCTCATAGACTCAATCCATGGCAACCACGCCCGTCCTCCCGGGTGGATTCGAGCTTCCCCTCGAGCCGCGCCTCCCGCGCCTCGGGTCGGTCGACGCCGTGGCGCTCGAGGAGCGTGCGGCTGCGCTCGCGACGCGCTCGATCAAGCGCGACTCGAAGGTCTTCGCGCTCGACCTCGCGATCCGGGTCATGGATCTCACGACGCTCGAGGGTGCGGACACGCCCGGCAAGGTGGCCGCGCTCGCGTCGAAGGGCATCCGGCCCGACCCATCCGACGCGAACATCCCGTCGGTTGCCGCGATCTGCGTCTATCCGAACCTCGTGCCGTATGCGGTCGCACGGACCAAGGGCACGAACGTGAAGGTCGCCGCGGTCGCGACGGCATTCCCGTCAGGGCAGTCATCCATGGACGTGAAGCTGCTCGAGACGCGTGAGGTCATCGATGCGGGCGCGCACGAGGTCGACATGGTGATCAATCGCGGCGCGTTCCTCTCGGGCCGATATGCCGAGGTCTACGACGAGGTCGTCCGCGTAAAAGAGGTCTGTGCGGGCCGCGCGCACCTCAAGGTGATTCTCGAGACCGGCGAGCTCGGAACCTACGACAACATCCGGCGCGCGTCGCTGCTCGCGATCGCCGGCGGCGCCGACTTCATCAAAACGTCGACGGGCAAGGCCGCGACGAATGCGACCCTGCCGGTCCAGCTGTGCATGCTCGAGGTCATCCGCGATGTGCATGAGGAGACCGGCCGCGTCGTCGGTATGAAGGCAGCCGGTGGGATCCGTCAGGCGAAGCAGGCCGTGCGGTTCCTCGTTCAAGTGCACGAGACCCTCGGCCTGGCGTGGCTGACTCCGGATCGGTATCGCCTCGGCGCGTCGACGCTACTGAACGACGTGCTCATGCAGATACGCAAGGAGCGCACAGGCCGCTACCAGAACCCGGATTACTTCAGCGTTGACTAAAGACAAGCGCGAGGTCGCGCGACGGCCCGATACGGCAGCGATCCCGACCTCGTGGGAGTACGCCGCCGCGCCCGAGTCCCGCGAGGTCGTCCGCCTCGAGGACCGCTACGGGCTGTACATCGGCGGCCAGTTCGTCGAGCCGCTCTCGAACGAGCGCTACACGACGATCGATCCCGCGCGCGAGGAGCCCCTCGCGGAGGTCGCGCAGGCCGGGAAGGCCGACGTCGATCGCGCGGTGAAGGCCGCGCGCGGGGCCTACGCCGACAGCTGGTCGCGCATCCGTCCGAGCGAGCGCGCCAAGTACCTCTTCCGGATCGCGCGGATCCTCCAGGAGCGCTCGCGCGAGTTTGCGGTCTTGGAATCGATGAACGGCGGCAAGCCGATCCGCGAGTCGCGCGATGTCGATCTCCCGCTCGCCGCTGCGCACTTCTTTTACTACGCGGGCTGGGCGGACAAGCTCGAGTACGCGTTCCCGAACCGCACACCCCATCCGCTCGGGGTCGCCGGCCAGATCATTCCCTGGAATTTCCCGCTCCTCATGCTCGCGTGGAAGATCGCCCCCGCCCTCGCCGCCGGGAACACGGTCGTGCTCAAGCCGGCCGAGACCACTCCGCTCACGGCCCTGCTGTTCTGCGACGTCGTTCGGCAGGCCGAGCTGCCGCCCGGCGTCGTGAACATCGTCACCGGCGACGGCCGCACCGGCGCCGAGCTGGTGTCGCATCCCGACGTGAACAAGATCGCTTTCACGGGCTCCACCGAGGTGGGGAAGGCCATCCAGAAGACGCTCGCGGGAACCGGGAAGCGGCTCACGCTCGAGCTCGGCGGCAAAGCCGCGAACATCATCTTCGACGACGCGCCGCTCGATCAGGCGGTCGAAGGGATCATCAACGGGATCTACTTCAACCAGGGGCACGTGTGCTGCGCCGGTTCGCGGCTGCTCGTCGAGGAATCGATCTACGAGACCGTCGTCTCGAAGCTGAAGCGCCGGATGCAGACGCTCCGCATCGGCGACCCGCTCGACAAGAACACCGACGTCGGAGCGATCAACTCGAAGCAGCAGCTCGAGAAGATCGGCGCGCTCGTCCAGTCGGGGATCGACGAGGGCGCGGAGGTCTACCAACCGCCCTGCAAGCTCCCGGAGCGCGGGTATTGGTTCGCGCCAACGGTCTTCACGAACGTCGCGCAGTCCTATCGCATCGCGCAGGAGGAGATCTTCGGTCCGGTGCTTTCGGTGCTGACGTTCCGAACGCCCGACGAGGCGATCGAAAAAGCGAACAACACTCCGTACGGGCTGTCGGCGGGCGTGTGGACGGAGAAGGGCTCGCGGATCCTTGCGATGGCGCAGCGTCTCCGCGCCGGGGTGGTCTGGGCGAACACGTACAACCGCTTCGATCCCGCGTCACCCTTCGGCGGCTACAAGGAATCGGGCTTCGGGAGAGAGGGCGGGCGTCACGGACTCGAGCCGTACGTCGTGCTCGACGGCGCATGAATCGCCTTCAAGTACGGAAGACCTACAAGCTCTTCATCGGAGGCGCGTTCCCGCGGTCCGAGTCTGGTCGCACGTACGACGCCGAGGGGGCGAATGTGGCGCGCGGGTCGCGCAAGGACGTTCGCGATGCGGTGCGTGTCGCGCGCCAGGCGGGCGCCGTCTGGTCTGGAATGACCGCATACAACCGGGGGCAGGTCCTCTATCGCGTTGCCGAGATGATGGAGGCGCGTCAAGCCGAGCTTGCCTCGCTCAGCGGCGGGGGCGACGAGGTCGAGCGCGCGATCGATCGCGTCGTGTGGTACGCGGGGTGGGCGGACAAGTTCGCCCAGGTCGTCGGCTCATCGAACCCGGTCTCGGGGCCGTACTTCAACTTCACGGTGCCGGAGCCGACGGGCGTCACCGGCATCCTCGCCCCGGAGCCGCCCCTGCTCGGCCTTGTGTCGCGCCTCGCGCCGGTCATCGTCGGGGGCAACACGGCCGTGGTGATCGCGTCCGAAGCGCACCCGCTCGTGGCGATCGAGCTGGCCGAATGTCTTGCGACCGCGGACGTTCCCGCCGGTGTCGTGAACGTCATCACCGGCCTGCGTCGCGAGCTCGCTCCGGCGATCGCGTCGCACATGGACGTGGTCGCGCTCGACCTCACTGGCGCGGACGGCGATGTCGCCGAGCTCGAGCGGCTCGGTGCGGAGAACGTCAAGCGGATCGTGCGTGCGCGACCCGATGCGGAGAGCCCGTACGAGATCGCCGCCTTCCTCGAGCTGAAGACCGTCTGGCACCCGATCGGGATGTGACCGGAGATTGCGAGGCCCGGCCGGATCGTCCGCGGCCGGGCCCCCTGATTCGTTGACGCGTGAATGTCGTGCCGTTAGCGCTTTGCCCCCGCCGCCTGTTGGAAGATCGACTTGAGCTCGGGCCCGATCTGCTTGACTCCTCGCGACCCATCGACGAGCGCCGCCTCGACGGTCAGCTCGTAGAACTTCACACCTGATTTCGTCGCCTTGTCCACCTCAGCGAAGCTCCGTGACCCCGGCAGTAGGTGGTAGTCGGTGTACTCGTATTCGTACATGGCGTCCTGTGCCTCGCGAGAAAGCATGTAGTTGATCCACAGCTTGGCCGCGTTCGGATGCGCCGCGTTCTTCGGCACACCCATATATAGGTAACCGACGAGTGCCGCGTCGGTCGGAACGGTCCACCCGATGAGCGTCCCCTTGGCCTTCATCTGGGCGACGCGCGCGCTCCCGCAGTCGTAGACGAAGACGTCGAACTCACCATTCGCGACCCTGTCCTCATCGCCGCAGTTGATCAGACCTGCGACCTGTGGCCCGAGTTTCCGAGCGTAGATCAGCATCTTGTCCGGGCCCCAGACTTCGCTGCCGCCCAGTCGCTCGAACATCCCTGCATCCGGAGTGGTCGCGACTCGACCCCGGTACTGCGGCTTTAGGACATCGCTCAGGCTGCGCGGGATGTCCGCGCCGCTCAGCCTGTCGCTGTTGTAGGTGATGCCGGGTATGCGTGTCTGCACCCTGACCGCGACGCCGCCGGCCACCACGTAACGCGGGTTGGTGATGTTGGGGGCCCACGTGACCCACGGCTCCGCTACGAGGGCTCCGGCCTTCTGCAGCTCGCCGATGTCGGTCTCGGTGCCGAGTACCACGTCGGTCGATGCCTTGTTCCCCTGCTGGTATTCGTGGACGGCTCGGGCGTTTGTCTCGGGCATCGAGGGCCCCGGTTTGAAGGTCACACGGAGGTTGAGTCCGTACTGCTTGTTGAAGCCATCGATCTGCCGCCGCAGCTCCTGCGCATAGTCGAGGAAGCCAGGAGCCCACGAAAGAGTTAGCTCGAGCTCGCCCCGGGCTGCGGCGATGAGCGCGTTGGTCTGGTCGTTCGGCTTCGGTGTGAGCGACGCCGGGGCGGCGCCGGTCGCAGCTCCGCCACAGGCGGCTGCGATGAGGATCGTGACGGAGGCGAGCCCGCGGAGCGCCGAACGGAGAGGAGCGCGGCGGAGGGCGCTCATCTGGAGGATCTCGGCTGTGTCGTTGAGCGAACAAGCCACACGGTGACGATCGCGGCCATCGCGATCGCGAACCCGAGCCCGGCGACGACGCCGGTGGTCGCGCCAGCCAGGACGCTCGTGTAGCTCGCCGGCGGCATCGACACGACGTACGTCCATGGCTTGGACTCGAGCCGGGTCGCCACCGCCCGCTGCTCCACACCGTTCGCCTCGAAGCGAAACGGTACGGCGCCAGACCGTGGCATCGTGTCCATCACGGTCTTGAGCTCAGGAAGCGGGTCGATCGTGAGCTGCTCCGCGCTCGTCTGACCGAACCGCTTGTCGGTCGCAAGCCGCGTCGCCGTGTCGCGGTCGATCGGGGCGATCGGTTTGTATATGAGTGACTCCGCCTTGTCCCGATTGCCCTTGGTCTCGGATACCGCGAGGCGAATCCCGTAGTCGTCCACCAGGAACGCCCGGGAGCCCGCGCCGACCGAACCCTGGTCGCTCTCTACAAACTCCCAGATCTGACCGAGATTGATGCGGCTTCGGACGACCCCGACGAGCACGCCATCGGTAGTTTTTATGGGCGCCGAGAAGAACAACGCCGGCTTGTTTGTGATGACCGAGTAGCTGGGGTCGCTGATGTAGACGAGGCCCGCTCGCGCGTTCTGAAAGTAATCGCGGAACCGCACATTCGTGCCTTCGTCGGTCTGGATCGACGCCGCCATGATCGTGCCGTCGAGCGTGAGGATCGCAATCGATTCGTACGCCGTGGACGCCGTCGCCGCGCCGGCGAGCGCCGCTCGGGCGAGATCGCGCTGGCCCTGGTTTCCGAGGTTCTGTGCGTAGGCGATGACATCCGGAAGCTGGCTGACGGTAACGATGTCGCGTCGGCGCGCCTGGATGTACGCGTCGATCGAGGCCGCGGTCGACATCGATCGCGTCCTGAGGTTCGTGACGCTCAGGTCAGTGAGCTGGTCGCGCGTTCCTTGGAGCGCCGAATAGTTCACGAACACGGTCGGAGCGATGCCCAGGACCAGCAGGACGATCAATATTGGTATCGCGCGAAGCCAGCCGGGGCTGCCTATGGCCACACCGGCATCGGTCGCATGCGCTGCAACGGGCACTCTCATCGCTCCCACATCCCCTTCCGCGAACGCCTTCCCACCCGGGTCTTGAGCGCATCCTCTCCGGCCTCTATTGAGATTCGATTAAGGTCGCCCCGAGCGCCGCGTCCGAGGTGCACCGGCCGGCTGGCCACAGCAGCCGTTGTCGCTCACGAGCACCATTGAGTTTCGATTGAGACCAGTCGCGGTTTCTGAGCCAGTTCGGAGGTTTCATGACGAAGCTCATCGATCGCATCAAGACCGGCGAAGTGGGCGCACCGATCGCGGAGCTTCTGGGCTTTCGGCTTACGTCGGTCGACGCCGGAACGGCGATCTTCGAGCTGCACGCCGGCCCGCAGCACCGAAATCCCATGGGCACGCTCCACGGTGGCGTCCTCTGCGACGTCGCGGACGCGGCGATGGGCGTTGCCTATGCGTCGACGCTCGGCGACGGCGAGAGCTTCACGACGCTCGAGCTCAAGATCAACTTCTTGCGGCCGTTCCGGGATGGCACCCTCACCGCGACTGCGCGCGTCGTGAAGGCGGGGCGGACGATCGGACTCGCGGAGTGCGATGTAACGGACGCGGAGGGGCGGCTCATCGCGCGCGCGCTGAGCACCTGCATGACCCTCCGGGGCGAGTCAGGGGAAGGTCGTTGAGGCCGGCCTCGACCGTAACCATCGGGGCCCGCCCGTAGTTCTCTCCTGCGTGAGGGCCGCCGTGATGGCCGTGGGCCTTGTCGCAGCTTCGCTGATCGGCGTGCCCGCCGTCGCTGCGCGGCCGGTTCCTGCGCCGGCTGCCGCTGCCTGCACCGGTTCGTCGGTCGGGCCCGGGATCCCGCCGCCTGCTCGCGTGCCGGGGGGCCTTCCCGGATTTCACGCATCCTGGTACGGCCAGAGCGGCTATCCGACGCTCTGCCCAGGCGACCGTTCCAATGCGGTCGTCGCGTTCTACAACTCGGGATCCCGCGGGTGGGTGAGCGGCCGCATGGGCGAGGTCGCCTACCTCGGGACCTGGAACGGCGATCCTGGCCAGGACGAGCCCACCGTCCTCGGAGGTAACGGCGAGCTCGGCTCATCGCAAACCGGATGGCCGCGCTTCAACCGGGTGGCGGCGCAACCGAGCGATTACGTCGGTCCCGGCCAGGTCGCGTGGTTTCAGTTCACGATCCAGGCGCCGGACCGCCCCGGGTTCTACCGGCTCTACATCCGCCCACTCGTCGAGGGCGCGACATGGATGGAAGATGCGGGCGTGTACTGGCAGGTCACCGTCCTCAATACCGACGGCACGATGCCTGCCGGGCGCATCAGCTCGCGCGTTCCCGCGCCGATCGAGGACACGTCGCCAGCGTTGGCGTCGGCGGACTTCAACAACGTGGGATTCGCGCAGCCTCCCGCCGACGGCATAGTCCTCGGCGGCGGCATGACGGGCAGCTGGACGTCATCGTGGCAGCCGACACGGTTTCCGTTCTCGCAGTTGATCCCGTCGTGGGCCGCGGACACGCCGAGCGGTAGCTGGATCGAGGTGGAGATCCAAACGCGCACCGCGTCCGGCCGCGAGACACGGTGGTGGCGCATGGGCCTCTGGGCATACGGCGACGAAACGATCCGGAGGACCTCGATCAACGGACAGAGCGATGCCGACGGCGTCGTCGAGACGGACACGTTCAAGACGCGTGCAGAAAAGATGACGGCGTATCGCGCTCGGGTCACGCTGTCGCGCGCCAGCGTCGCGAGCGCGAGCCCCGTCCTGCGGCACATCTACGCCGTGGTCTCAGATACGCGGAGTTACGCGCCGCGGTACCCGAGCCCTCGGTACACCGACCGGGCGATGGAGCTCTCCGTTCCCCGGTACTCGCAAGAGATCCACGCGGGCGAGTTCCCGCAGTACGACGGCGGTGGCGAAGCGTGGTGCAGTCCAACCTCGACCGAGATGGTCGTCGAGTACTGGAACAAGCGACCCGCGATCGATGAGCTCGCGTGGGTCGGCGCGCACGCCGACCCGCAGGTCGACTACGCGGCCCGCTTCACGTTCGATGTGGCGTATGGCGGCACGGGGAACTGGCCGTTCAACACCGCCTACGCGTCGCGCTTCGGTCTTTCCGCGCGCGTTCTCCAGCTCGGATCGCTGAACGACGCCGAGCGGTACGTCGCCGCCGGCGCTCCGCTCGTGGCCTCGATCTCACACGCGCCTGGGGCGCTGCCGGGCTTTCTCAACAACGACGGAACGAACGGACATCTCCTCGTGATCATCGGGTTCACCGCGTCCGGAGATGTCATCGCGAACGATCCCGCCGCGACGAGCGACGCGACGGTCCGACGAGTCTACGGACGCGAGGCCTTCGAGCGCGCGTGGATCGGTGGATCGGGTGGTGTCGTCTACGTCATCGCGACGCCGAACACCGTCGTCCCGTAGCGCCCCGTCGCGCTCGAAGAATCCGCCGCGCCGAGAGGCGAAACGGCGAGGGCCTAGCCACCGTTGAGATACGGCGTCGGGTCGAGATCCTGTGCGCTGGGTAGCGCCTGCAGCGATACGACGACCTCATACGGGGCGCTCGAGTTGTAGAAGGTCGCCCACGACGAGCGACCCGGCGCGGCCAGACGGAACAGCGGATCGCCCGCGGCGACCTGCGCCCCGTCGCGAATAAGCAGCTCGGTGACCGACCCAAGTGTCCCGGGCCGATACGTGATCTTCCGGTCGCCGGCCACGACCGAAATGTACGGGTAGAAGGCGAGCGACGGGACGTTCGAGCCGAGCCGCACCTCGCCGTCGATAAATTGGTAGGTACGAAGCTCGATCGTACCGGCGAACGGCGCGACGAAGCCCCGACCGAGATCAGGGACGACGACACCGACGTAGCTTCGGCCGCCGAAGCGGAACCCGGTCAACGCGAGAGGCGCCTGGCTCGTCCTGGCCGTCTCAGCCGGCGAAGGCGCGGGGCTCGGCGTCGCCGTCGGATTCGGGGTCGCGACATCGCTCAGGACCGCGGGCGGGACGTTGGGGCTCGCCGAGGCGCTTGCTTGAGTGGAAGGCCGCGAAAAGGACGGCAATGCAAACCCGAGATCGCCGATGAGGATGACGCGTCCGACCCCAAAAAGCACCACCGCGGTGAGACCGCTTGCCAATCCAACCGCGCCGATTCGCAGCAGCGCGTGTTTCACGCGGATATGTAACGCCTTCTCGAGGGCTTCGCAACGGGTCGCGGCCTGCATATCCTGCCGTCACGATGAGAAGAGCGCTGGCGATCTTCGCGCTGGCCGTGGCCCTGGCCGCGCTCCTCGCCGGGTCCGCCGGTGCCGCGACGGCGGTCACGGCGAAAGCCCAGCTTCGCGGACATCTGCCTGAGCTCGGCGAGCGCCCGACGATGCGTGTCTTTGTGACGCAGGACGCGTATGACACGTATCGAAACAGCCTCGGCGAGGCGAACGTCTTCCCGCCGGCCGGCTCACTCTTCATGACCTTCGACAAGGAGATCCTCGCCCTCTACACGCGCGGCAACGATACCGGCGGCCGTTGCATCGGAACGCAGATCTCGGCCAGCTTCTCAGGCGACACCCTCGCAGCGACCGCCACCTGGCAGGCCGGAACCTGCGGCGCGCCGAGCACCGCTCATTACCCGTTCATCCTCGTGTCGTTATCGCGAACCGCGACGGATGGGACAGCGTGGCTCCCGAGCGCGCGATCTGTTTGCCTCTCCGTGGAGACGCAAGACACGAACGCGTGCGCGACGTTGAGCGGTGCTTCGTCCGCCCCGAGCGCGACCGCGTCGCCTGTCCCAACGTCGAGCGCGGCATCCACGCCATCGGCCACGGCGGTTGCGACCGCGACGCGCTCGCTCACGCCGACGCAGACCGTCGCCGCGGCGTCGCCCACCTCCGGTGCGCAGAGCGCCGCGCCGAGCCCCACTCGTTCGCCCGCAGCGGCTGCGAGTCCGCCCGCGGCTGCGGCGGACAACGGCACGAACATCTTGCTTTACGCCATGCTCATCGCGATCGTCTTTCTGGTGCTGCTCTCGCTCTTCCTCTCGCGCGGAGGCCGGCGCCGCTACCGCTAGCTTCGGCGCAGCTCCACGACCCACGCGAAGAGAAGCGGGACCGTCTCGACGAGGTTGTAGAGGAAATGTAGGTCGGGGCGCGCGATCGGCAGACCGTCGAAGAGCAGCCCGCCTGATGAGAGCAGGCCCGGCGTCCCCGAGACTCCGGTCTGGAGGTACGTCGCGATCATCACCGAGTGCTCGATGAAGTGCCAACCCGCGAGGGGCGTGACCGCGATGAGCCACGGGTTCGCCCGGAAATGCGGGAGCAGCGCGAGCAGCGTGATCAGCACGAGCGCGCTCCAGCTGAAGTGGACCCATTCGATGTTGAGTTGCCCGACGATCCCCTGAGCTGCCGCGCCCGAAAGATGCAGCACGTGGATCTGGACCATCTGCACGACGTGCTCGAGGAGATGGGCCGTCTGCGCGACGGCAAGGAAGCCAAGCAGAGCGATCCAGGGCGTCGCCACGAGGCGGTCGGGGTATCCCGCCGCGCGCGCCGCCATGCCTAGTCGACGACTCCCGCGAACCGCCTGACGAGCTCGATGATGTCGTCCGAAAGCCGGCGCACCTCGCGCACCGCGTCGGTCATCGTCGCGACCTCGATACGTCCACCGCGCAACACCGGGAGGACCCCGGAGCGGCCGGCGTCCACCAGATCGGCCGCGGCGTTCCCGAACCGCGTGGCGCGGAGGCGATCGACCGCCGTGGGCGAACCACCGCGCTGTAGGTGTCCCAGGACGACCTGGCGGGCCTCGATCCCGGTGCGCTGTTCGATGTGCCGCGCGAGGACGGCGCCGATGGCGCGCTGGTCCAGCCGGACGTGCCCGAAAGCGTCACGGTCCACCGCGGTCTCCGCCTCGAGTCCATCGATGACCGCGGCTTCCGATACGACGACGAGAATGTCGGGGTCGCCGATCGCGCGATGGCGCTTCATCGTCCGCACGACCTGCTCGCTCGTGATCTGGATCTCCGGAACGATGATGAGGTCGGCTCCGCCAGCGAGCCCGCCGTATGCGGCGACCCAGCCCGTGTCCCGACCCATCGCCTCGACCACGACGACGCGATGGTGCGCGCTCGCCGTCGTGCGCAAGCGATCGAGAGCGTCGGCGACCACGGTGACCGCCGTGTCGAAACCGATGCAGTAATCCGTTTCGGAAAGGTCGTTGTCAACGGTCTTCGGCACACCGATCACGCGGATGCGCTGCTCGTGCAGCCACTGCGCGACTCCGAGCGTGTCGTTGCCACCGATCGCGACGAGCGCGTCGATCCGCCAGCGCCGGATGCTTTCGAGCACCGCACGCCGCGACGCATCGTCCTTGCGCGGATCGGTGCGTGAGGTGCCGAGGATGGTCCCGCCATCGCTCAGGATGCGATTCGCGTCCCTCACGCCCAGGGCACGCGGCTCCGCCTCGCCGAGGAGGCCGGCCCAGCCGTCGGTGATGCCGAGGACCTCATGACCGAGCGCCGTCGCCCGTAAGACGACCGCACGGATCGCCGCGTTGAGGCCGGGGGCATCGCCGCCGCCGGTGAGGACTCCGATGCGCAAGGCTACGTGCGACTCACTTCTGGGAGAGCCTAGGACGTCGCGTCTTTCTTTTGCCGCTCGAGCGCCTTCTCCAGCTCGTCCGGGCTGATCGCTCGCATGATCGCGAGGACCTCGCCCAGGCGGCGTGGATGCCCGCGGGCTTCGTAGAAACGCTGACGCTCGAGCGCTTCGGCAAGCTGCTCGTGCGTGAGGATCCCCTCATCGATGAGGTATTGGCCGAGGGTCTGCACGGCCGGTGGCTCACCGAGGATGCCGCGCAGCGTGTTGATGAGGTCGATCGGGCCGAAGGGCTTGATGAGGTAATGCGATGCGCCCGCGGCGAGGCCGGCCTTTCGATCGGCGGGGCTGTCGCGCGCCGTGAGCATGACCACCGGGATCGCCTTTGTCGCGGGATCTTCTTTGAGTAGCTTGCAGACGTCGAACCCCGTCGGCCCTCTGTCATCGTCGAAATTCACATCGAGCAGCACCGCACGCGGCGGGTCGCGATGGGCGAGGTCGACCGCCTGGTCGGGCGTCGCCGCCTCGGCGATGCTCCAGCCCTGCGTCGACAGGGTGATCCGGACCATGTCTCGTATGAACCGTTGGTCGTCGGCTATCAGGATGTCGGTCACCGCACCTCGCAGCGCCTGCGAGCCTAGCGAAGGGGAACACGGCTTTACAGCCCTCAAAGGCCCGACCTAAACTCCTTCGCAACAACTTCATACGCGTTGCCGGCCAGAGGTGCGTTCACAAGCAGTAGTACCGCGGAGGAACGAGCTTCCGCCAGATGCGGTGCGAACGGTGTGATCGCCGAAGTCTCAGGGTCTGTCTCGGGACCTTGGGCTGGTCCGCTTTCCGGAAGGAAACGGACTGTCGCGACGGGGGCAACTCCGCCGCGAAGCGCTGCCGTGTGACCAGGGCTCTTCACGAGAAGCTCGGTGGCACGTCGCGCACCGGGCTTTTCTATT